>Ga0315336_1003558_pt1 | contig 20403 bp, 16 predicted proteins | sample ASW5metaG_FD_204512 | JGI IMG/M metagenome (GOLD analysis project Ga0315336, IMG submission 204512) | Ammonia-oxidizing marine archaeal communities from Monterey Bay, California, United States - ASW #5 | ecosystem: Environmental > Aquatic > Marine > Intertidal zone | place: USA: California... | reverse complement strand
GGTCGTGGCTCACAAGCAAAACTGTTCCCGGGTAATCGCTCAGCATTTCCTGCAACAGATCCAAGGTCTCAAGATCGAGATCATTAGTGGGTTCGTCCAGCACCAGCAAGTTGGAGGGCCGCGCGAGAGCACACGCCAAGGTGAGCCGCCCACGCTCTCCGCCTGACAGGGCCTCCACCGGGGTTCTGGCCTGCTCAGGAGCAAACAGAAAATCCTTCATGTAGCCGATTACATGCCGGGATTGCCCGCCGACGGACACGGTTTCCCCCCGTCCCTCGGTCAAAACCTCGGCCAACGTGCTATTGGGATCAAGGCTTTGCCGCCGCTGATCGAGCGACACCATTTGAAGGTTAGTGCCCAAACGAACCGTGCCAGTGTCGGGCTCGAGCGCACCCGTCAGAATGTTAAGCAATGTCGTCTTGCCAGCCCCGTTGGGCCCGATCAGGCCCACCCGATCGCCCCGCTGAACGCGTGCGGATAACTCGCGAATTATGGGCGGACCTGAATAAGTTTTGGAAATATTCTTTGCCTCGATCACCAACTTACCGGATTGGGTCCCCTCGGCCGCATCCAGACTGACCTTCCCAGTGATTTGACGCTGTTCCCGTCGCTCGGCTCGAAGCGAATGAAGGGCGCGCAGGCGGCCTTGATTGCGTTTGCGGCGGGCGGTCACACCCGTACGAAGCCAATCAGTTTCCGCCGCAATTTTGCGATCGAGCTTGTGACGGTCGAGGACTTGTTGCTCCATCACTTGGTCTCGCCAATGCTCGAACGCTGAAAAACTCTGTTCTTTGCGCCGGGTCTCACCTTGGGAAAGCCAAAGGGTTGCCCGTGACAAGTTTTCGAGAAACTTCCGGTCATGGCTTATGAGAACTATCGCCGAGCGCGAAGCTTTTAGCTCGTTCTCGAGCCATTCAATGGCCGGCAGATCCAAGTGGTTAGTGGGCTCGTCGAGCAGCAGGATATCCGGCTCGGGCGCAAGAGCTTGAGCAAGCGCACACCGACGCGCTTCACCACCCGACAACTGATCCGGGTGTTCTGAACCCTCGAGCCCCAATTGCTCGAGCAAATACTGTGCGCGGTAGGGATCGTCACCTGGCCCCAATCCGGCCTCGACAAACGCGAGCGACGTCTCGAACCCGGTCAGGTCTGGTTCCTGTGGCAAGTAGCGGACCGTAATCCCAGGCTGTACGAAACGCTCGCCATGCTCCGGCTCGATAAGACCTGCCGCCACTTTAAGAAGTGTCGATTTGCCGGAACCATTACGCCCGACCAAACACAATCGTTCACCTTCTGACACTGACATTTCAGCCCCCTCCAACAGGGGAGTGCCGCCAAAGGTCAGGTGAATATCACGGAGGATTAGCAAGGGTGGGGCCATGGAATGCGCATATACAGGTCAAGCGATAGGAAGGGCAAGCCCGTTTACAGCAGTTAAGCCCCTACACGCCGAGGTGGCGCTCGGATACTGTGGACCCATGGCGGACACAGAACCAACAACTAATCCTGCGAAGCGGCGGCGGTGGCCCGCAGGTGTGGCAACGATTGCGGGCGTCTTGCTGCTAGCTGTGATTTTCGTATGGCAAACACGTCTTGTAATGGCCGAACGCGTCCTGTCCTGGTTCATCGCAGATCAAGGCTTGGGACCCGCCTCTATGACTGTGACCAAACTCGATCTGAACGGTGCCCAAGTTATCGACACGCAGACTAGCTATGGCTCCATACGGGAAATTTCCGTCACTTATAGCTTGGAAACCCTTTTGCGGGGCCGTGCCCAACGATTATCGGTTAAAGGCGCGGACCTAACCATCAAACAAAAGGAAGAAAAGGACACGACGAAGACATCTTACAGATCACCTCCCCGAGCAATGGATCAATCTTTCAGTGGAGTCATTCTTCCCATAGATACCGTTTCTGTTCGCCAATTCCAGGTTCATTTGGAAACCGAATTGGGCCCGATGGCAATTAGCTTCGATGGCGATTTGAGCGGCGTGGATGAAACAAGCGGAGAAATGCGATTTGTCGCCCAAACGCCGTTTGGCGAAGGCAGTGGAACGGCCCAAGCAAGCCTCGGCGCAAACAGCTTGATCGACTTTGAACTGGTTACGGAAGCGACAAGTTCTCACCGGTCGGCTCAAGGCCGCGGGAAAATCACTGCCGGGGGCACATGGGACTTACCGGCCAATCGTCTGGAGCTCACTGAAGGACGTGCCGACATATACAATCTGGCGATAGGTGACCAAATTTCCATCCCCGGCAATTCGATCCTCGAGATAGACGGCTCCGAAACTTGGATTGCCTTAAGGGACGGCACCGGGGCCGTACAGCTGGCGCCTTTTTCACTAGCGGTCGAGTTGGTTAGAAATGGCGAAGACCCATTGGCTATGCAAATCGGTGCAACCAATTTACGTGCGACAATGACGCCCCAAGGCGAAGACCTGATGGTGGTTGGAGGTCGAGCTGAACTGCCCGCGTACGAGATTGCGGTGAGTAGCGTTAATGGAAAAGCATCCCGAAGTGCGATCGACGGTGGCATAGCAATCGGGGCAAAAATCGAGAGAGTTCGTCACACTGGGAGCCCTTCTTTCATTACCCCGCTTATGGCAGAAATCGATGCCCACGTAAGTTCGGATGGGATCAATTTTTCTGCCGTGGTTAAGAACCCGGATCAGCGCTTGCAGACGAAAATTTCTGGCCTCTATCAACCTCATGATGAATCTGGGTCCGCGCATGTGAACTTGGACCCGCTTGATTTGGAGGCGGGCGGCGGTATCCGAGCCCTATTCCCAATAACTGAAAGTTGGATCACGTCAGCCAAAGGCGAGATCGGCCTCTCGGGGGACTTGCGATGGTCACTTGAAGGTCAGCAAACTGACGTAACTGTCAGGTTGGATCGCGTCGCGGTAATGGGCGAAAACCTTGGGGTTACCGATGTTACCGCCTCGCTCAAATTCAATGACGTTTTGCCGCCCACAACAGCGGGCAGCCAACACCTAATCGCCACGGCATTATTGCCAAACATGGAGCCGATCCCGCTGGAATTAGATTTTCAGCTCGCGCCAGGTCATATGCAGTTAGTCACCGGAAAGGCTGAAGTATTGGGGGGCTCCGTGCATGTGGCTGAAGCTGACTTTGATGCTCGAACCAGCAAAGGGTCCGCACTTGTATCAGTTAAGAATATGGACCTTTCGCTGGTTTCAAAACTGATCGATCTCGATGAGTTCGATGGTACTGGGCGGCTGAGCGGCCAGTTGCCGGTGCGCATTAGCGGCGATCGCGTCGCCATCGACGGCGGTCGCCTACAGACCACAGAACCCGGCGTAATTCGCATTGGCTCCAAGGTACTATCTGACCAATTAGGTAATACGGGCGATACCGTCGACTTAACCCTACAGGCGCTAGCCGATTTCCATTATCGAGAATTGGCCCTGGAGCTGGATAAGCCTTTATCGGGCGAGGGCAGCATCATGGCGCATATGGACGGTCTAAATCCCTTGGTTCTGGAAGGACACCCGTTCGTTTTCAACATTCGCCTGAGCGCAGATTTCGACCGGATCACACAAATTTTGACCGAAGCCGCGAATATCGCGGGGAAAGCACTGGGATGGGGCCTCAATAAATAGGGCGTCTTGTGCCCGGTGATGATTGGCGAAATCTCCCTAGCAGGCTATGCTGCACAAGCGGTTCGCCGCCCAAGGAGGAAAAGCGTGACAGGTGTATTTGGTATAAGTCAGCGGAGCGGTCGGGGTTTGATCCGGCCGTCGGTTTTGGCGCCCCTTTTCGGGCTTGGCCTTGGGCTCACGCTTATGGCCTGCCAGCCAACAGTAAAGGTAGAGGCGCCCAAAGAACCGATAACCATCAATCTCAATATTAAACTCGAAGCTGACGTACGTGTGCGGCTCGAGGATCAAGCGAGGGAAGATGTCAGTTCAAATCCAATCTTTTAAGGCCCTGCGTTTGAAAACATTTCGGCTTTTTGCCCTTGCGACAATGGCACTAGGCCTGCTTATGGTTTCCCTGCCCGCCTACGCCGATGGCAGACCCCTGGACCCGCCCCGGGCTGAAGGCGCCGTGGGTGAACGTTGGGACGGGTTTGCCGAAGTACGCGACGCCAATGCCTCCGCCGACGTAAAAGCTTTGGTCGCCTCAACCAATAACAAACGGCGTGCCGTTTATCAGAAGCGCGCATCCGCCGAAGGCATTCCCATGGTTGAAGTGGGCAAAATCTACGCGCAACAAATTCTCACTGGAGCGCCATCGGGAACCTGGTCTTTGTCAGAAAACGGCTCCTGGTCACAAAAATAAATTGAACCTACCAGGTATCAATCCACGGGCTTCTTTGACCTGCGGGCCGGTCGCTGGGGAAGGGTGTGTCCAGAGCACTTGAAATCCAGCGGCGCGTATCGGCGGGGTCAATAACGTCATCGATCTCGAACAGAGATGCAGCACTGAGCGCTTTTCCCGTGTCATAGGCTTCGGCAACCATTCGCTCAAACTCGGCCTTGCGCTCTTCCGGGTCTTCAATCGCCTCCAATTGATCTCGGAACCCCAATTTTACTGCGCCTTCCAGCCCCATGGGACCAAACTCGCCGGTGGGCCAGGCGACTGAAAACAGCGGGTTATGAAAGCCACCTGCAGCCATGCCTTGGGCGCCCAAACCGTAAGCCTTGCGCAACACCACAGTAAAAAACGGCACACTAAGGTTTGCGCCCACGACGAACAATCGGCAGCAATGACGCACGAGCGCGGTCTTTTCGATCTCCGGCCCGACCATGTTGCCCGGCGTGTCGCATAAAAACAGAATAGGGATGTCAAACGCATTACACAGCTGCATAAAGCGGGCCGCTTTGTCGGCGGCAGGGCTGTCGATGGCGCCACCCAAATGAAGTGGGTTGTTGGCGACAATCGCCAACGGCCGTCCTTCGACCCGGGCGAACGACGTGATCATGCCGGCCCCAAAATCTTTCCGGATCTCGAGCACCGAATCCGTATCGGCCAAAGTCTCGATCACTTCGCGCACATCATAAACTCGTAAGCGGTTTTCGGGGATCGCGCGCCGCAGCCAGCGCTGATCCGCGCATTCCCAATCGCTGACCCGGCCTTGAAAATAAGACAAATACTTCTTTGCGACCGTGACCGCTTCGGCCTCGTCTTTGACCGCGATATCGACAACGCCATTGGGCACTTGCTCGCTCATGGGCCCCACTTCCTCGGGCCGGAATACACCCAAGCCGCCCCCCTCGATCATCGCGGGGCCGCCCATACCGATGTTAGAGCCCTCGGTCGCAATGATCACGTCGCAGCAACCAAGCAGTACCGCGTTGCCTGCAAAACAATACCCGTTAGTGATCCCCACCAAGGGCACTGAGCCACTGAGCTCGGCAAACTGATGAAATGTTGTAATGTGAAGACTGCCTGCGGCGATGGTATCCACGTCACCGGGACGCCCGCCACCACCTTCGCAGAAAAAAACCAAAGGCAGTTGCCGCCGCTTGATCAAGTCGAACATGCGGTCTTTCTTCTCGTGATTTTTGGTGCCTTGGGTGCCCGCCAACACCATGTAATCGTATGATATCACTGCACATCGGGCTTTCTCGGGCGCGACAAGTTCGCCGTTCACATGGGCCAGTCCCGAGACCATACCATCTGTCGGCGTTCGCGCGATCAGCTCTTCGATGGTGTTGCGCCCCCGCCGGGCCGCGACTGTCAGCGCCCCGTATTCAACAAAACTGTCATCGTCCACCAGATCGTCAATGTTCTCGCGCGCCGTACGGTGCCCCCGCTTATGCCGCCTTTCCACCGATTTGGGCCGGGCTTCATCGAGGGTAAACCGATGGCGGTCGACATTTTCGGCAAGATCCGACCGGATGTAGTCGAGATCTACGTCTTCTTCGGCTTCGGCACTCGCCGCAACCACCTCACCGGCTTCCACATAAACCAGTGGATCCCCCTCATAAACCGTGTCTGCCGGGCCGACCGCGAGAGCGCGAACGGTTCCGCCGATATCGGCCTTGATCACGTGCTCCATTTTCATGGCTTCCATGATCAAAACTTGCTGACCGGGATGAACAGAGTCGCCCGCCGAAACCGCCACGGAAATAATAGTGCCCTGCATGGGTGCCGACAGGGGTGCCGTTCCGTCGGGACCTTCTACTTCGACGTGAGAACTGGCGGCGGGACGTTCGTCGGTTCTGGCGTAGTCGAGCACCGCAAGGGGGTCAACGGCATCAACCTTCGCGCCCGCACGCCGTTGTTCGGACGGCCGATTGTCCACATACAACTTGCGGTGATCGTCGGCATCCACGTTGGCCAAATCGGTCGCGTTTGCATCGACAAAACCGGTATGTATCTGGTTCTCGAGAAACGCCGGATGACGCAACAAGTTCTGGAGAAACGGGACGTTCGATGACACACCCTCAATCTTGAACTCACACAAGGCGCGATAAGCCCGGGTTACCACATCCCGATATTCAACCGACCGGGAGTGCCCGATCAGTTTAGCGAGTAATGAGTCGAAATTTGGATTGGTGCGATAGCCAACAAATCCCGAGGTGTCGACCCGAATGCCGGGTCCAAAGGGAATTTCAAACGCCCCCAATGTGCCGCCTGAGGGGCGTACATTTCCTTCAGAATCCAGGGTTTCCATATTGATGCGAAGCTGGATGGCATACCCCTGAGTAGGCGGCGGTGAGCCATCCAACCCCAAATCCGCCAATCGCGCACCTTGAGCAAGGCGCAATTGCATTTTTACCAGGTCCATGCCAGTCACCTGTTCAGTCACTGTATGCTCGACCTGAAGGCGGGGGTTGGCTTCAATGAAGGCAAAGAAGGAGTCGCTGCCCTCGCCGTCAGCATCAACCAGAAACTCGAAAGTGCCTAGACCGCGATAACTGGTGTCAGCCGCCAACTTCGAGGCTGCAGCAATTAATTTGTCGCGTAGACCGCGGTCGAGCGAGGGCGACGGTGCGATCTCGACGATTTTTTGGTTGCGTCGTTGGATTGAACATTCCCGTTCCCACAGGTGGCCGACCGCACCGGTACCATCGCCCACGATCTGAATTTCGATATGACGCACACGCAGCAGAAACTGCTCCGCGTATACAGCGCCGTTGCCAAATGATTTCTCGGCCTCGGAGCAACAGCGCGCATAAGCTTCGTCGAGTTCGGCCGAATCGCTCACCACCCGCATACCCCGGCCACCGCCACCGGCGATCGCTTTCAGCATCATGACGCCGCTTTGACCTAAACCTTCAAAGAACGCGCGGGCATCCTCAAGGCTGGTCGGGCCATTGGTCCCAGGAACCAGAGGCACGTCGCACTTCTGTGCGAGTGCGCGGGCCGCCGCTTTGTCACCGAACGTTTCCAGCGTTTCAGCTTCGGGTCCAACGAACACAAGGCCCGTATTGCCGCACTGTCGGGCAAATTCGGCATTCTCGCTTAGAAATCCGTAACCTGGATGCACCGCATCACAGCCGGTCTCGCGGGCGATCTCGAGCAATCGTGCGGCATTTAGATAGGCCGCCACGCCTTTCCCGTTCAGCGATACCGCTTCGTCGGCCTTGCGCGGGTGTAATGCATCCGCATCATCGTCCGAATAAACTGCAACGGTCTCGATCCCCAGTTCCGCCGCCGCATGCATGATTCGGATCGCAATTTCACCTCGATTGGCGATCAGCAACTTTTTCATAAATCTAATCTTCCTCAACTCTCATATCCGGTCAGGCGCCGTCCAGAAACCAATCCATAATGGGTGCGTTCTCTTCCCGCGGATAGGTGTGCGACAGATCAGCAATCTCGCGATAGACAACTTCCGCCCCTGCCTCGCGCAATGCTTTGTCCGCAGTTTGCGCAATATCAACAGGGAACATCCAATCCAGTGCGCCATGGGTAAGATACACTGGTAAGCCCTTGATCCGCTCGTCTTCAGCAGCCTGCAATATCATGGGATGAAAGGCAGCCGATAAGGGTGCCAAATGGGTGAAGGGGGAGCTTGCCCGCAATCCACTCACATAGGAAAACGTGCCGCCATCGCTCATGCCCGTGAGCAACAGGCGCGACCGATCCACGTTCCAACGTTCGGCGACCCGTTCCAGCATGGCTTCGATGTTCTCGCTGTCGATGTCCGGCCCCATCAATGCCCAGGTGTCACCACGGGAAGTGGGGCTGATGACAATGGCGCCCCGGCTGCGAGCCTCACGCAGCCACGTCCACAGGAAGTACCGACCGTGGCCAGTGCCGCCATGCATCGCCATCACAACGGGGTAAGACTGATCAGAGTCGTAGTATTCAGGCACGTAGAGCGAGAACCCTCCGCGAGTGCCTTTATCGTTGTCCACATGCATAACGCCGACGTCTTCTTTGTCAGGTTTTACCGCCGCCAATTTGGCCAATAGGTCTGCGTCGTCGCGAACAGCTGCTTCCAGATAAAACTGGCTAATCGGCGGCAACGTGGCTGCCAGGGGATACATTGCCTCAAACGCGCGGGTGTGAAAACGAAGCGCGCGATAGGCTTGAAACACGCCATCGGGCTTGTCGGCGGCCGCGCGCAGGCCCTCGGCCCCCTGACAGACAGCGTCACAAGCGGCTTCAACCCGTTGCTTGAACCCCAACAGATGCTCGGGCCAGGGCACCGCGCCAAACCCTTTCAAGGCATCAACTACCGGCGCGTCGAATTCGCCCAGCTGCGCGATCAGCTCGCCCAAAGTGGGTGGGTGAAGATGGCGGCCTGCCATGCCGAGAGTTTCCATGGCATTGAGCAATGGTGGCAATATGCCCGTAATGGCGTCGAGCAACGCTTCGTTCTGATCGTTCATCCACGCCTCCTCCCCGAAGGCCTAGTGACTTTACCCGAACCAAACCACCAATGTGGTAATCGTCATAATCGATATCGCCGTCGAAATGAGCACAGTTGCGGTCGTGCGGGCCACGTAGATTTGGTACTGGTGCGCAATGATGAACACGTTGACGCCTGTGGGCAATGCCGCAGTTAGAGTTGCAACCACGACCCACACGGGTGGCAGGTCGAAAATATAGGACGCCAGCAGCCAAACCAGTGCGGGAAGCAGGAGCAGTTTCAACAAGACGATGACGGCACTTTCCCGCGGATCGCCTCCTAGCCGATAAGCCGACAAGGTCGCCCCTAGGGCAAACAAGGCACAGGGCGCGCTCGCACCCCCCAAAAGCGTTGCCAGACGGTCCACAGGGCCAGGTAACGTCAATCCAGACAGGTTGAAGGCGATGCCGGCGATGATCGAAAGGATGACCGGATTTTTAGCAACGGTGCCCACGGATTGCGCGAGGGCTTGCTGCAATCCCCTATCCGCGCCACGGTTTAACTCGATCAAGACCATGGTCAAAGGCAACAGAATGAGTGAATGCAGTGTGACGATCATCATGATCGGCAACAGCCCAGGCTCGCCGTAGAGCGCATAAATCAAGGGAATGCCGAGCAACACAATGTTGGAGTAGGTGGCCCCAAGCGCGAGCACCGGTAATTCTTCAGGTGGGTTCCGGAACACGAACCGTCCGACCAACCAGGCCACTGCCATAACCATGAAGACGGCGGCGAAATAGGCCATCAAAATTCGCGGATCAAGGGCGTCAAGAATATCGCCGCGCCCCAAACTGCGAAATAGTAGCGCCGGTATGGCCAGATAGAAAACGAAGGACGTAAGGCCCTTAAGCTGCTCCTCGGTCATCCAAGCCAGTCTGCCGCTGCCGTAGCCGATCAGAACCAAGGCAAAAAGCGGCAGAATATTTCCAAATACTTCACTCAACCGGAACCGCCCTGATCCCCCGGAGGATCACAAAACCCTGCCGCGAATTGGCGATCGGCTTCTAGGCACTGCGCAGAACCTCGCCCGCCATAGCACCCGTATGCTCGCCAGTTTCCATAAATACTTGGCCGTTCACCACCGTATACGCGTAGCCATCTGCGCGTTGGGTATAGCGCCCCGCGCCGGCCGGCAAATCGTGCACGAACTCGGGAATGTAGAGATTAAGATCATCCAAGTTGATTACGTTGACGTCGGCGCTCGCACCCGGGGCAAGTAAGCCCCGGTCAGGCAATCCGTACAGTGCCGCAGGCTCCGCGGTCAGTTTATGTATGGCCTGTTCAATCGTAAAAAAGCCGCGCTCCTTCACCCAATAATCCAACAAATAAGTGGGCAAGCTTGCGTCCATGATCTGGCCACAGTGAGCGCCTGAGTCGCCCAGGCCAAGCACCACATTTCGGTCGCTCAACATGCGCTCAACAGCTTCCAGTTCAGGGTTGAGGAAGGGGTAGTTGAATAGTGTTAGTCCGTCATCTTTCAGGGAAAGGGCGATAAACGCGTCCGGCGCACTTGTCCCCAATCGTTCGGCATGAGCCGCAAGACTGTCCTCGGGCAGGCTGTCGTATCGCAGGTTATCCCGTGACAGCACATAGACCTGGGTCATGTCGAGGGGCGGTGGATCTTCCAGCGCCTGCTTGACCATATCGGCCCGGTATTCAGCATTCTTCAGCTTCGCGATTTTTTCAGGCAACGACAGGCCGCGTAACGCGCGCCACGCCGGGGTCCGGTCAAAAAATGTGCGGTTTTGAAAGCCGAAGAGAACTCCGATCCCTCGGGTCGTGGATTGAGGATGCACATTGGCACCGCGCTGGACACCGGCATCCACCTGGTCCAGTACTTTGGCGTAGGCATCAAGCGCTTCCCGGCCCTGGGCCAGACCAAAGGTAACCGGGCGGCCGGTATCGATACTAATGTCGACCATCCACTCCACTTCGGTAATCAACTTCGCGCGTACGGTTTCGGGGTCGGTGCCGTTGATCCCAGTTGCAGCCTCGATCACACCCCTATTTTGCTCACCCAAGGCTGCGCAAATGCCCTTCAGCTCGTCGATGGTTGCGTAGGTGCCGGGCACCGCGTCCCCGTCCGGGGTCACGTGCAGCGGCGTGCGCGAGGTGGAAAACCCAAGGGCGCCGCCGGCGATAGCCTCTGACACTGACGCATGCATGGCCGCGATTTGGTCTTCAGATGCAGGGTTATTTTCGAGCGCTTCTTCACCCATCGCATAGAGACGAACCGCACAATGGCCAATCATGCCGCCCGCGTTTATGCCCTTAGGCAGGCCGTCCAATGCGGTCAAATATTCACTGTAATGCTCCCAATTCCAGGGAACACCTGCGCGAATGGTCTTCGCGGGCACATCTTCGACCGACTCCATCAGCCGCGCCAAGTAGTCCCGGTCTTCTTTCTTGCACGGCGCAAAAGTTACACCGCAGTTGCCCATCACGACCGACGTGACGCCGTGCCAGCAGGACGACGATGCAATCGGGTCCCAGGTGATTTGCGCATCCAAGTGCGTGTGAATGTCGACAAACCCTGGTGTCACCAAGTGCCCGTCGGCATTTATGGTGCGGACGGCGGTGCCAGAGACCTCGCCCACCGCGACAATGCGATCGCCGGAAATCGCTACATCGCCCCGATAACCGGACCGCCCGGTGCCATCGACGATAGTGCCGCCTTTAATAAGAAGATCGAAGTCCATGGAATCCCCCCTTGGATTCATTAAACGCCCCATCAGACGCTGTAAGATTGCCTAGGGGGCACTGTACCCTTTGGGGTGTACGTGCTGTCAACGCCAGCCAATTAGGGGGATTAGTGGCTGGTGCCTTCCGACAGGCGGATTTTATTGTGCACGTTGTATTTGCCCGCGGGCTTTACGAACGGGATACGGCGTACCTCTTCGAGGGTTTTCGCATCGTAAACCACGACCGCCCCATCCATTTCCCAGATGCTGAGCAAGGCGTGGCTTCCGTCACGGGTAAATTCCACATGGGCCGCAGTTTTCCCGGGAGCGGGCCGCAAAGTTTTCACGATCTCGAGGCTTTGTTTATCGATTATGTGAACCGCTTCCTTATTGGGCCCGAAAAACACATCCACCCAGGCATAAGGCGATTCTTCATGGCTGCGCATGAAAAACCCTGGGCCCAAGGTTTCGATGGTTTTGACCACAGTCCAGTCTTCCATATCGACGACGCTAACCAATCCCTTCTTTAAATGAGGGGTGGCCATGACCCTTCTGCCATCACGCAACCAGGATATCCCTGAACCCAGATGGGGCAGGCCGGGAAGAGGCAAATGAGCGATCTCGCGCCGTACGTCCAGATTGACCACCACCGATTGGGTGCCGTCGCGGGCCGATCCCATCACCTCGTTGTAGGAGGGGGTAAAGAAGAAGTCGTCCAGTGGTTGGGATAGCTCGGTCCGACGGATAGGAAACGCGCCCCTGTCCGCTAAGGCCTCGACCATACCCTTTTCATGACTGTGGACCATCCCGCTGAAAACTGCCGGCGGGTCCTCAGCGTAGAAAATCTCCCACAGCTCGGGAATGTCTTTGAACGCCACCACAAACGAGCTTCTCGGCGCGGCCTGATAGACGGCGCTTACCCGCGAAGTGTTCTTTTTGCGCGCGTCCAGGGTCGGGATTACCTTAATCAGCGACAGATCGCCAGCGTTCAGCAGTACTAGACTGTGGGGCAAGTAGTTCGCAACCGCCAGCACGCGCCCGTCGTGGGACAGTGCAATGTTGCGGGTGTTAATGCCGGCTCGAACCTCGGCGACGACCGTCAAACCGTAAAGGTCGTATTTTGTCACCCAGCCATCACGCGAGCCAAAAAAGACATAGCGGCCATCTGGCGTAAATTTCGGGCCACCGTGAAGTGCAAACCGACTTTCAAATCGGGTAATTGGTTCGAACGTGTCGCCATTCAAGATGGTGACATGGTGATCGCCGCTTTCAACAACAACAAACAGATTAAGCGGGTCCGCTTCGAACTTGGGCGCATCGACCAATTTGTCTGGAGTGGTTGTTATTTCACGGCTGTCTTCAATTTCGTCCGCCCCCCACGTTGGCACATGCGCGAGCGGCGTATAGATCAGATCAACCAAATCCTTGATCTGATCACCATCGAGAGTTTCGGCAAAAGCCGGCATTTGCGTGGCCGCGCGACCGTTGGCGATCACATCGGATGCTTTGGCAGGCCGCAGACGCTTTAGGTTTTCCGGCAATAATGCAGGCCCCATCCCGCCCAGACGGTCGCCGCCGTGGCAGGACGCGCAATGCTCTTGATACAAAGATCCCACCGCGTCCCCGCCCGCCACCGAGGCTTTTGGGCCGGCTAGTACAGCAGCGCAGATCAAAAGGAAGGGTAATCTAATTCGCGCCAAGAGCACGCTTTCGCCTCTCGAAGGGAACGCCAATGCCGCTATTTTTATCGGCTACGCCAATTTCGGTATTGGTCAGATAGCAGCCGGGGTCTTCATCCCAGGGGTCATCAGCGATTTGCATGGCCCGTACACGGGTGTTGCCGCCACATATTTTGAAATGCTGGCAGCTGCCGCATCGCCCGCCGATTTGCCGGGGAAATTGCTTGAGCCCCGCCATAATGGGGTCCGAAGTATCAGGCCAAATTTCCGAGAACGGCCGGTCACGTACGTTGCCCAAATCGTAGTGCCACCAGAATGTATCCGGATGGACAGTGCCTAAATTGTCGATGTTGGCCACATTGACCCCAGATGCGTTGCCGCCCCAGGCTTCCAATTTCGCCTTAATGTGAGCCGCCTTTTCCGGGAACTTGCGCGCAACCCAATTGAGGAAATAGACACCGTCGGCATCGTTATTGCCGGTCACAAATTCTTTCTCGACGCCCCGCCGAACATAGTCCCAGCAACGCTCAAAGATGAGGTCCATGGACTGACGTGTGGTCTGGTGATGGGCGTCATCTTCGCGGTACCGATTGCCGCGGCCAGCGTACACCAGGTGTGAAAGATAAAATTTATCGATCTCTTCATGGTCGATTAAGTCGAGCATTTCGGGAAGAGACTCGACGTTTAGTTCGGTCATGGTGAACCGAAGGCCAACTTTGATGCCACGCGCATGGCACAAGCGGATGCCGTTCAGGGCGGCTTCGTAAGCGCCGGGCTGGCGGCGGAATTTGTCATGAACCGCGCCGATACCATCCAGGCTGACACCCAAATAGTCGTAACCAACTTCCGCGATCTTATCGGCCATAGCGTCGTCAATGAGGGTGCCATTACTCGACAGTCCAACATAAAACCCCAAATCCTTGGCGCGATGGGATATCTCGAAGATATCCGGCCGGATTAATGGCTCGCCACCTGACAGAATTAGTACGGGTACTTTGAAGTCCTTGAGGTCGTCCATGACGGTCGCGACCTCGTCTGTCGAAAGCTCACCCTCAAAATCCACATCGGTCGACAGGGAATAGCAATGAACGCAATTAAGGTTGCAGCGGCGCACAAGATTCCAGATTACCACCGGACCTGGCGGTTTGCGCGAGACAACCGGCGTTGGCTCGATCAACTCTTTCATGAATTGTGACAGCCTGAACATATGCGCTATATGCCTTCCGCGGCTCGGATGCGCAAGCCCGTCTTTTTCAGTATCTGTGAACTGTAGAGGATCTGGTGATCTTTGCAGGCGTTACCCAGCAATTGACGTACCTGGGATACCTTGACGATGACTTCATCTTGATCACGACCGTGAACCATGGCGAACAGGTTATAGCGCCAGTCGGGCAGGCGGCGGGGTCGCCGGTAACAATGGGACACGAAATCGAGGCCACCAACATTTTGGCCGAGTTCACTTAGCTGATTATCATCCACATCCCACACCGACATGCCATTGGCGCGGTACCCGATTGCATAATGATTGGGTACAGCCCCAATACGTCGAATTATTCCCAAGTCCTGCATTCGCTGCAGCCGGTACATCACCTCGTCAACGGTCAGACCCAGTGTTTCCGCAACCGCATGATAGGGTTTAGGGCATAAAGGCAGGCCGGTTTGTGTCGCTTCGATTAGACGACGGTCCGTTGCATCCAAAGAAATATTTCCGTGCACAGTTACTTCCCCCCTCAAGCTTCGAACTTGAGCTCAAGAAAATATTCTTCTTCCTTGGGCAAATTGAGGACAGAGAGGCCAGTCACATCTTCAATCTCTTTGAGAACACCTGAAACCCGATCCGGGTCGTCACTCGACACCACAAACCACATGTTGAAGTCATGATTGCGGCGATAGTTATGAGCAACTTCCGGGAAGCTGTTGACTTGCTCGGTGACCGTGTCGAACCGGTCTTCGGGCACGGCTAGTGCAGCAAGTGTAACGGCGCCGCCAAAGCGTTCCGCGTTGAACATCGGCCCAAATCGGCTGAGTACACCGTCATCGAGTAGTCGCTCAACGCGCGCTATCAATTCATCTTCACTGAGCCCCAAGCGATCGGCGACTGTCGCAAACGGCCGCTCGCACACTGGAAATCCACCCTGAAGATTATTCAGAATATTGCGATCGATTTGATCCATAGGTGTCGGCGCTTGGGTTTCCATCAAGCAACCTCTTGTGGTTGCCGGTTGGAGCTATTCTTGCCATAGCGAGCGCCGCGTTGTTTGAAGCGACGGCCACTAAACAATACGTCGCGACGGCAATTTTCCATTCCGGCTGCGCGCGCCGCTTGCTCCACCTGCTCTAGTACTTTGTCGTGGCAGGTGCCGTGGATCATACAAAACAGATTGTAGGGCCACTTCTCCCCCCGTCGGGGCCGCCGGTAGCACAATGTTACAAACGGCAAACTGGCAAATTGCTGGCCAACTTCACTCACCTGATTATCGGGTATATCCCAAACGACCATGGCGTTGGCATTGTAGCCCAGTTCACGATGACGCACGACCACGCCAAAGCGACTTATGGTCCCGGCCTCCTGCAAGGCCGCCAGACGCGCCAGAACTTCGTCCTCTGACACATCCAAGCGTTTGGCCACCTGGGCGTAAGGCTCGGATGTCATCGGCAAGCCTTCTTCCAGTTCGGCTAGCAGACTCTGGTCAAAATTGTCCAATTTCTCAGCCATCGTTTTGCCGCCACTGAATGGGAAAGCCGAGATCCACACGGAACGATTCCTCGAGTGGCAAATCGACAACCTGAAGACCTGTTTCCAGTTCAATTTTGCTGAGCACGTCGGCGACCGCCAGCTTAGACCCGGCCGTCACGACAAACCATAAATTCAGTTGATGATGGCGCTCATAATTGTGATTGACCTCTGGCATGCCGCTCACGATCTCAGCTACTTGCTCCAGCCGTTCTTCCGAAACCGCCATCGCCGCAAGTGTGCTCCATCCGCATCTGTGAGGGCGTACCACGGCCCCTATCCGGCTGATGACGCCCAGCTGCTGTAAGGCGGTGTAGCTGTCGAGCACTTGTTCTTCGCTGACACCCAACTCTGCACCGATTTGCGCAAACGGCCGTGACACCAGGGGGAATCCCCGTTGAAAACGGTCAAGAAGAACGCGATCAAGCTGCGTCAAATTCGCCGCTTCAAACTTCAGCTCACCTTTTTTAAAATTACCATAGGTCATGATTACAGCCCGATACGGTGTGCGCGTGCAGTAAAAAAGATGCCGCTGGGTTTGTCTGCGGGCATGCTGCCAACTCGCTCGAAGGTGCGAGTGTCATATATATCAACCCTGTTCTCGTCGCGCACAGAAAGCCACACTTGTTCACCTCGGGGCGTGAATTCCATGTGAAGCACGGCTTTTCCGGCCTGGATCGTATGGATGATTTCATGGGATTCCGCATCAATTATCTGCACGACATCATTGCGCGGGTGGGCAAAGTTGACCCAAATTTGCCGTCCGTCCGGATTGGCGACCGCAAACACCGGCTGGCCGTGAACCGGAATACGTCCCGCTTCCTTCCAGGTGACGGGCTCGAGGACCAGGACTTCGTGGTGGCCCACGGCAGGTAGGAAAAACCGGTTACCCGCCTGTGCCCAACCTTCCAGGTGAGGCATTTTGTAGACCGGTAACTTCTTTTCACCCTTGCCATAGCCACCCAAAACCCGGCGCACACCTTGGTCCGGATGCCACAGGTCAAGAAGCGCCAAGCCATCTTCACCAAACAAGCCAGCGATGTAATAGCGTCCACTGCGCGTAATCAGGCCGTCGTAGGGTTGCTCGCCTATATTCTCGAAACGCGTAATTTCAGGACTATTTTGATTGCTCAGATCTGCAACCCAAATTTCGCCCGCGTCATACAGTCCGAATACAAAACGCTGGCCCGGCGCGTCCACCAGCCCGACCACTTTCGACGCTGCTTGGGTACGCTGGCTGACCGCTGGAATGTCGGCAACCATTTCAAGAGTTTCGGTATCGAACACCCTAACTCCGCCGGGCTCATAATTGGACACTGCCACCAGTCGGCCATCTTGAGAGATCGCACCACCGATCGAATTACCTGCCTGCAGCACGCGCTTGGTAATCGACGCAGTAAGAAGATCGACCTTAGTTAACCCGCCGTCACGGCCAAAAACAAACGCAAACCGACCGTCCCGCGAATAAACTGCGGACGCGTGACTAAGATCGCCCAGGCCTTCTACCCGAGCCAATGATTTGAGGGCCGAGGTGTCAACGATTTGCACAGTACCTTCAGCGCGCTCGACGATAATTCCGAGATCCCCAGTGCCTCGAAGGCCAACACCCTCAGCACCAGCCGGGCCCACGAATGCCGCAGCCAAAATCAGGAAGCTTAGCCTGTAAATCCAGATATTCATTCCGGCACACCCTTTTTCAGTAGCTGCACAATCCAGGCAGCCTCCTCTTCAGAAAGTTGCCCTTCCCAGGGTGGCATGGGTGTGTCAGTTAGACCTTCAAGAATGATTGCTACCAAATCTTCGTCAGGGCGTTCGCTCAATTGCTTAGGCAATAAAGCAGAACCAAGCCCACCTTTCAACGTAAGGCCATGGCATGAGCCACAATCATGTTTTACGAGATTGACAAGCTCTTCTTGTCGACCGGCAGTTGGCGCAGCACTGGATACGGTAACGATCATTACCGCCAAAATTGCTCCAAGGCCTGCTGCTAGAAATTTCTTCACGCCGGTCTCCGTATCGAATGTCGGTAACATAAGATGAAACACGGCCGGAAAAGAAGGGGAGGCGGAGCCCTTTAAGGCCCCGCCTCGTCCTATTAGTAAACGTCGTTACGAGTGTTGAAGACGTTGAACTTGCCGGTCGGAGTAATCAACCGCTTGTCCTTAATAACTGTCTTCAATTTACGGGTTGCGTCATCGACGACAACGATAGCCGACTCTTGATCCTTGGCATTCCATACGGAGAACCAAACCTCAGTGCCTTCCTTGTTGTATTCGCCTTGAACGACCCGGCGTACACCTTCGGTAATACCCGACCATTCACCGATCGGCAGAACCTCGTAGTCCGCTTCGAGATCATCAACATTGAAAACCGCTATCGACGACGAAGCTTCGGCGTCAGGGTTCAGCGGAGTATCAACATAGAGGTTCTTCGATTTGGGATGGCTCTTCACAAACAGTGAGCCGCCGCCTTGACCTTCAAAGGTCTGGACAACTTTCCAGGCGTGCTCGGGGTGACCCTTAGGATCGGTCCCGATAACCGAGATGACCTCGTCGCCCAGGTGGCTGGTTACCCATACCGGACCGAATTTCGGGTGATTGAGGTTAGCACCCCGGCCTGGATGTGGAGTTGCGCCTTCGGTATCGATCATCGCCACCAATTTGTCTTCCTTGGTGTCAACAACCGCCACCTTGTTGCGGGCGTTTGCCGCGACCAGGAAGTAGCGCCCGGTCGAGTCGAACCCACCATCATGGAGGAACCGTTCGGCTTCAATGTCAGTTACCGTCAGGTTTTTGATGTCTGAGTAGTCGACCATCAAAATGTGACCGGTTTCCTTGACGTTGACCACAAACTCGGGCCGATAGTGAGAAGCCACAATCGAGGCAACCCGCGGTTCAGGATGATATTCCTGAGTATCGTAGGTCATCCCGCGTGTGGACACGACTTTCAGCGGCTCGAGCGTTGCACCGTCCATAATCACGTACTGCGGCGGCCAATAAGCACCGGCAATAGCGTATTTGTCCTCATACCCCTTATACTTTGAGGTCTCGACAGAACGGGCTTCCATGCCGACTTTGAGTTCGGCCACGGTTTTAGGAGGATCCATCCACAAGTCGATCAGGTTCAGCTTGGCATCGCGGCCAACCGTGAACAAGTACCGGCCTGATGCCGACATGCGCGAGATATGAACCGCGTAGCCAGTGGCCAGGATCTCAACAATCTCCTTCGTCCCGCCATCGATCAAAGCGACCTCGCCTGAATCCCGAAGCGTGACCGAGAACAGATTGTCGATATCGATGTCGTTCATCTTCTTAGTTGGCCGCTTATCCACAGGGATCGTGACTTTCCACGATTCCTTGATTTCCTTCAGGCCATATTCCGGCGGCACTGGCGGCTCGTTCATCAGATAGCGTGCCATCAGGTCTACTTCGGCTTCCGAGAAATCACCAGAAGTACCCCAGTTCGGCATACCGCCCGGTGAACCGTAGTTGATGAAGTTGGTCAGGTACTCAAGGCCCAATTCACGAGTCAAATCGGTTGTTAGTGGCTTACCTGTTGCACCTTTTCGCAGAACACCATGACAGCCCGCACACCGCTCAAAATAGATCTTATTGGCTTTGGCGAACTCTTCGTCGGTCAGCGACGGGACCCCTTTCTTCTTGCCGGGGGCCTCTAAGCCCTCCGCGCCCAGAATATCCAGGCTTGGAGAATATTTGCCTGCCGGCGAAGTGTCATGTTTCTTTAAATCTTCTTTTTTTGGTGCCTCGGCGAAACTTGCTGTCGCCATTAGAAGCACCGTCGCCGCGGTTGCCACCGCGGGTCTCCAAAGGTTGCGTTTCATTGTTTCGCGCCTTTTTTGCTTGAACATAATTCCAGGCTAACAAGGGCCGCCTAATTGGTCCTTGATAGGAATCAAGCGGTTTATAAACCCGGAGAGACATACTCGAATTGAGTTTGATCAAGGCGAGCAAAGTTTGTGAAGCGATTATGGGATTTAGATACGATACTGTGTCAAAATTGTGGCTCTCGAATGATAACAGGGCAGGATGAGGCAAGAATTTTCATGAGATACAATCCTGGCCCACACATTCATTGGTCGGTATTAAAATCCATTGCAGCCTTGCTTTTGGCCGCACAGTTCTGGGTGCATAATTCAGCCTTCGCCCAGGCCCTTGATAATAAACAGTTTACATCGGCCATAGTGGCTGAAATTTTCCCAGACGCCGATTATTTCGGCAACCTAGAAGGGGAGCCACCTGCAATTCCCGCTTATTCGGGCGACAAAATCGTCGGTTACGTGTTTTCGTCTAAGCAAGTGGTCCAATCGACGGGCTACGCGGCCAAACCATTAGATATGGTTATTGGTATGACCATTGAAGGTGTCATAACGGGCGCCGTCGTTGCCGAGCATCATGAACCTCTTTTGGTCATTGGAATTCACGACGATGCCTTAATCAGTTTTTTCGCCAGATATGT
>Ga0315336_1003557_pt1 | contig 20406 bp, 16 predicted proteins | sample ASW5metaG_FD_204512 | JGI IMG/M metagenome (GOLD analysis project Ga0315336, IMG submission 204512) | Ammonia-oxidizing marine archaeal communities from Monterey Bay, California, United States - ASW #5 | ecosystem: Environmental > Aquatic > Marine > Intertidal zone | place: USA: California... | reverse complement strand
TGGCCACTGGACGAATACTGCCTACCAGGTATGATTTCTCAGCCTACCGTACTCTGCTGGACCTTGGCTGGGGTTATGGAGGGCTTGCCATCGGTGTTACCGAGGAATGTCATTACATCCACGCCACTGTGGGGGATTTACCCGAAGTGTTAGCTATCGCACAACGCTTCATTGCAGAGACCGGAGCAAATGATCGAGTATCCGTCATGGCGGCTGACGTCCTCAGTGGGTCAATAAATGGGTCCTTTGATGCGTTGGTGATTTGCAATTTCATTCAGGTTTTTTCTCAAGACGAGACACGGAGAGCGATTAATAATGTCATCAAGGTCGTGGAGCCAGGCGGAAAGCTCTACATAGGGGGGCGGGTCCTAGACGACGATCACCTGTCACCGGCTAGCGCACTAAACAGCAATCTGTCTTTCTTGAATATCTACGACGGTTGCCAGGGGCACACCGAGCGATAACATCTCGAGAGGTTAACTGATGCCGGGTTCTAGTCTATAAAACGCGATGTGATGCCGGATGGACGGAGCGTCATAGTTGCTCGTAGGCCGTTGTAGGACGTTATTAAAAGAGGTTATAAAATCATCCAATACACCGTATGCTCCGGATGTAAAGGCATCCGCTTTAGGAATTACGTAAACAACCCTTCTTTAATTCCGACACAAGCCGAAGGCGGCGAGGAATCTCAAGGCCTCTAAGTGACCCCATCCGGATTCCACGCCAACTCCCGGTTGATTCACTGCTGCAGTGAAAAACGCCCGGTTAACCTTTACCTAGCACCGCCTTCTCCTGCAATGCCTTAAGAACCTTCTCCGCAGTGATTGGCAAGTCGTATATGCGGACCCCGGCGGCGTCGAACACGGCGTTGGCGATGGCTCCCGCCACCGGCACGTTGCTGCTCTCGCCGATACCTTTGCTGTCGAAGGGTGCAGGGCCCGAGGCTGACTGTAATAACACCGTCTCCAGTTTAGGGATGTCCGGCATTGTCGGTATCTTGTAGTCGCCCAAGCTTAGCGTGGAGACGCGTCCGTCCTCGGTGGTTATCTCTTCCATCAGCGCGTAGCCCAAACCCTGGATGACTCCACCTTCTATCTGCCCTTGGTGGGTCAGCGGGTTGAGGATAGTCCCCACATCATGGGCGGTGACGATGCGTACAACCGTTACTTGGCCTGTCTCTGGGTCCACTTCCACTTCCGCCACCTGAGCACTGAATCCTGTAATCTCAGACGTTGGCGAAGTGTAGCTGAGTTCTCCTTCGATGGGGCCGTGGGCGTCGGTTACCGCCTGAGCGGTAACGTCTTGGAGGGAGACCGTTCTTGATGAGTCGCCCTTTACGACGAAGCTGCCACCCACCAACTCGACCTGGTCCTCATCGCTTTCCAAAAGCTCGGATGCCCTGGAGACCAGTTTCCCCCGCAGGTCGTTGGACGCGCCTAGAACCGCTTGTCCGGAAGTGTAGGTGACGCGGCTGCCACCGGAACCGGAGTCGAACTCCACGGCGTCGGTGTCCTGGATGACCATCCGAACGTCCTGCACCGGTATAGTCAGAATCTCTGCTACCACCTGGCGGAATATCGTATGGGCGCCGGTACCCGTGTCGAACAGGGACATGAATAGGTCTACTTTGCCTTCAGCATCTATCGCGACCCTAGCGGTAGACCGGCCACTGCCTGGAGGTTGGTCCGAGATTGCCATGCCCCGGCCAAAGAATGGCCCGGACTTGGGATCGTCCCAGTTGGCGGCTTCAGCGGCTCCGCGGAGGGTGTCCTCGGCCCGGATCTCCTGAAACTCTTTACCGACCGGGGTGGAGTCACCGGGTTTCATGACGTTGATCAGACGGAACTGGTAGGCATCGATACCCATCTCAGCGGCAATCATGTCCATGTGGGACTCGACGGCGAAGTGGACTTGGGGTTTGGCCGGTGCCCGCATGTGTCCGCAGGGGACGTTATTGGTGTACACCATGAAGCTATCGATGTTGACGTGGGGTATCTGGTAAGCCCCCCCTAAATGGTCTGACCCGCCCAGATATACCCTGGGCTTGAAAGCACCGTAAGCGCCGCTGTTGAACACAACATAGGCTTGACGTGCCCAGATCCGTCCGTCCTTCTTAACTCCGGTCTTCAGCGTAATCTCCGCGGGATGGCGGGGATTGCCTGCCATCAACTCCTGGATGTAGTCCATGAACATCTTGACCGGCTTGCCGGCATGGATCGACAGATAATAGCACAATGGAACGTCCATGAAGGACCCCTTTCCGCCGAAGTCGCCGCCGATATTGCACGGGTAGAGGGTGATCTGGTCGGTGGAGATGTCAGCCGCTGCGGCAAGTTGATCACGTAGCATGAAGGGGCCCTTGTTGTTGGCCCAGATCTCTACCTTTCCCGTGCCAGCCACCTTTACGATGCAGGCATGGGGTTCGATGTATGCCTGGTGCATCAGCTGTGCGCTGAACGAATGTTCAAATATCAGGTCCGACTCACTGAACCCCTGGTCGACGTCGCCTTTGGACCAGTGGTTCTCGGCAAGCACGTTGTTGACCTTGGAGATGGGCTGAGGTAGGCCGATGTAATCGGCTTTATTCGGGTGGAGCGTCGGCGCCGAATCTTCCATCGCCTCGGTTGGGTCGAAGATGGCCGGAATCTCTTCATACTCGACTTCGATAAGCAGCAAAGCCTCTTCGGCTATCTCGTCGGTATCTGCCGCCACCGCCGCCACCTTTTCGCCCACGAACCTAACGTGGTCCCGGGCAAGTACGGGGCAGTCTCGCAATAGCCGTCCCACTGGTCGGTCCGGAAGGTCCGAGCCGATTAAGACCGCATGGACACCGGGTAGGGCACGGGCTTTAGATGGGTCGATGCTGACTATGCGGGCGTGAGGAAAGGGACTGCGAAGTATCTTTCCCGAAAGCGCCCCCGGCACCACCATATCGGCGGGGTATTTCGCGTTGCCGGAAACCTTGTCCGGACCTTCGTCCCTAAGTACCGATGTGCCTACTACAGAGTAGGTTGTAGCCATGTTCAGCTCCTGTATACTGTTTGACCGGGTTTGGGTTTATCTTGGTTGGACAATCGTGTCTATCACGCAAGTCCGCTTTTCATTCTTGACTATCTCCAAACCCTGCTTAAGCGCTGGTCCGATGTCTTCGGCGTTCAAGATTGGGCCTATGCCTGCCAGACCGAAGCTGTGAGCTAAGGTGGCGAAGTCGGTGAATGGGGCATCGATGTTTACTCCGATGCCAACTGTTTCCACCGACCTCTCCCGGTTACTGGCAACGGCTGTCTGGTGTCCAACATCCTGGTAGTAAGAACGGTTGTTGAACATAACTACCAGCATGGGAATACCGTGATGAGCCAGGGTATAAAGCGACCCGGCGGTGTAAAGGAGATCGCCGTCGTTCTGGATGCTCACGCAGACTTTGTCGGTTCCCCGGAATGCCAGAGCAGCGCCCATGGCGACACCCATGCCGGTTCCGGTTCCGCCACCGCCTGCCACCCATCGGGACTCATCCGACACGTTCCACAACCGCCGCTCCCAACCGCTGAGGGAGCCATGAACCAGCACCCAGTCTTCGTCCTTAATAACTTCCCATATCTCAGAGGCCAGCCTGGCGGTAGAGGTGGGAGTCTGGTCCCACAACCGCTCTTTCACTTCTTTATGAAGCCCATCGTAGAAATCCGAGTGAATCTTGGATATCTTGGGAATTCGGCCCGTGGCCCGCTTCCGCGACCCGGCATCCATGGAATCTTGGCACACTTTGGTGATTTGTTTCAGAACCTGAATCTCGTCGCCCAAGATGGTAGTGTCGGTGGCCAGGATCCGCCCGTAGTTGCTTGGCCAACTCTTGATGCCATAGTCATTCAGGCCAATCTGGATTATCTTGGTCCCGCTTGGAATCGAGCTTTCGAATACCCGGTTATAACCAGATCTGCCTCGAGGTGTCACGGGAGCCGTGGCGCTTGCCGAGGCGACGGATCTTGTCAGCACGGCCTCCAGGTTACTCACACCGGCGGCGAGCACGAGGTCGGTGTCCCGCAGTACTTCGGCGTTCGCCCCGGTCACGTTAAGCGGATGACTGTTTGGCAGGTTGTAGGCCGAACCTATCTCAATCACCGGAGCGCCTACCAGGTCCACCAAGGTCTGCAAAGTCTCAGAGCCGCCGGGTGTTCGTCCAAGACCTTCGACGACAATGACCGGATTTTCGGCCGCCATCAAGGCCTTGGCTGCCTCTTCTACGGCTTCAGGGTTGCCTTGTGGCGATGCGGGTACTTGGTAGCGGCTGATGTCGGGCAAAACGAAGTCGTCGGGCAACCGGGCTTCTTGTAGCTCAACGTCGAAGCACAGATATACCGGTCCTCGCGGTTCGGTCATGGCTATCTGGTAGGCCCGGAGCACGGATTCCGCCACGCTTTGCTCCCCCAGAGGCTGGTCGTCCCACTTCACATAATCTCTGACGATCTGACCCTGAACCTGAGCCGTGTGGATCCAGTCGATCCAGGGACGGCGGTGACTAGCGTCCAAGGGCCCCGTGCCGCCTAGGATAATCATTGGGATGTTGTTAAGGAACGCCTCGTAGATGGCCTTGCTGGCGTGCTGGAGGCCCACGATATTGTGGGCCAACGTGACCTGGGGCCTACCGGTGGCTAAGTAAAATCCTTCGGCCATGGCCACGGCCAATTCCTCATGGCAGCAGGTGATCAACTCTGGATTCGTGTTATTGCCGTAGTTCACCACGGACTCGTGGAGTCCGCGGATGGTTGCGCCGGGATTCAATGACGCGTACTCCACTCCTAATTCATTCAATAGATAGATAACCAGATCGGATACAAACTCGGGTCTTTCCAAGCTCATTCTATTCATCCTTCAGTATTCAATTGGCACGGTCGCCGGTCAAATGGCACAAATCGATCCCGGCGTGCGGCGATAGTTAGCAGCGAGTGTATTAGGACGCCCATGCTCTGTCAATTCGATTCGAACAAGGAGCGGGGTCTGGAAGGCTCGTACGCAGGTCGGTAGTTAGTCCAACCGGCGGACCTGCTTAAATCCAAGCGCCATTATCAAAGTCGCGCCCAACGCTAATGACCCGAATAAGGTGAAGGCAGCCGATGGAGACCAAATGTGAATCAGCAAACCAAGGACTAGGGTCGCGACCGGCATAATTCCGTTGTCCAGCATGTATATGCTCATCACCCGGCCTCGTAGTTCGTCGGGCACCGTGGTCTGTATTAGGGTGCTGTTGGCCACTCGGAAGGCGTACTGGCAGAACCCCAATCCTGTAAGAAACGCGAAAGAAGCGATCCACCACGGGACCAGAGAGAACAGGACAACGAAAAGCGATCCGCCAGCGAGACCGATAAAGGTAACCAAGCCCTTGCGGATTATGAACCCTGTTCCCGCGATGATGACCGCTGCCACAACTCCGCCCACACCCATGGCCGCCGCCAAGATGCCTCCGGTGGCGGCTTCTTTGCCCAGAACCTCGGTGGTAAATACCGGCAGCAGGAATATCAAAGGTTGAAACACGATGTTTGGAATCAGCAACATGATGATAAGTTGCAGGATTATCTTCTGACGCCAGACGTAGGCCAAGCCTTCTTGCATGCTGTGGAGCGGACTGGACCGTGGCCCGGATGGCTTGGTGCGGTAGGGGAGTTTGACCGGAATCAACATAACGATTATGCCTACATACGCCAGGGCTTCAAGAAAGAAGTTCCAGTTGAACCCCAGGGTTGCGATGATGAGCCCGCCGATAGCCGGGGCAATGATTCTGGTTGACGGATAGACCATGCCATTCAGCGCCAAAGCGCTGGTAAGAGCATGACGGGGGACGGTGTTGGCAATCATTGCCTGGCGCACCGGCTGGATGATGGAGTGGGCGATGCCGGAGATTATCATATAGAGGAACGGGTGCCATGGCCGGAGCGGTCCGGTGATCGGGTCGGCTTCCAGGTCGCTGGCGACTACCAACAAAGCGAACAAGCATGCGGCCACGGCCATGACTGCTTGAGTGGCCATCACCACCTTGCGCCGGTCCACACGGTCGGCAAGGACTCCGGCCCACGGTCCGATGAATAATATGGGTAACGCCCTAATCGCGATGACGGTGCCGGTGAGTACAGCGTTGCCATCGGTTAGCAGCAGAACCAACCAACCGATGCTGAACATCTGGATCCACTGCCCACCCAGAGCGATAAAGTTTCCGGCCCATACTAGCCGGAAGTCTTTGTAACTTTTCAGGGTGGTAAGGCTAGATTGTCTAGGCTGGCTTGTTGCGGGTCTGGACGGATCCGGGCTTGCTGGTTCTCTGGGTGCCTGGGTTGCCATACTAAGTGCTTGCTCCAGTAGTTGCGGGCTGGATATAAGGGTTGCCCGGAAACATCATTCTAATTTAAAGGCCGCGCATCGGCCTCGGTTCTTTCTATGGTATCGCCTAGCGCTAGACGAATATAGACGGGGACAGCCCGCCAACGTAGGCCGCCCCCGCTATTGTTATGTCTACGATTTAGGAAACTCGAAGTAGTCTTTTATCTGAATCGATCCCCCGAGCTTATAGATAGAGATGAAATCACAGTCTAGATACGGTTTATCCCTTCAGATTTGCTTCGAACCAAGCCATGGCCTTGCCCCAGGCGTCGCGGGCCGATTCGGGCCGGTAGCTGGACCGGGCGTTGCAATTGAAGCCATGTCCGCAACCCGGGTAGACATGGAACTCATGGTTCTTGTTAAGTCTGGTCAGTTCGGCGTCGATCTTCGCTACGTCGTCAGGTGAGGGGTTCTGGTCCTCTTCGCCGAACAGGCCAAGCATGGGAGCTGTAATCTTGGATGACTGTTCGAAGGGAGATGGTCCGTCGCCCAAGGAGCCCATGATTCTTCCGCCGTAATAGACAACGCTGGCTTTGATGTCAGAAACGTTGCAGGCTGCTAGATAAGAAACCCGGCCTCCGTAGCAGAAACCGACGATTCCGATGCGGTCGGATTGAACGAAGGGTTGTGCTTTCAGGTAATCCACCGCCGCTTGGACGTCGGCAATGATGCCGTCATCGGTGCAACGCTGCATCCTGGCGACGGCGTTGTCCATCTCCTCGTGCAGTCCCATGGTCATCCGGCCTTCCCGGTGGAACATGGCGGGGGCCAGCCCAACGTAGCCTTGGGCCGGAAATCGGTCGGTCAAGAATTGGATGTGGGAGTTAACTCCCCAGATCTCCTGAATCACTACCACCGCCGGGGCCGGGTCGGTCGCTTCCGGCTGGGCCAGGTACGCCTCCATGGTGTCTCCGCCGACATTGATGTCTACCCAACTTTGAGGCATTGTTTTCCCTCCATTGATATTGGGTTATTAGGTTTGGTCAGGATGCCCTGCCATTAAACCGGCACATTGTATCACGGTTCTCTGGCTCCACAGGAAGTCTACTCACAGGCTGGCCCGCGAACTGGCCTCCGAAGGCAGCGCATCCTCCCAATAAGGAATCAATTGACGTGACGAGCTGGGCAACAGCAGAGCCGAGACCAATGCCATGATGTTAAAGCCGAGGGACATGAATAGAGGAACTGCAGAGGTTCCGGTTACGTCCCACAGGAATCCAGCGACCACGGGCGCCATTCCCATCCCCAGGCCGTTCCCGATGTTCTGCTACCCGTATAGGCTTCCTTGAGGGACATCTCCGAAGTACTGCCGGTTGCCGATAGGGAAGGTAGGAACCTCAGCCCCTTGACCGGTACCAAGTAGGATGGCGAAGAGATAAAAAGCCCAGGCGTCTTGGATGAAGAGGATGAGGAGCAAAGGAAATGCTTGAAGAGACATGCCGGCAACCCAAACACTCTTGCTGCCGATGCGGTCCGCAATGACCGGAACGGCGCCCCGAGCGAAGATGCCGGCGACCTGTTACGTGGCAAGGACACCGGCAGCCACTCCGAGGGAAAGCCCCCGGTCAACGGCTATGGCCACCAACAGCACATTGATAATGTTGTGGCCCATGCAGCCCCTGAAGTGGATGCCGATGAGGTTCCAGAACGTGCTGGTCCGTTGAGCTTGCCTAAGGAACACTTTGGCCCTTATTTGAGCCATCTCGTCATTTTGGGGCCTATGAACAGGCGCGCCTTCAGGAGCGCCCAGAGGACGCAAGCCTATGTCTCCGGGTTCGTTGTAAAAGAACTTAATCAGTAAGAGCACGATCGCCCCGCCAGCGATGCCGGGGATCCAAAAGATCCATTTCATGCCCAGCACATCAAAAGCTACGGCAATCAGGAAAAGGAATGCGATCGTCCCGATTCCCTGAAAGGATCCCATGGCGCCTATGGCCAAGCCCAGACGTCTCCTGAACCACAGTGTGACGCCCGTTACTAGGAGTATGGAAAAACGGTGGTGGAGAAACCCAGCATGACGCCGAAGAAGAGGTAGAACTGCCACAGGCTGGTCATGATGCCCGTGAGCAACATGCCGGAGATGAACAAGAATGCTCCAAACAACAACAACCGGCGGGCGCCATACCTGTCTCCCAGCCAGCCTACATAGGGACTCACGATCCCCAAGACGAACCACTGGAGGCTGAAGCCAAGGGTTATGGCGCCGTAGCTCCAGCCAAGCCCCGAGGCAGAGTCCCTAAGGTGGGGAACCAGGGCAGTGGCGGCAAATCGAACGGCAGAGGTGATTGACCCAATGGTCGAGGCTATAACTACAATTACCCAGCCGTTATGGATCCGTCGCGATCCGATGGCTAGGTGAGCCGGTCTTAAATCAGTCTTAAACAAGCTTATTTTACCATTGGGATCGAATCATGTTCTTGGCCTCGCAGGATGTCTTCGACGCTGGGCCGGGTTCCAGCGGCTGGTCACGGGCTGGCTGATGAACGGGCTTCTAGGGGCAGGGTTTCCTCCCAATCCGGTATCAAGTGATGGGACGTATTCGGCAACGCCCAGATGCAAAATACTCCCACCAAGCTCAAACCGAATGACAGCCACACGGCTCCGATAAATGATCCGGTTTGGGTCCAGATAAAACCGCCTACCAACAACCCTATAGCCATGCCCATGCCTCCCCCTCCCACCTGCCAACCGTAGGTGGTGCCGATGGGCGCGTTGCCGTAGTATTGGCGGTTGATTATGGGGAAGGCGGTCATCTCGCCGCCGATACCGATACCGAATAAGACGGCGAACAGATAGAAAACCCAGAGGTCATTGGCGACCAACAGCATCAATACCGGAAACGTCTGTAGCGAAAAACAGACGGCCATGGCGAGTTTGCTGCCCATACGATCAGCGACTATGGGAACGGCGAACCTGGTTATAGTGCTCGTCACCGTCAGAGCAATCAATACCCCCGCCGCGGCTCCCGTAGAGATGCCCCGCTGAACCACCATGGCGACCAGACCCATCAATATGATGTTGTGTCCGGCGCATCCCCAGAAGTGGATACCGATGAGGTTCCAAAAGGTACCCGTACGTTGGGCCAGCCTCAGGAACCCACTGGTTCTGGCCTTGGCTATCGGCCTTTCAAGCAACCGCTCCAGTGGTTCGTCTTCCGCGGCCCCCCATGCCTTGATGCCAATCTCGCCGGGTTCGTTGTAAAACAAGCGAACCAGTAGAAACAGTATCGCCCCACCGGCTATACCCGGCAACCAGAAGGTCCACATCAGCCCCAGAGAATCGACCATCAAGGACACTAGGAAGATTGCCGCTGCGGTCCCCAAGCCTTGAATCGCTTGCATGGTACCCATGGCTATGCCTAGCTGCTTCCTGAACCAAAGGGTGACCGCTGCTACCATCGGCACCTGGAAGATGGCCATGGCGACGGAGAGGATGATTCCATAGAATACATAGAACTGCCACAGATGGGTCATCGTGCCGGTAAGAAGCATGCCGGCGACGAAAATCACGGCGCCCAACACCATTATCCGGCGGACGCCATAACGGTCTCCCAACCACCCAACCAATGGGCTGACCAATGCCGAAGCGATCCACTGAATCGCAAATCCGGCGAAGATGTCGAAGATGCTCCAACCGAAGTTTTCCTGCAGGTAGGGCACCAGCACGCTGGCAGCGAACCGAATCACGGAGGTGGTCATCCACATGGCGGACGCCACTCCCACTATGGCCCAAGCATAGTGTATCTTGTGAGACCCAACGGCCAGACCAGCCGGCCGGAGAATTACCCTGAGCATCTACACCTCTTACCGCCGGCACATTCTACTAGTGACTGAGGATGGTCTCAATCAAGGCCACCCTTTGACTGTGTGATGAACTTGTTTTCATCGCCCAGACGTAGGCTGGTATCCGGATTCACTCGCACACCGGATGTCCTCTGGATTCCGGCGCCTTCGCTGGAATGGCGGGTCCGGAGCCGCCTGGCGTCTAAGGAACGTTGGCGGGCATTTCACAGGGAGAACTGGCCAGGTCGCCACTTGCCTCCTGTCCGTCGCATAGATCCAGGTCGGTGCCATCGAACATGATGTCATCGTCAGCGCCTCAGAACAGCAGGTTGTTGTCGTCCCTGCCCAACCCAAAGATGACCAAGTTCCCGCTGGAAACGCTACAATCTATGAAATCTCCAAATGGCGTGCCGGTTACGATTCGTCCGTTAACCTGGCCATTACCGATACATAGAGAAACGCCTTGAGGGGATGCAGGATTGTCGTCACTCAGCGTCAGCAAGACGGCGGCCAACGCCACCAACGTAATCATTATAGGATTCTTCATGGACTATCCTTTCCCCACCAACTATACACCAGCAGGATAACCTACTTACGCCGGATGGGTTATCATCGGTGCTGAAAACAATTGTGACCGCACAGAGTGGATGAATGGCTGAAACTGACCAACCCATGGCCGGGAAGATATGTTTGGTTACCGGAGCCACCGCTGGAATCGGAGAGGCCACCGCATCCGGTCTGGCTTCCTTAGGAGCCACTGTGATAGTAGCCGGCCGAAATACCGAGAGATGCTCTGCGTCGGTTGAGCGTATCAAGCAGCGGACCAGAAACCCGGAGGTCGCGTACCTCGTCGCCGATTTGGCATCTCAGCGAGAAGTTAGGAGGCTGGCAGGCGAGTTCAAAACTCGTTACGCGCGATTGGATGTGCTTGTGAACAATGCTGGGGCCATCAACCTGGCCCGCCGCTCTACCGTGGATAGGATTGAGTTGACCTTCGCTCTCAATCATTTGAGCTATTTTCTTTTAACAGACCTTTTGATAGACCTTATGATATCCAGCGCACCGGCCAGGATTGTCAATGTGTCATCCAGTTCCCATCGCCAGACTGGGATAAACTTCGAAAACCTGCAGGGCGGAGGGCGGTATCGGGGTTTTCGGGCCTATGCCCAATCCAAGTTGGGGAATGTACTTTTCACCTACGAATTGGCCCGGCGGCTGGAGGGGACGGGAGTGACGGCAAACGCGCTGCACCCCGGAGTGGTGGCGACCAGGTTCCTGGCCAACAACGGCAAGATCGGACCCATATTTTCTTTCTTGTTTGGGTTGCGGGGTATCAGCCCGGAGAACGGTGCCCGAACCAGCATCTACCTGGCCAGTTCGAACGAGGTCGAAGGAGTCACGGGCAGTTACTATGAGAAGTCACGGGCCGTTAGGTCAGCCGACGCATCCTACGATGAAGACGCAGCAGCGCGGTTGTGGGAAATAAGCGCGGATATGACCGCAGGCTGATGAGATTAAGTATAATCCTTTCCATCAGAGTTGATCGTTAGAATCTCGGACGACAAGAACTCATCTCAGGGAGGCATCAAATGCCGGACACAAGAGTAGACACAATAATTCGTGGCGGCCAGATAGTTACTTCATCCCAGGTCTATGAAAGTTCGATAGCTATATTTGGCGAGAAAATCGCCGCCATCGGGCCAGAGCATCTGCTGCCCCCGGCGGACAAGTATATCGACGCTGCAGGCAAATTCGTCCTGCCAGGACTCATCGACAGCCACGTACATCTGGACGGCCACGACAACTACGAGTTGGGGGCGATGGCCGCCGCGAGAGCGGGCCTCACCACCTTGATTCCCTTCGGCAGCTACAACCTGGAGGGGGACGAAACCTTGCCCGAGGCTATCAACCGGAGCAAAGAAGAATTTTCTAGCAACGCCTTGGTGGACTTCGCTTTCCACTTTATGTTGCAAAACCGGCCTGACATATTGGGCGGGTTGCCCCAGGCACTGGAGATGGGGGTGAAATCCTACAAGATGTTCATGACATACAAGAAGCGCCCCTGGCGGATGTGCGAGGACGACTATATCTGCAACGCCATGGATCTTGTGGCTTCCGGTGGCGGCGTGATGCAACTCCATTGCGAAAGTGGCAACATCATCGAGTACCTGGAAAACAAGCTGATTCACGAGGGGCATTCCCATCCCACCGATTTCCCCAGAGCCTGTCCCGATTGGGCGGAAGAAGAGGCTATAAACCGGGCGGTCAACATGAGTGCGGCCACTCGCTGTCCCACCTACGTAGTTCATCTGAGCACCCACTTGGGGATGGAGCGCATCAAGCAAGCCCAGTCTCTAGGCCAACGGGTGTGGACGGAAACCTGTCCCCAATACCTTTTGCTCTCGGACGCGGAGATGGCAAAGGTGGGCCCCCTGGCCAAGATTGGACCTCCCCTGCGAGCCGAGGACGGTCCGGACCGGGAGGCTATGTGGCGCGGGCTGGAGCAAGGTCACACTTCCATCGTTTCCAGCGACCATTCTCCTCACCCTCAGGAGCTGAAGCAAGTAGGGTGGGACAACATATTCGTGACTCCCGAAGGCGCTTCGGTGCCATTTGGCTCTCCTGGACTGGAAACCATCGTTTCTCTGACCTACAGCGAAGGGGTGGCCAAGCGAGGTTTGCCCATCTGGTGGCTGGCCAGGGTCATGTCGGAAAATCCCGCGCGGATATTCGGTCTCTATCCAAGGAAGGGAGTGATTCAGGTGGGGTCCGATGCGGACTTCTTGATAATCGACCCGCAAACCGACCGGGTAATCACCGCCAAGGACCACCAGAGCAACGCCGGTTACACTCTGTTCGAAGGGTGGGAAGTTAAAGGGACTCCCTGGATGACACTGTTGCGAGGGCAAGTGCTCCTGAACCAGGGCAACTTGGAACAACGGCCCGGATACGGACAATTCCTGGCTTGTGAAGGCCCCAGGTCACCCATCGGCGGCCCTGTTCGATAGGGGATGTCACCGGCCTGAGCCAATCTCGAGAAAGCTAATCTTGAGGGGAGAATTGCCGCCGAATACCAGGTTCGGGACCACCTGTTTGCCTACAGGTACATCTGTTCCAAGTACGAACGTCAACTCTAAGCGGTCCGGTGGTTCGATCTCCTTGATGGAAGGTAGTTCAAGTTCCACGGTAAATCCACCCTCTACCTTTTGAATAACATGGAATCCGTTGCCGCACGAACTGGTCTGGGCGATTTTATTGACGCTCAAGCCGATGCACTGAAAATAGGAAGCGTCGGTTAGCGGACCGTTCAGTTGGATAACCAGGCGGGCTATGTCGTTTTCGAACCAAGCCCCGGAAAACCCTGTGCCAGCGAACACCAAGGAAGAATCGCCACCCAGATGCGGAAGCAAAGCGTTGTAGGCTGCATCGGGGACTAAGGGGACCAGAGGCACCGGTAGGACAGAAAGCTTCTCCAGCCCATCGCTGGACGTGGACAAACTCTGGGGCTCCCTCAAAGTGGGGACCAAGAATAATTTCAACTTACCCGGAATCGGCCGGGAAGACCAGGCGGGCGAATAGTCGCCGCTTTGGGATATCCGAGTTAAGCCGGTGCCGTCCGGGTTTATGGTATAAACGCCCCTCCCGCTGTCTCTGTCCGACTCAAACATGATTTTTGTTCCATTCCGGGACCACGAAGGCCCGAAGTCGGCGGCGGAGTCGGTTGTTAATCTCACCGGTTCGCTTCCGTCGGAGTTCATGACATAGATCTCTGGATTTCCGTCACGCCATGAATGGAAGGCAATCTTTGTCCCATCGGGAGACCAAGCCGGGCTGGCGTCGTCGGCGGGGTCGTCAGTCAACACTATCTCCACGGCGCCATTTGATTGAATCGTGGAAATATTGAGGTCCCCTTGGTATGAAGTGAATGCGATTTTCCGCCCATCAGGGGACCAGGCGGCTGTGGAATTCTGCCGGCCGGCATTATTGCTCAGGCGGTCTTGCCCTGAACCATTCAGGTTCATCACGAATACCTCCCGACCGGTTTCCCGTTCGGAAGTGAATAGAATCTTAGTGCCATCGGGAGACCAAACGGGGTCGTAGTCTTCGCCCGGATCCTGGGACACGTTGATTTGGTCGGACCCGTCAATGTTCATGACAAAGATGTCTTGATTACCTTCACGGTCTGAAGTAAAAACGATTCTTTGTCCGTCGGGGGACCAACTTGGATAAGTGTCCGAGGCGAGGTGATTGGTTAAGCGAGAAACTTTAGAACCGGAAGCATCCGTCACGTAGATCTCGTTATTGCCGTGCCGGTCTGACGAAAATACGATGAGGCCGAGTGCGGTGACCTGGACATCACTCAGTGGATTCGGGTTGGCTACGCTGGATGGGGTGGATTTGGTAAGTGCCAAGACCCCGGCCGCCGCTACCGCCACCACTAGAACTAAGACGCCAATCACTAAGGGAAACCCTGCGCTGGGTCCCGGGCTTCTGTAATGCTGCGACATCCATCCTCCCACACCCTCTCTTTTAAAACCCACCTTACGATTATAGATGCAGGTGGCCCAGCGTCAATAACCGTGGAGCTTGGGCTGCGAGATATATCGTGTTTGCAACTGGTGGTTGAACCGGGACTGAAGGGGACCCAAATCGATAACACCTGACGGTCTACTGGGTCTTATCCGGTGGACCGTCAGGTGTTGGCAATCTTTAGGTAACTGGTGCCTCCCGGAAGTGGGGCATCACCTCTGTGGCGAATAGCTCGATGGAGCGCATCACCTTTTCATGGGGCAAACCGGGGAAGCCGAAAGCGCCGAATATATGGTTGATACCGGCGTCTTGGGTCGCCTTCATCCGCTCTATAACAACTTCAGGCGTGCCCCGTAGAGGCGGCAGACCGGCGTGGCCTGGGTCGTCGCGGCGGTTACGGTCATTCTGCCTGTTGGCCCAATTCTCATACCCTTTGGGGAAGTTTCCGTTGCTGTCCACCGGCAAGCCCACTGGGGTGCCCAATCGACCGGTGGAGCCTAGGATTCTGGATGAGAAGTCTTCCAGACCGACGGGGTCACGTTCCGCTTCCTCCATGGTGGGGGCTACGTAGATTGCCTTGGACATCGGTGGGTCCAGGTGGGCGTGGGGATGTCCGTGTTCGTCCATCTTGGCCCGCCATCGCTGAATAACTTGGGGCGCCTGACCGAGAATGTCGGTTGGTCCTCCGGCGATGACCTGTATCTGGCGGCTGGCGGCAAATTCGATGCTGGCTGGAGATGTGCTGACCGCCTGGAACAGGGGCGGGTGGGGCCGCTGTAAGGGCTTTGGCATGACCTCCAGGTCGTCGACGTTGGTGTATTTGCCGTGGAATGTCAGGCTTTCCTCGGTCCAAGCCCTCACTATTACGTCCACGGCTTCTTGGAACCGTTCGCGGCTCTCCTCCATGTCGACTCCGAGGCCGTCGAACTCCTGACGCTGATAGCCTGCGCCTATGCCGAAGTTGAAACGGCCACCGCTGATGACATCCAGCATGGCTGTTTCTTCAGCTACCAGGATAGGGTTGTGTAATGGGAGTACGATGACGGCGGTGCCGATGCGGACATGTTTGGTGCGGGCTGCGACCTGACCCAGGAAGGTGAATATCCCCGATAGGAGGCCATGCCTGGAGAACCGGTGCTCTCCCAGCCATACCTCGTCCAATCCCAACTGGTCGGCCAGCTCGATCTGCTCCATGGCTTCGCGTAAAGCCTGCTCCTGGGTGTAACTCTCATGCCAGGGCACGATGGTAAAGATTCCAAATTTCATTTCAGTCTCCCTGATTCGATTGGTTTCGTGGAATCCGCCGATTGGCGGCATCCCCTTTGGTCGGAGGGGGTTCGAATTCGCAGCATACACCTGCCAATGGGCCGATTCAACCCGAAGGGGAAGCAGGAAGTTTGCTTAGCACATAGTCATTTCGGGGAAGTACGAGACTTTAAGATGTCCCAGGTTCAGCGGAAGCTCGTAGTTCATGACAGCTCCTGGATGCTCGCATGCACTGGAATGACGAAAGGATCACCATTAAACCCCGTCGTTCTGGCGTAGGCCGGGATCCAGCGTGCTTTCGCTGGAGGTGCCTATCTAGACACCGGCTCCTTCCTGAGGAGCTAGCAAATCTCCACGCACTGCTTAGGCACATCAGAGAGAGTTAAAAGGTTGCCGAATCAATGGCGGTAGTGACGGTCCAGTTCGGAAGAGTATCGCCCTCCCAAGGTTGCAAGGTTCTCGCCTAGCCAAGATTTGAGCGATGTGTTTTCCGCAGGTGGTGCATAGGAAATGAGCAGGTCTGACATCAATCCGGTAACCTCGTTTAGGGTCAATACTACGTCCCCTAGGAACATCCTGACTATCTTGGAAAGACCCAGAGGCATACCCGACTACAAGTGAACGACCTTGGATCTTCTGCCTATCGTTTGTCCGATAAGCCGGACGAATTCGTCGAACGTATAAACCTCAGGTCAGGCAGCGTCAAGGACCAAATGATCCTTTTCCTCGCCGGCGTTTACCGCGAGCTCCGCCAGGTCTTCAACGAATATAGGTTGAAACTGGTACTACCCGTCCAGGTACGACGAACAAAGGGAAGCGGCGCATCAGCCAGACTATGTTATTGATGAGTATGTCTTCTACGCCTAAGATGACCGTGGGCCGGACGATGGCGTAGGGGATTCCTGAAGCGATGATAGCCTCTTCGACTTGGGCCTTTCCATTGAAGTATGGAAGAGAAGAATCCTAGGATGGCTTGGTGATGATGATGTGTGCGATCTGGCCTGCACCTGCCTGTCCGGCCGCATAAACTAAGGTCTTTGCATTTTCCACGGCACGATCGAAGGTGACCTCTCCTCTAGAGAACCGGACCCAATAGGTGTTGTACAAGGGGGTAGCGCCTGATAGCTACTTGATTAACTCGGCTGGGTCGTCGAATTTGAAAGGGCGGCGATTACTTGGCTGCCGAACGGGTTGGGTCTATCGGTATGTCCGGTGAGGGTCTTGAACCGCACGCCCCTGGCGAGAAGTTTGCGGGTGATATATTTGCCGGTATCGCCGAAGGCCCCGGTGACTCCGTTGAGTTCAGGTTGGTTAGAAGTCTCGCTAGACATCGTGGTGGATAATCCCTCAGTTCCGAATTAAGCCGTATCAAAAAAGGCCCGGGCTGACCGTTCGGCAATGATGATGCATCGACGGTCAGCCCGGGCCTTTTTCACGTAGCGTAGTGATGGCGGACTATTCGCTTGTCAGCCAGCCAGTGTGAGAGATGTCGATCACCACATCGTCGGGCCCAGACCACTTCATCTCGAAGTTGCGGGGCGATCCCGGCGCGATTGCTTCCAGTCCTTCTCTGGTGGTGATTGCCCGGCCTTTGGCTCCTTCCAGCTTTTCGCACGCGTCGTCCAGGTCGTCAACTTTGAATCCGATGTGGTGGATGCCGTCGTAGTTGTCCCCGTTGGGTCCCACGTCGGCGTCGGTGGCTGCGGTCTTATAGTTCAAGATGGCCAGGTTTATGTAGCCATCAGAGAGGAAAACCGCGCCGTTGTCGCTGCGGCGTACCTCTACCATCTCGAAAGCTTCTTTGTAGAACTCTGCTGCCTTGCTGGGGTCTTTCGTTGTCAGGGCGATATGCCTAATCTTCGCCATAATCGTGTCCTCCCGATTCCATATTTAAGTAATCTTAGGTCTTCACCATGAATATGAAGACCTGGTCAGTTATCTGTGGCGCTATTAGCGAGGCGCTTCAACCTGAGAGAAGGCCTTCAATGCTTCAGCTATATCTGCCCTGGGGAACTCCTCGCCGTTCTTTACCTTGACGGCGTCGCAGTAGATCTCCAAGCGATTGCCATCTGGGTCAAAGAAGTAGAAAGAGCGGCTGCCGCTGCCCGTAACGCCTTGGTTCGGTCCGCCCTCCGGGCCGTGAACCAGGACTTTGCTGGCAGGTTTGACGCCGTGCTTATGCAGGTGCGCCAGAGCGTCCAGATACGCTTCACGGTCTTCCACCAAGAAAGCGATCTGCTGAATCAACCGGGTCCCACCCTGATCCGTGGTAACATCGGCGTCCTCGGGGGCTTGCGCAATCACGAAGTCATGATGTTCTTCATCGAACCGGAGAAACGCGGTCTCTCTGCCATCCGGCCCTTGGCGGCGGTTGGTTACCTTGCAACCCATGGTTTCGGTGTAGAACTTGAAAGACCTTTCGAAGTCGGATACTAAGATTCCGATGTGGCCAACGCGTTTTACTTGGATTCCCATGGCGGATTCCTCCTTACGTTACTAGTTGTGTATGATACTCTCCCGGTTACTCGTCCACCAGCCTCCCGCTGGCATGGAAGTCAATCGCGGACGCCGTCGCGAACCGCGACGGAAGATAGATCTCCATCTCTGGTGATATTGGACCACAGCCGGCCTGAATATACTCCGTGACGATGCGTCCGGTGATGGGACCTAAGTGGATACCTTTGGTGGAATGACCGGTGGCCAACACGATTCCTTCTACTCCCGGCACGGGCCCGATAATAGGCATACGATCCGGGCTGAGGGGCCGGGAGCCAGCAAGTTGTTCAACCAACTCCGCCGACTCTAACCCCGGTAGAACGTCTATGGCCCTTTGTAACAGTTCGAGTTTGGCGGTTTCAGTGGGGATGCTGTCGTACTCTTCACCCAAGAACAGGTTATTCTGGTCGTAGTCCCGACCTCCGGTACTGCCCACACTGAGTACTCCGTCAAGCCTGCTAATCATGTGGCCGCGCTTGGGAGAGCTTATCAACACCGGCAATGGGGGTCCATCGAAGCGCAGAATCAATCGCTCTCCCTTTAAAGGCCGGACAGGAATGGGGAAATTAAGGGCATCTCCGAAGGACGAACTCCAGGTGCCTGCCGCCATCACGACCGTACCGCACTCGATGTCTCCGGTGGCGGTGCGCACCCCCGTTACCCGGGAACTGTCGCCTAAAAATCCGGTGACTGTCCGGAGTTGCAACTCTGCTCCCCGTTTCTCAGCAGCCTGCGCCAACGCAAGAGTCAAGCGATAGCTGTCCAACTGGGCCGACTCGTCCTCGTAGGCAGCGCCCCGTATCTGCCGTGTAAGACGTGGCTCCACCTCGTGGACTTCATCTGGGCCTATCCATTTAACCCGAACCAGGTCCTGCTGCCACGACATGAGATCTTTTATGATGGTCTCTTCTTCCTCTTCCAGAGCCAGCCTCAATGACGGGCGTCTCTGATATAAGAGATCGATGCCTGTCGTTTCTTCCAGGTCTTTTACTACGTCGGGGAATTCCCTGTAGGCGGCCAGGGCGGTTTCAAAGGACGGACCCTGGGAGAACTCCGCCCCCAGAAGGCTTAGGAATCCTGTGGCGTGGGTGGACGCGCCGCTGCCGATACCATCACGCTCCACCAGCTTAACTTTTACGCCCTGGCGTGAAAGATAGTAGGCGACCGAGCATCCGACAACCCCGGCGCCTACGACTACTACATCAGCCGTTTCGGCCATTGGCACAAACCCCCGTTAGAAACTAAGCTCATGGTTGGGATGGTCTAAGGGTTTCGTTAATCGTCAGCGCTGACCGCCGCAACTTCCGTATCCTGGAAGCGCTTCCCGGTGGCGGGGTCAACCTCGAAGGGACTGTTAAGTTCCAGTTCTTTGCCCATCTCCCGCACCGCCGGGATAACTTCCTCACCCATCAGTCGAAGACTGCGCATCGAGTCTTCATGGCTCATGGCTCCGTCGCCGTCCCAAAAGAAGATGCTTCCCGGCCGTAGGTACTCCAGGACGTGGCGAATCTTGGGCAGGACAGTTTTTGGCGTGCCAGTGATTATCGTATGGTCGGCGACCTGTTCTTCGAAGGGGCGCCGGTTGGTTCCGAATCTTCCTCGGGGACCGAAGGACGCCGCTGCCAACCGTCGGGAGGTACGCGACGTGTGGCCCGGAAGATTCATGATTGCAGGATTGATCTGGCCCTCATTGCCAGCCAAGAAGGGGTTGCTCACCCCGGAAAGATATTTTCTGCCAACTTCCTCGGCTTTCTCTTCCGTCTCGTCGACATGAACCTTCCACAGATAGGAGACGTTCTGAGTACCCGATTCATAGCCAACTTCTTTGGCGGTGTCGTGGTAAAGCTGGAAAGACTCTTTGGTGGGTTCTAGCTTGGTGGCCAACAGCACCAAGGGATACCGGTGCTCGGCCGTCCACTTAACTGTTTCGACACTCACGGATGAGGGTATCCAAATCTGAGGATGG
>Ga0315336_1003556_pt1 | contig 20408 bp, 15 predicted proteins | sample ASW5metaG_FD_204512 | JGI IMG/M metagenome (GOLD analysis project Ga0315336, IMG submission 204512) | Ammonia-oxidizing marine archaeal communities from Monterey Bay, California, United States - ASW #5 | ecosystem: Environmental > Aquatic > Marine > Intertidal zone | place: USA: California... | reverse complement strand
GGCGACAACGATGGCGAGGGCAGCGCCGGTGGCGACGGCGGCAATGGTGGCCCCAGCGGCGTCACCCGGTTTGGCGACCAAGACGATGACGAGACCGGCTTTGTGGCGGGCGGCGGTATCGAGGCCATGCTCTCACCCATGGCGAGCGTCGGCTTTGAAGCGCTCTATTACGTCTTCGATGGCGATAGCCGTAACGGTGAGACCGGCGACGACGACTTTCTCGCCCTTCGCGGCCGGCTGACCACGCATCTGAACGGTGGGGCTTTCTCAAGCACCCCGGCGGCGCATTGGGCCGGCCTATATGTCGGCGGCAATATCGGTGCCTTGTTCAATCAGAACGACAGGATCGCCAGCGCGCAGGTGGCCAATGGCAGCAGCGGCGGCAATGGTGGCAACACCGATAACAACGAATTGGATGGCGCCGGTGGCGGCGGCGGCGGCGGCGGCGGCGCGGCGGTATTTGCCACTCTCGAAGACGATGCCAGCCTGGTGGGCGGGGCTCATGCCGGCATCAACTGGCAGAACGCGCAATGGGTCTATGGCGTCGAGGGCGACATCGGCGCCGTTGAGGATAGTTATGAATACGTCGCCAGCCTTCGCGGGCGGCTGGGCTGGGCCTACGAGCAGGTCTTGCTATATGCGACGGCCGGCATCGGTTTCGCGAAGCACGACGGCTTCAGCGGCACCGTTGTTGTCGGCAACGGTGCGGGCGGCGGTAACGCTGCCGATGCAATCGTTGGTCCGAGTCCCGGGGCCGCAGGCGGCGCGGGCGGCGTGGCGTTCGTCAACAATAACGGCTCCAACAATGACATCGAAACCGGCCTGGTGATCGGCACCGGCACCGACGTGAAGCTTTCCGAGCAGCTAAGCCTCGGCATGGAGGGACTCTGGTACTTCTTCGATGACGGCGGCAACGGAACCATCATCAACCCGGCGACGGGCGGGTCCGTCGGCAGCCTCGACGATGACAGCGAATTCTTAGCCGTCCGCGCGCGGTTGACCTATCATTTTGGCGATCAGCCATTGGCGGCCCTGAAATAATCCTTGGCGCTGGGGTTATGCTTGGCGGAATTGCCGGAGCTTGATTGTCCGCTATGGGTCAAAAGCAGACTCTTGGTGACGTCACGAATGGCGTCCGCTTCAGGCCTCCAAGCAGCCAGCTCGGACGGATAGGGGCTTAGTAGCGGTAGTAATCGGGCTTGTAGGGGCCCTTGACGGGCACGCCGATATAGTCGGCTTGATCCTTGGAAAGCTGGCTGAGTTCAGCGCCAAGCCGTGCCAGATGGAGCGCCGCGACCTTTTCGTCCAGATGCTTGGGGAGCACATGGACCTCATTGCCATAGGACTTGGCATTCTGCCAAAGCTCGATTTGCGCCAACACCTGATTGGTGAAGGATGCGCTCATCACGAAGCTCGGATGGCCCGTGGCGCAGCCCAGATTCACGAGTCTTCCCTCGGCCAGAAGAAGCAACCGCTTGCCGTCGGGAAACTCGATCTCATCGACCTGCGGCTTGACGTTGTGCCATTTGAAATTCCGTAAGCCCTGGACCTGAATCTCGGAGTCAAAGTGGCCGATATTGCAGACGATGGCCCGATCCTTCATTTGACGCATATGATCGACGGTGATCACGTCCTTGTTGCCGGTGGCGGTGACGAAGATATCGCCGGACGGCGTCACATCCTCCAGTTTGACCACCTGATAGCCTTCCATGGCGGCTTGCAGCGCGCAGATCGGGTCGATCTCGGTGACCATCACGCGGGCGCCCTGCCCCCGCAGGCTTTCGGCGCAGCCCTTGCCCACATCGCCATATCCGCAGATTACCGCGGTCTTGCCCGCCAGCATTACATCCGTGGCCCGCTTGATGCCGTCGACCAAGCTCTCGCGGCAGCCATAAAGGTTGTCGAATTTCGACTTGGTGACCGAGTCGTTCACATTGATCGCGGCGAAGGGCAGCGTGCCCTGTTCCTGCATCTGATAGAGCCGGTGCACGCCCGTAGTAGTTTCCTCCGAAACCCCGATGATCGAGGCTTGTACCTTGGAGAACCAGTTCGGTGACTTTTCGAGCCGCTTCTTGATGGTGGCGAACAGGACCTTCTCCTCCTCGTTGGAGGGGTTTTCGATCACGCTGGGATCGGATTCGGCCTGGGCGCCCAAGATCACCATGAGCGTGGCGTCGCCGCCATCGTCCAGGATCAAATTCGCGGTTTCGCCGTCACCCCAATCGAACAGCCGGTCGACGAAGTTCCAATATTCTTCCAGGGATTCGCCCTTGAAGGCGAAGACCGGTGTCCCGCCCGCGGCAATAGCAGCGGCGGCGTGATCCTGGGTCGAAAAGATATTGCACGAGGCCCAGCGCACTTTCGCGCCGAGATCTTCAAGAGTCTCGATCAGCACCGCGGTCTGGATCGTCATATGCAAGCAGCCGGCGATCCGTGCGCCTTTCAGCGGCTGCGCCTTCCGGAACTCGTCGCGAATCGCCATTAGACCCGGCATTTCGGTCTCGGCGATGGCGATTTCCCGGCGCCCCCAATCGGCGAGCGAAATGTCCTTGACCACGTAATCCATCGTCCAAGCCTCTTTTATTTGTCTGCAGGGTGCGCCCCGGTGCCGGTCCGCGCACTCTAATAGCGGCTCCTCAGACCGAGGGCAATAAAGATATAAAGATTTCCTTATATGATATTCAAGGGACCTGTGGCCGGGTTCAAGCCTCTTCGTTGAAGCCGCATTCGACTAGCGCGATCAGGGCTTCCAACGCCTGGTTGGCGTCCACCCCTTCGGTCTCGATCACGATCGACTGGCCCCGCCCCGCCGCTAACGCCAACAGTCCCATGATCGAGGTTCCGGGCACGGTTTGGCCCTCCCGGGTAACGCGGATCGTGGCGTCGAAGCCCTCCGCGCATTTGACGAATTGGGCAGAGGCGCGGGCGTGCAGTCCCTTTTTGTTAGGAATCACGACCTCAGCAAGAAACAGCCGCGAGTTCGGGCTTCCGCAATTGGATTTTGGTTTGTCGGCCATGAAGGCGGTGTCGCTGCTCTTGTTATCTATTCCGCCGAAAGGATCTTGCTGGCGACGTTGATGTATTTGCGTCCGGCCTCCTGCGCCTCGTCCACCGCCTGCTGCAAGCCCACCTCGCCGCGTACGCTGGCAAGCTTGATCAGCATTGGCAAATTGACGCCGGCGACGACCTCGACATTGGCCTGTTCGATCACCGATATCGCCAGGTTGGACGGGGTCCCGCCGAACATGTCCGTCAGCAGCACGACGCCATCACCGGAGTCGACCTCCTGGACCGCATAAAGAATGTCTTCGCGCCGCCGTTCCATGTCGTCATCAGCCCCGACCGAAATGGCGACAAGCTGTTTTTGCTGCCCCACTACATGCTCAAGCGCGGCCCGAAAGCCCTCGGCCAATCCGCCATGGGTAACGATCACAAGACCAATCATCGCATCCGGGCCCTACTTCCGAACTCCTCACGGCGTCAATCCTAGCGACGGATGAGACGCAAAGACAGCTAGGCAAAGGGTGCGGGCCCGCGATTCTATGTCGCGGAGATAGCGCCTCTGCAAGAACAATTCTCGCACCCGACGATTCAAAGCACGTTGGCGAAGGCGAGCTTCAGTTTCACCGGCGCAGACGCCTCGAAAGGAGCAAGCTTGAATCTGGGGATGGATAGTCCAAGAATCTCTTCATGCGGGGCGGGTTCGGCAGGCAGCCTCTCAATATCGGCGCCTTCGACCAGATCGACCACGAGCGCCAACACCGCTTCCGCCCGCGTGGTCACTTCAACGATGCCGATACCCCGCACTTCCAGCTGCCCCCTAATCGGTTCCGGTGCGCTGGCGATCAGCTCGCCGCCACGAACCACTAAACGGGTCTGGTCGTCGGAAATCAGTGCCGCCGATTGGTCGCGATACATGTCGAGGAAACGCAGAGCCAGGTCGGATTTGCCGGCTCCTGGCGAACCCCTGAGCAGCGCCGCTCCCGATCCCAGGGAGACGCAAGTCCCGTGGATCAGGCTTTCCTTGGTGGACAAGATGCGAGTGCGCCCGCTGCCGGGTCAGGCTGCAGGCAAACGGATCACCAGGCGCGCGCCCAGCGACTTGCCATTCCGGGCCTTGCGGCGGGAGCCAGGTGCGGGGCTACGGTTCTCGGCCCAGATGCGCCCGCCATGGGCGATGATGATCTGCCGCGAGATATGCAGCCCGAGACCCGAATTCTGGCCGAAATCTTCGTCATCCGGCCGGTCGGTATAGAAGCGGTCGAATACCTTATCAAGATTCTCGGGCGGGATGCCGGGTCCTTCATCCTCAACCGCAATCTCGATTTCATTCCGCACGCGCCGCGCATGGACCATCACGCGGCCCCGCTTGGGACTGAACGAGATTGCATTGTCCAGCAGATTGGTGACGACCTGTCCCAACCGGCTGTCATGCCCCAGCACCATATAGCCCTTGGACCCCCGCCGTGTGGACGCGATGTCGAGCACGATCCGCGGCTTGGCGGTTTTTGCGTTGCGGTGGGCGTCGGTGAAGATCGGAATGATCGTCGTCAGAAGTTCTTCCATATTGACCGGTTCGGCATCCTCGCGGGCAAGCTCCGCGTCGAGCCTAGAGGCGTCGGAAACATCGGTGATCAGGCGATCGAGCCGGCGCACATCGTGCTGAATGATCTCCACCAGGCTCTCGCGCTCCTCCTTCTTCCTGGCGAGCGGAAGTGTTTCGGCTGCGCTCCGCAGGGAAGTCAGAGGGTTTTTCAACTCATGGGAGACGTCGGCGGCGAAGCTCTCGATGGCATCGATTCGCCGGTAGAGCGAGGCGGTCATGGCCCTCAGCGCGCCCGACAGATCGCCAATTTCGTCGGACCTATGAGTGAAATCGGGAATCTCGGTGCGAACCTTCACGCTGCGCCGCACCTGCTTGGCCGCCTCCGAGAGCCTGTGCATAGGACCGGCGATGGTGCGGGCCAAAAGCACCGACAACAGCACGGTGACCGCAATCGCGAATAGCGAAACACGCACGATCTCCCAGCGTTCGGCGGCGACGATCTGGTCGATATCGCCGCCCTTGGTCGAGAGCAGTAACGCCCCCAACACGGCGCGCATGCGCTGGATCGGGACCGCAACGCTCACCACCAGCCCGCCCTTTTCATTGACCCGCACAATCGGGACCGGCGTACCGGTCAGGGCCGAGGCGACCTCGGGATAGGCCTTGCCGTTCTCTCCGCCGATATCGCGGTAGAGCGGCAGGTCCCGGCGCCACAGCCATAGCCTCAGGCGCCGCCAGCTATCGGCCAGAAATCCTAGTTCCGCGCCGCCGGGAGGTGGTAATTCGTAACGCAGGATTTGGCCGCGCGAGTAAAGCGTGTCGGAATCCAGCGTCAGCACGCCGTCGCGGTTATAGATCCGCGCTCTGGTGCCGGTCGGCTTGATGAGCTGTTGGAGAACCGGTGCCGCCTGTTCCGGATTGATCGGAAACTCCAGCGTACTCAGCTCATCGTCGCTGAGGTCGAGGCTCTGTCCGGCACCCAGCTCCAGCACATTGCCGAGATCGACCGGCACCCGGTCGGTGTCGATGGTGGACGAGGCGGCGATGGCGCCGGCGATGATTTCGCCCTGGGTAAGCAGGCTCTGCACCTTGGCGTCGATCAGGCCGGCCCGGAACTGGTTGAGATAGAGAATGCCCGAGACCAGGATCGCCAGTCCGAACAGATTGAGGATGATGATGCGGCGCGTCAGGCTAGAGAATGGCAGCCGCGAGCGCTTTTGGCCCAGATAGCGGCGCAGGATCCGCGCGAATCTGCGTGGCTTCCCGGCCGCCTCGGCGACGTTTTCAGCAACACTTAGCGACCGGTGCGTCTCAACGGCCATGGGCGGTCGTTCTCATCAACTCTCTTTGAAGCGATAGCCCACACCATAGAGCGTTTCGATCACGTCAAAACTAGAATCCACCGCCTTGAACTTCTTACGCAGCCGTTTGATGTGACTATCGATGGTTCTGTCGTCCACATAGACCTGATCGTCATAGGCCGCATCCATTAGCGCGTCGCGGCTCTTCACCACGCCTGGGCGCTGGGCAAGGGCCTGGAGAATCAGAAATTCTGTAACCGTTAGCGTGACCGGCTTGTTGTCCCATACGCAGGTATGGCGCTCGGGATCCATCTTCAGCTTGCCGCGCTCCAGCGTCTTCGTGGTTTCCGTCGTGGAGGCAGACGCCTCGCGGGGCTGGGCGCGCCGCAACACCGCTTTGACGCGCTCGATCAGCAGCCGCTGCGAGAACGGTTTGCGGATGAAATCGTCCGCGCCCATTTTCAGGCCGAACAGCTCGTCGATTTCATCGTCCTTGGAGGTGAGGAAGATCACCGGCATTTCGCTTTTCTGGCGCAGCCGGCGCAGCAGCTCCATGCCGTCCATCCGGGGCATCTTGATGTCGAGGATGGCGAGATCGGGCGGGTCTGACGCCAGACCGCCAAGCGCGCTCGCGCCGTCATTGTAAGTCTGGGTCTTATAGCCCTCCGCCTCGAGAACCATGCGCAGGGATGTCAGGATATTCCTGTCGTCGTCGACTAATGCAATGGTTGGCATTGTGTTGCCTCTCGCGGCTCGGATATAAGGCCGCGGCGGTCTATGACCCCATATTGGGCAAAATGTGGCGGAGCCAGAATCGCGCCAATTGCGCAATACTCTACCTCAATGCAACAGTATGGGGAATGTTGCAAGAGATGACTACCACCGATAGCGAGGCGGTGGACAGCCCGCTCATTGGCGGCTGGAGGCCGATTCGAGATGGTTGCGTTCCGCGCCCACGACACTTAGGCAAATGCGCCAATTTGCCACTTTCGGACGTTTGGGGACCGGGGCACTAAGATGCTAGAACAAAATGCTGACCGGGGCGCAATCGCCCGTAAACGTGGCGGGATCCCGCCCCAAGTAACAACAACTTGCGGCCTTTGCGCCGCGTGATTCGCGGGTCCGATCGCGAGTGATTTTGGGAGGAAAGCGTTGACGGCAACAGCGATGGATCATGGCATAGCCATGGGGGATGCATTTCCGATAAAGCGTCCGGGCACCCTGCATTTCAACAATTCCCGCGATGAGCTGCTGGAACTCGCCGTTGAGCGCGGCGAGGGCCGCGTGGCCTCAAGCGGCGCGTTCGCGGTGGAAACCGGCCAGCACACCGGGCGATCTGCCGGTGATAAGTTCACGGTCCGCAACGATGAGACCGACGCGAATGTCTGGTGGGACAACAACAAGGCGCTGGCACCTGATCATTTCGAAAAGCTCTACGCCGATTTTCTTACCCAGGCCCAAGACATGGACCTGTTTGTCCAGGACCTCTATGCGGGCGCGGATTCCGATCACCGCCTCAATGTGCGGGTCTATTGCGAGAACGCTTGGCATGCGCTCTTCATTCAGCACCTGCTGATCGAGCCCAGCGAGGCCGAGCGCGACGACTTCTCGCCCGACATGACAATCGTCGATCTGCCGAGTTTTCGCGCCGATCCCTCCCAGCATGGCACAGCCTCGGAAACCGTGATCGCGGGCGATTTCGCCCGGGCTTTGGTACTGATCGGCGGCACTTCTTACGCCGGCGAGATAAAGAAATCCGTCTTCACCTATCTGAACTACATGCTTCCCGAGCGCGGCGTGATGCCGATGCATTGCTCTGCCAACGAGGCCCCGGACGGCCAATCGGCGATCTTCTTTGGCCTCTCGGGCACCGGCAAAACCACGCTTTCGGCCGATACATCGCGCACTTTGCTGGGCGACGATGAGCATGGCTGGTCGGAGAATGGCATCTTCAATTTCGAGGGCGGTTGCTATGCCAAGACCATTCGGCTCTCGGCTGAAGCCGAGCCCCAGATCTATTCGGCCGTGAACCGCCGGGGCGCGGTGCTCGAAAACGTAGTGCTGAACGGCGACGATCTGGTTCCCGATTTCGACGACGGCTCGATGACGGAGAATACGCGGGGCGCCTATCCGCTCGAATTCATCGACAACGCCAGCGATCACGGGCGGTCGGTCCATCCCAGCCACGTCATCATGTTGACGGCGGACGCCTTCGGCGTGCTGCCTCCAATCGCCAGGCTCACGCCGAGCCAGGCGATGTATCACTTTCTCTCGGGCTATACGGCCAAGGTGGCGGGCACCGAGAAGGGCCTAAAAGGCGTCCAGGCCACCTTTTCCACCTGTTTCGGCGCCCCCTTCATGCCGCGCCACCCCAGCGTCTACGGCAACCTGCTGCGCAAGCTGATCGCCGAGCACCAGGTCGATTGCTGGCTCGTCAATACGGGTTGGATCTGCGGCAAATACGGCGTCGGTCACCGGGTTCCGATCAAGGAAACCCGGGCGCTGCTGAATGCCGCGCTGTCGGGTGCGCTCGGCAATGTCGAGATGCGCAGCGATCCGATCTTCGGCTTCGAGGTACCGGTTGCGGTGGCAGACATCGACAACGACATCCTCACCCCCCGCGAGACCTGGAGCGATGCCCAAGCCTATGATGATCAGGCCCGCGATTTGGTCGACATGTTCACTGCGAATTTTGAGAAGTTCGAGACCCATGTGGACCCGGAAGTGCTAAACGCCGCGCCCGTCTTCAAGACGCCTGGCTGATCATTTTCCTGCCATATCCGGGTGCGAATGCTCGGCTCCGGCTAGGGCGCCTCGCCGCGGCGCGGTGCAATTCGCCCCCGCTCCGCCGGCAATTGGAGGGAACACCAGGCCGATGATTCGAACTCTTGCCGCCCTTGCCGTCCTCGCGGTCAGCACACTGGCCACACCAGCGCATGCGGGCACCTTCGACTGCTCGGTCGTCTTTGACGAGTTCGACAGCCTGATGAACAAGGAATTCCTGGTGAGGCCTGGCAGCTACACCAGGGTTATCGAAGGCAAGCTTTCCAGGGACGACTACAATTCTGGCCAAAAGGGCAAATTGCTGCTCACCCCCAATCGGGACGGCATGGGCGTCGCGATCATCCAGACCAATACGGGCAAATGGGGCAAGTTCCTGTTTACCTGGGGTGGACGCGGCGATGCGCTGGGCAACCCGCTGCTGATCCTGCGCGACGTGACGCTGTTTGGCGACGTCGAGAGTGGCGACCGGCCCAAGATTACCCGCGAAATCCGTGTATCTACCGGCGGACGGATCGATGTCGACACCGGATTGGCGGGCGAGGGCGTCGAAGCCGACATCTGGTTCCACAATATCGACGGCAAGACGATGCTCATTGAAGCGGTAAATGGCGCCTCTTTGAGCTTTCCCATGGAAACTCTCTGCCGCTAGCCACCCCGCGCCGCCAATTTCTGCTGGTTGCCCGCCCTTCGCGGAAGCGCTAGGGATCGGGCATGAAACAGAAAAAGGGCGTCGTCGCCGCGGGCCATCGCACCGCGGCCGAGACGGCGGCTGAAATTCTAAAAGAAGGCGGCAACGCATTTGATGCCGCGCTGGCGGGTCTGCTGTCGGCCTGCGTCCCCGAAGTCGTGCTGGCTTCGATCGGCGGCGGCGGCTTTTTGATGGCCCATGTGGCGGACCGCAACGAGACGATCCTCTACGATTTCTTTGCGCAGACGCCTGGAACCAAGCGTCCAGAAAGCGAGCTTGAGTTCTACGGGATTCAAGCGGATTTCGGCCCCGCCACCCAGGAATTTCACATTGGCGCGGGCGCCAGTGCGGTGCCGGGCTTCGTCCAGGGGCTGTTCGAGGTCCACGACAATCTGTGCCGGTTGCCGATGACCCGTCTGGTCGAGCAAGCGGCGACGGCGGCGCGCGATGGCGTGCCGATGACCGATTTCCACGCCTATCTCTTCACAATCGTCTCACCCATCCTGACCGCCAGCGAGGGCGCGCGGGCCTATTTCGCGCCCGATGGCGAGCTGCTGAAGGGCGGCGAGATCTACCGCAATCCGGAATTCGCCGCGACCCTGGAGGGACTGGCGCAAGAGGGGCCCCGCCTCTTCACCGAGGGCGAGATCGGGCAAGCAATCGTCGCCCAGTCCCGCGATCACGGCGGGCATCTGACGCTGGAGGACTTGAAGGCCTATGAGGTCGTGCAGCGCCGGCCTCTTATCTGGCGCCACCGCGGCGCCGAGATCGCGCTTAACCCCGCGCCCGCCGCGAGCGGTCCCCTGATCGCATTCGGATTGGGACTTCTGGAGCGGCTGCAGCCCGATGGCGTGCCGCCTGAGCCCATGGATCTCGCCCGCATTATGGCGGAAACCAATTTGGCGCGCTCCAATGCGGCGGAAGACATAAGCGAACTCGCGGGCAATGCGGCAATCGCCCGTCATTTCGAGACGCTGGCCAACCACGCCCCAGCCCATCGTGGCACCACCCATATCAGCGTGATCGACGCCGAGGGCAACGCGGCCGCCGCCTCGGTCTCCAATGGCGAAGGCAATGGCTCCATGGTGGGCGATTTCGGCTTCATGCTGAACAACATGCTTGGCGAAGAGGACTTGAACGCCGGCGGCTTTCACAAATGGCAGCCCGCGACCAGGCTCTCAAGCATGATGGCGCCCACGCTCATTCGAGACCCCCAAGGCGGACTGACGGCGATGGGATCGGGTGGCTCGAACCGGATCCGCACGGCGATCTTGCAAGTGGCCGTCAATCTGATCGATCGCCACCTGATGCTCGACCAGGCGATCAAGGCGCCCCGAATCCACGTCGAGAAGGGCGGCAAGCTGAGCTACGAGGATGGCCCCTGGGGTGAGCTCTATGACTATGAGGAGCTCAAAATTATGCTGGATGCTTTTGACGACGTCGAGGCCTGGCCAGAGCGCAACTTGTTCTTTGGCGGCGTGCACACCGCCAGGCGGCTGCCCGATGGCACCCTTGAGGGCGCGGGCGACCCAAGGCGCCGCGGCGTCAGGATCGTCGTCTGAGGCCGCTTGACGCAATGGCTCAAGCGCTCGCCATCAGGCACGTCCCCTTCGAGCATCTTGGCACGCTGGCCCCGCTATTGGCTGATCGGGGCTTCGATGTGACCTATCTGGAGGCCGGGGTCGACGGCCTTGAATCCGCCGAACTGCCCGATCTCTTGGTGGTTCTGGGCGGCCCGATCGGGGCCTACCAAGAAGTCGAATACCCATTCATCGCCGATGAGCTGGCGTTGATCTTGCGCCAGCTCGACGCGGGCAAGCCCCTGATCGGCATCTGCTTTGGCGCGCAGCTAATAGCCCGCGCGCTCGGCGCCCGCGTCTATCCGGGCAGCGCCAAGGAGATCGGCTGGGCGCAACTGCTGCCCACCGAGCAGGGCCGCGAGTCTTGCCTGGCGCCGCTGGCTGAGAACGACTGGCAGGTGCTGCACTGGCATGGCGACGTCTTCGACCTGCCGGAGGGCGCGGTCGCCCTCGCCTCCACGCCGGTTACACCCAATCAAGCCTTCACTCTGGGTGACACCGTTCTGGGCCTGCAATTCCACATCGAGGCGGTTCGCGGTGAAATCGAGCATTGGCTGATTGGCCACACCGTCGAACTGACTCAAGCCGGCATCGATCTCAGCCAATTGCGCAATGATACGGCGCGCTGGGGCCCGGGATTGGAGTTCGCTGGCAGAAAAGTATTCGAGACCTGGCTCGAGGGCGCCTCCAGCGACTCGGGCCGGTCGGTGGAGCTCGGCCTGTGATTACATTCCTGGACATCATCGCCATCCTGCTCGGTCTGGCGGCGCTCTTCGGCTATCTGAATCACAAATTCCTCAAGCTGCCCCACACCATCGGACTGGTGGTGATCGCGCTCGCGGCCTCGGGCGGCGTTCTCGTGATCGACTATTTCTTGCCCGCCCTGCATATCGCGCCCACCGCGCGGGACGTGCTCGGCGACATCGACTTTTACGAGGCTCTGATGGAGGGGTTTCTGTGCGCACTGCTGTTCGCGGGCGCCATCCACATCGACCTATCAAAGCTAGCCGAGCGCAAATGGGCAATCGGCTTGATGGCCACCATTGGCGTTCTGATCTCGACCTTCATCGTGGGCGCCGCCATTTGGCTGGTTGCGGGCTTGACCGGCCTCGACCTGCCTTTTCTCTGGGCGCTGGTGTTCGGCGCGCTGATCTCGCCAACCGATCCCGTCGCCGTATTGGGAATATTGAAGACCGTCCGGGTACCGCCACTGCTGGAAGCCAAGATCGCCGGCGAATCCCTGTTCAATGACGGCGTCGGCGTCGTCGTCTTCACCATCATGGTGGCGCTGGCTATGGGAGCGGGTAACGCGGGCGGCGAACTCGACGCTTGGGACATTGCGGAGTTGTTCGTGCTGGAGGCCTTCGGCGGCGCCGCACTCGGTCTAATTTTCGGGTTGGTCGCGTTTTACCTGCTCTATTCGTTGGACGAGCACAATCTGGAGATCATGATCACCCTGGCGCTGGTCACCGGCGCCTATGGTACCGCGCTCCATTTGCACGTCTCCGGCCCCATCGCAGTTGTCGTGGCCGGCATTTTGATCGGCAATCAAGGGGTAAGCCTCGCCATGAGCGAGCGGACCCGCACACATCTTTTTCAGTTTTGGGAGCTCACGGATGAGATCCTGAATTCGGTTCTGTTCCTGCTGATTGGCCTCGAGGTCCTGATCATCCTGCCCGGCCTCGACTATTTTTGGCTGATGCTGGCGGCGATCCCAATCGTGCTTGCAGCCCGCGCAGTCGCCGTATCCGTGCCGATCGGGCTGCTCGCGGTCCGCGAGCGCTTCACCACCGGCGCGATCCGGATCCTAACCTGGGGTGGCCTGAGGGGCGGCATATCTGTGGCGCTCGCGCTTTCGCTCCCCCCATCCGAGTTCAAGGCGCCAATCCTGGCGGCGACCTATGCGGTTGTGGTGTTCTCGATCATCGTCCAGGGGCTCACCATGAAACCGCTGGTGGCGCGTCTGATGGCGGACGAGATAGACACCGACCCGAGCGCCAAAGAAACCGAGCCGGAAAAGGCCTGAAACGTCAGTTCAAGCCATATTTGCTGATACGGCAAAGTGCTCTAGTGCGCCGCCTCCCAATTCTCCGCCGCCTTGGCGTCGACCTTTAGCGGCACGGCAAGCTGGAGCACCGGTTCGGGCGCCTTTTCCATCACCGAGATGGCGGTCGCCATGGTCTTCTTCACTTCCGCTTTCGGCACCTCGAAGATCAGCTCGTCATGAACCTGCAGCAGCATGCGCGCCTTGAGCTTGGCGTTGGCGAGGGCGGCCGGCATCCGGATCATGGCCCGGCGGATGATGTCGGCAGCTGTGCCCTGCAGCGGCGCATTGATGGCGGCGCGCTCCAGGAATGCGCGATGCTGCGGGTTCTTTGTATTGATTTCAAGATAATGGATCCGGCGGCCGAACAGCGTGCTGACATAGCCCTTGTTGCGGGCCTCGGTCTTGGCCCATTCCATATAGTCCTTGATTCCCGGAAACCGTTCGAAATAGCTCTTGATGTAGTCGGCGGCCTCCGAGCGCTGGATGCCCAGCTGATTGGCGAGCCCGAAGGCCGAAATGCCGTAAATGATGCCGAAATTGATCGCTTTGGCGCGGCGGCGGACCATCGGGTCCATGCCCTGGATCGGCACCCCGAACATTTCCGACGCCGTCATGGCGTGGATGTCGAGGCCGTCGGCGAAGGCCTGTTTCAGCGCCGCGATATCGGCCATGTCCGCCAGCACCCGTAGCTCGATCTGGCTGTAGTCGGCCGAGACCAGCTGGTTGCCTTTGTCGGCCACAAAAGCTTTTCGGATTTCGCGGCCCTGGGGCGTGCGCACGGGGATGTTCTGCAGATTGGGATCGGTGGAGGCGAGACGCCCGGTTGAGCTCGCCGCCATTGCGAAGGACGTGTGGATCCGCCCGGTCTTGGGGTTGATGAATTCGGGCAGCGCGTCCGTATAGGTGCTTTTCAGCTTGGAGAGCTGACGCCATTCCAACACCTTGGCCGGCAAATCGTGACCCTGGGCCGCGAGGTCCTCCAGCACCTGATGGTCGGTCGCCCAGGCGCCTGTCTTGGTCTTCTTGCCACCCTCCAGGCTCATCTTCTCGAATAGGATTTCGCCAAGCTGCCGGGGCGAGCCCACGTTGAAATCTTCGCCGGCCAGCTTGTGGATCTCCGATTCGAGGCCGCCGAGCTCTTGGGCGAACTGACCCGAAAGCCGCGACAGTACTTGGCGCTCGACCTTGACGCCGGCGCGCTCCATTTCCGTGAGCACCGGCACCAGGGGGCGCTCCAGGGTCTCGTAGACGGTGGTGAGGCCTTCGCCCGCCAGCCGCGGCTTCAACAGTTGCCAGAGCCGCAAAGTGACGTCGGCGTCCTCGGCGGCATATTCGGTGGCCTTGTCCAGGGGCACTTTGTCGAAGGTGACTTGGGACTTGCCGGTGCCCGCCACCTCCTTGAAGGAAATGCAGGTGTGACCGAGATGGCGTTTCGCCAGCTCATCCATGCCGTGGCCACCGCGCCCCGCGTCGAGCGAATAGGATAACAGCATGGTGTCGTCGATCGGCGCGAGATCAATGCCGTGATTAGCAAGCACCAGAATGTCGTATTTCAGGTTCTGCCCCACCTTCAGCACGGCCGGGTCTTCGAGCACGGGCTTGAGGGCGTCCAGCGCCTCACGCATCGGAATCTGCTCGATGTCGCCTGCCCCCTCCAGGTCGAGGCCGTCGCCATGGCCATGGCCCAGCGGCACGTAGCACGCCTTGCCGGGCGCTAACCCCAGCGAGACGCCCACCAGATCGGCCTGCATGGCGTCGAGCGAATTGGTCTCGCAGTCGAATGCGACGTAACCCTGGTCCCGGGCCGCGGCGAGCCAGTCCCCGAGCGCCTCAATCGTCGTCACGCTCTGATAGGCATTGCGATCTATGGGTATCGCCTTGACGGCTACCGCGGCTTCCGCTGCACCCATCGCGGGCGTCGCCGCCTCGCCCTCCACCGCGCTCGCCAGCAATTCGGCCTGGGTCGTCGGCGGCTCCCAGCCGGTGATCGTTAGCTCGGCGGGCTCAACGGCCTCTATGTCGACGCCGAATTTGTCCGCGACGCGCTTCGTGAGTGTGTTGAAGCCGAGCGCCTTGAGATAGGCCACGGCCTTGGATCCATCGACCGGCTCGATGCCGAGCGCGCCGAGCGCCACTTCGACCGGCACTTCTTGATCGAGAGTCACGAGCTGCTTCGAGACGCGCGCCAAGTCGGCAAACTCGATCAGGTTTTCGCGCCGCTTGGTCTGCTTGATCTCTTCCGCGTGGTCGAGCAGCCCTTCCAGATTTCCATATTCATCGATCAGTTGGGCGGCGGTCTTTATACCAATGCCGGGAACGCCAGGGATGTTGTCGGTGGAATCGCCGGCAAGCGCCTGCACCTCGATTACCTTATCGGGTGCCACGCCGAATTTCTCCAGAACCTGCTCGCGCTCGATCCGCTTGGCGACCCCGCGCTGCTTCATGTTGAGGGTGTCGACCATCGCGACGCCCTCGCCGATCAGCTGCATCAGGTCCTTGTCCGAGCCCACAATGGTGACATCGGCACCCGATTCACGCGCCTGGGCGGCGTAAGTGGCTATCAGATCGTCCGCCTCGAAGCCCTCTTGCTCGATTGCCGCGACGTTGAATGCCCTGACCGCCTCGCGGATCAGCCCGAATTGCGGCCGCAGATCCTCCGGCGGTTCCGGCCGATTGGCCTTGTACTCCTGGTAGATCTCGTTGCGGAAAGACTTCGATGAGTAATCGAAAATCACTGCGATATGGGTCGGAAACACGTCCTCCAGGCTCGGATCGCCCTCCTGCAGCAGCTTCCAGAGCATGTTGCAGAAGCCCGCCACCGCGCCGACCGGTAGGCCGTCGGTTTGCCGCGTGAGCGGCGGCAGGGCGTGATAGGCGCGGAAAATGTAGGACGAGCCGTCCACCAGAAAGACGTGATCGCCCGCTTTGGGAGCGCCTGAAGGGGCAGCTTTTTTCTTCGCTGGCGCGCTCATGGAGCCGCTCCCGCTGGCTCGCTCTGTCCTCCGGCCAATGTGGTTTTCATGTCGGCTTGCAGCGCATCGGCAATAGTTTGCGCCACCCGTTCCGAGCCCTGCGTCGTCAGGTGCAAGCCGTCATAGACGTCGTCCGCTCCCCATTCCCGCGCCGCAGCAAGGTCGATCAGCATGGCGTCTTCGGTTGCCGCCACGTGGCGGATCAGCGCGTTGGCGTAAGCGTGGATCGAATTGAAGCTCGCCTCATCGAAATTGCCCTGGCGCAGTTGCTCGGGCGCTAGGAAGTCGCCTTCAACGCCGTCGCCCGCGCCCTCATCGCGCTTGACCAGTATCTGGGTCATCAGCACGGGCTCGATGTCCCAGGCTTTGGCGACGCGCACGAAGCTCCGCAGCGCTGGCTCGTAGTGGCGCCGCAACTTTTCGCGCCGGCGTAACTCGTCATTGGTCGGGGGAATTGGAACTGCCGCAGCGGGCTGGCCCGTTGCATCCGCCCCCTGCTCCTCCACTTTCGAGCCGCCCCGCGTGGCTTTGGCCCAGGCGATCTTGATCTGCCGTTTCATGTTCTGGAAGCCGTCACCGAGCCTCCGGAGGGTATGGGGAAAGGTGCGCTCGCGCATGTCCCGCAGCATTTGCGTGGTGCCCTGGTCGCGGAGTTGCACCAGCCCGATGCCCTTCTTGTCGAACCAGTAGGTGCCGTGGCCGCTGAGCCAGCCCACATCGTTGGTGGCGTTCATCAGCACCACATAGCGCGGGCGCCGCGGGACTACCTTGCCAATCATGTTGAGCAGCGAGTGCATGGTGTGATTGCCCGACTTGCCCGCATTGATCGCATTGATCTTGAGCTTGGTGCGGTCCTCTAGAATGTCGCCCACCAGCACGGGGAAGCGCTTTTCGGGACGCATATACAGGCACTCGGTGGTGGAGCCACCGAGAAAGGCAATCTCCATGTCGGGCGAGAGGTGGCGGATCGATGGCGCGATGAAGCCGTTGGCGTCGATCTCCAGCGTGTACTGGTCGTCCACGGGGCCGACAGGATCGTTGTAACGGGCCTCGGGCGCCCGGTAGGTATAGGTGGTGTTGGGCCGCCATTCCCGCATAGCCAGGGAGCGAATCGGCGAAATCGCGGTGGTGCCGCCATCCGCCGCCACAATCTGTTGCCGCGTGGACACCAACATCCATTCGGTAACGCTAAGCAAGCCCAGCATCAGCAGGCATATCAGCCCGACCAGGGTCGCAACGGGATGCCGTTCAAACCTGTTCTTCGTCTTTTGCTGAGTCTTTTTTGCCGCCATTGCCGTCCAATTGAGCCGTGGGGCCATGCGGCCCATTGAAGTCGCAAGCACCGCCTCTTGCCAAGCCGGGGCAGCATAATCGCGCGTCCAGGATAAGCAACCACGGGACCCTCATTTGGCGGCGGACTTCCATAGTTTCCCCAGCAAGTGCTACAAATCACTTGGGCGCGCGACCGGGGGCAAATTGTCTTATTTCTTGCCCCTTTCGCAGTTTGTATACAGAATGCAAAGGCCCAACCCGGCGGTCCTGCCGGGGCGTAACAAGTTGAGTGCGGAGGCGTGAATGCCGGGAGACTCCGAAGGGCGCGACAGCATAGCGGGCGTCGTCGCCAGGTTTCTATCGGAACGCGGAGTCGAGCGGATCTTTGGGCTGTGCGGCGGCCATATTATGCCGATCTGGATGGCTGTCGACGCGCTCGGTATTCCCATTGTCGATGTCCGCGACGAGCGTGCCGCAGTTCACATGGCGCACGCCCACGCCGAGATCACCGGCAAGCTTGGCGTCGCCCTCGTCACCGCTGGGCCCGGCGTCACCAACGCCATTACCGGCATCGCCAACGCCCATGTAGCCCGCGCGCCGGTTCTGGTGATCTCTGGCGTGCCGCCGCGGCCCCAGGAGTTTCGTGGCGCGCTGCAGGGCCTCGATCACGTCGCTATGCTCGGCGGGATCACCCGCTACGCCCGTACGGTCCGCGAGCAGGGCCTGGTGCTGCCGCAGCTCGACGAAGCGGTCGCCTGCGCGCTTGGCGAGGGCGGTGAACCCGGGCCCGCCTATGTTGATTTCCCGACAGACCTGCTCAGCGAGACGCTGCCCCCGAATATGGCGCTGAAGGAGTTCTTCGAGCCCCGCACGCCGCCCAGTTTGCAGCCCGACCCGCAAGCCGCAAAAAACGCCATGGAGGCTGTTTGGACCGCTGTGCGGCCCCTGGTTATCGGGGGCCGAGGGGCACGCGGCGCAAAGACCGAACTTGCCCAGCTTCTGGACCGATCCGGCGCAATTTATCTCGACACCACCGAGGCACGGGGCGTGGTCGCAGACGACCATCCTTCGCTGGTCAACGCCATGCGGGGCGCCGCCATGGGGCAGGCCGATCTGGTGGTCACCGTCGGGCGGAAACTGGATTTCCAGTTGGCCTATGGCTCGCCGGCTGTCTTCAAGGACGCCCAGTTCGTAAGAATCGCCGACAATGCGGCGGAGTTGCGCGACAACCGCAGAGGCGTCGCCGAAGTGCTGGCGACGCCCAGCGCAGCCATCGCCGCAATTCTCGAGGCCGCCGGCAACGCCAAGAGCAAGGCGGACCGGGAATGGGCCAAGGGGATGCGCGCACAGCACGTCAAGCGCGCAAACAAGATGCAGGAGACCTCGATCAAGACACCGCCCGGCAGCGACGGCCGTATGCACCCGATGGCGATGCTGGGCACACTCGGGCAAGCGCTCGACGAGGACGCAATCCTAATCGCCGATGGCGGCGATATCTTGAGCTTCGCCCGGGTCGCGCTCTCCACATCCACCTATCTGGATCCCGGAGCCCTAGGCTGCCTTGGCGTCGGTGTGCCCTTCGGCATCGCCGCTGCGCTCGCGGCACCGGACCGCCAGGTGGCGGTGGTTACCGGCGACGGTTCCTTCGGCTTCAACGCCATCGAGATCGACACCGCGGCCCGCCACAAGGCGCCGGTCGTCTTCATCATCGCCAATAATGGCGCCTGGAATATCGAGGTCTACGACCAGCAAACGCGATTCGATCGTCTGGTCGGCACCGAGCTGGAATTCTCCGATTACGCCGCCATGGGCCGTGCCTTCGGGCTCCATACCGAGCGCGTCGAAGACCAGGGCGAGCTGGCGGGCGCGATCGACCGCGCCTTCGACAACGCGCCTGCCCTGCTCGACGTCGTCGTGACCCGCGATGCGGTCTCATTCGACTCCAAGTCGGGACTAGCTTGGGTGCCTGATCTGCAGCCGCTTGCGGCCTGGGACGAGGCGGAGCACGCCTGGCGCGCAGGGGAACCGGTCGCATGAGGATTCGAGATTTCTTGGTGGAGCCGCGGTTCCGCCGTTCACTTCAGCCGGGAGAGCTTTTGTAAGGGAGAGAGAAAAATGGCCGTGAAACGACCCGAGGAATTTACGCACCACGAAGCCAAGGTCAATGGCGTCAACATCCATTACGTGATGGAGGGTTCAGGCCCGCCGCTGGTGATCATGCATGGTTGGCCGGGCTTTTGGTGGGAATGGTACAAATGCATCGACGAGCTCGCCAAGGACTTCACCGTCATTGCGCCCGACATGCGGGGCTTTGGCGACTCCGAGAAGCCACCCCTCGACGACCTATCGCAATACCATCTGGACCGCACAACCGACGACCACGCGGCCCTGCTGGAGCATCTGGGCCACGACCAGGCCTATATGGTCGGCCACGACTATTCGGCCATCGTGATGCACAAATTTGTCCGGAAATATAAGGACAAGACCATCAAGGCGATGATCATCGATCCGATCCCGCCGGACATCGAAGCGCGCTACCTCTCGGTCCCGCATTTCCCCGAGTCCTGGTACTCGCAGTTCCACCAGCTCGACATGGCGGTGGACGTGGTTTCTTCCAGCCGCGAGGCGACCGAAATCTACTTCAAGCATTTCCTCTCGCACTGGTCCTACAACAAGGACCTGGTGACGCCCGAGGAGATGGAGATCTATACCGACAACTTTGTGAAGCCCGGCAACGTCCATGGCGGCTTCAACTACTACCGGGCCAACCTGTCGCTCACCAGCGCGCTCTGGACGCCGTTGGACAGGACCATCACGGACGTGCCCCACACTATTCTCTGGGGCATGGGCGATACGGTGATCCCGTCTGTTTGGTCGGACCTGGTTGCCCAGTGGCACAACAACTACAGCATCGAATATGTGCCAGATGGCGGTCACTTCCTGATGTTCGAGAAGCCCGACATCGTGACCGACCGCATCAAGCGCATGAAGGGCTAGATACTCAAGCGGGCGGAGCCGTCGAGGCGGCCCGCCTGCCTCCCGCCCTCGCTCGCGGGGGCCAGTACCTCCACGAGGTACCGAATGCCCGTGAGGGACTCGATCTTACTTTAGGCGGCGACCGCGGCCGGGCGCCCCTGCGCCGTCCTCCCGGAGGCCCGTTACGCGAAGCGGAACGCATTAGCCGCGAGGGATTTGATCTTACTTTAGGCCGCGACTGC
>Ga0315336_1003554_pt1 | contig 20415 bp, 19 predicted proteins | sample ASW5metaG_FD_204512 | JGI IMG/M metagenome (GOLD analysis project Ga0315336, IMG submission 204512) | Ammonia-oxidizing marine archaeal communities from Monterey Bay, California, United States - ASW #5 | ecosystem: Environmental > Aquatic > Marine > Intertidal zone | place: USA: California... | reverse complement strand
GCCCGGGCGGCCAGGTGGTTACGGAGTCCGTCGCTCCCGGCATGAACGACGAGACTGTCGAGATGGCGCTGCCTTGCCTTCCAGTCAGCGTGAGCGTAGATCCGAACGGACTGATCCCCGACGTGAACCGCTCCAACAACAGCCATGGCTTTGGCGACGCCGACAAGATCCGTCGATTCTTCGCTTTTGACGAACGTTTCTCGGTCGGGGAGTTGGAGTTCTCGGCTGCGATGGCGCTGGATGAGGGGCAACAACGAACGGAGCTGTTTCAGCTCAGGATCACGAATCGGACCGAGCGATCTACTGGGGTCGGTGTGCTGATTAGTGCCGAATGGTTCAACCGTCCCGAACGCGTGCAGCGCGCCTATTTCGTCAACATGGGCCCCGGCGAGACGCGGCTGATCGAGGAATCGCTGGGATACCCGAATCGCGGTACAGGCCACGCTCGGGTAGAGGCGAGGTTCTGGGAAGCGGCCACCGTCGAGGACCTCACCAGGAAGATCGTGGCGCAGCAACCCGGCGCCATCAACGGGTACATCGTCGTGCGCGATGCACCGCAGGCACCGCGTCGCACACGACGCGGCATCTACCGGGTTCCGCCGACCATCGCCGAGACCACCGGCACGCTGAGCAGTGAGCCCGAGGAGCGGTCGACAGCTGCAGTGACGCGCTTCTCGACGGGCCTGGCAGCGCCCTCGAACGGCTCAGATTCGGACAGCGGGAGCGCTGCGGACGACACGACGGTCAACGAGAAAGATGCGTTCCGCGTACGGATTCGGTCTCCGACATCGGGGACCTTGCCGATCGGAGACGTCGAGCTGATCACCGATATCATGGGAAATCGGTCAGCCGAGCAGGTTGACTTCTATGTCAACAACCGTCATGTCGGCACGGTCGAAGAGGAGCCGTTCGGAGTCTCGTGGACCTTCCCGGACGACGAACAGGTGTTCGTCATCCGGGCCGTTGCGGTGGGCGGCGACCGCGTCGCCAGTGACGATCTGGTGCTCGATCGAGCCGCCGTCTCGTTTGGCTCCACCGTCAACCTGGTGACGCTACACGCGACCGTACGCGACTCGCAGGGTCGACTCGTGCGCGACCTTACACCGCAGGACATCCGGCTGACTGAGGACGGGGTAGAGCAGGCGATCGTGCAGTTCGACTTTGGCGAAGTCCCGGTTTCGGCGGCGCTCTCACTCGATCAGAGCAGCAGCATGCTGGGTGGGGGCATCCGTGCCGAGCGCGCTGGCGGGTTACGACTGGTCGATGCTCTGGTAAACGACATCAACAGAGCGATGATCCTCGGGTTCAACAATCGCGTCTGGCTGTACTCCGACTTCACACATGACAAAGAGGCGTTGGGAGCGGCACTAGAGGCGGTGGATCCAGATGGGAGCACCGCGCTCTTCGACACGCTGGCCGAGTCGATTCGCAAGCTCAATCGACGCACCGGAAAGCGTGCCCTGATCGTGCTGTCGGATGGGCTCGACACCAATAGCGAGATGGACTACGCGGATGTGGTGGAGTTCCTGCGCCAGTCGGATGTTCTCGTCTACACGATCGGCCTCCAGCTCATGCAGGAGGGCACGGAGTACGGAGACGCGAGCGGCGCGGTGAAGCGGGGAGTCGAGCAGCTCCGCGCCATTGCCGATGCTACGGGCGGCGCTCCCTATTTCCCCATCGCCCTGCAGGAGCTCGAGGAGATCTACGGCCTCATCGCCGACGAGCTCAACAGTCAGTACGCCCTTTCCTACTACCCCACGAATAGCCGTTACACCGGCGATTGGCGACAGTTGCGCGTGGAGGTCAAGGGTCGGCCGGGTGTCTTCGTGCAGGTGCGTGAGGGCTACTACGGCGTGCAACCCGACGACCGCTGACGGTCGCCGGGGCATGCCGGCCCTGCGCCCAATCATGGAGACGAGACGATGCCGAACTGGACCTACCTCACGCTCCATTTCCTACATACGGTCGCTCTTGGGGTCTGGGTCGGCGGGATCGTCGCCGTCGGCGCCGTGGCGGCGCCGGCGGTGTTCCGTACGGCATCGAGCCGCGAGGAGGCGGGGCGCATCATGGGGACGGTGTTTCGTCGTTTCGACGGCGTCGTGATGGGGTGCATACTGTTGTTGATGATCACCAGTCCGTTGTTGGTCGCCTGGTTCGGTCGGCTATCCCCTTGGTACGCCATCGAATACGTCTGCATCGCCATGATGAGCGCCAGCGCCATCTATTCCGCGCGCGTCGTCTCGCCGCGGATCTGCCGGCTGCGTGAAGAGGGCAACGCCTCGGACAATCCGCAGTTCGATCAGCTGCATCGCGTTGCGGTGCTGAGCATGCAGTTCAACCTGGCCTGTGGTTGCGTGGCCCTGTTTTTCTCATGATCCGTCTCGCCGCCGGTGTCTTTGTTGCCATTGCCAGCGCAGCTACCTCTGCACAGACTAGCGAGGTGGCCTATCCCCAAGAGGACGAGGCTCGAGTAGCCAGCGTCGTGCTGGAGTTGTTGAACGGTGCGCGCATCGCTGCCGGAGCTCCCGAGCTACAGGGGCACCTGGATTTGGAGCTACTGGCGTATCAACATAGCCGGGAGATGGCCGCCAGCGGTGTGGTGACGCACTACTCCCATCGCTACGGCGTGAGCACGGCGACGCGCGTCAACCTGGCGTTCCCACGCGTCACTCAGTTCGGTGAGAACGTTGGCCTCAACCGCAACGCCGAGACGCTTCATGCGGCGTTGCAGCGCAGCGACGGACATCGCAAGAATCGCCTTGATCCAACGTTTACCCACGTGGGTGTCGGGGTGACACGAGTCGGCGACTACCAGGCGTATCTGACCGAGGTGTTCGTCCGGGTGCTCGACCCGGCGCTAATCGACGGCATCGAGACCCTCTACACGGAGACTCCGCCGGAGTCATTGCCGGACGATCAACCGCTCCATGGATCGGCGGTGCATTCAGTGGTGTACGTTGGTGCACCCAAGCCCGATAATCCGGCCTATTGGACCTATCGTGGCATCAATGCGTATCGGGAAGAGCGCTACGCGCAGGCCATCGACGACTTTCGCCGAGCTCTGGAGTTGCAGCCGGATTACGGCCATGCGCGCTACGATCTTGCGCGCGCGCTCATTGCGGATGGCCAGCCGGCGGTTGCCGCCGAGGTGCTGGCCCAGCACCTGAGGGGTCAGCCGGATGACTTGGACGCATGGACCACCAGCGGTACTGCGGCGCTCCTGTTGGAAGACTACGACGCGGCGGAGCGAGCGTTCCGGCATGTCCTCGAACGCCGTGCTCGGGACGCCGGAGCCTGGTATAACCTCGGCCTGTCGCTGGAAATGCAGGATCGATTGGCCGGGGCGGAAAGCGCCTACAGGCAGGCGCTTCATCTCGACGACAGATTGTCGGTCGTCGTCGTTGCCCTGGCTCGCCTTCGGCCCTGACCGCGGGCCTTTCACCCAGGCGGCTTGCTGAGCGCAATCTCGCAACCTTCTCGCCAAACCAGGACTTGTTGATGGGCATTCGTGAAGACTTACTGAAGACACTTGCGGTCGAAGTCAGTACCTTGGAGCGTGAGCTCAAGATCGAGATCCCGCGTCAGTTGGCCGAAGCTGCCGCGCACGGCGATCTCAGCGAGAACGCCGAGCACGAGGCGGCAAAGGAGCGCAAGGACACGGTTACCGCCCTCCTCCTGCGCCTGTACCAGAAGCGGCAGGCTATTTCGAACATGAACGTCGAGATGATCCCTCGCGACGTGATCGGTTTCGGCTCGAAGGTAGAGGTGCTCGACTTGGATAGCGGCGAAGAGATCTCGTACGCGCTCGTCTCTGCCGACGAGACCGACCCGAAGGCGGGGCGCATCTCGACCACGTCCCCGATCGGGCGGGCGCTCAGCGGCAGGGCGGACGGCGACGAGATCACCGTGCATACGCCGAGAGGGAGCCGTAGCTACGAGATCTTGAGCTTCCGCACGATTCATGATGGTGAGCTCGGCTGAGCGGTTAGCTTCAACGGTTCGCCCCCGATCCCCTGCGACCTATGGCGCCAGTGACGTCGAGTACCGTCGACGCCTGCATGCGGCGCACCTCGGTCTCGGCGCGGTCGCCGTTATCCTGATCGCCGGCACCGGCGGCTACATGCTGGTCGAGGGCTGGACGTTCCTCGACAGTCTTTACATGGTGCTCTTGACGTTGAGCACCGTCGGCTTCCGAGAGGTACCGCCACTGAGCACCGGTGGCCGGGTGCTCACCATGAGGTTGATCCTCACCGGTGCGAGTCCATTCCTATACGTTGCTGCGATGTTTTCGCGCCTGGCGATCGAGGGCGATCTGCGACGCGTGGTCGGGAGGAGAAGAATGGACAAGGAGATCTCGCGCATCGCCGACCACTACATCATTTGAGGGCACGGCCGTGTTGGGCGTGAGGCTTGCCGACACCTCTTGGCAGACCACGTCGCTGTGCTGGTCGTCGATATCGATGAGCAAGCTCTCGAGGGTCGTGCCTCCGCAGGGGTTCCACACCTGCGGGGAGACCCGGTCGACAAGAGCGTGCTGCGAGCAGCAGGTATCGAGCGAGCTAGCGGCTTGTTGCTGACCCTCTCGCACGAGGCCGACAATGTCTACGTGACCCTGCTGGCGCGTGACCTTTGCAGCGGATGGCAGATTATCGCGCGCAGCGTCACCGAGCAGGGTGAGCGACTACTGCTCGCCGCTGGAGCCGACCAAGTGGTGTCGCCAGAGCGTATCGGCGCGCGCTCGATGTCCAATTCCGTCACCAGGCCCCACACGGTGGATTTCACTGACATCGTCACCACCAGACACGGCCTGGATCTGCAGCTCGAGGAGTTGATCATCGCGACAGGCTCGTCGTTGATCGCCAAGTCCATCGAGGAATGCTGTATTCGGCGCAACTTTGGCGTGATCGTCGTGGTGTTCTGGGCACCGAGGACGAAATCGTCTTCGCGCCATCACTGGAATACTGTCTGGAGGCGGGCTCTCCTTTGATACTCCTGGCAAGCGGGACGATGTCAGCCGCTTCGCGCGCTCCGCATGAGGTGTTTGGCGACCCGTACTCGACATGCCTCCTTATCGGCGCTTATAATGCGCCAGCCGAAAAATACCCCGTTGGCATCCCTGCCACGGAAGACCAAAGCTCGCATTCGCACGAACCTCCCAATCACGTCCTGCGGAATGGCCCGATGTCGCTTAAAACACTCCTGACAGATCCGCTCAACTGGCTCTTGCTCCTGCTGGCGGCGGCTTTCGGTTACTACATCTTTGCGGTGCCCTACTTCACGAACTTCTACCTGAAGACACCGCAACAAGTGACCTTTGCCGAGTACCTCGCAAGCCCGAGTCATCCGCGGCCGTTCATGCTGCACGCGCTCAGTGCGCCGCCTTCGAGCATCGAAGTCGTGATCACCGGGCTGCGCGTCGAGCACATTGACCAGGATTCGATCCTGTTGGGGGACACGCAATCGGCGCCGCCAGTCGCGGCGCCGATTGCGGCACCTGCCGATGACGGGATTGACGCCGAGGACGCCCGGGAGGATCAAGGCGACGCCGCCGCCGAGCCGATGCTCAGCTTCCAGCAAGAAACGCCACCGCCGTCCGGACAGATCATGGTTCCGGGGGACAACCTCGACTTGCTGGCCATAACGGTGGGACAGGTCGTCGAGCTCCGGGTTAATGGGCTCTACGAGAGTCCCCTTGGATGGATCCCACAGAATCCAGCGCTCGATCGCAACGATGAGGAGCTGTTTACCAAAGAGGAGCTCGACGCGCTCGAGCTCATCCGATTGGTCGTGGACGGCAACGAGATTCAGATACCGTACGTGCCAGCGGATGAGCTACGCTTCGCCGCCAATGTGCACTCGTTGGGTATGCCCGCGACGCTCGAGGAGTTGGCGAACGATACGACCTATATCCAAACTGTTCAGCGACTGGCCGGTGGCACGATCGACCTGTACGACGTACGGCTCACCGAGAAACGATTCATCGAGCGTGCCCCGTACTTCGTCGTCGAAGACGGAACAGGTTATCGGGCGCAGGTGTTCTTCAACTCGCGTCTCCTGTCGGAGTGGTACTGGGGGCTTGATCGCCTTGGCGACCAGGACGTCGTGGTCCGCGGCACGCTGCGCGCCTTCACCCCGAGCGGTCTGAGAGATCTCGAAGCGGTGGACAACGTCCAGGTGGTGATCGACGGCTATGCTCTCCTGTCGCGCGACGGCACCGTAATCGTGAGCCTGGAGAACCCGCTAGGCGGCTTGGGCAGCAACCCCTAGCCGGTTCCGCGATCGCGATGGTTCCGACGCGGGCGCAAGCCTGGACGCTGCTCACCGAACACACGCAGAGCCCCCACCTCGTCAAGCACGCCCTCGGCGTGGAGGCGGCCATGCGCGGCTACGCGCGGCGTTTCGGAGAGGACGAGGAACTCTGGGGGATCGTCGGGCTGATACACGACTTCGACTACGAGGAGCACCCCTCTTTGGAGGAGCATCCTTTTGTCGGCACCGGGATACTACGTGAGCTCGGCTGGGCGGAAGAGATCATCCACGCCGTTCTGGGACACGGCGACCATACCGGAGTCGAGCGCACCAGCCGCCTTGACCGGACGCTTTACGCCGTCGACGAGCTTGTAGGTTTCATCGTTGCGGTGGCGCTCGTACGTCCGAGCAAGTCGGTGATCGATCTCCCGATCAAGTCAATCCTCAAGAAATTCAAGGACAAGGCATTCTGCCGCGCCATCGATCGCGACCATCTGCGGGCCGCTGCCGCCGAGCTTGGTGTCGACATGAAGGAGCACATGACCTGCATCGTCGAGTCGCTGGGTGCCGTCGCTGCCGAGCTCGACCTCGAATAGGGGAGCGCCCACGGGCCGCGTTGCCTAGCTGCGGCGGTGTTGCCGAGCGTCGTTGGCGCGGTCAGCTCTCGTCGTCCTTTCCGAGGACCAGTCCGGCACTAGCGGCGAAGGGCAGGGTGCTCGCAAAGAGCAGAATCATGAGCACTTCCGAATCAGAGAAGTTGTACTCGAAAAGACCCATCGTGAGGAACGCACCCAGGGCGGCCAGGGCGGCACGGGCTTCTGGGCCCCCCTCGGCGAACGGGCCTGTGCAGCGCAGGACGCGCCATGCACCCACGGCGAAGGCGGCGATCAGCCAAAGCCAGGTGGCAAGCCCGAGCAAGCCGCGCTCGGCCGCCAAGTGCAGCGCGTCGTTGTGCAGATGTGGGGTGGTCTCTTTGACCGCCCAGTCCATCCGCCAAGCCGGGTATACCCGAGGAATCAGCCCGGGACCAACGCCGAGAAGCGGATGCGCTTGAATGATGCGCAACCCCGTTGCGGCCATCGCTAGGCGATCGAGATTCGTGGGGTTGTCCAGAGTGAAAATGCTCGCGCCGCGCTCGTACAGCGCTTCCGGCCCGGCCAGCGTCATCAGTACGACTCCACCGACAACAACGCCGATGAGCAATAGCACCACGTATGCGGCCCATCGTCGCGGCGGAGGGCCGCTCTCAGGTGAGCGGCCGGGTACGAATCGGGAACCGAACCAAAGGGCGAGGCCGACTACGCAACCGATCCAGGCGGAGCGCGTCATGGTCAGCCCGACGACCACGAGCGCTCCCAGCGCCAGGGTGCGGTGCAGCATGCCGACCCAACCATCGCGCAGTATCAGAAGGGTCGGAATAGCCAGCATGAGCGCTCCGGCGTAGGTCATGTAGTGCCCGAGCGTGCCGTCGGGTCGATACGCTCCCGGGAAGTCGCCTCGTTGGACCGCTAGGACGGTTCCCAGGAGACCGACGACAACCGCCACCAACACGCCGATTCCGAGGGCGCGCAATCCGAGTCGACGCATCGAGGGGTGCCGGTAGGCGAGGTAGGTGACTACCGGGGCCGCGAACAGGAACACCTCGCGGAGCGACCATAGGCTTTCCACTGGGGAGCGCGATGCGAGGGCCGAGATCATCGAGACACCCCAGAACGCCATGAGAGGGGTGCCGATGAGAGAGAGTACGTCGCCCGCAGGGCCACGGGCTGGGCGCTCAGGTATCGAACCGGCGCGCGCCAGCTCGAGCCGGAGCCAGTTGGCGCACCACAGGAGCAGAGATCCCCAGAGCGCTATCTCCGCCACGGCAATCGATAGCGGAATGGCCAGCGCCCACAACAACGCTCCGCCGAGAAAGACCTGTCCCCAGGGATCGCGACCGATGCGTGAGCTGGCAAACGCTGGGAGTCGAATGGCTACACCTCCTGGTGAGGCCCGATATTACCGCCGCCGGCGCTCGGTTGTCGGTAGAATGGTGTCTGATGAGCACCGTTCGACGCATTCGCCTGCGAATCCGAGGCCGGGTACAGGGAGTGTATTACCGCGCCCATGCCCGCACCGCAGCGATGCGACTCGGTCTCCGAGGTTGGATTCGTAACTGTGATGACGGGGCGGTAGAAGTTGTCGTGGAAGGGCTGCCCGCGGCTGTGGAGGCCTTCATCGCCTGGTGTCACCAGGGGTCACCGGCGGCGCGGGTGGATCGACTCGAGGTAACCGGCGAGACTGACGCCGTGGCGTTGGCGAGCAGTTTTGACGTCGTATTCTGAGAGCTAGACGAAGGAAGCGGGGTGGATGGCACAACGGCGGAGTTCCTGGACCTGGGTGATCCTGGGGTTCCTGTTGATGGTGTTGCTCTTCTGGTGGACGATGCAGTTCCTCAACCGCGCGGTTCTGGGGCAGCGGGGAAGCCTCGGCGCCGACAACGTGCTCGAGGTCTCTCTGGTGGGGCAGGTGGTGGAGCGACCAGCCTACCTTTGGGGCGACCGTTCGATCGGCCCCCTGTCGGTTCGGGAGATCGATAACGCGCTTCGGCGAGCAGCCGACGACCCGCGCGTCTCCGCCGCTGTGCTGCGTGTCGGACCGATGCTTAGCGGCTTCGCGAAAGCACAAGAGATCCGCTCCGCTGTGCGCGCCTTCCGCAACTCCGGCAAACCGGTGGTGGCAATGCTCGAGCTCGGGACGCTGGTTGATCTGTACGTCGCTTCGGCCGCCGATACGCTGGTTCAGGTACCGACCGGCAGCCTCATGCTCGGCCTTGCCGCGCGGACGCAGTACTACCGGGAGTTGCTCGACAAGCTCGGCATCGAGTTCGAGACGTTCGCCACCGGCCCCTACAAGTCGGCGATGAACCCGTATACGAAGACCGCCATGAGCGACGAGGAGCGGGTCATGCTGGAAGGCTTGCTCGACAGCGTTTATGGCCAGATCCTCGACGGCATCGCCGAGGACCGGGGCCTCGACCGGGCGACCGTAGAGGCGGCGATCGATCGCGGCGTCTTGCCGGCGACGGTGGCTCGAGATCTCGGTCTGATTGACGAGCTCGGTTTCGACGACAGCCTCTCCGATGCCCACCGAGCTGGCGGTGCTCAGCGCGTCAGCGTTCGCGACTACTGGGAACTCGCCGGACCCGGCTCCTGGAATCTCGGGCGGCCGGTCGTCGCTCTGGTTCACGTCGACGGTTTGATCCTGCCCGGCGACGTCAGCAACAATCCGTTCGGAGGTTCGGTCGCCGGCGGCGATACGATCGCCCGCGCCATCCGGCGGGCGCGTCAGGACTCCAGCGTTCGCGCCATCGTCGTCCGCGTTGACAGTCCGGGAGGCGCGGTCACGGCGTCGGATGTCATCTGGCGTGAGGCAGCGCTGGCGGCGGAGTCGATGCCGGTTATCGTGAGCATGTCCGATGTGGCGGCTTCGGGCGGATACTGGATCGCCACAGCGGGCACTCGCGTTCTTGCCGACGGTGCTACGTACACCGGCTCCATCGGCGTGACCATGGGCCGTTACAACCTGGCTGGCGCCTACGACAAGCTCGGTATCGCCAACGCCGCCGTCACCCGCGGTGCCAATGCCGGGATCTTTCTCGACTCGCAGCGATTGTCGGCGTCTGAGCGCGAGGTCATCGAGGCCTCCATCGCGGAGACGTATGCCACCTTCGTCGCGAAAGTAGCCGAGGCCCGTGATATGAGCATCGCGGAGGTAGAGCGATTGGCGGCCGGGCGGGTATGGACTGGCCAGCAGGCCCTCGAGGCGGGGCTGGTGGATGAGATCGGTGGTCTACGCGCTGCCCTGAGCGCCGCGCGGCGTGCCGCCGGCATCGACCCTCACACCGAGATCGACGTGCGGCTGTATCCACGACAGCGCACCATGATCGAGCAGGTCAGCGGTCTTCTGGCCGGCGTTCGAGCGGCGTCGCCTCCCGCTTGGATGGCGGACGATATCTCGGGTGCCATGCTCGATCCCGTAGCTTTGGCCCGCCGCATGGAATTGCTCCGTCTGCTGGGCTCGGCGAGCGCCCAGTGGGCCTTGATCGAGGGGCCTGTTCCAGCGCCGGTTCGCTGACGCCGATGCCGCGGAGGTTCGTAATCCCACGTCGTGCCGGAGCCGGGGTTGATGTGGACTTCGAAGGTGACCTCAACGAGCAGCAATACGCCGCCGTTACCAGTGGGGACGGCGGCAAGCTGGTCATCGCTGGCGCCGGTACGGGCAAGACACGTACCCTTACCTACCGGGTGGCCTGGCTGCTCAGCCGTGGGGTACCCGCCGACTCGATTCTCTTGGTCACCTTCACCAACAAGGCGGCACGCGAGATGGTGGGCCGGGTTCGCGAGCTGACGAATGTAGAGACCGACCGTCTCTGGGGTGGAACGTTCCACTCCGTAGGGGCGCGGGTCCTGAGACGTCATGGGGCCTTGCTGGGCTTCACCGACTCGTTCTCGATCCTCGATGAGAGCGACCAGCGTGACCTCATTCGGCTGTGTATCACCGACGTGGGTGGGGATGTCGAACGGCGCCGCTTCCCGTCGCCGAAAGTGCTGGGCTCGCTAATTTCCCTCCACGTGAACTCACGGACGGAGCTGGTCGACGTGGTGTCGGAGCGTTTTCCGCGTTTCCTGGACTGGCAGGAACAGATCGCGGCGGTTTGTCGACGCTACGCAGAGCGTAAGCTGGCGGCCAACGCCATGGACTACGACGACCTGCTGGTGATGTGGTTGCGTCTGATCCGTGAAGTGCCCGAGGTACGGCGCCGATACGGCGAGCAGTTGCGCTATGTGCTTGTCGACGAGTACCAGGACACCAACCTGATCCAAGGCGAGTTGGTGGAGATGCTGGCAAAGGAGAACGGTGGCAACCTGATGGTCGTTGGCGACGATTGCCAGAGTATCTACTCGTTCCGCGGTGCTCACTACGACAATATTCTCGGCTTTACGGAGCGTCATCCGAGCGCCGAAGTCTTCAAGCTGGAGATCAACTACCGCTCGACCCCAGAGATACTGGAGCTCACCAACGCCAGCATTCGCTTCAACACGGGTCAGTATCAGAAGGAGCTAAGGGCACGGCGTGGTTCCGGCCAACAACCAGCGATGGTGCCATGCAACTATCCGGAGCAAGAGGCTACCTTCGTGGCGGAGCGAATCCTCCAGCTCCGCGATGAAGGGACGTCGCTGCGCAGCATTGCGGTCCTGTATCGGGCCCATTCGCACAGGCTTTCTGTCGAGGCGACCCTGCTGCGCTACGACATTCCGTATGACGTTCGTGGCGGCCTGCGTTTTTTCGAGCAGGCGCACGTCAAGGACGTTACGGCGTATCTACGGCTGGTTGACAACCCGCGCGACGAGATCGCCTTCCGGCGCGCCCTCATGCTCCAGAGAGGTATCGGCAACGTTACCGCCCGTCGTTTATGGGAGGCGCTGACATCGGCTGACTCGGCTGACGAGCTCATTGCCCAGCTTCGGTCGGAGCGGGTTCGTCACTTGATCCGAAGTCGGGTGCTGCATGCCTGGGACGGCTTTACGGCCCAGCTGCAGGCGGTAGCAGGACATCCAGGAGAGCCCGAGGCGGCGATACGTGCCGTGCTGGAGGGCGGATACGACGATATCGCCGCAACGCGGTTCAGCAACTATGAGTCGCGCGTCGAGGACCTCGAGCAGCTGGCCGTCTTCGCGGCGCGATACGAATCGATTCGTGCGTTTCTGGAGGAGCTGGTCCTGCTCGGCGAGCTCTACGGGCAAGACGTGCGCGGTGGCGGTGACCCGGCCGACGAGCGCGTGGTGTTGTCCACCGTCCACCAGGCCAAGGGACTCGAGTGGGACGTGGTGTTCGCAATTCACTTGGTCGAGGGTGCTCTGCCGAGCCCGCGATCGCTGGATGAGCTCGGTGGGGAAGAGGAGGAGCGACGTATCTTCTACGTCGCCATGACGCGGGCTCGCGATGAGTTGTATCTGAGCTATCCGATCGTGCGGCCAGGTGGAATGGGAGGCGCCCTGCTGCAGCAGCCTTCGCGGTTCCTTCAGGAGTTGCCAGGCAAGTTGCTCGAGCCATGGGAGTTGTTCGAGGCAACCAGCGCCGCCCAGAGCGTACCCAGCGTGCCGGAGAGTGCGGTGACCATTGCCAGCGACGCCTACGACCCCAACGTTGACCCCCTGTGGGACGACGAGGAGTACCCGCAGTGAGCTGACTGGGTTGGCGTCCAAGACGCATCGCGCACCGCCCCATTTTGACCGTCACACGGCGGCCATGCTAGCGTCAGCCCATGGGGTTGAGTCGGTGGTTCTCCGTTGCTCCGGGCCGGGTGGCTCGGCGAGGGCTCGCGGTTGTGATACAGCAGCGTGCAGCACGTCTCGCCGCCGTCTTGGTGCTCGCTGCACTCGTGCCATCGCTAGCTGGAGCGGTACTGGCGACGCAGGAGATTCGCCTGGGTGAGCATGACTTCGACTGGAGCGCGGTCGAGCAAGAGCGCGCCCGCTTCCGCTGGTCTGTCGAGGTGATCAACGACACGAACCGGCCGTTCGATGTCTCGGCTGCGATCGACTTGCTCGATGACGACGACAGCGTGTTGCACACCGACACCGGCTCGGTAACGGTGGTGGCGGGCGCGCTGGTCACCTTCCAGCATGAAGGTTCGATGCCCTTCGATGGTGCCGCCAAGGTGATGTCGTTCCGCTTCCGGCTGACGCCGAGTGTCCCCGCATCTCACTGACAACCTCCGCCAAAAACGCGAAAATCGACTCTGTCTTACCTCGAACCGTCGCCAGAGCCGGAAGTTGGCTGGCGGCCGCTGGCGCTTCTTGCTATAAACGCGCCTCCATACCGCCACGTCGTTTCCGCCGTCCAAATGGCCGCTCTGGTTCCGGATACATCGCCCGATGAGGAATGCAAGTGAGGTACGTTCCTACTTTCTGGGCAACTGGCGAGAGGTCGTTCCTGAAATCCTGGTAACCGGGGTACGCGTCGGGACTGCCCCTGAAGACGAGAGCATGATCGAGGTGGAGTTGCTCGGTCATGCGGGGGCGATTCGCAGACTTCTCTACCTCCCAATTGCTTCGGGGGAGCCGCGGCAGCTCCGCGGGTTGCTGCCGCGACTGCGTCGCATCGCCGCCACGCCGGGCAACGGAGCGGGCCTCATCGTGCCGCACATGGGTGTAGCCGGTGCGCGTCTGTGCCGCGAGGCGGGCATCGGGTACTTGGATTGTTCCGGTAACGCGTACTTGCGGTTCAACAGCGTCTTCGTGCAGATCATCGGCAATCGCAATCGCTTCACCGAGCGCAAGCAGATCCGCACCCTGTTCCACGACAAGGCCACGATCCCGCTGCGCGTGATGATGCAGCGACCTGGCCAGTGGCTCACCACCCGCGAGATTGCCGAGCACGGCGGGCTGAGCCTTGGTTGGGTTTCGCAGATCCTCCAGCAGATGGCCGCCGACAACTACATCGAACGGCAGCGCGGTGGCGGCTCGAGGCTGGTGCGTCCGCAGCGGTTGCTGGCGGACTGGCTGAGCGAGTACGCCTTCGAGACCAACGAGGTGTTCCCGTACCAGTTGCGCGACGCGGATCCAGAGACCGCCCTCCAACGTCTCCGGACGGTGGGGGCGGACCTGTCGGACCGCTACGCACTGACGCTCGACTCGGCCGTTCACGCGCTGCAGCTAGAGCGGCAACAGCGGCGGCTACCGTTCGATCTGCACGTCTATGTTCCCGATCTGAGCGAAGATCTCGAGGGGACCCTGGACACGTGGCGTCAGGTGCTGGGACTGCGACCGGCCGGCCACGGAGCCAACTGTTTCCTGGTCAAGCCGGCCTATCGGCACGCCGTGTTCTTCGATTCTCAGGCAAGCCACGGGCTGCGCACGGTCTCGGACCTTCAGCTGTACCTCGACCTGTATCATGCTCCGGGGCAGGGGCGCGCGGACGCCGACCGCTCGGTGGCCTCGCGACTCCCCTTCGAGCTCAGTTAGCAGGCCACTAGAAGGCGCCGCCGCCGAAGCCGCCGCCGGAAACACCGCCGCCGCTCGAGAAGCCCGAGCTCCCACTGCTACTGCGAGGCTGGCTGGCCAGGGCCGACCCCATGCTCCCCATTCGCGTGCCGAACGACGACGGGCTGAAGTACGGTGTCGGTCCGACGTACCACGTTGGTGGCTGGCTCACCATTCCCTCGAACAGCTTCGCCCAGTGGTCAGACACGCCGAACGCCATGGCGTAGGGGAGGTAGCGCTCGAAGGCGGTCTCGGAAATGCCAAGGGCCTTAAAGCAGTCGGCTTCGGTACGGGCAAGGAACTCCTCAAATCCCTTCAGCGCCACGTAGGTCCTACGACCAGCCAGTGTTCGGGCGGGCATGAACGGTGCGAATATTCCGATCGCCAGGGCGGTAAAGGGCGCCGCGATCAGCATCGCCGGCTTCTGCAACAAGAAGCCGAGCAAGATCACCGGCAACATCGAGACAACCGCCACGACGATCCAGGTGATACGCGTGCGGTCAGGTCTTGACCGGAATAGACCACGCTTGGTCATGCTGCCGTAGAGCTCTGTCTTTATGGCGCCGATGCGAGCGTAGAACTTGGTCTTCAGATCGTCTATGGCGACCCGTTCGCCGCTCTCGAAGAGCCCCTCGAGGATCGACTTCTCGTAGAGGCGCAGCGCATCGTCTGCCGGCTTCAGTCGTTGGAACGTCGTGTTCGTGGTGTCGCTCCACCAGCCTTCCTCGACGGTCTCCTCGATCCTGAGGTAGCCGCCCACGGCCAGATCGATGACCGTAGCCACGATGTCGCGCAAGTCGACCTTCTCGTCGATCAGCGTGCCGAGCTCGGCCGGCCGATAGTTCTCTGGCGGCTCGTAGCGAACCATCACCGACCGTCCGATCTTTGGGTCGCGTCCGCGCCACCGGTAGATCCCGAACATCCCGAAGAACGTCAGGAACGGCAAGCCGAGCGGCCAGTTGTCGGCAAACAGATCGCGCGCCTGATCGACAGCGGTCGGTCGATGGATCAACCCCGGTGGCCAGCCGACGACAACAGTCAACCCTTCGCCAGGCTCGAGCCGGCCGCGCGTGCCGATCCGCACGACCTTGATGGCAAGGTTCTCGATGTTGGCTTCCTGCGCTCGAGCTCCGTAGGGACCGGTGTAGGCGAGGGTCCGCGGTGGTTGGCTGAGCCCCGCAGGAAGCGTCACCTGTGCTGTCGCCGACCAAATGGGCACCGTCCAACCCACGCCGGTGACGTTCCAATAGAGCTGATCGTGTGACTCGAAGCCCTCGTCCGTCTCCGGGAATCGTAGGGCTCGACCGACCCTGTAGCGGAGGATGACCGTTCGAGAGGCGTTGTCGGCGTTCGGCACTCACACCTTGAATCGAAAGTCGTCTCCATACCTGCCGGCTTCGTGGCGCAAGGAGGTACCGTCTGCTGCAGTGACCGCCACGGGCTCCAGGCGAAGCCCGTAGTCAAGGCCCCAGGGAGTTGTGTACTTGACCGGGATGTCCCGATAGACGCCGTTGAACGCGGCTTCGAAGCGAAACGTCAGGCGCTCTGTAACGTCGACCTCGCCGCTCTCCAGAACGCGGATGTCAGGCTCAAAAGACTCGACCCAGTATTGCCGCCCCTGTGCCTGCACACTGCACGGTGCGAAATGGGAGACGAACACCAGGAGGAACGCCGTCGCAACCTGGGCCCATCTACGTATCCAGATTCACCCGTGTTGCCTGTCGCTCCAGCAGACTCTCCAGTTCGAAGAACTGGCGTGCCGCGAACCCCGTGGGGGCGGCCAATAGCACGGCCGGGAAGGAAGCGATCGCGGTGTTGTGGTCGCGAACCACGGCGTTGTAGTAGCGGCGTGCTGACTGCAAGTCGTCCTCGGGCTCCGAGAGCTGCCGCTGTAGCGTCCCGTAGCGTTCGCTGGCCCGGATCTCCGGATACGCCTCTGCGAGCGCGAACAGGCCGCGCAGCGGCCCCACAAGGGCATTCTCGATCTGCGACGCATCGGACTCGGGAAGGCGCCCTCCTTCGACCTGCTGGGCTACCGTACGCGTTCGGGTCACCGACTCGAGCGTGTCCTTCTCGTGCGCGGCATAGCCCTTGACGACTTCGACCAGCGCCGGCACGAGGTCGTGGCGACGCTTGAGGTGGGCATCGATATCGGCCCAGGCTCCTTCTGCACGTTTTTGCAGGCCGACAAGGCGGTTGTAGAGGGCTACGGCGCCGATCACGAGAGCGACAAGGAGGCCGGACACCCACAGCACGACTCAGTCCCCTCCAGATTGCTCGTTCCAGGCGTGCGATTTCGCCAGCGCGAGGGTTCAGCGCTCAGCCCATGCCCTCGGTCAGGGTCTCGAGAAACTCGCGATTGCTTCCGGTCTGCCGAAGACGCTTGAGGAGGAGTTCCATGGCTTCGTCGGCCTGCACCGCGGCGAGCGCCTTGCGGAGCATCCAGATGCGCTGCAGATCGACCGGGTCCAAAAGCAGCTCTTCCTTGCGGGTGCCGGACTTGTTGATCTCGATGGCCGGGAAGATGCGCTTGTCGGCGAGCTTGCGCTCCAGCACGATCTCGGCGTTGCCGGTACCCTTGAACTCCTCGAAGATCACCTCGTCCATACGACTGCCAGTCTCGATCAGGGCAGTGGCGACGATCGTCAACGAGCCGCCCTCCTCGACGGCGCGAGCCGAGCCGAAGAACTTCTTCGGCTTCTCCAAAGCGTTGGCATCCACGCCGCCCGTCAGCACGCGGCCGGAGGATGGCGTTACCGTATTGTGGGCGCGCGCTAGCCGAGTCAGCGAGTCCAGAAGGATCACGACGTCGTGCCCGCTCTCGACCATTCGGCGTGCCTTCTCGAGAACGATCTCGCCAACTGCCGTATGACGCGCGGCAGGCTCATCGAAGGTCGAGTAGACAACCTCACCGCGCACCGACCGCCTCATGTCGGTGACCTCTTCGGGCCGCTCGTCGAGCAATAACACGATGAGCTTGACGTCCGGATGGTTGATCTCCAAGGCCTTGGCGATGGCTTGCAGCAGAATCGTCTTGCCGGCTCGCGGCGGGGATACGATCAGCGCTCGCTGGCCGAATCCCAGCGGGCTCAGCAGATCGATTACGCGGCCGATGAGGTCGTCGCCGGGTATCTCCACCTGAATCTGGCGCTCTGGGTGATAGGGCGTCAGGTTCTTGAATAGCGTGCGATCGAGCGCCTTGTTGGGCATGTCGTAGTTGATGGAATCGATCTGTACAAGCGCAAAGTACTTCTCACCCTGTTTCGGGGGTCTGATGCTGCCGGCGAGGGTATCGCCTGTCAGCAGATTGAAGCGCCGGATCTGGGTAGGGGAGACGTAGACGTCTTCGGGCCCAGGCAGGTAGGAATGCTCCGCGGACCGGATGAACCCGTAGCCGTCCGGAAGGCGTTCAAGAACGCCTTGCTTGTAAACGAGCCCGTGCTCCTTTGCCTGCGCGCGCAGGCAGGCGTCGACCAGGGCCTCGGGCTCCAGCGTGTCTGGATCCTCCACCTTGAGCTCGTTGGCGATCGCCAACAGCTCCGCCGGGCGCGCTTCCATCAGATCGTCGATGCTGTGCGCGCCCTGGAGCAACAATGCCGTGTCTTCGTCGCGTGGCGGGGTGAAGCCCTGTGGCTGGTTCGGCTGACCACGTCGCCTTCCGCGTCCCCCGCGGGAGCGTCGTCGACCGCGTCGTCGGCGCTGCCCTTGTTGCTGCTCTGTCATGAAAGTAAAGCCCCTATTGGGAGAAGGTCGGGTCGCGCTCCTCTGGTAACTCGCGCAAAGCTCAGCGACCCAACGGCGCTCGGACACAGGATCCGGGCGGGGTGTGACTCGGGAGGGCCGGCGCCGGCAGTGTTGAGGAACCTGGGCGCCCGGCCAATCAAGGCCATTGTGTTCGCCGTGATGCGGGACTGTCAAGACCCGATCGTCACGAGGTCAGGCGCGCGCTCTTCCTAGCGCGACTCTTCTTCGACAGCGAAGGCCTTCAGCAGGTAGCTGGCGACCGCCAAGATCTCTTCCTCGGTGAGCAGTTCCTCGAAGGCTTCCATGTCGGTACCGGGGACGCCCTTGGCGGTCGCCTCGACCAGTCCTTCCAGCGTTGTCGATTCCATTTGTGTCCAAACGCCAGTGGTGAGGTCGGCCGGCGGAGTCTCCAGAAAGCGTGCGGCGGGCCCGCCACCCTTTCCGTCGGCACCATGACACGGCTCGCATTGATCCGTGTAGAGATCCCGGCCAAGCTCGAATACCTGAGGGTCTACTTGCTGGGGGGCAAACGGCACCAACGCCGGCGGCGCGCTCGTCGCATCGAGCAGTTGGGTAGAGGCCGCCAACAGGAGCAGCGACCCGACACCGATCCATATTCTTCGAACTGTGGGCAACAGCATCACTCCGGCAGAGTCCTGAGATGGATATCGTCATTATGCCAGGGGGCCAGGTGGGCGCGTACTTCACGGGCGATGGCGCTGGCTAGCCCAACATAGGCAGCGTCGAGCTCGTCGTGCTGATTCGCAGCCAACTCTCGCCATCCGACGTGCGGGTATCCGGAACTGGGTTGCAAGACCGCCGCAAACGGCTCGATGGCCCGATGCTCGGGACGTGTGGTCAGCTTCCAGAGCGTGAAACCGCGCAACGCCGGGAAGCCGCCGTCGCTCACCACGTCGGCTAGCCCCTGTAGCGCTGCGACGCGCTCGGCGGCGTCGTCAGGTTGCGACTCCCAGTGCACACAGGTGAGACCTGCGTCAGGTTCTGCCGTTTCGAGCACCTCGACACGGTCGTAGGAGTAGGGACGCACGGTGCTGCCGAGCCGACGGGTCCAACCCAGCTCGACCAGGACCACCGGACGGGCATCTAAAGCCAGCCTCAGCTCGGCGGCGATGCGGCGCCAGGATCTCGCCATGCGGCCCACGCGCGCTGCAGGTTCCAACCCGTAAACGCTCAGGGGGAAGTACGCATTGACGGCCACGAGATCGAGGGCGTCCCAGAAACCGACTTCCTGGAACTGATCAAAGCTAGCGCCGTAGCTCACCAGTCCGGGGTAACCCTGGCGGACGCGGCTCACGAGGTCGCGCCAGAAAGTCTCGTAGCGCCTCCGTCGAGCGTTCACGTGCTCGAGGTCGGCTGCGGCGCCGCCGAGCACCCGCAGCGTCCAAGCGCGTCGTACACGCTCCTCAGCACGCAGGTCGCTGTCGAGACGGGCGCTTGCTTCAAGGAGCCCGGCACAGCGGACGAGCTCCTCCCGCACCGTCTTGACGCTGGCCGAGTCGAGGAAATACGCGTACAGCGGCGGGAGGGCATCGAGCGGCGTGGTGGAGGCTAGGGAGTTGAGCTCGTTGCCGACGACAAACAGGTCGACGTCCTCCTGCGCGGCGATCCCGGCCCCCCAAAGGACGAACTCGGAATAGGCATCGAACCAGGGCTGCAGCTGGTCCTCGCGTGGCCAGATCATGCCGTGCCAGAGATGCCGATTCGCCACCAGTCCGTGTTCGAGAGCAACGCGCATCACGAGCAGGACCCGCAGTCCGGCGCGTTTCGCGGAGCGAATCTCCGAGACCACCCAAGGCGCTTGGCGTTCCCAATACAGCGCCGCCTCGTCCCATCGCTGCTGCCGGGCGTAGAGGGTCACCTGGACAGAATCGAGGCCGGCGTCGGTGAGGGCGGCGGTCCAGCGGTTGTGGTCGGGTTCGTTGACCTGGATACCCCCGAAGAAGGTCGGCGGCGCCTCCTGGGCAGCCAGGGGGCCGGTAAGGCCCAGGCAGGCGGCGGCGAGAAGGACGAGGCGCCACTGGTGCGATGGTCTGTGCCGGCCGCAGCGGGCGTCTCCCGCATGTCGGGTGCTGGTTTCCATAAGGTTCCTTATCACGATAACCAAGGCCAAAGCCGCAAAGGGACGAGCGCCGCGCATCGCACCGGTGCCCGACTAACGCGGCCGCAGGACGGCTTACTTCCCAAGGCTCGGAATTCGCAGTTCCTGACCGATGCGGATGACCGTCCGGCCAACCATGTTGTTGGCGCCCTGGATAGCCTCGATGGTCGACCCATAACGCCGCGAGATGCTGGTCAGATTCTCGCCTTGAGTGACGCGATGGACCACGTAGGTCGGTTGCGCGGGAACGGTGCGCACGCGCAGCAGCTTTCCGGC
>Ga0315336_1003553_pt1 | contig 20427 bp, 21 predicted proteins | sample ASW5metaG_FD_204512 | JGI IMG/M metagenome (GOLD analysis project Ga0315336, IMG submission 204512) | Ammonia-oxidizing marine archaeal communities from Monterey Bay, California, United States - ASW #5 | ecosystem: Environmental > Aquatic > Marine > Intertidal zone | place: USA: California... | reverse complement strand
GCTGCTCGGCGCGGCCCTGGTGTTGATAGCTGGAGATATTAACTGGCTCGAGATACCTGCGTTCGAGCGGATGAGCGCGATTGCCGCGTTGAGTGTAGCCGGGGTTGTTGGATATCTGGGCGTGCTCGTGATTCTGGGCGTACGACCAAGACATCTCAATCACGTGAGCGTTGCTTAAGCGGATTGCCTATAATTCGCTGATGGAAATTATTCGAGGCCTACACAACATCACCCCAGGGCATTACGGCAATGTCGTGACGATGGGTAATTTCGACGGCGTGCACAAAGGCCATCAGATGCTGTTGCAGCACTTGTGCAGCAAGAGTGATGAGCATGGTGTGCCGAGCATGGTCGTGACCTTTGAACCGCAGCCTCGAGAGTTCTTTGCTGGCGCGAGCGTCCCACCGCGGCTCACACGATTGCGTGAAAAAGCCGAGCTGCTCAGCCGTAGTGGGCTGGATCGCCTGCTACTGCTGCCATTCGACGAAAAGACGGCGCGTACCCCAGCGCGCTGGATCACGGATGAGCTGTTCCATCGAATTCTCGGCGCCACGTACGTGCTGGTGGGCGATGATTTTCGTTTCGGCCGGGATCGCGAAGGTGATTTCAGCATGATTCAATCGAGTGGCGACGAGCTGGGTTACACCACGGATCGCAGCAGCACTCTGTCCATGGGTGATGATCGCATCTCCAGTAGCCGGGTTCGGACAGCGCTTGCCGAAGGGGATTTCGGCCAGGCGGCGAACTTGCTGGGCCACGATTATTTCATTATGGGAAGAGTTGTGTATGGCCGTCAGTTGGGCCGTCAGCTTGGCACCCCTACCGCGAACATACGTTTACAGCGCTACAAGGCGGCGCTTGAGGGCGTTTTTTGCGTGACCGTGGAAGGCATCGATGCCAAGGTTTATCAGGGCATCGCCAACATTGGTGTGCGCCCGACGGTGGATGGCAAGGAACCCTTGCTGGAAGTCCACATCTTTGATTTCAATGCCGACATATATAACGAGTTGCTGACCGTGACATTTCGCAAAAAGCTTCGCGACGAACAGGCGTTTGATTCTATCGATGCGCTGAAAGCGCAGATTGATCTGGACATTGTGCGAGCTAAAGACTGGTTCGCTGGATGATCGCGCGACTTAGTCTTGCCGGCGTGGTTCTGGTGCTCGATCAGTCGACTAAGTATTGGATCATCAGCCACATGGCCTACCAGGAACGTATCCAGGTGTTGCCGTTCTTCGCGTGGGTGCGATGGCACAATGACGGCGCAGCATTTTCCTTTCTATCGGATGCTGGAGGTTGGCAACGGTGGTTCTTCGTGGCGCTGGCATTGGGGTTCTCAGTTTTCATTATCTATGAAATGCGCAAGCTGACCCGCGACGACAGGATCATGGGTTGCGTCTATGCGTTGATTCTGGGCGGAGCATTGGGAAATCTGACAGATCGGCTGAACCACGGCTACGTGGTAGATTTCGTTCTCGTGCATTTTCAGACGTACTACTTTCCGGCGTTCAACGTGGCGGATTCTGCACTTTTCTGCGGGGCGGCGTTGTGGATCCTGGTGATGATCTCTGAATACCGCCAGACCAAGTCTGCCGCCTAGTGCTACATCCGGTGACCGCTTGACCGAGATTATTACCACTACCGCGGGCCCGGCGATTGGAAACGGTTCACGGGTGACGTTGCACTTCTCCCTGCTGTATTCCAACGGCCAGGAGATCGATACCACTCGTGACGGTAAGCCGGGATCATTCACCGTTGGTGACGGCAGCTTGTTGCCTGGATTCGAAGCCGTACTGTTGGGCAAGCAGGCAGGGTTCGCAGCCCAACTCGTGCTACCGCCTGCTCAAGCCTTTGGCGAACACAACCCGGCCAACATACGATTAATGAGTCGAGCGCGGTTTGCGGCAATGGCTGGGGAGGTCCCGCTTGAAAAAGGCCTGGTGATATCGTTTCAATCTGCCGACGGCGAACTGCCCGGAGTGCTGGTCGATGTTTATACGGACACTGTCAGGGTCGATTTCAATCACCCGCTGGCAGGTGCGGAGATTACCTTCGATGTGGCCGTGCTGAAGGTTGAAAACTCCTGACAGGCTGCTAGGCGCATCGTAGGGCGCGTCCGCGCACATCTTCGTGAATGCCATCGCCATTGCGGTCTCGCGAGCTGTAAGTGCGGCCTGCGTGGTTCAGTACGATCTGGCGCGCAAGGCGCGCATCACCGTTCGCGGGGCAATACAAAAGGTGTCCGTTCTGCCATGCGGTAAATCCCCGCGACGTGAATCGCAGATACCGTTTGCTACGAAATGCGCGCCAGAACATGCGTCCATGCTTAAACGACGCCACCTGGGTAACGCGAACGTCTGCTGCGCCGTGCTGCTGATCCCGGTTTCGATCCTCGAAAATCAGCACGCCCTCGTGCCAGGCGTCGCGAGCGCCGCATTCCTGCCCTGCGGCAGGACACATTATGACATCCACACTATTGGCGACGGCTGTGTGGCGGGCCATGTTGATGGCCGTGCGCAGTGCTCGCATCGTGGTCTCGGCTTGATGGATAGCGATCCAATGCGGCAGATTGGCGAGCGCAAACGCTCCGGTGGTGGCAAGGATCGCCAACACTGCCAGGAGCTCGATGAGCGTGTACCCAGGGCTTTTGTGCATGCTGTCTGCTCGGCGCTGTTGAAACCGTTAAGCGTGGGGGCTTGACCAACCCGGCGCTGTAGGGCGCAGGCCTCTAGTCGCGCAGGTTATTCCATATCCAGTTTCTTGAGCTTGTAACGCAGGGCGCGGAAAGTGATGCCCAGCGCTTTGGCCGCGGCGGTTTTGTTCCACTTAGCGGTTTCCAGGGCGTTGACGATAAGTCGGCGTTCAATGTCTTCCAGATATTCTTCCAGGCTTAGGTCTTCTGGAAGTTCTGATTCTAGCGCGTTGAAGGCGGGTCCCTCGGCGGTTGCCCCCTCCGTGACCGGATTGTCGAGGAGTGCGGGTAGATCCGTCTGCATTTGTTGAGGCGTGAGTTGCAGGTCCTCGGGGTTGATCTCTTCGTTTTCGCACAGGGTGAATGCGCGCTCCAGAATATTCTCCAGTTCCCGGATGTTGCCTGGAAAGTCGTAGGCTTGCAGAACCTGCATGGCGTGCGTGGAAATGTCTGGCGCGGTGCCACCGTAATCATTGGCCAAACGGCGCAACGATGCCGCTGCAAGCTCCGGTATATCGTCCAGGTGATCGCGCAAGCTCGGTATGCGCAACTCGATGACGTTCAAGCGGTAGTAAAGGTCCTGGCGAAACCTGCCGGCGGCGACCTCGTCGACCAGGCTTTTATGAGTGGCGCTCACCACCCGAACATCGGTGACGTCTTCGGATTGTGAGCCCACGGGTCGCACTGCTTTTTCCTGTATTGCGCGCAGTAACTTCACCTGCATAGCCAGTGGCAGATCGGCTACTTCGTCCAGGAACAAGGTCCCGGATGCCGCCGCCTGAAAGAGCCCCTGTTTGTCGCCCACGGCACCCGTGAAGCTGCCCTTGGTGTGGCCGAAAAACTCGCTTTCCATCAACTCAGATGGAATAGCGCCACAGTTGACCGGAACGAACGGGCCTGAACTTCGTGGACCAAGCGCATGCATCAGACGCGCGGCCACTTCCTTTCCCGAACCGGACTCTCCACTGACATAAATTGGCGCCTGGCTACGTGCCAGCTTCTTAATCTGTCCGCGAAGCGTTTCCATGGCTGCAGAATCGCCCAGCAAACTAGCTTGGGTCTGGTCGCCGTTGTCGCTGAGATCCGTTATCTTCAGCGCGCTCTCCACCAGCTTGCGCAGGTGCTCCAGGTCGATAGGTTTTTGCAGAAAATCAAACGCGCCTGCCTTCAGCGCTGAAATCGCCGTGTCCATGCTGCCGAACGCGGTGATCATGGCTACGGGAAGATCGGACCGATATTCGGCTATGTATTCGACCAGTTCCAGACCGTTGCCGTCCGGCAATTGCATATCCGTCAGGCACAGGTCGAATGATTGATCCTTCAACAGTTGCAGGGCGGTGGTGAGGTCCGCGGCGGCGACGGTTTCCAGGTTCATGCGACCGAGCGTAATCTCCAACAGCTCTCTGATGTCCGGTTCGTCATCGACGATAAGTGTTCGCTTGCTTGTCATTTTTCGCGGCTCATGCGTTTTTGATGCCCCTGACGCTACGATAGCCCAAAAAAGTCGGTCATGCTGTGATTCGGTCCGGATGCGAAAACAGGATTCGAAAGCAGCTTCCACCCTCTGCATGTCGTGAATAGCTCAGTTGCGCCTGATTCGATTCGCACAGTTCCCTGGCGAGATACAATCCCAGGCCCGTGCCTTTGCGCGCCGTGGTCGAGAATGGTTGAAACAGTTTTGACACATGCCCGGGCTCGACGCCCGCGCCGTGGTCGATCACATTCAGAAACGGGCGCCCAGTGCTTTCTTCGATTCCGCCTTGCAGAATAACTCGTGGGCCGTTGCCGTTTTCCTCAGAATAGCGAATGCCATTGTCGGCAAGATTTGTCAGCGCCTGATTGAGCTGCCGGTAGTCCACGCGGATTTCAGCGTCGTCGGGTTCGACCTCAATAGTAAGCTCGGCACTGGGCCTGGATTCGGAAAACGCGCCAACGAATTCTTTCAGGTGGTCTCGCAAATTTATCCGCTCCGGCTCCGGTGCGCGGCGCCGGGACATTTCCAGCACGTTCTCAACCACGCCGTTCATGCGATGGCAGTGATTGATGATGATATCAGTCAGGCGTTGATCCGCGGGCTGCAGTTCTTCTGATTCTACAAGTAGCTGTGCGGCGTGGCTGATCGCGCCGAGGGGATTGCGGACCTCATGCGCGATGCTGGCGGACAAGCGTCCCAATTCTGCGAGTTTCAACTGTTGCGCTTGTTGCTGTATCTCACCCGTATCTTCGATGTATATCGTGACGTCCCCGCCGGCTTCGCTGTTGCGCACGGCGGAAAAATTCACGCGTATCTCTGGTGTATGCGGACCGATCTGGAACGGTAGCGCGCGATGGTTGGCGTCCTCCCGCCAGGCTTGCAACGCGTCCTGGAGAAGTTCCGGGAGCTTTTCGAGTCTTTCACTGTTGTGATTTCCAATCAACGCGCGCGCCGACTGATTGTGCATGCGGATCGCATCGTTTGGGTCTACTACGATGATGCCTGTACGCATGCGCTGAATAATCTGTCGGTTCAGGCGTTCGAGATCCGCCAGTTCCACCGCCTGGGTAAGCGCGCGAATGTCGTTGCTACGTATGCGATTGGACAGTGACTGGATCGCCAGCGACGCAGAAAAGTAGATGGCGCCAAACACGCCGGCCTGAAAGAAGTCATATTCGACCGCCGGCTGTGCCAGGGCGAGATAAAATTCCTGGTACAGAACCGCGATGGTCGCGGTAGCGGCGATCAAAGTCGCGCGCTGCCGATTGACGAGGATTGCGCCCGTGACCACCGTAATCATCACCAGGGCGCCTAGACCGCTGTCGATGCCGCCGGAACTGTACATCAACACCGTGAGGCCCAAGGTGTCGAACACCACCAGACCAAGGCTGGAACTCTGATGATTGAACCAACTCTGGGGCAATACCCGGATGAGGATCGCGATTCCAGTATTCAGCAGGGTGTAAGCCAGGCAACCCCATAGAAACAAAGCCGGGTCCAGCGAGCCCAGTTTGGACGAGACCAGCGTTTGTTGGTATGCCACCAGCAGAGCAAGGCCGATGAAGATTCGGTAGTAGTTGTAGATCTTGAGGAGCCCAAGACTGAGCTCCGTACGCCGTCGTTCAATCTCGGCTGCGATCTCCGAGCGTTGGGAGTTCATGCAGAAGCCTCAAACGAGGTGCTTAGTCGACGAACGGAAGCCAGCTGAACCACCCTCGCTTTTTCTCCTTGGGCTTTTCCGGCTGCGCTTCGACCTCAGGTGGTACGAAGCCGTCCGGGTGGCGAATCTTTATGGGCGGCGGAACCTGGGGTCGATCAAACACACCGAATGTCATCACGTTGGTCCAGGATCGATCGCGATTGCGAATCGTGCTGGTCAGCACCAGATTTCCCGATTCGTCAAAGGCAGGGTGGGACGGATAATTGAGTGCCAGTACCCGAAGTGCATTGTTGGCCTCGTCATCAAGCTCCAGCTTGTAGTTCGCTTCCACAAGTACCAGCAGAGCGTCGGGTGTAGATTCGGATTGCGGGTACGTTTCGAGTACGTAGCGCGCTCGATTTGCCGCGGCGACATACGCGGCCCTGCGCATGTAGTAGTCGGCGGCCGCGATTTCCGCCCGGGCCAATACATTGCGCAGATGCACCATGCGCTGTGTCACTTCAGCGGCGTATTGGCTGTTTGGAAAGCGCGCGAGAAGTTGGCCGAAATCTGCGTATGCCTGACGGATCGGCGCCATGTCACGTTTGGCGGCGTCGGTTTCGAACAAGCGGTCCATCAGCCCGGAGTTCCTGTTGACGCCTGCGAGACCTTTGATATAGAAGGCATAGTCAATATTGGAATGCTGCGGATGCAGGCGGATAAACCGGTCCGCAGCATCCGTGGCGCCATCCAGATCGAAGGACATGTAGCGCGCATAGATCAGTTCGAGTTGGGCTTGCTCTGCGTAGCGGCCGAATGGAAAACGTGCTTCTAACAGTTCGAGCTGGCTGATGGCCTGCTGATAGTTGCCCGAGCGCAGCAATCGTTGCGCATCGCGGTAAACTTTCTGTTCGCTTGTTTCGATCCCCGCTTCGGGTTCGTTGTCGCCACCGATGAAGGGCATCCAACTGCAGGCGCCCAGGCACGTGGCAATGAGAAGGGCGATTGCGGTGCGATAGATCTGATGAAAGCGGAAATTTCCGCGGGCCGACAGCAGGTGCGTCAAGATGAGTGGACACTTAAGGGTTACGATGGCGCTATTCTTTACATATTTGGTCCGGTTGCAACCGCATGAGCAGTATTAATCTTGAACTGGCCGTTCCGGCCGATCGTGCAGGACAGCGCGTGGACCGTGTTGCCGCGTCGCTATTCCAGGATTATTCCCGTGCCGAGCTGTCGCGTTGGATCGCCGCGGGCGAGCTGACCGTTGACGGGCAAGCATGCAAACCAAAGGCCAAGCTACGTGGTGGCGAGGTGCTGGCGCTACGGGCGCAACGTGAGGTGCGCGAGGCGTGGGATGAACCCCAGGCAATGGAGTTAGACGTGATCTACGAGGACGAGAGTCTACTCATCATCAACAAACCGGCGGGGTTGGTGGTGCATCCGGGTGCGGGCAACCGGCGGGGAACGTTAGTCAATGGGCTACTCCATTACCGACCCGATTTGTCGCGGCTGGCGCGTGCGGGTGTGGTTCATCGTCTGGATAAAGACACGAGTGGTGTCATGCTGGTCGCGGCCGGCGAGCGAGCGCAGCTGCGTCTTTCGCGCATGATCCAAAGCCGCCAGGTGCATCGACAATATGTATGCGTCTGCGAGGGCAGAATGGTTGGTGGCCAGGATGTGGATAAACCTATCGGTCGAGACCCGCACGTACGCACGCGCCAGGCAGTCCGCGACGATGGCAAGACAGCGTTGACCGAGTTACGGGTCCGGGAGCGTTTTCGTGCCCACACCCTGGTAGATGCTCGGCTGCATACCGGGCGCACCCATCAGATTCGCGTGCACATGCAGAGCATAAGGTATCCGTTGGTTGGCGATCGCCGTTACGGCGCCAGGGGGCGAGTGCCGCCCGGTGCTTCGCCGGGGCTGATCGAGTTGCTGCACGGGTTCGCCCGACAGGCGCTACATGCATGGCGTCTGGAGTTCGAACATCCGGTGAGTGGGGAAGTCATGAGTTTTACGGCACCCTGGCCCGAGGATCTCACTGGCCTGGTGGATGCTCTGCGCCGGGATGCAAGCGTTGCAACGTGAGTAGGCTTACATGGATACGCTCAAGCGCGGCGCGGGCTGGAATTGTGGCCGGCTGTACCACGCGGGTAGGTGGGGCTTCGACCGGGAAATTCGCACATGGCAATCTGGCGACCCATGTAGGCGATGCCCTCGAGTCAGTGGAGGTCAATCGGGAAGATTTGGGCGCACAACTTGCCGCCCATGGGACGATATGGTTACAGCAGGTGCATGGCACAGACTGTGTATACGTTGATGAACATGATGCCGCCGCCGCACCGGAGGCAGACGCGATGTGGACCGATCGCAGCGGCTTGGCCCTGGCGATATTAACCGCGGATTGCGTACCCGTAGTTCTCTGGGCCGACGACGCGAGCGTAGTCGGCGTGGCGCATGCGGGTTGGCGTGGATTGTGTGCCGGGGTCGTTGAGAATCTGGTCGCCGCCATTCCAGCTCCGGCAGGTCAGCTCAGCGCGTGGATCGGGCCCTGCATCAGTCAACCCTGCTACGAGGTGGGAGAGGAAGTGTGGTCGCGATTTGCACACTTGTCTGCGGACATGATTGCGCCTAGCGACACTGCCGACAAACGACTGCTGGACCTCGCTGCGACTGTTGAATATCGCCTGGGAGAGGCCAACGTTACGCGCGTCAGCCAATCGGGTTTGTGCAGCTTTAGCGACCCGCGGTTTTACTCATACCGTGGACGCAGCGGGATAGAGACAGGGCGCATGGCGTCGTTCGTGCTGATTCGCCCAAACTAGTAAGACTGGACACTACCCTCGCTAGCGCTTGCTATGAATCACAATTCGCGACGATACCTTGCTGGGCTTCGGCGATGCGCTGTTGGCGTTCTTCTTCGGTAATGACGCGCTCATTGCCATCTTCAGCGCGAACGCGAATTCGATTGTTGACGGAAAGGTTGTTCAATACGCGACGTGAGCGCTCGCAATTGTCTTTGCGTATGGTGGCGACCTGCTCCTGACGATTCGCTTCATTGCGTTGCAGCTCCGCCATCATCTGTTCCTGGCGATCGTCAAGGGGAGGCATGCCGCCAGTGGCGGGCACAGGGCTGGCGCTGCTACTGGAGTTGCGCGCGGACGCAGCAGAATCATCGCCCGCCACCACAGTCACACGGTCTTCTGAAATTCCCCGGGGCTTGCGCTCGGCATAGTTGACTACGCCATTGTCATCCACCCACCGATAAGTATTGGCCATGCCGGGTATGGCGAAGGTAGCGCAGAGACAGACGCTGCAGGTTAAAATTGACAGTTTAGCGCGCAATTTATTCATCTGAGGTCTCTTCGAATGTTGCAGAAAAGCTGCAAAACAGGATACCACAGGCGCCGTTTGGTACAGGTTGTAAGATTGGGGGAAATGGTACTTGTCTCTCAGTTTCATTGACATACACCTCCGATATCACAAGAATACGGCGCTCGCTTCTTAGCACGCCGCGGGAAATGCTAAGAAATCAATAAGTTATCTCGATTTTAACGTAATCGTTAGCGATAGGTAGAGGATCCACAATGGCAGAAATGCTGTCGGGTGGCGACATGTTAATACGCGCACTGCAGGACGAAGGCGTCGAACACGTCTTTGGCTATCCCGGTGGTGCTGCACTCCACATTTACGATGCCATATTCAGGCAGCAGAAGGTGGAGCATGTGCTGGTGCGCCACGAACAGGCGGCGACGCATATGGCGGATGGCTACGCACGCTCAACAGGTCGGCCGGGCGTAGTATTGGTTACGTCGGGACCCGGGGCGACTAATGCCATCACGGGCATCGCGACCGCTTATATGGACAGCATCCCAATGGTGGTGATCTCGGCACAGGTTCCCCAGGAGCAAATCGGCACCGACGCGTTCCAGGAAACCGACATGGTTGGGATATCCCGGCCGGTGGTAAAACACAGCTTTATGATCAAGGACCCGGCGGAGATACCGTCGGTGGTGAAAAAGGCGTTTCACCTGGCATCTACCGGACGCCCCGGCCCGGTTGTCATAGACGTGCCGAAAGATACGACGGATCCGACGATGTTCGCCGAGTATCAGTTTCCGGCGGCGGTAAAAATGCGATCGTACAATCCCGCCAGCAAAGGCAATGGCCGTCAGATACGCAAAGCGCTGGCCGCTCTAGTGAGCGCCAACCGACCTGTTTTTTATGTCGGTGGCGGCGTGATCATGGCCAACGCCACAGACAGTTTGCGCGAGCTGGTGCGAAGCCTCGGCTATCCCGTCACCAATACCCTGATGGGATTGGGCGCAGTCCCAGGCAACGACCCGCAGTGCCTGGGCATGTTAGGTATGCACGGGACCTATCAGGCCAATATGGCAATGCATGAGACGGACCTGGTGTGTTGCATCGGCGCGCGCTTCGATGACCGCGTGACCAATAATCCGGATAAGTTTTCGCCCAGTGCAACCATCATTCACATCGATGTCGACCCGGCTTCGATTTCAAAAATCATTGAAGCCGACATACCCATCGTCGGCGATGCCAAGCTGGTGCTGGAGGAAATGTGCGCACAGTTAGCAAAGATATTGGAGGCCGAGCCAGAAGCAGAGCAACACGCCCGGCAAGCGCGCACTCAGCGCTGGTGCGAACAGATCGGTGAGTGGCGTGAACAGCATGGTTTGAACCATGAATTGCGTGCTGATTCGGCGCGCCCGATATTGCCGCAGCTGGCCGTACAGATGCTGTATAAAGTGACTGGCGGTGACGCCTTTGTGACTTCGGATGTCGGCCAGCATCAGATGTTCGCTGCGCAGTACTACCATTTTAACGAGCCACGTCGCTGGATCAATTCAGGCGGTCTGGGCACGATGGGATTTGGCTTACCTGCCGCCATGGGCGTACAAATGGCGCATCCTCTCGAGACAGTTGTATGTATTACCGGCGAAGGCAGTTTCATGATGAACATGCAGGAGCTGTCGACCTGTTTGCAATATGGCTTCCCGATAAAAATCCTCAACCTGAACAACCAGGCGCTGGGCATGGTTAAGCAATGGCAGGATATGCAATATGGCGGCCGCCACTCACAAAGCACCTATAGCGACTCGCTACCGGACTTTAAAACCCTGGTTGAAGCCTTTGGCCACGTGGGCATTAAGGTTACCGACGCGAATGAGCTGGAACCGGCCCTTGATTGGGCGTTTTCCGCGGAGCTGAAGGGCAAGTTGGTATTCGTAGACGTATGGGTGGATCCTCACGAGCATGTCTACCCCATGGCCATAAAGGGCGGTTCCATGCGTGACATGATCCTCAGTAAGTCTACTGGCGCGGAGAGCAACTGATGCGACGCATTCTCGCCGTGTTGCTGGAGAACGAAGCGGGGGCATTGTCGCGCGTCGTTGGCCTGTTCGCGCAGCGAAATTTCAACATCGAATCTCTGACCGTAGCGCCCACCGAAGACGTGACGCTATCGCGCCTGACGGTGACTACAGCCGGGGATGAGCGAAGGATCGAGCAGATCACGAAACAACTTCACAAACTGGTGGAAGTCGTCAAAGTGATGGACCTGTGCGAGGCAGATCACGTGGAGCGCGAGCTCATGTTGATCAAATTGCGTGCGAGCTCGGATGAACGCCAGGAGATCAAGCGTACTGCTGATATTTTTCGTGGCCAGATTGTGGATGTCACCGCTGATACCTACACGGTGCAACTGGTGGGGCCGAGTGAAAAGCTGGACGCCTTTTTGCGCGCCATTGGAACTGCGCCTATTCTGGAAGTGGTTCGCTCAGGAGTATCCGGGGTGGGGCGCGGAGATCGCGTATTGTCCAGTTAGTCGGCGGCAGCGCAAAAAATATAACCCTCAACGAGAGACACACATGCAAGTTTATTACGATAAAGACGCGGATCTATCAATTATCCAGAAAATGAAGGTAGTGGTGGTTGGCTATGGCTCACAAGGCCACGCCCACGCCAACAATCTCCGCGACTCGGGAGTGGACGTAGTGGTCGGATTACGCGCCGGCTCTGATTCGCGCAGGAAGGCGGAAAACGCCGGGTTTGCGGTGGCGGAAGTTGCCGAGGCGGTCAAAGATGCGGACCTCGTCATGATCCTGACGCCGGATGAGTTGCAACCGGCGATCTACCGCCAGGACCTCGAACCGAACATGAAGGAAAACGCCGCCATCGCATTTGCGCATGGTTTTAACGTGCACTTTGAATTGATTCAGGCGCGCGCCGATATGGACGTCATCATGATCGCCCCGAAGGGCCCGGGCCACACGGTTCGCTCTACCTACGTAGAAGGTGGCGGTGTGCCGAGTTTGATAGCGATAGCCCAGGACGCCACGGGCCAGGCCAAGCACATCGCGTTGTCTTACGCATGTGCCAACGGCGGTGGCCGGGCCGGAATCATCGAAACGAACTTTCGCGAAGAGACTGAAACCGATCTATTCGGTGAACAGGCGGTACTTTGTGGCGGTGCATCGGCGCTGGTTCAAGCTGGTTTCGAAACGCTGGTCGAAGCAGGGTATGCGCCGGAAATGGCCTATTTCGAATGCCTGCACGAGCTCAAGCTCATCGTCGATCTGTTTTACGAAGGCGGGGTTGCCAACATGTGGTACTCGGTATCGAATACCGCAGAGTATGGTGGTTTGACTCGGGGGCCGCGCATCGTCACCGAAGAGACAAAAAAGGAAATGAAGCGTATCTTGAGCGAAATCCAGGAAGGGAAATTCGCCAAAGAGTTTGTGTTGGAAAACAACGCAGGTGCGCCATCCATCAAAGCCATGCGCCGCATCTCGCAAGCACATCCCATTGAGGAAGTCGGCGAAAAACTGCGTGGCATGATGCCTTGGATACAGGAAAATAGACTGGTGGATAAAGACGTCAACTAGCATGAACGACGGCGACGACAAGCCGCTGCATGCGGTCAGTCCGGATCGAACTGTGCTGGATGACAGCCGGGACGATGAAGACATCGTGGCCGAGGTGGCCGATGATCTGGGTGACGAAGTCGACGAGGCTCTGGATTCGGCGAGTCCCACCCGGCGGGCCCGGCTACGCAAGCGAGGCGTGTATCTGCTACCGAATCTCATCACTACTGGGGCTTTGTTCGCGGGGTTCTATGCCATTGTTGCCGGTATGAATGGCAACTTTCTTCCAGCGGCGTTGGCGATCTTCGTCGCCATGGCACTTGATACTGCAGATGGCAGGGTGGCGCGCCTCACCAATACCCAGAGCCAGTTCGGTGCCGAGTATGACAGCTTGTCGGATATGGTGGCCTTTGGTGTGGCGCCGGCGCTGGTGGCGTTTTCCTGGGGCCTGTCCACGCTTGGCAAGGCCGGGTGGGTGGTGACATTCGTGTACATGGCGTGTGCCGCCCTACGCCTGGCGCGCTTTAACACCAAGGGTGACAACAGTAGCTTCACCGGCTTGGCCAGCCCATCGGCGGCTGCGATCATTGCGTGTTGTGTGTGGGTCTGGGTCGAATATGTTGGGGGCGCTCCATCGATTTTTGCCGCCAGCATAATGGGTGCGATCACGGTGGTGACGGGTCTGCTGATGGTGTCGAACTTCACCTACTATTCGCCAAAATTTATCAACTTCAAGGGGCGCGTGCCGTTCGTGACCCTGGTCTTCATCGTGCTTGGTTTTTCGATCATGCTGATCGATCCGCCAACGGTGCTGCTAATGCTGTTTACCGGCTACGCGGTATCCGGGCCGGCGCAGAACGCGTGGAGGCGACTCAAGCACCGGAACTAATGTCGGTAGTGTGAACTCTAACGTTACCGACACACATCAGTTACGAGGTCGGTAGATGCTGATTCGCAAGCCGTTAGACATTAAGCCATCTGAAATTACGCCAGAAGGCGCCTATCGGAACCGGCGACAATTCATGCGCGCTGCAGGAGTGCTTGGCGCGGGAGTGATGCTGCCGCTGTCCGGGCGCGCTTATCTGCCGCCAGAAGAGACCGTTACCCCCGAATCGATTGCCACCAGCTATAACAACTTCTACGAATTCGGTACCAGCAAGTCCGATCCCGCCAGCTATGCGCATCAACTGACTACGGATCCGTGGACCGTGAAAGTCTCCGGTGCGGCCAAGAAAACCGGCGAATTCGCGTATGAAGACATCGTCAAAGGCCTGGCCGTGGAAGATCGGGTCTATCGTTTTCGCTGCGTTGAAGCCTGGTCCATGGTCGTGCCCTGGCAGGGCATACCGTTGCACAAGATTCTGGAGCGCTTCGAACCCGATGGGAATGCAAAGTATGTGGAGTTCAAGACACTCGTACGTCCCGCCGAGATGCCGGGCCAGCGATCGTTTTTCTCCAGCATCGACTGGCCCTACGTGGAGGGCTTGCGCATGGATGAGGCTTATCACCCATTGTCGCTTATGGTGACTGGCATGTACGGTAAGGCCTTGCCTAATCAAAATGGCGCTCCCTGGCGCCTGATCGTGCCCTGGAAGTATGGCTTTAAATCGGTGAAGTCCATTGTCAGCATACGCTTTACGCGGTCGCAGCCGCGTAATACGTGGCAGCTATTGGCACCCGACGAGTATGGTTTCTTTGCCAACGTCAATCCTGACGTATCTCACCCGCGTTGGAGTCAGGCCAGTGAACGGCGTCTTCCCAGTACTTTGTTTGAGCCGAACCGGCGCGCGACGCTGCCTTTCAATGGCTACGCGGATGACGTGGCGAGTTTGTACGATGGTATGAACCTAAGAAAACTCTTTTGAGTCGAGTTGGTGTTCTCAAGGCGCTGAGCGCGTGTGCGCTCAGTGGACCGCTGCTGTGGTTGTCATGGTTGGTGTACCTGGATGTACGTGAGCCCGGTGCGGGTCTAGGTGCAGATGCAGGCGAGGCGGTCGTGCACTTTCTCGGTGAGTGGTCGCTCATTGCGCTATTGCTGGCCTACACAGTGACGCCACTGCGCCGCTTGCTGAATTTTCCGGATCTGATTCGTATCCGCAGGCTGGTTGGATTGTACGCGTTCGGTTATGTGTCGCTGCATGTTCTGAGCTACGTCGCGCTTTACCTCGGGTTTGAGTGGCGTGCACTGTTAGAGGATTTCGTAGAGCGCACCTACATCACCGCCGGTATGGGCGCGTTTATTTGTATAGCTGCCATGGCGGCTACTTCGACCCGCGGGTGGCAGCGTCGACTGGGACCGAGCTGGAAGCGCCTACATCAAGTGGTACATGTCGCGCTTGGCCTTGCGTTGACGCACTTGTGGTGGCTCACCAAGGACGGTTATGCCGAGGTGCTTCTGTATAGCATGTGGTTCAGCGCCCTGGGCGTTGAACGTCTGGTAGTGGGTGGGCGATTCAAGCCCTCGCGGCGCGGCGCGCAGTCACTGCATCGCTAAGCGCGCTGAGCACACGTTCGGTATCTCCCCAGCCGATACAGGCGTCTGTGATACTCATACCGTAGGTCAGCTCGCTCGGATCGTCAGCCAGGCTCTGGTTGCCTTCTTCGAGGTTGCTCTCCACCATGACTCCTACGATGTCTTGATCGCCATCATTGAGCTGGTGGCACAGCGATTCGCACACCAGTAACTGTTTGCGATGGTCTTTCTGCGAGTTGGCATGGCTCATATCGACCATAATTCCAGCTTCAACGCTGGCGCCAACGAGACGCTCCTGGGTGGCCGCGATGCTGACCTTGTCAAAGTTCGTGCCATTGGTGCCACCGCGCAGAATCACATGGCAGTCCGGATTGCCGGAGGTGGAAAATATAGCCGAGTGGCCTGCCTTGGTGACGGACATGAAAATGTGTGAATGACTGGAAGACTTAATGGCATCCACTGCGATCTGTACAGATCCGTCGGTTGAGTTTTTGAACCCAATGGGGCACGACAGGCCTGACGCGAGTTGCCGGTGAATCTGGCTCTCTGTCGTGCGCGCGCCGATGGCGCCCCAGCTGACAAGGTCGCCAACATATTGTGGCGTTATCGGGTCGAGATACTCGGTGCCTGCGGTCAGGCCTAACTCATTGATATCAAGCAGGAGCTTGCGTGCAATAGCCAACCCTTCGTTAATATCGAAGGAGTTGTTCAGGTGCGGATCATTGATCAATCCTTTCCATCCGACAATGGTGCGCGGCTTTTCAAAATACACACGCATGACGATAACGAGGTTTTCCCTATAAGCTTGTGCACATTTCGTCAGGCGCTGCGCATATTCGATAGCGGCCTGGGGGTCGTGGATGGAGCACGGTCCGATAACCACGAGCAAGCGGTCGTCGCGCTTGTGCACGATGTTGGCGATATCCTGACGCGTATTGAATACCAGGGATGACGCCTCGGAAGACATGGGTAGGTCGTCCATGAGAGTTTCTGGCGCGATCACTTCCTGCATACCGGTGATGCGAACGTCGTCGGTCAAGTACTGCATTTAGGTGCCGTTGGTCATTTCGATTGGGTTAGAATTCTACATCATGGGCGCAACGGAAAAACGCAGAGACTTGACCCCGCATAAGACCGCGCTGCTGGCGGTGATGGGTGTACAGATGTGGTATCAACGTCCGTCAGCAGGCAGCAACGACACGAGCGATGACCCTGGCACACAGGTGCCCGACAGAACGGCGACGGTTGCGCAACGCGAAACGCCGGATATCGAAGTGGGCCCGGTAGTCGAGCCGATAGCGTTTTCCTGGGTCAGGAGCGCCACTGGCATGGTTGCCACCTCTCTAGACGTAGACCGAACGGTTGTCGGGTTGCTCAATGACATCCTTGTGTTTGGCGATTGGGCCAGAGGCAATGAAATCACCAAAGCGGTACAGGGCGATTTCCGGTGGCCACAGCTGTTGGATTCCGGGGGTACACCGGCGCGTGCATTGGCTGTGTTCGTCGACAAACACCTGACCTCGAAAGCTGCATGGCTCGCGCTCACCTCAGAGGTTGCACCGAGCGTGGCGCCGTGGCTTGAAGACGTTGGCGTGGAAGTAATAGTGGTGCCGGAGCTACGCGGCAGGATTGGTGACGCGGCGATCAAGAAATCGATATGGCAGAGACTGAAACCCAGCGGCTGACATTTCGGGAAATGACCATCGCCGACCTCGACGATGTGCTCCGTACGGAATCGCGGGCCTACCGTTTTCCGTGGACAAGGGGCATTTTCACCGACTGTCTGAACGCTGGCCACGAGTGCCGGCTGGCCTGCCTGGATCGTAAGGTGATCGGCCACGCGGTCATCAGTTCGGCGGCCGGAGAAGCGCACTTGCTCAATGTTTGCATCGCCCGGGATATGCAGGGTAGGGGGTTCGGCCGCGAGTTTGTGCTGCATGTGATCGACCGTAGCGTGGTGTTGGGTGCGCAGATGTTGTTTCTGGAGGTCAGACCCAGCAACAGGGTGGCAGTAGCCTTATACGACTCGCTCGGATTTGCGCAGATAGGCACCCGCAAAGATTACTACCCTGGGGATATGGGTCGCGAAGACGCGCTGGTGTTGGCCCTGCGCACCAGCGAAGCGCTTGCCGAATAAAGCGCGGCCACTATACTCACGCCCCTTTCGTTCAAAGCATTTCCCCTTCGTGCACAAAGACATCGCAAATCGTCGTACCTTTGCCATCATTTCTCACCCGGATGCGGGTAAAACCACCATGACCGAGAAGTTATTGCTGTTTGGCGGTGCAATAAAGATGGCTGGCGAAGTGAAATCCCGCAAGGCGGATCGCCACGCGACCTCGGACTGGATGACCATGGAACAGGAACGGGGCATTTCCGTCACCACCTCGGTCATGCAGTTCCCCTACCGGGAGCGGATGGTGAATCTGTTGGATACGCCGGGCCATGAAGACTTCTCGGAAGATACCTATCGAACGTTGACGGCCGTCGACTCCGCCATGATGGTCATCGATGCAGCCAAGGGTGTGGAGCCAAGAACCATAAAGCTGATGGAAGTGTGCCGTCTGCGGGATACGCCTATCGTTACTTTCGTGAACAAGCTCGATCGTGAGTCGCGGGACCCGATCGAGGTCATGGACGAGATAGAGGATGTCCTGCAGATTGAATGCGCGCCGATGAACTGGCCGCTTGGCATGGGACGGGAGCTGAAAGGCATCTACGACCTGATAAATGACCGCATCATCGAGTACCGCCAGGGGCAGGGTCATCACGTGTATGAGTTCCCCATTATCGAGGGCTTGCATAGCAATGCCGCGGTAGATCTTCTGGGGCAGGATTACGATTCATTTGTGGACGAAATTGAACTGGTCAAGGGCGCAAGTCATACCTTTGAGCAAGACGATTTTCTCGCCGCGACGCAGTCGCCCGTGTACTTCGGAACTGCGCTGGGGAACTTCGGTGTGCAGCAGATGCTCAATGGGTTCGTTGAATTCGCGCCGCCGCCGCAACCCAGGGAAACCGAAGCGCGCATGGTGTTTCCCGAGGAAGAAAAATTTTCCGGATTTGTATTCAAGATTCAGGCGAACATGGACCCCAAACATCGCGATCGCATTGCGTTTCTGCGGGTCTGTTCCGGCCGCTACCTTCAGGGCATGCGTATGCAGCACTTACGCCTCGGCAAAGCGATCAAAATAACCGATGCGGTCACGTTTATGGCGGGCGATCGTACCCAAGCCGAGGAAGCCTTTGCTGGGGATATCATAGGATTGCACAACCATGGCACCATTCAGATTGGTGACAGTTTTTCCGAAGGTGAGAAGCTCGATTTTAAGGGCGTACCGAATTTTGCGCCGGAGCTGTTTCGGCGGGTGCGCGTCAAGGATCCGCTGCGTTCCAAACAGTTGGAAAAAGGCATACAGCAGCTCGCCGAAGAGGGTGCTACCCAGGCGTTCTTTCCGCTCAACAAGAATCAGATCGTGGTGGGTGCCGTGGGCGTATTGCAATACGACCTGGTGGCGTATCGTTTGCAGGACGAGTATCGAGCTGAGTGCTTGTGGGACGATGCCAACCTGCACACGGCGCGGTGGGTGTACTGTGCAGATGAGAAAATGCTGCTAGATTTTCGCAACAAGAACCAGGATAACCTCGCGATTGATGGTGGCGGACACTTGACCTATCTCGCGCCGAGTCGGGTCAATCTTGCGCTGACTGAAGAACGCTGGCCCGAGGTGACCTTCGCCAAAACCCGTGAGCATTAATGAGGCATATGATGTCATCGCCCGGTAGCCTGTTAGAAGAGTTCCGGCGGGCCATCGATGACGGTGGCAGTGAATTTGATGTGGCCGTGTTGGTCGCGCAGGTGATCGATGAAGCGTCGCGACCTTCTGCATTGCATGCGAGCTTTGATGCGCTCATCGAACCTTTGTCCGCGCATGGCGATATGAACGCCGAAAGGCTGTTGAGCGCGTTTCGTGAACTCGGTTTTGGTGCTCACCGCTTGAGCCAGGTAAGTTTTGTACACAGTGACCTTGCGTGGGTAATGGAGAACCGTCAGGGGATACCTATCTCGCTCGCGGTGCTGCTGATAGAGGGGGCGCGCAGATGTGGACTCACCAGCACCGGTATCAACTTTCCCGGACATTTTCTGGTTTCACTAGAAGATATGCTGGTCGATCCATTGACCATGCAGATCGTGGACCCTGCGGAACTAACCTCCGACAAGCTGCATGCGGGCGAGCTGCAAGAGCTGATGCAACAAGCGACTCCACGTATGTTTGGATTGCGCATGCTCAACAATCTCAAAGCCATGCACTTGAGTGGCCAGAATTTCAGCGCGGCTTTAGATGTCATTGATTGCCAGATCGCCATGTGCGAAGGGGATGCGGGCTTACGCGCACCATTGATGTTCGAGCGCGGTGAAGTATTTGAGCAGCTTGGCGCGTTTAGCATGGCGCGCGCAGCGTATGCTCGCTGTGTGGAATTGACGCGTTCGAGTGAGATGCGCAGCGAGGCGCAGAAGCGTGTTGATATCCTGCAGGGGCGCGACGAAACGTTACACTAGTGCATGTCCTGGTACGGATTGTCCAGGTCAAGTTCTATCGCCTGCCTGAACCCGGGGATTTGCAACGACGTCTCAGTGATGCCCATATCACCGCCGTCGAGCACGCCTTCGCCGAACCGGTAAATAGGCAGAACTTCGCCATCGTCGGCATGTTGGTCGTAATCCTGGGCATTGGCTTCGATGGGCTCGTTGGCTGCCTTGTGCGCGGCAATAGCACCCTTACCCCAACGCCTGGCAAGCATGGCTTCGGTCTGTAGCGGTGACAGAAACAGGCCGGTCGCATTATTGCCGCCAAACCCTTTGGAGTTAACGAATGCGCCAGGCATGGCGGTGGGATCGATTTCGACGTGGTCCATGGGTAACGTCAGATGCGAATGCGCGACGTCATCCGCGATGTGGTCGATGGTGGTAATACCTGGAACCAGACCGTCTTGCCACGCGCCCAGAATGGCGCTGAGCTGGTCGCCACCGGCGGGAGCCATGGAATGGCCCAGATAACATTTGACCGCCCCAACCAGCCAGTCATTGATGCCAAAGGTGTTCGCCAACTTATTGAATATGTGAGATTCCGTGACTCGATTCTGTGGCGTACCCGTGCCGTGCGCCTGCATGTAGGTCCCGCTGCGCAGACTGCGTTCGCCGAGTATGGCGCGGGCGGAAGCCATGGCTTTAGCCACCGTGACATAGTTGCCCACGCC
>Ga0315336_1003552_pt1 | contig 20441 bp, 14 predicted proteins | sample ASW5metaG_FD_204512 | JGI IMG/M metagenome (GOLD analysis project Ga0315336, IMG submission 204512) | Ammonia-oxidizing marine archaeal communities from Monterey Bay, California, United States - ASW #5 | ecosystem: Environmental > Aquatic > Marine > Intertidal zone | place: USA: California... | reverse complement strand
ACTCGTAATTGCATTTTTCACCGATATTGTATTTGAGGGTGATTTGTATGTGAATCTCTCAATGGCAACCGTATCAGGTATAACGTGTCCTTTGGGAGCGCTGTTATTTTGGTTATCATTAAAACCATACCGGGCTTGCTTTGAATCCGCCGCCAGAGGCTACAAGTAGTCTGCGAACCATGCGGGGGAAAATGTGAAATACTATTTGTGGCGCGGTTAGCTCATATTTCACCAAGATCCAATACAGGAAACTAGTATGTGGAAACCAAAAACAATCATGATGAATGGCAATCTCATGCCTTTTGCCGAGGCGAGCCTGCACCCCTTGTCCCTTGCCGTAACATATGCGACGACAGTTTTTGAGGGCTTGCGAGCCTATATGATCCCCCAAACAAAAAAGTTTTCACTTTTCCGCCTTGATGCTCATATAAATAGATTGCAGGTCGGCATGAAGCTCCTGCGCCTAGACGGCACCTATGAAATCGACTTCATGCAAGACTGTTTAAGCCGCCTACTTATCGCAAATAAACCTGACGCTGATGTATATTTCCGTTTGCTAGTATATATAGAAGGCACCGGCCTTCTTGCATCAACAGGCCCAGTAGGTTTCACCGCTGCTGCGATGCCGCGCGCTAAGGCACCATTCTCCAAAACAGGCATGAATCTGGGCGTAAGTTCTTGGCAACGACTATCTGATAATGCCAGTCCTCCACGCATCAAAAGCACTGCAAACTATTTTAATGCGCGTCTAGCTGTACATCAGGCAAAAGCAGACGGGTACGACGGAGCTCTTATGCTCACGCCAGACGGCAAAGTTGCAGAAGCTCCAATCGCCTGTTTCTTCATGGTACGAGATGGAAAGCTGATAACACCCAACATCTCAAGCAATATTCTCGAGAGCATCACACGCGATACCATCATTACTAGGTATCGAGAATTAATGGGTTATGCGGTGGAAGAGCGTGCAATCGATCGCAGCGAGCTTTATTTTGCTGAAGAAGCGTTTCTATGCGGAACAGGGCAAGAAATCTTGCCCGTCACATCTATCGACCGGTTACCGGTAGGTAATGAGAAAGTTGGTCCCCTGACGAAACAAATTAGCGACGACTACTTTAGCATCGTGCGAGGCACAATTTCGGATCACCCAGAATGGCGAACGATGATTGGCTGACAATATCAATCTCCTAGGCAGGCAATGTAGCCTCTTTTACATAGGATCAAGGCCAGTATTGATGCAGGAAGCATTATCACTGCTGCCAGTCCTATTGCCCACCTAATTTCGTCGGGATTGGCAACGACGTAATCAGAAAGCACCCCGATGACAGCAGGACCTATTGCCAAGCCAAGTGTGTTGCCAACAAAGAGGTACAAGCCTGTGACAATACCCCGCATTTCGTTTGGAGTAGCAATTTGCAAAGATGCCGCTGCCGGCGCCAAAGGGAATTTCCAGCAAAATGTCATAAGCATCACAACTGCAATCGCGATCTGGTAATAGGAAATATACGGAATGCTGAGCGCAAGAAGAAAAAGCGGTACGGAAGGCCAAAAAGCCACCCGCAGTTTGGCATCTCTGTGTCCTTTACGCTCATAATAATCAGACAAGAAACCTGCGAGTAAAGTGCCCAACCCTCCAAAAATTATAACCTGTGCACCATAGATATAGGCAATTTGACTGCGATCCACGGAAAAAGTTCGGACAAAATACTCAATTGCCCAAAAAGAGAAACCATATGTGAATGCGAGATAAAGACCAAAACCGACGAAGTGGGAAATATAGAATTTTTTATGTTTAAGCAGAAACTTAAATACCTCAGAAAGGGTTGGCACCGCCTTATTTATTCTTGAAGGTTCTTGAATAAGCTTATTGCGTCTGATGGGCTCCCGAAAGGTAAACATAAGAAAGGAAAACAAAACACCTGGCGCACCTACGATCATAAATGCGAACTGCCAAGATTTTAGCTCGCCAACAATAGGTAAAGTGATTTGGCCCGATTGATCAAAGAATGCGATAGCCGCACCACCGAGTAGAAATGCTAAACCGGTACCTATTGAAGCGCCCGAAAGATAGACACTAACGGCAAGACCGAGCCGTTCGCGGGGAAAATAGTCGGACAAGATAGATAGAGCCGCGGGAGAGAGCGTCGCCTCACCGACTCCAACACCTACACGCGCAAGAAATAGATGAGTGAAGTTCTTTGCAAACCCGCATGCGACGGTCATGCAACTCCAAACGAACACACCGACCGCGATAATGGACCGTCTATTACCCTTATCGACGAGGCGACCGATAGGAATTCCTAAGAAAGTGTATAGAAAGACGAAGGCCAACCCACCTAACAAGCTCACCTCTGTATCTGTTAAATGTAGGTCGTTTTGAATCGGACCTACAAGCAACGCCACTATCTGGCGGTCTATAAACGCGAGAACAAATGCAAGATTTAGAACACCAGTTACGTACCAAGCACGATATGGACTTGGCCAGGAATGCTGGTCACTGCCTGTCGTCTTTAACTCTATCATCGACCCAGCTTTTTCTAGATTTGGTCATAGAACTCAGTCGCGGAACTAATTCTGAGTTAGGCGTTAAAGGCACCTTAGTTTCTCAATAAAACTAAGAAAAATATTTTTTCCATACTATTGGAAATATGTAATCATCCGCAACGGGCTGGCCAGGCACCATTTTTTCCAATGGCATACCTGGAGTATTTATGCATTCAGGTCGCGGATCCCAAACCACATCTTCACCAAACCAACGCGTACTGAAGGCGATTCTTGGTTGGGTCGGATGTAAATTTGCACCCCCACCATGGTACATACTTGGATGCAATATGACTACATCACCTGGCTCCATGTCGTAGGCCAGAAATCGGACGTCTGGATCTATTCTCCGCTGTTCCCAATCATAGAAACTCGTCCGGTCATCGGGCTTTCCTAGCATTTTGGCATTGAAGGTATTGGGCCAGGGATTCGTATCAAAGTCTTGCTTATGACTCCCTGCTACATATTCCAGACTGCTAAGCTCTGCACTTACTGAAAGCAAGGGCATCCACATCGTCGGAACATGAGCACCACGAACTGGCCAGGCCGATGCGTCTGAGTGCCAGTAAGTCTTAGTTTCGCAATTTGGTTCCTTCATGAAGATTGCATCGACAAAGAATCTAACGGTTTCGGATCGGATAACATGGCTGATCAGTTCCGCGGCTGGCGACTCAAGGACAAATTCTCTAAATTCAGGCACCCACCATCTCATGTACTTGCATCGAACAAACCCTTTGTCTTGCTCTGTATAAAGCTTACGTCTGCCAATATCCTCGCTCCTGTTTGCTGATATTTCCGCATTGAGCTGTGCATCAATTTCAAGAAATTCGTTCGGAAGATCGTATAATTCTTCCGATCTAAGTTTCTGGATTCGTTCCCATCCAGTCAGCAGGAGCTTTATCCAGTCGGTATCAAAAGCGCCCTTGATTAGAACCACACCATCGCGATCATATGTTTCTTGATGCATTGGTGTGATATCAACGAGAGGGCTTTCATTCACTGCAAAGCTCCTTATGGTGGAACGATCCAAAATGATAATTTACCATTGTATGCTATTACTTGTTTCTTTGAAAATTCCTTGATTAATCAGTACGACAATGAAGACTGAACAGGCATTCACAAATTCCGAAAATGTTCCGTGGACCCGCGTGAATGATAATGTTTCGATGAAACTGCTGAATGGGCTATCAAACGACGGGCCATACACTGCAATATTAAGATCCGTGCCGCGCTCTCCCGATCCACATCGCGGCCAATACCATGCGGTAGACGAAGAATTCTATTGCCTTGGAGGAAAATTTACGTTTGACGGAATACATTGGTTCCGCAGGGGATCCTACGCGCACTTCCCCGCACATTACGTACATGGCTCCAGAGTACATGTGGAACAAGGGTATCTACTCTATCTGCGAATGAGCGGAACGCTCACAACTAATTTTGTCGACAAACCAAAGAGCAATTCTCCCTATCCCTTGAAAGGAACCACCTCACTTGTAAAACCCACGGTGTTTAGAAGAGTTTCCTTGACTGGTAGAAACGTCAAAACACGCAGTGATTCAGGTCTTAGATCAAGACCATTGCAGGTCAATCTAAAGACGGGAGCGGGCACGACTATGCTAGATTGGGGACCGAATGGTTCTCGCCGCCCGATTTCTTTACGGAGTAACGATGAAATCGAGTTATTTTTCATATCTGGCCAGTTTGAAAATGGAACGGGTGAGACTTTCCGGCAAGGCTCGTATGCATTTCTTACTGGGAAAATTGCTGAGGTTACGCTTCGGGCCATGTTGGCGGGAAGAGTCCTTATCAGCCACGGCTCTGCATTAAACGTCGACGTGCTTTGATTTGATGATTAATCGAGTAACTTGTGCAAGTTGGCTACGGTTTATGACGGTGAACCAAGGCGGATTAGGTTTTCGGAGGGGACAACAAACAGTTAGTTCCCAGCTCTGTAGGTCTCTTTAATAGCATCCGAACTGGTCGCCGTGTTGACAGTAGGAAGAACCTTCTCCGCTAGTAAAATCATAGACTGCCGTGCGAGTTTCTTATCGACCCAGTCCTTTCCAGCATAAAGAAGGGTGCCAAAGTCTCCGGTTTTCTCACGGAAAGCCAAAAGCTCATCAGCGACTTTGTCCGGTGTCCCCCAGATCACCAAATCGTCTAAGACGCCATCGATGGTGACCTCGTCGTCGTCCATGGATTGATCCGACTTAAACAAGTTTGCACGGCCGCTTTTTTTCATCTTTGTGACAATCTGGGTGTAGTAGTAGCGGTAAGGGCTTTGCTGTCCCAAGGCGTACTCGCGCGCGACATCCAGGTCGTCCGCAACAAAAACGCTCTTTGCAACGCGCCACTGGGCCGGATCGGCTTTGCGTTCACCTTGCTCGCATCCCTCCTCGTATTTCGGCCAATGACTGGCGACCCATTGGGGCAGTAGGAAATTTGCCGATATGGGCTCCCAACCCCGTGCCGCCGCAGAGATCAATCCCTTCGAGAAGGGTGCCACTGCCGTCACGATAATCGGCGGATGGGGTTTCTGTAGAGGCTTAGGAATGAGGCCCTGTCCGATCTCAGGAATCCGTGTCCGTTCGGTCGATATCGTCCAATGCTCTCCTTTGAGATCGTACGGCGCCTCTGATTCCCAGATCTCCAGCACCATGTCGATGGCCTCAACAAACATGGCCGTGCGGTCTTTATCAAGATTTCCAAAGGCTTCCGCGTCTGAAAGCAGGCCGCCCGGGCTGATGCCAAAGTTAAAACGGCCATCGAGCAGGTGGTCGACCATGGCGATCTGCGAGGCGACAGCCACCGGGTGAGCGTTCGGCATGTTCACCGTACCGGTGCCCAGTCGCATTGTTTTAACTGCATCAGCAAGCGTGGCGATGAACAGAGCGCTGGACGTGATGTTCTCCGCTTGGTCGGTGGCATGTTCGCCGACATAGCCCTCTGTGAAACCCAGTTCATCGGCAAGGATGAAGGCCTCGCGGTCTTCGCGCAGACAGATCCGCCAATCCTTCTCAAGCGGATGGATAGGCATAGTGAAAAACCCGAGCTTCATCAATTGAACTCCGAGTTAAACCGTTGGCTCTATATTGGCATTCAAGCGCAAGAAATTCGTTGGATCGTACTTGTTTTTTAGGGAGACAAGGCGGTTGTGGTTGCCACGATAATTCTCATTGACCTGCTGTTGCCCTTGATCTATCACAAAGTTGACGTAGAAGCCACCGCTCGCGAACGGGTCCAGGACATCCCAATAACGCCGGCACCATTGAACATTGTCGTCCGATAAATCGGAGTTTACCCAACCACTGCTGATCTCGATTTGATACTGGACGTCCCTATGAGCAAAAGCTGTTTCATGCGAGCCCACCCTGCCAACGGCACCACCAAAAGGTGAAATGAGAAGCAATGTGCGTCGTGACGACGTACCCGCGAAGCGATCCACGGCATTGTCGATGACAGCCGTCTCTATGTCCGTAAAGAACCCCGATTTTGCGTAATAATAGTGCCCGTGCTCATTGTTCCGGTCGTTTCTTTTCTGCATATCGACATATTCGATCGGGCCGATATTGCTGAATATGGGTTTGCCAAATTTGCGAAGAGGCTCAACAAGCCTTTCGCCTTCTTTGAAATCTCCAAAGTAACATCCCGAAATCATCGCGAATCCGGATTCGCCGGGGGGGATCGCTAAACCGGCACCGATGTAAAGGTCGTCGGGAGTGTTCATGTTGAAATCGAAATAGAAATTGAGGACGTCTTTGGCGTCACTAATGGGATACATAAAGGAGACGTTGAGGACCTTTGGCCCAACCTGGTGCAGTTGATATTCAAACGACGTGACGACACCAAAGTTGCCGCCGCCACCGCGCAGCCCCCAAAACAGGTCTTGGTTTTCCTCGTCGCTGGCACGCAAAAAACGTCCATCTGGCACGACGACGTCGGCGGATATCAAGTTATCAATCGTTAGACCATGCTTGCGCTGTAACCGCCCTATGCCGCCCCCGAGAGTCAGGCCGGCGGCACCGGTGTGGGACACAACACCGGCAGTGGTGGCCAGACCAAAATGCTGAGATGCACGATCGAGAGCGCCCAACAGAACGCCGGGTTCAACACGCGCTGTCTTAGCGAAGGGATCCACATGCACACTATCCATGAGTGACATGTCGATCACCATGCCACCTTCGCAGATGGATTTACCGGAAATGCTATGGCCGCCGCCACGCAGCGCTACCAGTAAATCTTGGGTTCGGGCAAATTCTACGGCGTTCAGGACGTCTTTAATGCCGGAACACCGCGCCACCAGTGCAGGACGCTTATGGTTCCACTCCCCGTTCCAGATCTTGCGTGCTTGGTCATATCCATCGCTGTTGGGGCGGAGCACGGGGCCGCGCAGGCTTTCGGCAAACTCTTTGATCTCCGCATCGGACAGCATCGTCTCGCCACCCGAACGGGTTTTAGCGGGAAGATCCGCCGCACTGACCCGTGTATAAGGAACAGACGTCGCTGCCGCAATCCCCAACGCTGATGTAACAAACGTGCGTCTTTTCATTGCGAACCTTCCTTTAAGGTCAAACCGTTGGTTCGATATTGGCGTTGAGGCGGAACAGATTTGTTGGATCGTATTTGTTTTTTAGCTCAACAAGCCTTCTATAGTTCTTGCCATAGGACTCACTGACTTGGTCCTGTTCCTCATCCATCAGCTCATTGACGTAAAACTCTTTCTCTGTGTAAGGCTCTAGAGCGTCCCAATAGTCCCGTCCCCATTGAACGTATTCCTCTGACAAGTCGGGATTTGTCCAGTGTCCGCCCACTTCCATATCCCACATGGCCTGGCGATGAGGCCACGCTGTGGCATCGTTATCAACGCGGCTAACCGCGCCACCGAACCGGACGATGCGCATGGTCGTGAAGCGTCCGGGTGCGGGGCCCCAGCGCTCCATGAGCACATCAAGCGACCTTGGGTCATAGTCGTTTATGTGACGGCCCTTGATGTAATAAAGGCGCCCATGTGAGTTTCGGGCATCGCCGCCGCTTTGTTGCTCGACGTAGTTTGTTTTTCTCGTAACGTCGGCGAGCTCTCTACCAAAATTACGAAGCGGCTGGAGCACACGTTCAGCCTTTGATTCGTCTCCGACATAAGTAATCGCAATAATGGCCGCGGCTATGCCGTCTTCTGTCATCGTCATCCCAGCATTGATGCCGAGTGTGTCGGGGGCGTTTGCAGAGAGTTCAAAGCTAAAATCCAGGGCGTCCTTCGCGTGTTCCATGGAATAAAGAATACCACCCCCAATATATGTGGGACCGAATGTATGCGCTTGAAATTCGAAGGCCGTTACCACACCAAAATTTCCGCCGCCGCCACGCACGCCCCAGAAGAGATCTGGGTTTTCATCTTTACTGGCCCGCCGTAATTGACCGTCAGCCGTAACAATATCGACGGCGAGAAGACTATCGATGGTGAGGCCGTACATCCGCATCAGCCGGCCGATGCCACCACCCAGCGTCAACCCTGCAACGCCGGTGTGCGAAACCACACCAGCTGGAACGACAAGACCATAGGATTGAGTCTCGCGATCGAGATCACTTAACAGGGCGCCCGCACCAACACGGACAGTCTTTGTGGATAGATCGGTCAAAACAGTGCGCATGGGAGAGAGGTCGATAACCAAGCCGCCATCACACACAGACATTCCTGAAATGGAATGGCCACCACCGCGCACCGCAACCAAAAGATCATGGGTGCGGGCAAAATTGACGGCGTTTATGACGTCGTTTGCGTCAACGCATTGAGCGATGAGGGCGGGGCGCTTGTGATCCCAGATGCCGTTCCAAATTTTACGTGCTGAATCGTATCTCGGGCTGCCCGGCCTTAAGAGCGCAAGAGTGAGACTATCGGCGAATTCCTTGAGTTCCGCGCGGGTTAGGGTAGTTTCCCCTTGGGTACGTGTCACCGCGGCAAGATCGGAAGCAAAGGCTTCTTTGAAGGGAATCGATACAACAGCTGCGGCGCTCAGTGACTCTAGCAATACATCGCGCCGGTTTACCTGTGATTTGCCCATGCCTCCCCCTTTACTTACAGCAGACAACATCAATTATGAGTACAAGATGATGTTGTGGATTCGAATACATTTTTATCATAGATACCTTATCTCTGATCGTCTATAATATTTATAACTTATTGTTTTATTTAATTAATAATGATCTTCAGGGTGACAAAGTGAATTAGTGTATACGCTTGCAATAATTGGTATTGTTGAGTGGCTTTTGAGCTAGGTTGGGCCCAATTTTATCATAGTTGTCGGTCCCTTTGGCTGTTCTCTATGGACCATGTTACTAAAGGAGTCTGAACAATGCAGCTTCAGTCAAGTCATCCATACTGGGTTATCCTGCATGCTTTGATCCTCATAGGCCTGTGTTCAGCGTTGGCGGTGCTTCCTGCTAGTTCGGGATTAGCAATGTCGCGCAACGCCGGTCAAATAGATGCGGCTGAAGTTCTGCAGTTGGCAATTGATGGACTAGGCGGACGGGAAGTCCTTCAAAATATTAATGCAATTTCTCTAGAGACGGTTCGCAGGTCTTACATTCCCGGTCAAGGCCTGGAACCGGGATCTGGCTTCATGACCAATAGCGCAACCCGCGCTCGCATCACTTATGACATAGCGGGAAAGCGACAACGTTCGGAAATCGTACTGGAAACCATCAGTAACCAAGAACTGGTCCGTACGGAACTCATAGACGGTCACGTTGGTTTTATAATTGGTACCGCTGACAATATTGGCGCCCTTCAGGATAGGGTCAATCCGATTGGAGTAGACCAGGTCGCATCAACCAAGAAAACAGAACGCTTGTTAAATCCATACCTCCTCTTAAAAGAAGCTCTTGTTGATACCTCATTGATATCGGCTGCCGACCAGGACTATGCCGAATTTTCAGGACGACGCTTCAACGAAGATGAGGTTTTCCCTATCACCGTCGCTCGCGAACGGCAGAGCGGCCGGCGCACGCTGATTGCTAATGAAAATTGGATCAACCGCTTGCAGGGAACCGAGTTCTTTGATGCAGCAGTGCAAGACTATGAAACCGATTCTGAGTGGCTGAGCCGTTGGCACGACAGCAATGCTGTGGATCCCTCGACTCACGTCCAATTGCGCATAGCAGACGATGACTATCCCATTTTTCTAAATATCGACCTTGAAACAGGCCGCATTAGCAAGCTGCAAACCCTGCAGTGGGATGTCATCTATGGCGATGTGCCTTTAGAGGTCACGTATCACGATTTTCAAGATTTTGACGGCGTAATACTGCCTACGCATATCATGATGTCCTATGGCGGTGCACCGAGCATGGATGTGAGGCGCTCCAATGTGACGGTGAATCCAACAATTGATGAAGCTGATTTCGCCCTACCAACAGACATTTCTTATCAACCCAATGCAGAAGTAGCAGAGCGGGGCAGAATCGTCAGTAGGTCGCTTTTTGCGTTTGGTTTTGCCGGCGCCGGCCGTCCAACCATAGGGTCTGTCGAAATAGACACCGGCGTTTATCTGGTTTACGCCGAGCCCATTGATTCTGTTTACACTATGGTTGTCGAGCAAGAAGAAGGGATTGTCGTATTTGAACCGGGTATGAATGACCTCAAGAGTGAAGAGATCATCAGGTGGAGTGGTCAACGCTTTCCTGACAAACCCATCACCCACCTATTCATCTCGCACTTTCACAACGACCATTCGGGCGGGTTTCGCCCTTACGTGGCGGCTGGTGCGGCGCTTGTCGTACATGAGGAGGGAACCGAATTCTATAAAGCCCAGGTGGACCGGCCGAAATCAAAATTTCTGACCGACGCGCTGGACCGCAATCCGTCCGAGGCAAAGATCATCTCAGTCCCTGCGGATGAAACGCATCGTATAGAGGATTCCGTGCGGCCCATCGTAGTGTACCCCCTAGAAAACGCCCATACATCTGACATGATTTTTGCGGTAATTGAGAACCAAGGCATTCTCTACGCGGGCGATCTCTATATCAGCGCCATTGCTCGCATGCTGCGGGCGGGGCTGGACCGACCACCCGGTACGCCGGACACCCGTATCCCGTTCCACGCCGCTGTTTCGCTGGCGAAAACGATAGACGAACATAAACTTGATGTTCCTGTCTTGGTCGGATCCCACGATATCGACCCAGTTCCTTATTCCGAGCTTATGGCGTATCTTGAAGCCCGTAATTATTAAAAGGGGCAGGTCATAACCATGGCTAACCACCAGTATTGGTATCCTGCGAAACCCCGTCGCGTTTGAAACTAAAACCGATGAAGAAGGTATATTATCTTGTCGTAACGCTCGTTGTTCTTAAGTCCCATTTCGTAGCGGCGGTAACCATTGCCGATATCATTAACCGCTTCGAAGGCGAATATACGGGTGTAGTCCCCGGGGCCGAAGTCGGACGGCCGGAAAACGGTTTTCTCACCATGCATTCCTTTGTGAGCCGAGTTGATCTGCCAGCGTTCGGTAGCGATGTCATTTACTTGGAACAACGTTACGGTGGTCCGGAAGGGGCAATCACCCGGCAACGCATTATGGCGTTTGGCCGGGATAGCCAAGGTGTCGTTACAATGGCTTACGATTTCTTCGGCGGCGCTAAGTACGCCCGTGCCGATGCTGTGCCGATGCGATTGGCCGGCCTCACCCCGGACGACATGTATCATTTTCCCAAGAGCTGCCGTATCCGGTGGACAGAGGACGGCGACGTCTATGTTGGCTCGGTCAGCCGGAAAAACTGTGAAATCGTCAGCCGCAGTGGGCGGGGTGATATTTTTGTCGACATGACCTATCGTCTTGCCGGTGAAGGTTACGACCTGTTCGAACAAGAATTTGACGCGTCTGATAGGTTCTTGTTTGGCACGAGTGCCCCACATAGCCATAAGCGACTGGTAAAGCGGGATTTAGAACAAGAATTGGAGCAAATTCTGCGCGCGTTCGAAGGCGGCTTCGAGAATCTTCCGTTTGATCCTGCTGCCACAGCGAATAGCAACATCATCGGTAACCTATACACACATGTGCGACGGGTAGCTCTTCCAGCCTTTAGCTCTCATGTACAGTATATGGAGTTTACGCGCGGCGGCCCTGATGGCGCTGTCGTGCGGCAGCGCCTCAATGTGTTTGAGAACGATCCAGGTCGTCGTGCAAATGTCATGGTCTCGTATGAATTTCCAGACGGCTCGGCTTACGCAGGCGCGTATGCCGAACCAACCAAACTCAATGGACTGAAACCAGAAGATCTAGAGCCACTGGTCACGGGCTGTGAGCTGATCTGGTCGTCTGTTCGTGGCGTGTTAACCGGGGTCTCCGACCGTACGGTATGTCACAGATTCAACGAACGATTACAGGTGTGGCGGCATGTGTCTTTCGTGTTTTTGCTGGATGGCGAGTCCATGCATTTATGGGAACACAGTTATTCACCCGAGGGAAATTTGATCTTTGGTTCACCCATGCCGATCCGCTTTCCGCGTGTGAGATCGAGCTGGTATGGACATGAAAGGGAGCCTACTCAATGAGTCACCGATCTCTGCGCTTTACGTTCAAAATTGGTTTGTTCTCGCTTTTGGCAGGCCTTCATAGCGAACCTGGATTCGCCATATCAGGCGATCCGCAACAAGCCGAACTGGATGCCGTTTTAGAACGAGCTCTTGCAGGAGTGGGCGGTCGTGCCGCGCTGGAAGGTCTCAACGGTTTATATATAGAAGACTACAGAGAACGGTATGCCATGGGGCAAGGGCCTGAGCCTGGCGTTGGCCACTTTCGCATGACTACAACCGAGGCCGTGGCCTCCTATGACCTTGCGGGTGAGAATATCCGGCTCGATTTCGTTCACACCAATCACTATCGCCGTTCACGGGAAGTCACGGAGTTGCTAATCGGCCAGTCTGGGTACTTAGTCGGCCTTGATGATTTTTACCTCCAAAGAGAACCCGGTGTCCGAGTCATGAGATCGGATCGCTGGGCCGTGACGAGGAAAACCGAGCGACTATTGAATCCCCACATCCTTCTCAAGGACGTCATTAATGATCCGTCTTCCGTGACCTTAGGTGAAGATATAACCGCCACCAGGCAGAGCCGGCGACTCTCCGAAGAAGAAGTCTTTCCAGTGACATTTGTGCGTGACCGGCCGACCGGTAAGCGTAATATCGTGTCTAACGACGAATGGATTGATCGTTGGCAGGGTAAAGAGTTCTTTGATCTCTCCATCAATGAATTCAAAATCGATAATGAGTGGCTAAAGCGCTGGCGGAACACCGTGGCACTGAGCGGTAATCATCATCGCATTGAGATTGAAGACGAAATCCATCCCATCACGCTGAACATCAACTCGGAAACGGGCCATATCGATAAGCTTTCAACCAAGGAGCACGACATGGTCTATGGAGATGTGCCGCTGGAAGTGAACTACTACGACTGGCAGCCGTACGACGGCGTGTATGTCCCCACCCACATTCGTGTTTCGCTGGTGGGAATTCCGTATCTCGAGGTCACGCGTTCAAAAGTCACGGTCAATCCAACGTTTAACGATGATACATTTACGGCGCCAGACGGTGTCACGTATGTCCATGACGAAGCACTGGCGACGCGAGGAGCGAGCGTAAGTCAGCTGGTGCGGTCCTTTACGTCGGCCGGGTCACCTGAGAAAGCGCTGGGGCGCCCGAGGATAGATGCCCAAGAACTTGCGGAAGGTGTCTACCTTCTCGAAGGCACACCATCGGATGCCGTTTATACCCTGGCTGTGGAACTTGAGAACAGCGTTGTCGTTGTTGAACCAGGGTCGTTCGACCTCAAAGGCGAAGCAATCGTCGATTGGATTGCCCAGCATATTCCCGGAAAACCGGTTTCACACATTATCGTCTCTCATCATCACAGTGATCATGCCGGAGGTGTCCGACCTTATGTCGCCGCAGGTGCCAGTGCAGTCGTTCATGAGGCAGCGTTGGGCTTCTATGAAAACCTTTTGGCACGAACGAATTCCACGATCATGCCCGATGCCCTCGATTGCAATCCGGTCAAAGCCAACATCATTACCGTGTCTGCCGATGAACCTTTGCGAATCGAAGATGCCGAGCGGCCCATTACTATTTATCCGGTGGTGTCCGGTCACACGACGGACATGGTGATAATCGGATTAGAGCAGCAGGAAATTCTCTATTCCGCTGATCTGTATATCGGTGCCATGGCCCGGTTGCTCAGAGTTGGCGTGAACGTACCGCTGACTGGGGAAGCTGCTCAATCCGCGCTGGAGCTTGATAAAGCCATTACGGCGACTGGGAAAACATTCACAACCCTCCTGGGTTCTCACGACCGGGAGACGGTGAGTTACACGGATTTCAAGACCTATTTAGGTAACGAATAAAAGGGGCCTCACCAACTTCGAACCTTGAATAAAAAAGGGCTCCGAATTCTTCGGAGCCCTTTTGGATCAGCCCGGGGGAAGCGTGATCCATGCGTCGCAGTAACAATAAGCGGATCCCTATTAGAAAGTTAGGGCCGAACGAATACCCCACGTCCGTCGATCGGGAAGGCCGACAGCCAGCACCCGCGCTCCTATAAACCCACTTAGACCTGACAGGTCAAACAGCGCCTGTAGATTGGTCGGCGTTTTGTCGTTGTTCAGGTTGGTCACATAGAACTCTACGCGAAGATCTTCGGTTTCGCCGCCAACCCGTAGGTTGATCCGGTGAGAAGCTCCCGTCTCGGTGATATTAGCGTTTGAGGCCCAAGTACTGCCGCGGAGGATATAATCGCCACGGATAAATCCATCCCAGTCTCCAGAAATGGGTTGGCTATATGTTGCAGAAGCACTGCCGCTGAATTCAGGCGTTCTGGAAAACTCCTTGCCCAACCCCGTAATAGTAGGATTGCCCAATAAAGCGGTAGCGTCGGAGCTTTCAAACACTTTGATGTCTGTGTTATTCCAGGCAAATGTCGCATCCAGCGTTAGATTCTCGGTCGCTGCAACAGTTCCTTCAAACTCAAGGCCCTTTAGATTGGCCTTACCGCCGCCGGCGGTAACATTGCCGATAATCTCTAAGTTGCCGCTGGCATTGGTGATGGGCACGAAGTTCGGGATCTGAATATCCCGCCATTCGGCATAGTACACCGCGAGCGAATATGCAGCACGGCCATCCATTGCGGAGCCCTTAATTCCGACCTCGAAGTTGTCCAGCGTTTCTTCAGGGACCATGGTGTCTGCGCCGGTTTGCGCATTGATCTGATCCAATTCGGCTTGAGTTCGGTTTACCAATGCAGGATTGAATCGGCCCGGATTGGTGCCCCGTGCGTAAGTCAGGTAGACGGTTGTATCTTCATTGGGCTTAAGGTCGAGGATAACGCGGGGCGTGAAGGACTTGAACGTGTTCGAGAGTTCCGAGCCGTTGATGTCCCCTTCGTTGACCTTGTCCCATTGATGCCTTGCTTCGATGCTCAAAGTAGTCCAGTCGTTGATATCATAATTGACAGAACCGAAAAAAGCGGAAGTCGTGCCCTTATAGAAATCTCCAGGGTCATTGAATCCACCTAAGCGCAGTCCCGAAGCAAACGTTGGGACCTGGATCTTGTACTTCCGTTCCGAGTATGTACCCCCAGCTGACCACCGAAGCCGTTGATCATCACCGGATCTCACGCGGAATTCCTGGCTGACGTCGCTCAACTTATTCATCCGCAGGTCATAGGATTCGGCCGAAGACGGGAAAGCCAGCAGAAGTCCTGTCAGACCTGCCGTCGCCCGGCGATCCAGGTCGTTAACCGTTGCGAACCGGTCCTGGTGAAGGGCGGTAACGGAGGTGAGGGTAATGCCCGACGATGTCTCCCAATCCATGACAAGACTAGTTTCCAGGGCATTTCGCTCCAAACCAAACCCATTGGGAATATGCTTTTGGCCAAGGATGTAGGGCACTGTAGCACTGGCGCCGGAAATCATGTCCTGAACGGTTTGGTTGGCGACCAGGTCCATGGCGATCAAATCAGGCGTGGTCTCCGGAACGGTCCCGCAGATCCAATTGATCGCACCGCCAAAAAGGGGTGCTGTTCCCCCGGGCTGACAATTGAAGAAGCTTGCTGGGGCGTTGTCAGGGCCGTAGGCTGTGCCCGCGTCTGGCCCGTCACTGTCGTTCCAAATCCGGAAGCGTGCCTTAGCGCTAAAATTTTCGGTCGGTGTCAGATAAAGAGTTCCGCCAATGCTCTCGGTTTTGCGCTTGCCGAGACTATCCGTCGGGTTGGCCGCGTTTCTGTATTGTCCGCCTTTATCGAAGTAACTTGCGCTGAGGCGAAAGGCCAATGTGTCTTCACTGAGGGGACCTTCAAGTTCCACCCCTATGTCGGCCGTGTTGAAACGCCCGTATTCGCCTGTCACGCGACCGGCAAATTCATTACCGGGCGTTTTAGTGACGGCATTGATGGCACCGGAGAACGTTGACCGGCCAAAATAGGCACTCTGTGGCCCCTTAATGACCTCGATCCGTTCATAGTCTTCCGTGCTGCCGATTTCGGACCCAAGGATGGGGGCACCATCGATGAATACGGTGGCCGACTGCCTAGTCTGAATATCTGTCCGCGGCTGCATACCCCGAAAAACCAGACGACGGAATTCACGGGAACTGCGGCCAACGGAATGTTCGGCGTAGAAGAACCCTGGAGAAAAATCAACAATGTCGACCAGTTCATTGATGCCTCTGGCTTCGATGTCCTGCGCTGTGAAAGCCGTAACCGTCAATGGAATGTCGAGCAGCGATTCTTCCCGTTGACGGGACGTAACGATGATTTCTTCCAGCACCTGAGCCTGTGCACTTGGCACAGCGTCAGTCAACGCTACAGCGACTACCGTCACACCAATTAGTTGAATCAGCGATTTTCTATGCATTATTGACTACCTCCCCATCCAGATTTTGAGCAGTTTAGCAGAAAGGTTCAATTTTATGCAAGCGTATACACAATTATTCTTTATTTTACTCGGATGCGCATATATATTTATATATCAATGTTTTACTCTATTTTTCCTGATTCTATTAGAGATTTTAGTGCAAAATAATAAATACGAATTCACCGCCTTATAAACACGTCTTAATAAACACGTCTTATTTTGTTTTCAGAGACAATTGAAAAAAAGTTAGGGCATCGCTGCCAATAAATGTTAGTAGATCTCGGGGCACCAAACCTGATGGATGACACACGAAGTATCACCTCCCATGACGTAGCCAATTTGGCCGGCGTATCACAGGCCACCGTGTCGCGGGCGTTCATGCCCAATGGGCGCATCTCTGCCAAAACCAAGCAAAAGGTCATCGAAGCCGCGGAGAAACTGGGTTACCAGCCCAATGTCATCGCGCGCAGTCTCGCCAAAAGTAAATCCAATCTCATCGGTGTTTTGATGGCCAACTGGAACAACCCAAGGCTCACCGAAACGCTGCAAGGATTTAGCTCGGCCTTTAAGCAGTCCGGCTACAAAGTCATTCTTCAGTCGATAAGTAGTGGAGAAGTGGTCGATGACGTGCTTCGTGACTTTCTGCAATACCAGGTTGATGGGCTCATCGTTATTTCTGCGGTTCCTGGCCCAGGCATCTCTGCATTCTGTTCACAGAAAAATATCCCGATTGTTGTCGTTAACCGAATTGCGCGTGGCATCAACGTGTGTTCAGTCACACTGGATGGTACTCAAGCTGGCCGAACGATCGCCACTGATTTGTTAAGGCGCGGTTACCGCAGCTTTGCTTTGTTGCGGGGCAGCCCTGATATTCAGGTTATCACGGATCTTTTCCGCACGTTCAGCAACACAGTTTCAGATAGCGGGCTTAGAGAACAGGTCAACGAGTTAACCAATGTTTCAGGTTACAGCGATGGCCGTAAAACGATTGTTGAGTTGGCTCAAAAGGATCAATTGCCGGATGCTTTCGTCTGCTCGTCTGACTTTACAGCATTTGGGGTGCAGGCGGGGGCTCGCTACGATCTGAGCATAGATGTGCCCGAGGACCTTGGTATCGTCGGCATAGGCGACTCACCTTTTTCGTGGTGGCCGGAACATGATCTCACAACACTCCAATTTCCCGTCGACGAGATGGTGAGCAACAGTGTCGATTCCGTGTTAAACCGGATACAAGAACCTACCCTTGAAGCTAAAGCGATCATCGGTTTGGATTCTCCGCTGGTAACCCGCGGGACAACGCGTAAGACGAGGTAGCGTGCGCTGCACCGCCAATTGATCTGTTTGGTAAAATGACCACGAAAATCGCTAGGCGGACTTTTATCAGCGGTGCTGGGGCTGGGTTGTTTTTCCCGAACAAGCCAAGGACCGCACACGCGCGCGACCTCTCCAATCCGAAATCCAGTCTACGGACTTACGCCAAGCTTGTTGGCAGCACGGCCGCAGAAACCGTGCACTATTGGTACACGGGAACTATTTACGGTGTGGTGCCTGGCGAAATCTCTCAGCCTGTCCTCGATTTTGCCGGATTGGCCAAAAGTGTTTGGTGGCCTAATGATGATGGGACATTCGGTCAACGCATTTATGACATCGGATACTACGCAGACATGAACTCTGGCGAACCGGTCGAGGAATTTGTCAACCCCTACACCGGTGTACCTAATTGGCCGGTTCATTACCGCGCAGGTCCAAATGAATTTACCCATAAGCCTGAGCGTAGAGACTGGAAAGTATCCGGCGACGATATCTGGCTTGAGGAAACGCTTGCCCTTGAAATGCCCAACTGGCTGGATCCAGAAGAGTGGCCCTTGGCTTCAACTGGCAAAACCATTCGATTTCGGTACACCAACACCTACCGCGGCAAAATTACAGATATAGAAAATCCTGACTTCAACAGTGCACCGAGCCTGTTTGGCTGGAGTGCTCTGACGGATTGGTATCCGTTCATGTTGATGGGGCAACGTCCGGGCCATTTGCATTGGCTTGGTCAGGGCAGAAAGATCGATTCCTTTACAGAGGCATCTACTCAATCTCTGAACTATCTTGAAGCGAATTTGCCGGAATATCTTGAATCAGATGAGCCGTGGACCGAGCGGGCCAACAATTACACGCAGTACATGGCTCAACGTCAGCCGTTGAAGGGTGATTGATATTTTGTACCGCTATCCAGTCAGTATTGGCACACTCTTCATCGTGGCATTGCTATCAGCTGTTTCGCTGTGGCCTAGCCAAAGCTTGGCTGGGGAAGATACGACTCTTCCCGGATCAGAATTTAAGGATTGTGAACATTGTCCTGTAATGGCAGTGCTGCCTGCTGGTCGCTTTGATATGGGGTCTCCGGATTCCGACCCCCAGAACGGGTTTGATGAAGGGCCGCAACATGAGGTGCAGTTCGCTTCACCATTTGCCATCGGCAAATACGAGGTAACCCGCGGTGAATTTGCTGCTTTTTTTCGGGCGTCTGGATACAGCATGGAAGATGGCTGCCATTACCGGACGGGACCGCAGCCTGAATTCAGCAGCGTGTTCCATTGGCTCAATCCGAACTACGAGCAAACGGATCGCCATCCTGTCGTCTGTGTAAGCTGGAAAGATGCCCAAGCCTATGCGTCATGGCTTTCACGGGGAACGGGTCATACTTATCGGCTCCCGTCTGAAGCCGAATGGGAGTATGCCGCGCGTGCCGGCACCACAACCAGCCGGTATTGGGGTATGTCTGAAGACGATGGTTGTGAATACGCCAACGGGGCCGACCTGAGTTCCGCGGCCGATCTTCCCGGTTGGACGGTGGCGCAATGTCACGATGGATACCTCCATTCCGCGGAAGTTGGCACGTTCAAGCCCAATGGCTTTGGCCTGCACGATATGCTGGGCAATGTGGCGGAATGGATCGAAGATTGCTGGAACGAGACTTTTGAAGGCGCTCCCATTGATGGCTCCGTGTGGCGGGAGGGGAACTGTTCTCGGCCTATTTTACGAGGCGCGTCCTGGCACGATGATCCCCGGTTTCTTCGTTCAGCAAACCGGTATGGTTTCGAAGCCTTGGATTGGGACAACAAAGAAAGTCGTTACTACAACTTCGGTTTTCGCGTCGCCCGAAGCATCAAGTGCACTAGTTGCGGATTTTGAGCACTACGGCGTTGTTCCATATTCCTCAGGCGATAATTGATACTGAAACCCCGGAGATGGCGGCGGTGGCAAATCAGTCCCGTATGCAAAGACCGTGCGCGCTGAATGCCTGCCGTCTTCCTGCAGGATCTCAGTCGACAAACCGTTGGGCGAGAGCAACAGGCCCAGGGTATAAACGGTTCGCTCTCCGAGACGACGAAAGCGGGCCGGCCTGACCCCAAACTCATAGTCGGTCGAGTCAACATGGTCGATGAAAGCCTGCATATCGGTTGTCAGCCAGCCAATATGGCCCACACCGTAACGAATCTTCTTCATTGGCTCGCGATCTTCCACGTCTGAACGGTTGAGTCCTAGCGCCTCCGGTTCGGACAGGATGAACATCATATCAACGATTTTCATAACCGCGATGTTATCACTCGACCAAAGCTCTTCACCGAAAAAGATCTCTCGGTAGTACTTCAATGTTTCGTCCTTATCCCGAACCAGAAGATGGACATGGTCGACACCATATCCGCCATAACCCGGGCGCATGGCGGAGCGTTCCACAAGAGTGAGCAGGTTGTAGTCGGGTCCGTATATGGTTTGGGTACGAACGCTTTTATCGTGGGGCAGAGGAAGGCGCTGTTCGGCAAGCTCGATGCCGTCTCCTGTGATTTTTGTAAGCGTCGTATCCAATGATGTTGTCGCAATGCCAACGGCATACACGCCATAGTAATTAATGTTTTCCAGTGAGGCCGGAATAATTTCCCTCCTGGTCCAGAACGTGGATTCTGGCGGTGTAGTTTCGTAGGGACCAATCGGCGAAATGGTTATGGGCACTT
>Ga0315336_1003551_pt1 | contig 20453 bp, 15 predicted proteins | sample ASW5metaG_FD_204512 | JGI IMG/M metagenome (GOLD analysis project Ga0315336, IMG submission 204512) | Ammonia-oxidizing marine archaeal communities from Monterey Bay, California, United States - ASW #5 | ecosystem: Environmental > Aquatic > Marine > Intertidal zone | place: USA: California... | reverse complement strand
GCAGTGGGCAAGCCGCCACTCAGGACAACTCGGAGATCGGTGTCCCGTGGGGAATCAGTGGGACCGGCCGGCCGCTGGCGTCGGGAATCATCCGCGCGTAGTCGATCCCCAGGAAGCGGTAGACCGTGGCCAGCAGATCGTTGGGGTCCAGCCGTCGCTGCTTGGGGCGTTCGCCCTTGGCCGTCGTCGAGCCGATCACCTGTCCGCTGGGCATGCCCCCGCCGGAAACCAACACGGACATGGCGGCCGGATAGTGGTCTCGTCCGGGTTGCACAACCTTGGATGAGGTGCCCTTTTGCGGATTGATCCGAGGCGTCCTGCCAAACTCACCGGAGACGATCAGCATCACCTTGCGATCGAGACCGCGTTGGTAGATGTCGTCGATCAACGCGGCGATGGCTTGATCGAACACGGGCAACCGCGCCCGGGCATCGTCGTACAAGTGACCGTTCACGGCGTGAATATCCCAATTGCCGATGCCACCCGGGATTCCGGGGTTCTGCATTTGCATCGTCACAAAGCTGCAACCCGCTTCGACCAGTCGCCGTGCCAGCAGGGCCCGCTGTCCCCACTTGTGCCGACCGTACTTGTCTCGTGTCTTGGGACTCTCCAAATTCAAGTCAAACGCCCGTTCGGCCTTCTTGCTGGTCAACAGGTTGATCGCCTCGCGGTTGAACTTGTCCATCGATTCCATCAGCCGAAAGCCGTCGATGTCACGCCGCAGTTGATCGAATGCGCCCAGCAGCAGTCGGCGGTCGCCCAGCCGGTCACGGACCTGAGGTGCCAGTGCCAGGTTGTTCACCTTGAAACTGGGACTGTTGGGATCACCCGAGACGACAAACGGCTGGTAGGCTGGCCCCAGACTGGCACTGCCACCGCCATAAACATTGGTGGAGTCGGCCACATAGGTGGGCATGGACGGGTCGCGACGTCCTTCGAGCATCTTGGACACCACGGGGCCCAGGCACGGAAACTGTGACTTGGGATCCAGCGGTTTCAACGGATTGTATCCCGACAGAAAGCGACCAGCTCCACCAGCATGATTGGCGAAGCCATGCGCGATCGAACGAATCACGGTGAACTTGTCGGCGATCTGGGAGTGCATCGGCAACAGTTCACACACGTCGAGCCCGGGAACCTGTGTGGCGATCGGGCGCATTTCCCCACGATACTCCAGCGGGGCATCCGGCTTGAGGTCGTAGGTTTCCATGTGGCTCGGACCACCCTGCAACCAGATCAGAATGACCGAGGTGTCGGTTTCTGTTTGCGGCTCGGTCTGACTGGCCGCCACGCGGTGGCGCAGCAGGTCGGGCAGCGACAAGCCTCCCAGCGCCAGGCTGCCGGCTTCCAGAAAAGACCGCCGTGAGACCGGCCCGGCACATGTGCGGTTCGCATTCCCGACGGTGTTGATCATGTTCACGGTTTCCAATCTGCCACTGCCACACTGCCAACCCCAAGGATGACTCAAGCGGCAGTGCGACTCAAACGCACACACGAGTGTAGCATTTGGTCGGGGCATAGGCCAGACGAGACACTGCCGCTGGTTCGCGGACGCAGCTTCCTCAATCCCAGTCTCTAAGACATATTTCAGCGTTACAACCGGATTACTCCGATTGCGCGGCCACGGCTGACTTCAGATCCACGACGCGTTCGCAGGCGACACCCCGCATGTCCATCTCAAACTCGATGTCGCACACGGGTGGTCGCGCATAGAACCAGTGAACACCCAATCGCTCGGCAGCGACCAGGCCGGGAATGACTTCCTCGGTCAGCGGGCCGCGCAGAGCATGAGCGGTGTAGACGTCGATGGTCGACAGCCAGGACGCATCCGCTCCGAGTCCTTGGAGGCGTTGTTGCATGAGTTCCACGACGAACTGCGCCTTGTCCCGAATCGCCTCGTCGTTGGTCTCACCCCCGCGCACAATCAACCGCTGCTCCAGGCCTCCGGCGCGCAATTCGCCGCCGCCGGCCACGACAAACGTGGGCCGAGCGATCTGACTTGGCCGTGTGTAAGAAAACGCGTACAGAATCGATTCGCTCGGCGGGCCCACCACGGGTGCCACGTTGGTTCGTGCCACCGGGTTCGTGCCGTCCACCAGCAGATCCCACTCCTTGAGCAACGCGCGATACCGAGTATTGAACTCGATAAATCCTTCGATCGTGAACGGTTGCGGACACCGCAGTTCGACTCCGCACAGACTGTGCCGCGGGCGGCCGACCTGTTCCAGATAACCGCGCGCCGCGCACAGTCCGGCATGCCATGGCACAGGATTGGCCAGCGTCACATGGACGATTTCCATGCCCGAATCGGCAACCACTCCCGACGAATAGGGAGCAATGCCAGGCAAGAATCGGTATCCGCCGCGGGGGTTGTCGATCAGGTCGAGATTCATGAGTGCGTCCGGTGATGACTCAGGTTGTGCTGATGGCCACGTGTTTCCCTAGCCGGGCAAACCACACCACATTGCGCTGGCTGGCGGCCCGGCACATGCGCCCGTAGGCGACAACCGAACCGTGGGTTGCGTGGCACGGTTCCATGGATTGGCTACCGGGTGGGAAGCTGAATCCGCGCCAGGTAGATGCTCGTCTTACCTTCGTGTGACGAGTAATAGCTCATCCACAGCAGCCCGCCGTGCCAGACCATTCCGGGATAACTGCAATCACCCCCACTGGGCAACGTGAGCATGGGTTTGTAGCTGGTCCGTGTCATCAGGGCCAGCGCCGTCGTGGCCCGAGCACCGTAGCGCCGACCGGAGGCCCACAAGCGACCATCCGGCAAGCGAATAAAATTGGGCCCACCAATTCTCTCGGTCATTCGCGTCCATTTCCACTTGGTGTACGGCGGTTGGCTGGTCCCAATCCAATGTGGCCGGGTCAAAGCCACCAGTTCACCATCCGGCAGGAATCTCAATGTGGTCTCACTGGCATTCCAGGTGTTGTCCGGCAAACGGAATTCCGTCACCCACTGCCAATCGATCCCGTCGCGACTGCGATACAACATGCCCCGTCGCGGGTCGCGGCCTTCCCCCAGTTTACTCACGCTCCAACCCCAGCCGTCACGCCAGGTCACGCGCCACAACCAATGGTCCTCAGCCAGCAGAGTTTTCGGTGTTGTCCACTGCCGACCGTCTTTGGAAAAAGCGACCCGCGGAGCGCGGGTGAGATACTGACCCTGGGCGTCGTACAGACTGCCACCCATGATCAACATCAGCTTTCCGTCGGGCATGACAGACAACTTGGGGTCGCGGAGATCAACTCCATCGAGTTCCAACAAGGCGGTCGAGTCCCATTTGTGTCCGTCACCAGAGACGATCACCCGAACCTTTCCGAGACTGGCTCCGTGTGCCTGGGCTTCGCGAAAGGTGCACCACCACCGGTCGCGGAATCGCAGCAAGTCGGTGAACGCGTTGTGTGCTCCGCGGTCCCAGATGCGTTCGACCGACACAAGTTGAGGGTCGGCCGCCGACAGCAGCGGCAATGGGACCAGGCCCGCGCAACTCAACAGAACTCCAATCGTCAACTTGCTGTTCATGTCTCTCTCCAACCAAGTGCGTTTGGAAATCGAGGGCGTTCCCTGACGCGGATCATCAGCGGCTCTCCATGATAACGGCCGGGCAGCGGCCGCCAACGCTACGGGTGCTCCAGGAAGTGAGATCCGCAACGGATTCTGATCCCAGCCACATGGGTCGCGGCAGCCGCGGCCTCAGTCGGTTTCCAGGGGCGCGTTCAAATACAGCCGGCCGCCCAGTTGCATTCCGGGAAACAGCTGACCCGCCATGTCTGCAGCTTCCAGAGCATACAGGGGGCTGATTTCCACCTCCGCGTCATCCAAGAGCTGGCAACCGGTGGAGCGAATCCAGGCGGCATCGCGTGCCAGCAACGCAGCCCGGGCCGTCGCCGGCGAATCGTCACCGTCGGCGTTCTTGACCGGGCCGAATTCCCGTTGCCGATCGGCCTCGACCACCAGTGCGGTCTCTGCCTGCGCCAGCACATCGAAAATGAATCGTTCGAACTTGACAGCGTTCGGTTCTGCCAGATCGCCGGCATGCATCCGCTGTCCGTCCGCGGCGAGGTACGGAACTTTCTTGAGCGCCCGGTGGAAGGGCAGCCGCTGGGGATCCGCGGCAATGTGTTCGAGAAAACCGCGATCGAACACGTGCACCGCGGTATTTCCGGCCCAGAACACGGACTGGCCCTGCGGATCGCGGCGATCCGCCAGCGGCTCGGGCAAATCACTGTATTCGATGATCGTGGTCTGATTTCCCAGCCGTACAACCACTCCCATGCGTTCCCGTGGATCCCGTTTGGCCACGACTTTCGTCGATGCCTGCGAGCTGTTCAGCACATGGAACCCCAGAAACTCGGGATCACAAATCCGGACCAGGGGATTGTCGACCTGGTGGTAAAACAGATGTTCGATGCCGCGGTTGCGCAGGTCCTGCCACACATCGGCGGCGGTGAGCGCCTGCAGCAAGCCACCGTGCCCGTCGGGACTCAGACACAACCGGTGGCGATCCTGCAGGAGAATCTGGCCCGTCGTCGCGTCCACGGCTGGCAGCGACGCCTGAGCAAAAAACTGGACGTCTTGCGGATCCAGTCCGAAGAACGCGTGTTGCTCGAAGTACTCGACCGTTTCCGTGTGCGTCTCGCGGCTGGTCATGATGTAATAGGGAATCCGGGTCGCGTGCCGGCGTTGCCGCGCGACGAGTTGTTCCGCCGCCAGTCGAAACAACGAGTGCTCAGAGACCGGACCGATGGGGAACATGCCTTTGGGATGGGCAAAACCCAATCGCGTTCCCTGACCTCCAGCGACCAGAATGGCCGCCACGTGTCCGGCCTGCAATTCATGGGTTCCCACGCGCCGCGCCTCTTCAGCGGCAACACGGTGTTCATCCGAATCCCCCAGTCGAACGACCTGCTGCGGCGGTTGAGCCGCCCGGGCACGATGCTCAGGCGTGTTGTCCGCCGGGTGCGGAGCCTGATCGTTCGCATCGTACAAGCTGCAGACAAGTTGCAGATCGAGGGACTGGATCTCCTGGCTGAACTGTTCGCGTTCTTCCAGAGAAAGTTCTTCCCACCAGCGCAGCAGGTGATCCTGACCGAATGGCCGCAGCAGCCCACGCAGCTCGGTCAACGACGGAAGCGTCATGGTTTTGGCCTTCTGCGGGCAATTCAGCGGGTGCGAAGAAACAGCGAGACTCCGTAGAGGACCACTGCGGAAACAACGCATGTGGCGCCGATCAGCAGCCACCGCGCGACAACCGGGCGTCGTGTGTAGACGACTTGCGCGATGACCGCCACCACAGCCACCACGGTGAACTTGAAATAGTTCATCCCGGCCACGCCCCAGTGGTTCAGAAAATACCGGGCCACAGGATTCGCTTCCATGAATGGCCCGGCGGAAAGCAACCGCCAGGTCACGATCACGTCCATGACATTGGCGAGTATGAACCACGACGTTTCGGTTTCCAGCGGCAACCGACGTCTTGAGTTTCTGCTGGCCACCCCGGCGGCCCTCCTGGTATTTCCATGCGACGTGACGGCGGAGCAACGCGACGAAGGACGCTCCTCTGATCCGGAAAACCAACCGACGGACAGCCGCCACCTCAAGCGCGGATCAAATCTCGCAACTTCTTGATGTGGGGCGGGATACCTTTCCAGGGATCGTCGTTTTCTTCGTATTCCAACACAACGTAGCCGCGGTAGTTCGCAGCTTTGAGAATTTTCACGATGCGTTCCATGTCAGCGGGCTGTTTGCGGCCATTGACGGACACGGCCACTTTGAGTTGCGCGTTGATGGCATAGGGTGCGATGCGGGCCATGTCGCGATAGGGATCATCGGTCCGAAAATTGCCGCCGTCAAAATTCACGCCAAACCAGGGTGACGAATCCACGGCCTTGATGATCCGCAGCATCTGTTCGGGGGTGGCGGTGATGCCGCCGTGGTTTTCCAGCGCCAGAAAGACACCACGCTCTGCGGCATACCGTAGCGACTCGTTGATGCCCTCGACACACCGCTCAATTGCCACGGCCTCGGAATCGCCCTTGGGCACTCGACCGGCAAAGATGCGAATCACGGGCGCTCCCATCGCGGCGGCGTGGTCAATCCAGTCACGTGTCATCTTCAACTGGGCAGCCCGGCCTGCTCCCGGGGCCAAACAGAAGTCATTGCCAATCGCCGTGCCGCTGATGTCCAGACCCAACTGAAACGTGAGTTGTTTCAAGTGCATTAAATACGCATGCGTGATATCGCGGGGGAAGTAGTAGCCGGTCAATTCGGTACCATCCAAATCCAGTTCAGCACAGTAGTGAATGAATTGATCCAAGTTCATCTTTGCTCCCGCCAATTGCTCGGGAGTCCAGTTCCGGGGCAGAAAGCGGCTGAACGAATAACCGGCCAGGCTGAGCTTCATATGAGACTTGCCGTTACGTTTGACGGCATCGGCCGCGGGGGCCCGACCCGGCATCAGTCCACAGGCAGCGGCCCCCCACGCGGTGGTCGTCACAAATTGCCTGCGGTCGCAGGAGGTCAGTTCAACAGCTGGCTTCAAATTGTTGTTCGACATGCTGGGATCTCCACACGCAGTTCTCGGCGCCCGGGCGTCACATGACGCGGACTGTCAATCGTCGTCGTCGTCGTCGTCGTCGTCGCCACCGAGTCCCGTAAAGATGGGTTTCTTGAACAGACACATCTGCTGTTGTCCACTGGGAACAACGGTAATCAGCTCCCAACCCTTCTTGCCGAGACCGGCCAGATCGGCTCCATAGTACATACCATCCTTGCCGGGTTCCAAATAGCGGGTCCGATACTCCCACCGCCGGGGCACTTTCCCCGGCACCACATACTGCATGGCAAATTCGACGCCCGCCTGCGTGGCGATGAACAACAACGCCAGCTTGACAAATTCCCACTTGGTCATCCGTGAATCCTCCATGAAACTCCGAACCAGAAACCCACGCCGAATGTCATTTTTCAGCGGTGTCCGGAATCGGCTCCAGACGCAAACCGCAGAGCCAATTCGAACGACCGGTTCCTCTGGCGGTATTGTGGCGAACCGTACCGAGTTCCGGAACCCCATCTCCCCGGGACGTCCTCGGATGGGCTGCCCCAGGCCCGGGTTCGGCAGCATCGCCGTCGATTGCCGCCGAGTCAATTGCAAACTGGCCGATCCTCAATAAACTGTCTCTATCCCCGATTGCCCACCGGCCGACATCTGCCGCAAGTTCGCCGGCGCCTCAGCCAGGCAGCCGGTTCGTGAGCGGCCGGCGCACACAAACCCCCAACGCATCGATAGCCGACTATGCCCCGTTATGACGCCAAGCGGATCGAAGCCCGGTGGCAAGCCTACTGGGACCAGCACAAGACGTTTGCGACCCCCGACACGATCGACGCGCGACACAAATTGTACGTACTCGACATGTTTCCCTATCCGTCGGGTGACGGTCTGCACGTAGGACACCCCGAAGGCTACACGGCAACCGACATTATCTGTCGCTACCATCGCGCGCTGGGACGCAACGTGTTGCACCCGATGGGTTGGGACGCTTTCGGCCTTCCCGCCGAACAGCATGCGATCAACACCGGTACCCATCCCCAGATCACAACCGCGAAGAACATCGACACGTTTCGGCGTCAACTGAAGATGCTGGGTTTCAGCTACGATTGGGACCGCGAGTTCTCGACAACCGACACGGACTACTTTCGTTGGACGCAGTGGATTTTCCTGCAACTGTTCGACACCTGGTACGACGTGGACTGCGTTTGGACAGCGCGTGACGGCGTGGAACGCACGGGCAAAGGCCGCCCGATCTCTGAATTGCCAATTCCCGCGGACGTGAACGATCAGGGGGAACAGGCCGTCCGCCGTTATCAGGACCGTCATCGCCTGGCGTATCAGCACGAGGCGCCGGTCAACTGGTGCCCGGCGCTGGGAACCGTATTGGCGAACGAAGAGATCATTGACGGCAAGAGCGAGCGCGGCGGACACCCCGTCACCCGCATTCCACTGCGACAATGGATGCTGCGGATCACCGCCTACGCCGACCGGCTGATCGATGATCTGGTTGGTGTGGACTGGCCAGAATCCGTCAAGATCCTGCAGCGGAACTGGATCGGACGCAGCTCCGGCGCCGAAGTCGACTTCTTCATTGGACAAACCACATCCGAGACGCCGGCTGAGCAGCACCTGGAATCCGAATACGCAGCGTGGCAAGCCCTGCGCTCCAACGGCGGTATGCCGCCAGAACCAGCGACGGACGTGCTGCGCGTCTACACAACGCGTCCCGACACATTGTTTGGCGCGACGTATCTGGTCTTGGCGCCGGAACACCCGTTTGTGGACCGACTGACCAGCGACGCGCAGCGCGAGGCCGTGGATGCTTATCGCGATCAGGCCGCGTTGAAAAGCGATTTGGACCGCACGGATCTGGCGAAAGACAAGACGGGCGTCTTCAGCGGTGCTCAGGCGATCAATCCCGTCACAGGCGAACGGATTCCGATCTGGATCGCCGACTACGTACTGATCAGTTACGGCACCGGTGCGATCATGGCCGTTCCGGCCCATGACCTGCGGGACTGGGAATTCGCGGTCGCGTTTGATTTGCCCATCGTTCCGGTGGTGCAGCCGCCAGCCGACTATCAACCCTCAAAAGAGGAACAGGCTCTGGAACACGTGATTGACGGCGCGGCGCACTCCCCCTTTACGGGCGTGGGCACAGCGATCAATTCGGGAACATACGACGGGCTGACCACGCCGGAATTCAAACAGCAGATCACCGCCGCGATGGCCGTTTCCGGACAAGCCCACCCGGCGGTCAACTTTCGGCTGCGGGACTGGCTGTTCAGCCGCCAGCACTTCTGGGGCGAACCGTTTCCGATCTGGCACGAACTGGATGACGACGGACAGCTGACAGGCTTGATGCGCAGCGAATCCGTAGCCCAGTTGCCGGTGAAGCTGCCCGAGAATTTCGAATTCAAACCGCACGGACGCCCCGATCCGCCGCTGGCGGAAGCGGACGCGGAATGGCTGTATCGAACGGATGACGACGGAACGCGTCTGATGCGTGAAACCAACAGCATGCCGCAATGGGCGGGATCCTGCTGGTATTACCTGCGTTTCGCCGACCCACAGAACGACCAGCAGTTCATCGATCCCGACAAGGAGAAGTACTGGCTGCCGGTTGACCTGTACATTGGTGGAGCGGAGCATGCCGTGTTGCACCTGCTGTACGCTCGATTTTGGCACAAAGTCCTGTTCGACCGCGAGCATTTGAGCCACCCGGAACCCTTCCAGCGGCTGGTCAATCAGGGGATGATTCTGGGAGAAGCCGAGTCGACCGGCTACCAGTCGGCCGATGGGAGCTGGGTTTCCGCAACGGATACGACGGAAGTCCGCGATGCAGACAGCGGAGACGTTGTGCGGATTGATCGCGGCACAGGACAGCCGGTTCAGGCGGTCAGCCTGCCGGCGGAGCAGGTCACGAAACACGGACCCGACTGGGTGCTGCAAGCACAGCCGGATGTCCGAGTGGAGAGCCGGGCCTTCAAGATGTCCAAGTCCCGCGGCAACGTCATCAATCCGGATTCGGTGGTGGAGCGTTACGGCGCGGATTCACTGCGGATGTACGAGATGTTCATGGGGCCGCTGGAGCAAGTGAAGCCGTGGAGCATGAGCGGTGTGGACGGCGTGTTCCGCTTCCTGGGCCGGGTCTGGCGAATGATTGTCGACGAACAGGCCGACGCTGTCTGTCTGCACTCGGCTGTGCAGGACGTCGAACCTGACGCGGACCAGTTGCGGATCCTGCACAAGACCCTGCGCGCCGTCACTCAGGACATTGAAAAATTGTCCTTCAACACGGCGATCAGCCGCATGATGGAGTTCACCAATGAACTGACACAACACTCCGTTCGTCCGCGGTCGATCCTGTCGCCGTTCATTCAACTGTTGGCGCCCTTCGCGCCGCACATCGCAGAAGAGTTGTGGCAGTTGCTGGGTCACGCCGAGTCGCTGGCCTACGAGCCCTGGCCGGTGTACGACGAAGCACATCTCGTCGAGAACGAAGTCGAATTACCGATTCAGGTCAATGGAAAACTCCGAGCCCGCATCCGCGTCCCCGCCGATGCCGATGCGAGTCAACAACAGGCAGCGGCGGAGCAGGATGCGTCGGTGCGATCCCACCTGGCGGACAAACAGATCGTCAAAGTCATCGTGGTGCCGGGCCGCATGTTGAATTTCGTCGTCCGTTGACGATCCTGTTTCGTCGACCGTTGACGATCATACGGATTATGCCACCGGACGGACGTGAAATGGCCGAGGTTAATGCCGCAAAAACCGCTCAAATTATGAGGTTTTCTATAAAAAACTGATCATGTCTGCCCCGCGAGTTCGGTAGTATGAGCAGTAGTCGATGAATGAATCGACATGAGGGCACGTGTCGTTTGTTGCAGCGCAATCCCCTTGGGCCGCAGGGGCTGGGTGTAGGTGTCATTGTTCACACCGAGTCTCTCCGTGAGGAATTCATGTCCGCTCCGGTTGTCACCAATAGGTTTCTCAAGCTGTTGTCCAACAGCAACCTGTTGTCGTCAGACATGGTCGACAAGGCGATCCGCCAGTTGAAGCTGGACCAGTGTGAGTCGGCCGAGGACGCCGCGCATCTCCTGACCAAGCAACGCCTGATCACTCCGTTTCAAGCCGAACGCCTGCTGGCCGGACGCGCCCGTGGCTTTTTCATCGACGACTACAAGATTCGTGAGATCGTGGGTGTGGGCGGCATGGGTTGCATCTATGTGGCCGAGAACCTCAAGAACAAGGAACGCGTCGCTCTGAAAGTGTTGACCAGCAACAACGAGCTGGATGCCGGCATGCTCACACGACTCAAACTGGAAGCCCAGGCCGGTATCAAACTCAGCCATCCCAATGTTCTGAAAACCCACAAGATCGCGAACACGGGAGCGGTGCTGTATGTGGCAATGGAGTTCGTCAAGGGCGTCAGTTTGCACGAGGTGATCGCGCTGGGTGGTCCCATCGGCTGGGCGCAGGCCTGTGACTTATTCCACCAAGCCGCCAGTGGACTGTTGCATGCTCACGAAATGGGTATGGTTCATCGCGATATCAAGCCGGCCAATTTCATCGTCGATCACGAAGGCAATCTGAAAGTTCTCGACTTTGGCCTCGCGCTGCTCAGTGAAGAGTTGGATGAAGAATTCTCGCTGGCGATGATCTTCGGCCATGAGTGCCTGGGCACCGCGGATTTCATCGCTCCCGAACAGTCGATCAACAGCGGCAAAGTCGATTGCCGAGCCGACATCTACAGCTTGGGCTGCACGATGTACCTGACACTCACCGGCCACTTCCCGTTCCCCTTCGACACGACTCAGCAGAAGCTGGAAGCCCACCGAACAAAACAAGCACGTCCGGTGCGTGATCTGAATTCCGAAATTCCCCAGGAAGTCGCGGACATCGTCAAGAAGATGATGCACAAGCGGCCCGAGCACAGATTCCGCAACTGCCACGAAGTGGCCCAGGCCTTGAGCCCGTTCGCCAAACGCCGCTCGCTGAATTTCGACTTCCAGAGAATCTTGTCGATGCGGATCCATGATGCAAAGAACCGGGAGCGCGCGCTGCGCATCGGACAGAACACGGGCATCTCATCGGCCAGCGGCGCCTCGGTCGAAGGCGGATCACGCCGCCGCCTGCAAACCGAGGCCGATACGGTCGTCGGCAAAGACACCGAACCGGTCGGTCCACGGGAAACGCGCGAAGCAGCGCCGGAAGATGCCAGCAAGTTCTCCAGAGCTCGATCGGGGAAAATCCGCGTCAAGATTGAAGCCACCGAACCGGCCAGCAACGACTTCAGCCTGGTGAACGTCAACGACGACAGCCAGATCCCCCTGAACAGCGATTGGATCACGATCGGCAGCTCCCAAGAGTGCACGATTGAAATCGACCATGAACGCATCGCCGACCGCCACTGCGAACTGCGTATCAGCGATGGTGAGTGGCGGTTGCTCGATCTGGGCAGCAAGCACGGGGTGCGTGTCAACGGCACACCGGCCGCGGAACGCGTTTTGAAGGACGGGGACCAGATCACGGTCGCAAACCGTTTTCAATTCCATTTCATTCGGACGCCAGTCGACGACCAGTCATCCAACCGTCTGGCTCGCATGTTGCTGCTGCTCGTCCTGGCCGGGGCCACCGCTGCGTTCGTCGCCTGGTGGAGATGATTGGCGCTGCTCGCCGACCTGGTCACTGCTCTCTGGATCGACCCGCCAACCGAAGCGGGCGCTGACTTGCGGGCAACGTCGTGCAACGGCAACAATTCAAAAGCGACTCGCACACTGGTCGCAGCTGGATACATCCTGACCTGATTGAACAGGTGCAGTTGAGCACGCATTGACAGGGGACCTGATTTATGACGACCGGCGGCGAACGCGACATGCTGTCGCACATGGTTTACTTCACTCTGAACGAGAACACACAGGCCGCAGCCGAACAATTGGTTGCCGCCTGCCACACCTACTTGAAAGACCATCCGGGGGTCGTCTTCTTCGCCGCCGGCACCTTGGTCGAAGATCTGCAGCGTCCTGTGAATGACCTGGATTTCCACGTCAGTCTGCACGTCGTGTTCGACAGTCGCCCGGCACACGACGCGTACCAGGTCCACGAACAGCACCTGGCATTCATCGAGCAGAACAAGGCCAACTGGAAACAGGTCCGCGTGTTTGATTCGATGGTGTCCTGAACAGCACCCGGTGCACAGCAGGGCCCCCGTAAAGACGCGTTGCCCCGGCGCGCTGCCCATCTCGTTGCCCCGCGGCGATGCGCTGTCGGTCGACGTAGGGTTCCCTGGCCTGGAGCTCCATATTGACAGTATTTCCCGGGTCTCATAGAGTCCGCGCCGTTGGACCGCGGCCTGACGACCGCGTTTGGGAGACTCGGAGACCGCACCATGCAATCGCGCGAATTGGCTCGGCGGATCCGCGTGCATGCGCTGCACATGACGTCCCGGGGCCGCAGTTCTCACATCGGCTCCGCGCTGTCGATCGCCGACATTCTCGCGGTACTGTACGCTGGCGTGCTGCGTGTCGATCCCGGGCGCCCCGACGCCCCGGACCGTGATCGGTTTGTGCTGAGCAAGGGGCACGCCGGAGCTGCCGTCTATGCGGCGCTGGCGGAGTCCGGTTTTTTCCCGGTGGAGAAACTGAAAACACACTACCAGGACGGTTCCGATCTGAGCGGCCATATTTCCCACAAGGGCGTTCCTGGCGTGGACGTTTCCACCGGTTCTCTGGGCCACGGACTGTCCATCGCGACCGGTATGGCCTACACGGGCCAACTGGACGACACTTCGCACTCGGTGTACGTGCTGCTCAGCGACGGGGAATGCGACGAAGGCTCCAACTGGGAAGCCATCCTGTTCGCCGCGCATCACGGCCTGGACAACCTGGTCGCCATTGTCGACTACAACAAGATCCAGAGTCTGGCTCCGGTGTCCGAAACTCTGGCCCTGGAACCATTCGCCGACAAATGGACGAGTTTCGGTTGGAATGTCCGCGAAGTCGATGGCCACAACCACGAACAATTGCGGACCGCGTTCGAACAGGCGCCGCTGTCACCGGGTCGGCCGACGGTCATCATCGCGCACACCACCAAAGGCCGCGGCGTGTCCTTCATGGAAAACTCGGTCCTCTGGCATTACCGCACGCCGCAAGGCGCTGAGTTTCAACAGGCTCTGGAGGAACTGGAGCAATCCGCATGAGGGACCACTTTATCGCGCGGCTGACAGATCTGGCGGCGGCCGACCCCCGGATCGTACTGATCACAGGCGACCTGGGATTCGGAGTGCTCACGGAATTCGCTCAACGTTTTCCCAAGCAGTTTATCAACGCCGGAGTGGCCGAACAGAACATGACGGGCATCGCTACAGGAATGGCGCTTGAAGGCCGCATCGTCTTCACCTATTCCATCGCAAATTTTGTGTTCATGCGTTGCCTGGAACAGATCCGTAATGACGCGGCATACCACGACGCCAACGTCAATGTGGTCTCCATCGGCGGAGGCTTCAGCTACGGTGCGTTGGGAATTTCCCATCATGCGACCGAGGATTTGTCGATCATGCGTTGCCTGCCAGGATTGACCGTCGCGTCACCGGGTGACGACTGGGAGGCTTCCGAGGCCACCGAGGCCATCGCCAACACTCCGGGCACCTGCTACCTTCGCTTGGACAAGTCATCGGCAGGACACACTCAACGTCCCGGAGAAACATTTCAACTGGGACAGGCCCGTGTGCTCCGCGAAGGACACGACCTGACATTGGTTGGCACCGGCGGCATCCTCGAATGCGTCTTGGCCGCTGCCGAGGAACTCGCCCGACAGGGCATTCGCTGTCGTGTTCTCAGTGTGCACACCATCCAACCACTGGATGTGGAATCGCTGTCACGAGCCGCCCGGGAAACCGGAGGCCTGATCACGATAGAAGAACACACGGTCTATGGAGGGCTTGGCGGCGCGGTGGCCGAGGCCCTGCTGGAACACGGGACCGCTCCCCGAGTGTTCCAACGCATGGGACTGCGGGGCGAATTCTCGTCTGTCGTTGGCAGCCAGCAGTACTTGCGGCAAAAATACGAGCTCGATGCCGACGCGATCGTAGCCACTGCACTGCGGACTTTGGCGCGCCGGCCCCCGCGCCGCCTCGCCGGCTAGCAGCCAGGTTCCGCAGGCTGGGAACTTCCGCTGGGACGGAATGTCTGCCATGCTGGTGACGTGCCGAAGATTGCGTGACGGCCTGCCCCGCGCAACCAACGGCGACCCGCGCGACGCCCAGCAGACCGGGATTCCCAAGATGCCAGCCAAACAACGTGCCGCAACTCTCCCAGCGATGCGCCGATCGTCCTGCCCCCGCGGCCTGTGGTTCTTGATCCTGACCACGCTGCCGCAGACCAGCATCGCCCAAGATTCGGTACCACACTGGATCTGGTCGACGTCCGACCGTTCAACCCATCAGCGGGCCGTGTTCCGGCACCATCTGGAGCTGCCCGCAGGGTTCCGCTCAGCCCGATTGATCGCGGTCGCGGACTTCTGCCGAGCCAAGATTGTGTTCAATCGACAGCCACTCACGGTACTCGAACCGTACTCGGCTCCCCAGAGTATCGACATCAGCCACATGCTACGTGTCGGTAGGAATCAAATCACCGTCGAAGCTTCCAGCATCGACGGACCGGCGGCGTTCGCCCTGCGTCTGGAATGTCAAAGCGCAAAGACGCAACAGACGCTGGTCACCAACGGCGACTGGCAATGGTCCGCGGCTTTAACAAATGACAAACCAACCCAGCCTGCCAACGCCGTCGTCAGCCTGGGACCGGTCGATTCCGTGTGGCGGCTGGACAACCCGCCAGGCGTGGCCATCAGCGCAGTCGACGATTACACGCAGTGGAAGCGGGCGCTGGGCAGCGACGCGACGAGCGATCCGGCAACATTTACCGTCCGCGACGGATTTCAGATCGAGCGTCTGCGATCAGCCACACAGCGGGAGGGGTCGTGGATCGCTTTGGAATTCGATCCGCAGGGACGCCTGATCATCGCCCGTGAAGACCGAGGTCTACTGCGATTCACCCTGTCCGCGGACAACGGCGAATCGCTGATGGTTGAATCGATCGAGGACAGTCTCAAGGAATGCCGCGGGCTCCTGTACGCTGCCGACAGCCTGTTTGTCAACGCAAATGAATCCAAGGCTCTGTTTCGGATGCGGGACCTCGATGGCAGCGGCCGCTACCAGAAACCGCGATTGCTGTATCGGACAAGCGGGTCAACCGGACACGGCCGCAACAACCTGGCCCTGGGACCGGACGGGAAAATCTACTCGATTCACGGCGACGCCGTCGATCTGCCTGCAGCGACCAGGAACCACCTGTCGCCGTTTCGGGAACACAGCCGGGGCCAGAGTACCCGTGAAGGTCACCTGCTCAGAACCGACGTGGATGGCGGCGGCTGGGAACTGTTGGCTGCCGGTTTACGAAACCCGTTCGGCATCGACTTCAATGCCGACGGAGAAGCGTTTACCTATGATGCCGACGCCGAGCATGACATGGGCGCACCGTGGTATCGTCCCACCCGGGTGGTCCATCTGGTCAGCGGCGCCGATTACGGATGGCGGGGTGTCACCGGAAGTTGGCCGCCCTACGATCCTGACCATCCCGACAATGGACTTCCAAATCTGGATATCGGCAAGGGCTCGCCGACCAGCGTTCAATTTGGCACTCACAGCCAGTTCCCCGCACGCTGGCGGAACGCGCTGTTCATCCTCGACTGGGCCTACGGCCGCATTCTGGCGGTGCGGATGACACCGCGTGGTGCCAGCTACGCCTGCCGGGCCGAACCGTTCGTGCAGGGACGGCCGCTGAACGTCACGGGGCTGAGCTTTGGTCCCGACGGAGCCATGTACGTGGTGACCGGCGGCCGCAAGACGCGATCCGCCTTGTATCGTATCCGCTATCACGCACAACACACGGAAGCCGACGCACCCAGACAAACGCAACAGCAGCAAGCCCGGATCCACTTCAGCCAACAGGCCCGACGCTTGCGCAAACAGCTGGAACAACACCACCTGGCCTGCAGCGAACCGGGACTGGCTTTGGCCTGGCAGCACCTGGATGCCCCCGATCCCTGGATCCAACATGCCGCCCGCGTCGCGGTCGAACACTGTCCTGTATCGATGTGGCAAGACAAGGCCCTGAGTGAGACGCGGCCGCGGGCCCGGCTGCAAGCCTTGATGGCTTTGGCCAGAAGCCGGCAACCGGAGGTCGATCGAAAGATCATTGACCGGCTCAATCGCATTCCGCTCGACGCCCTGCCAACCGGTGAACTCCTGACGGCGCTCCATATCTATCACTTGTGCCTGCCGGAAGCGTCTGAGTTACCCGACACATTGCGCAAGCAATCGATCCAGCAGCTGTCCGCACTGTACTCTCGGCCAGAACCAGCGACCAACCGGGTGCTGGCCGAGTTGCTGGCCGCCCTGCAATGGAAGGACGTGGTACCCGCCACCATCGCTGTGTTGAATGGCACTCGCGATCCCGTGGAACAATTGCATTATCTGCGCGTGCTGGGACGCGTGCACTGGGGATGGTCGCTCGCGACCCGTCGCCGCTATTTCGAAATCCTCAACAGCGCGACGTCGGTGTCTGGTGGAGCAGGAATGCCCCAGTTTCTGCGGTCCATCCGGAGCGACGCCCTGAAGACACTCAGCAAACCGGAGCAACAGGCGCTGGCGGATCTGCTCGTTGAACCGAATCGACAACCGGCCACAATCCGCATGCCGGACCGCCCGCTCGTCAAGAAATGGTCTCTGGACGACATTCCGCGCATGCTACAAGACGAGTCGAAAATCGATGTGATGCAAGGTCGCGCGCTGTTTGCCACGCTGCAGTGTGTCCACTGCCATCGACTGGGAACACTGGGAACTGCCCGCGGTCCCGACCTGACCAGCATCGCCCGTCGCTTCGACCGCAAAGCCATTTTGCAATCGATCATCGCTCCTTCACTGGTGGTACCCGAGGCATTCCGCAGCGATCAGATCACGACCACACAGGGCCAAGTCATCATCGGCCGCATCATTCCCGAACTCGACTTCCGCTCGGCCACGCTGAGGATTGCTCCCTACCCGCTTGGCGAGGCGAACATCGTGACCCTGGACAAATCCGCAGTCGAACAACACGTGAAGTCACCGATCTCCATCATGCCAGCCGGACTGTTGAACTCGCTGACCGCGGTCGAGATCCGCAATTTGATCGGGTTCCTGGAATCCGCTACCGGGTCCAGCGGATCGGAGCAGCGCTGAGGCCGAGTCCGACGGACATTGCGATCGCCACACACCACAGCCCGGCGTTCAATGGTCTGTATCGGCTTGGTTTCGCCCGGCCTGACTGACGTGCAGCGTCGTGTTCAACGTGGTCAGATAAGCCAGCATCCTCTGCTCGATCTCGGGATGCACCCGCTTGAGCCGATCGTACAGACTCTCGGGCAAAGCGGACTGCCGCAGATCGTGCAGATACCCGATCAAAACCTCACGTGTATCGGGACTGGCGTGCAACATGAAGTGCACCCAGGTCCATGCTTCCTGGTAGTCGATGCGGCGCATCTGCGAGAAATCGGACAGCAACTCCAGCCGTTTCAGATCGGGGCGCCAACCGTCCTCGAGCGACTGAGCCAATTGTGTCGCGTAGTCGGGCCGCTGTTGCCCGGACCGCGGCACCTCGAAGTATTCAGCGAGCCCTTCATCGAGCCACAAGGGAACATGGTTCAGACACGCATGCAACACTCCGTGTGTGTATTCGTGCCGCAGGTCTTCCTGTACGCGTTCACCCCAAAACGTATACACCGCCAATTCGTAACTGGTGCCCACGAAATACGCGCGGCGGCCGGGCAGTTTGGGGTACGTGGCGTCCAGAAACCGGCGGTAGGACGCTTGATTTTCGAACAGGTAAACCACCACGTCGTCCCGCTGTTCGGGCAACCCGAGCGTTGTGCGGATTTCCGCCTGCAGTCTCTCCAGGTCCACCAGTAACGGATGACGCTTGGGAATCTGGAAGTCACTGAGCAACAACAACTGGTGGGAGCGAATCGAGTGTCGAGCGGGGCGTTGCACGAAACGTGTTTGTGGCGTCTGGCGACAACCGATCCAGCATGTCAGCAGTGCGATGATCGCAAGTTGCCCACGATACCGCACACAGAACCGTGGAACTGCCCGCATGTGATGAGCTTTGCACATGGATACCGAATGGTCTGAGGCAAAACGAGGACGCGGCCGCTGCTGCAACACCGATGAGCCAGCCAGAGGGAGCTGAGGGATCCAACCGGAAGGTCCCGTGATTGCCGGCCACCCCACGGCGGTGAGCACGGGACGCAAACTGAGATTCTCAAGCCGCACCGGTGCGACGGATGGTCTCACAATCATGGGAACGCGGCAAGAGGGAATCCCGGCCGCCGGCGACAATGGCCTGGGCACTCAATCCGCCGATCCCAACCGGTCACCCACAGAAATTGCATGTCCGCACAGAAAATCGGAGACGTCCATTTTGCGTTTGCCTTCGGGTTGCAAACGCAGAATATCAACCGGACCCTGGCCGGTCTGAACCGCCAGTTCCTGTCCGGCGGCCACCAGGATGGTTCCCGGTCGGGTTGGCAGCCTGCCCGTGTCGGGAGACGTGTCCGGGAATGTCTGTTCCGGGACCGACCGGGCTGCGGTTTCCAGGATCAACAGCCGCTGCGGCACATGATCCGCCGTGTGCCAGTAGGTGTAAGCTCTGGGCCAGGGTTGCATGGCGCGGACGTGACAACCGATCTCAGCGGGACTTTGATCCCAATCGATGGCGCCCGCGGCTTTCGTGAGCCGCGGGGCCAGGCTGACCTGGGATGCGTCTTGAGCAATCGCCGTGGCGGTTCCGGCCTGGATGCGTTCGACGACTTCCCCGCACGCATCTGCCGCCAGATCAGCCAATCTCGCTTCCAGGTCGCCGGCCGTCTCGTTGTCTTGAATCGGCGTCCGCACCATGCCCAGGACGTGGCCTGCGTCGAGCTTGGGCTCAATTTGAAACACGCTGACACCGGTCTCGGTTTCTCCGTTCAGAATGCAATAAGGAATCGGAGCGGCACCGCGATACTTGGGCAACAGGGATGCGTGCAGATTGATCGCACCCAGCCGAGCGACTTCGATGACTTCGGCCGAGAGAATCTGTCCATAGGCGGCCACCACGCTCAGGTCGGGTTGCAGTCCGCGCAAGCGATCGGGCCAGGGGGACTGGTTGATGTGGTCCGGTTGCAAAACCGGAACGTCGTGGGCTGCAGCCAGATCCTTCAACGGATGTGGATGGCGGTGGTGTCCACGTCCCGAACGGTCTGGTTGGGTCACCAGGCCTACAACCTCGTGTGACGATTCCAACAGCGCGCGGAAAGCCGGCAGGGCAAATGTTCCCGTGCCCATCAGTAACAGTCGCAACGACACCTCGTCATTCCTTCCCGGTCTTCCAACCACGTTCCGCGCTTCAGGGGATGGTCGCGACCTGCGATCGCCAACCTATTCACAAAACAGGTTATGAGATCCGGTCGGCGGATTTCGATCTATTTTGGTTGCAATTCACGCCATTTTCGTAGCAGCTGCGATTCGTCAGGAATCTTACCTTGGGCCTGTTGGCTGCGAAAATGCGACTCGAACAACTCAAGCTGTGGCTGCAATTCGCGACGAGCGGCGTCGGTCATGCGATCCAGGAACAACACCCCCTGTAAGTGGTCGGTCTCATGTTGAACGACACGTGCCGGCAATTCAGTCAGATCCAGCTCAAATCCCTGGCCACTCAAATCGAATGCTTCCACCACAATCTCCTCGGCGCGGCGAACCTCACCATAGACATCGGGCAGGCTCAAACATCCTTCCTCGCCTTCGACGCTGCCTTTGCGCGA
>Ga0315336_1003550_pt1 | contig 20460 bp, 19 predicted proteins | sample ASW5metaG_FD_204512 | JGI IMG/M metagenome (GOLD analysis project Ga0315336, IMG submission 204512) | Ammonia-oxidizing marine archaeal communities from Monterey Bay, California, United States - ASW #5 | ecosystem: Environmental > Aquatic > Marine > Intertidal zone | place: USA: California... | reverse complement strand
AAAGAATGCAGGCGAGACACCTGCACCACAATTGGCTATCAAAACCGCGATGACACATCCCGGAAGGTGAATTTTCTCGACGTGACCACATCGAGAACGGTCGTTACGTCGCTTCTCGCCGTTTCTTTGAGCGCTTTTTCCAGCTCGCCGGGCTTTTCAATCCGATGGCCCCGGCAGCCCATGCTCTCTGCAATGCCTGCAAAGTTGACGTCGGAAAACTCCGAAGCGATTCGTTTGTCCCCTTGACCGCTACGGACCCATCCCAGCGCGCTGTTGTTGAAGACGACAACCGTAATCGGAAGCTTCTCTTCACAAGCGGTGATGAGGCCGTTCATCGACATCGAAAAGCCACCATCCCCAGTCACCGCAACGACCCTGCGAGACGGATGCACTAGTTTCGCCGCCAGCGCCGCAGGGACGGCATACCCCATTCCGCCTGTGGCCGCGGGAGAAACGAGGGTGCCCGCCCGCCGGGTTTGAAACCAATGCGTCATGAACAGCCGGTTCTCGCCCGCGTCACAGGTCACGATGGCGTCATCATCAATACCCCCTCGAATCTCGGCAAGGATGCGTTGGGGAAGCAAAGGAATCTCATCGGAAGCGAACTCGGAGTCATCGAAGAAGCCGTATTCTTTCCGGTTGTCTGACAAGTGAGCTTCCCGGGCGTTGCGGATCTCATCAGAAGGCGTGCCGAAATTCTGGATGCAATTGCTGAGCTGAGACAGAGCCACGGCGGCGTCCCCGATCACGACGTGGTCACAGGGGAAAGTCCAGCTGGCATTTTTCGGCTCGATATCCAGTTGAATGAAATGCTGACGGGTCGGATCGAGAAACTGAGGATTCTGTCCCGCCGTGTCCGTCGGCGAGAGTTTTGACCCGACGATGAGAATCGTATCCGCTTGCGCGACGGTCCGGTTGGCCACGCGCTGACCGAAGCTGCCGAAGACGCCCAGCGCCAAGGGATGGTTTTCGGGGAAGACACCTTTTCCTGCCGCCGTCGTCGCCACCGGTGCCGAGATCAAATCAGCCAGCTCTTCGAGCTGGCCATAGGCGCCGCTGATGCGGACTCCGTTTCCGGCGATGATCACGGGAGATTTCGCGGCAAGGAGGGCCCTCGCGGCTGTCTCCACTAGCGCGGGGTCAGCAGGCGGAGGCGACGTGGGCAAGTAGGATCGGGTGGAATACAGTCGCGGCACGGAGTCGGGCCCCACACGACCGCTGAGCGCGTCACTATGATAGAGCACCGCTACCGGCCCTCGTTCTCCTGTCAGAGCGTGCTTGATGGCAAGTTGCGTACATTGAACCGTTTCGGCGGGACCGTGAGGGACGAAGGTCGCCTTCGTCACACCGCTGAAGACCGTTTTTGCGTCCCAGGAACGGTAATCCCCCGTTCCGGACTGATAGGGTGCATGGTGAGAGAAAGGCGCACCGTCGGAGAGGTCGGTCAGAATCAGCATCGGTGAGCTTCCACAGTACGCCTCGAGCGTGCCGAGCATGGCGTTGGAGAGCATGAAGGCCCCTTGCCCCATGGCGACGGCCAGCTTGCCCGTCAACCGCCCGTACACTTCGGCCATGATCCCCGCGAGCGTTTCCTGTCGCACGAGAACCGTTCGGATGGTCGATTGGTGGTCGTACAGAGCGTTGAAAATGCGAACCGTCTGTCCCCCGGCGATGCCGAAGACAGTATCGACGCCTGCATCTTCGAGCACGCGCAGGATCGCCTCGGGAACGGAAACCTCTTCTTGTAGAAGCAGCTTGGCACTCATGAACCGTTACTGTAAGGTGAAGCCATGCCCATCAACAAGCTGGAAACCGGCCTCGTCTACCGCAACCCCTTTCCGGAGTGCCGCTCCGTCCACGCCTGGCACCCGACTCTCGCCGTCCTCGAAGACGGCCAGTTGCTCGTCGCGTTTGACCTCGGTCAGGCCATCGCGAGCGCGGACTACCGGACCCACGCGTCCCGCTCGTCGGACGCCGGCCGGACGTGGAGCCGTCCCGAACGAATTTTCGCCGATGTGGACGACCGCCTCCAGCGCCAGTTTGTCCGGGTGAAGCGCCTGCGAGACGGCTCGCTCGTAGCCACGGGCGCGCGGCTTTTCCCAGGGAATGAGGATGAGGAGTCCTGGAACTACGAAACCTTCGGACAGCGTCCGACGGAGCTCATTCTACTGCGCAGCCATGACGAGGGGCGAAGCTGGGAGGGACCGTCCGTGATCCAGCCGCCGCTCGAGGGCCCCTTCGAGGTCTGCCACACGGTGGTGGAGCTCGATGACGGGCGCTGGCTCTGGCCCCTGTCGATCACGCGCGGATGGGACGGCAGCGCTCCGGACGGCGTCAAGGCCATCGCGCTCGTGTCGCACGATGAGGGCCGGACCTGGCCCGAGTCTCTGACTCTTCTCGACAGCTACGCGCAGGGAGTCATGCACCTCGAGTGCAGTCTCGTGCAGTTGCCGGATGGTCGGCTGCTCTCGGTCTCCTGGGCCTTGGACGTGGCGAGCGGAACGAGTCGGCCCTTGCCCTACACGCTTTCCACCGACGGCCGTACCTTCTCCGCTCCGCGGTCTACCGGCATCCAGAGCGAGACGAGCAAGCTCCTCCCCCTCGGAGACGATCGCCTCCTCTGCGTCTACCGACGCGCGGACAAGCCTGGCCTCTGGGTGAACCTGGTGCGCATCGAGGGCGACGCCTGGGTCCATCTCGAGGAGGCGCCCTTGTGGGAGGGTGCCGCGACGAAGATGTTCGGCGAACGCGCGGCGGGCGCGGAGCTCGCCGCCCTCGCCTTGGGTTTTCCACAACCCCATCGGCTGCCCGACGGTGACTTCATCGTCCTCTTCTGGTGCCGTGAGGACTGCATTCACAACATTCGGTGGGTGCGCTTTTCCGTGTGAGGTTCTGCGGAACTCGGCTCACAGGGTAGCCTGTTTTTGCTGTGACTCCGCCGTCACTATTCCCGGTCGTTCAGTCACAGGCTTACAGGCGTCCATGTACAGCGTCCCGGGGTTGCGCTGATCCGAGTCGAGGCGGCCAAGTTCCTCCAGGCCGCTTTGACGAAATCCGTGACGCTTGACATCGACGAACCCCACCTCCTCGAGTAGTTTTTGAAGAGTCTCCTCGTCGTACATGTAGAAGTGTTGATGCTTCCACCGAAAGGCAGAGTTGACGACGTCCATGCGTGTACGGTGAAACCGCGAGTGGCCGGCTCGAAAGATTCCCGCGGTAGCCGGGTCCAGTTTACCGACATAGTAGTCAATGAAGGCCGCGGCGTCCGGAACCGTGATCCTCATGCAGCCCCCGGGTTTGAGGCAGCGATAGCACTCCTTCAGAAGAAACGGCCCGTCGTGCTCGCGGTAAAAATGCTCGAACATGTGCTCGCTATAGATCAACTGCACGCTGTTGTCGCGAAAGGGAAGCCCCTCGCGGAGATCGAGAGTGAGGTCCCCTTTGGGATTCATATCGACGTTGGTCCACCCGTCGAAGATCTTGCTGCCGCAACCCAGGTGGAGATTCTGGCTCGGTTTCCGCAGCAGGCGACGGTACCGTATCAGTCTGTGAGGAAGCAGAAAATTCAGCCAGACGCGCACGAAGAGCTTCAATTCGATGAACGCTGGCTTCCACAGTCGCCGTATACCGACTGGAAAAAAATACCCGGATAACCTCGACATGGTCGTTGCTGCTGCGAGTCCTACGAAACAGACGGTCAACGGCGGAGATTGTAGACTCCGGCGAAGAAACACACAATGGGGCGCTAATAAGCCTCCTTGTTGCAGCGGTGGAACACGGAACTTGACATTATTTCCCTGAAAGCTTAACAGTCCGTTGAAGAAGATGCGTTTTCGCGACCTCGAGAACCTGATTCGCTACCGCAGAGTGGTGAAAAATCCCTGGCAGGCTGCAACGGCGCGTTCGCGGGGTGAGCAGGGCCAGCGCCTGCCGCTCCAGTTGCGGCGCGGCGGGCAACTCTGGATTCGCTCGCAGACTTCGGACATCAGGGTCTTCAGCGATGTGTTCGTAAAGGATGTTTATCGACTTTCCTCTCTCGAGGCTCGTTGCCGATTGCGAGGGCAGTTCGACTGTATCGTAGACGTTGGAGGACACATCGGGATCTTTTCCACTCGTGTCGCGGGCTTTACCCACCGCGTCATCGCCTGTGAGCCGATGCCCGAAAACGCTGCTCTTTTTCGGCAGAATATGGAAAGCTCGGCCTGCACGAACGTGCAGCTCGTGGAGTGCGCCGTTTCGTCATCTGTCGGTCCGTTGACCCTCTTCACGTCTCGAAACACGGCCGGCCATACTACACTTCGCAGCATGTCGGACCAGGAAGCCCACTCGGAGAGGGTGCAGGCCACGACCCTCGTCAGCGTCCTCGATGATTTCGACGTCAAACACTGCGATCTCTTGAAGATCGACTGTGAGGGGGGTGAGTACGACATGCTGTTTCACGCGGATGAAGCGACTCTCCGACGAATTGAGCGCATTGCCATGGAATACCATAACGTCGGCTCCAAGGATCCTCGTAACACCGGAGAGGAACTCGAACACTATTTGGACGCTCACGGTTTTACGGTGGAACGCATCGCGTCGAGGCGGCACTCGAATTACGGGATCCTCTTTGCCTGGCGTGGCTCGGCTTGGTCGTAGAAGTTTCGGTGTTCGGGAACGGGAATGGGGATGGGGACGGGAACGGGGTCGGGGACGAAGTAAAGAGCCAACGGAATACCAGAAACAACATATCCCGAATGTCACTCATCGCGTGGTCCTGGAGCTTTTTGGCTCTTTATATTGGCGGGATGCTCGCGCTCGGCTTCATCGGGCGACGGCGTGTCAAGCATGCCGATGATTTTGCGACGGCCCGCGGATCTTACGGGCCAGTGTTCCTCGCGCTGGCGTTTGCAGCGACGACAGCGAGTGGTGCCACCTTCCTCGGCCTCCCGGCTCTCGCCTACGAATGGGGCTTGCCGACACTTTGGTTGAACTTTCTATATCCGACGGGTGTGTACTTTGGCGTGCTCCTATCCATGCGTCTCATCGCGAAGTCGGGGAACCGGTTCGGCAACCGGTCCATTCCGGAATACCTGGGGGACCGCTACCAGTCCGAAGGCATTCGCGTGCTGGTATCGTTGTTTTCACTCGTCTTGTTGTTCTATCTGGCCGGACAGCTCGTCTCGGGCCTTATCATGTTCGAGACGATGCTCGGCTTGCCGCCCATCTGGGCGCTGATCCTCACCACCGCAGTGTTGCTCGTTTACGTTGTCCTCGGGGGTGCTCACGCCGACATTCTGACCGACGGGGTGCAGGGATTCATGATGCTGGCACTGGCCGTGGTCGTGATCGCGCTTTTTGTTTGTGGCGTTGGAGTCGAAGGCGGAATCATGGGCGTCATCAAAAATCTGGGTGAGCTGGACAACAACCTCATCGGTCCGTTCAATCCCGACACCCCGCTGTTTCACTCCTGGTGGTCGGTCACCGCAATGTTTTTGGCCCACATTCCGCTCGGCCTCCTGCCGCACCTCGGTAACAAGCTCTGGGCGCTCAAAGATATCACGCAGCAGAAGACGTTCATCAAGCTCGCGTTCACGTTCGGCATCCTGCTAGGCATGCTGGGCCTCGGGGGCTTGCTCGCCAGGGCCCTCGTGGGCGACTTGCTGTACAGCGAGGGGTCCAATCCCAACGAAGCGTTGCCCCTGCTCTTCATCGAGCTTTTCCCAACGTGGCTGGTGGGGCTCATCGGCATGGGCATACTGGCCGCGATCATGTCCACTGCCGATGGTCTCGTGGTTTCGTCTTCGCAGATCCTGGCCAACGACCTCTATCGGCGTTCCGTCGTGCCACGGTTAAAAAATGCGCTCGAGGGCGATGCGCTGGACCAGCAAGTCTTGAAGATCAGCAGAGTGAGCGCCGTGGTGGTTCTCTTGATCTGCATGGGCATGGCGTGGATGCTGATCGACATCAACATTTCCTTGATCGTCTGGATAGGCATAGGCGGCATGATGGCGGCGTTTGCAGGGCCGCTGGTCCTCGGCGCGCTGTGGCCCGGTGTGACCAGATACGGCGCGTATTCAGGGCTGGTCAGTGGCTTCTCGACGTTCCTCATCCTGCATACGCAGATGCTGGATCCGAGCTGGTTTGGACGTGGCACGTTGCAAGACCTGGTCGCGTGGCTCTCCGCCGAAGGCCCGAATCCCTTCTCGTGTGCAGCGCTTGGCGAACTCGTTTCCGTCGCAGTGACGTTAGCCGTGTCGAAATTCACACAGCCGCTGCCGGAGGCGCACATCGAGGAACTCTTCGGGGGCTGCTAGCACACTGCCCGCAAGCCACAAAACTCGCCCGCCGGGACCTCTAGCGTACGTAACCCAGACTGCGAAGGCGGCGGATTTCTTCCTCGGAGAGCTCTACCCGAGTTTCGGGAGCGTTTTGGGGACGCATCAGAGTTTTCATCTCTGCGAGCAAGACCTTGACCAGCTCCGGGTTTGTCTGGCTGATCTCCTGGCGCTCGAGGGGGTCGACCTGCAAGTCGTAGAGCTGGGTGCTGTGCTTGCGCCAATCGTAGATCAGCTTGAAGCGGTGGTTGCGGACCATCCGATACATAGTGGGAAGCTCGTTCATCCAATCCCCCTCCGCCAGGACCGAGCTTCGATGCTTCGCTTCCGGATGACGCCAAAGCTGGGCGAGGTCGATCCCCTGCATTCGCTCCGGTACTGGTCGACCCAACGAGGTGAGAACCGTCGGAGGGACGTCCACCAGGTTAACAGGAACGTCGATCGTCTTTCCCACGGGCATCCCCGGTCCGCGAAGAATCAGTGGAATGCGGATCACTTCCTCGTAGTAGGTCCGCCCATGAAGCACCGAGCCGTGCTCCAGGAACTCCTCGCCGTGATCGGACGTCAAGATGACGAGGGTCGTTTTCGACAAGCCGCTCTCGTCAAGGTAGGTGAGGATTCTCGCCAGCTGATCGTCCACCTGACGAATCTCCGCATCGTAGAGCTGCTTCAAGTGAGCCGCGTCTTTGTCGTTGAACGAGGCCTTACGGGCTCTGACGTTCAACAACTGGCCCGTACTTCCGTCGGCGACCCCCTGGTACGGGTCCACGAACATGTCCCGATACTTTTTCTCGGGAGAGTAGTCGCTGTGGGCGTCATAGTAGTGCAGGAACAGGAAGAACGGTCGTTCTTTCGGCTGCCGTAGCCACTTCAGCGCCCTGTCGGTAACGAACCGCCCGGGATTCCGAATGACTCTTCCGCGCTTTGGATCATGGGCAAACTCCGTCACGTAATCGTACGTGTCGAAGCCGCGACCGAAGCCGCGCTTCTTGGTCAGCACCGCCGAGCTGACGATCCCCGCCGTGGCCATGGGAAGCGGGGAGAGGAGCGTGGCCAGGGTTTCCACGTCGTCCGGGATCCCGTGCTCCTTGAGTTGAACGCGGTGACGATGAGGATAGAGCCCGCTCAACATGGAGACGTGGGAGGGCAAGGTCCAGGGCGAGCTCGCGGACGCGTTCGAGAAGCTCGTGCCTTCCCGAGCGAGGCGGTCGACCGTGGGAGATGTTTTCTCAGAATGGCCGAGACAGGTCAGTCGGTCCGCGCGAACCGTGTCGAGAGAAATGAGGATCACATTGCGCGGGCGGGGGCCTTCCGAGTCGGTGCAGGAAGAGCACACTGCGAGCAGGAAGCAAACCAGGAAAATACCCAGCGTCGGCCTTAGAGAGTCGTGACCTCGGTGCATCCCGTGATTGTATCGCGTTGCTCGTTTCGCGGCAACGGGCTCATCGATGGGAAGTCTCCGCGGAGGGTCGGCCCGGAACCCCCGACTCCAGGGTCCGGCGGGAAAGCCTACCGCTCGCGCCCACCATCGTCCTTCTAGCACACGCTCGTTAGCGGCGGTCCGCGCCAGGGTGTCTGGTGCAGCGTGCGGGCCGTGGGGTGTCTTCACTTCTTACGACGGTTCGGGTAGAACCGGTGATGAGACAACGAGTCGTAGCTCCTGCTGAGGACGCATTTTAACCGGTATTCCTTGTCTTCGGGAAATGACACCGAACGTGCCCGCTAGCGAGTTCGAACGGCAAGAAAACATCGCTGTGGCACGGCTTCTCGACGAGACGGCAGCGCTCCTCGAGGGACAGCACGCCAATCCGTTTCTCGTCAGAGCCTACCGCCAGGCCGCAGAGGAGATCCGAGGGCTCGAGCAGAGTCTGCGCTCCTTGAACCTTGGCTCGACGACACAGCAAAATGGCTACCACAGTAGAAACGATGGGGGTATACTGAGACCTTAACTGGGTGAAGCCATGTGTGGACTGCAGCGCAGGACGTTCGGGCGGTCACGAGCGATCTCCTTCGGGGTACTGGTACTGGGTGGCCTTCTTTCTGGGACGCAGGCTTTATCTCAATCCAACATCCATCCGACGAACAAGTTTTCTTGGGGCGAGAACATCGGGTGGACCAACTGGCGCGACGCGAACGGTGGCGCTGACGGAGTCCTTGTAGGAGCCACACACCTCTCCGGCTTCACCTGGGGCGAGAACGTCGGCTGGATCAACGTCGGCGATGGTTCGCCGACAGACGGAAATCAGTACGCCAATACCGATGGCTCCGACTTCGGCGTGAACGTGGATGCAAACGGTGACCTGTTCGGCTTCGCCTGGGGTGAGAACATCGGCTGGGTCAACTTTGACACCCGCTCCAAGGGGGCCGAGCGCGCCCGCTTGGACCTCGTAGCGCAGCGCTTTCGCGGCTACGCCTGGGGAGAGAACGTCGGTTGGATCAATCTCGATGACAGCACCCACTTCGTCGAGTTCGGTGGCCTCAGCGGCCGGCAACTCCCAGGCGATTGTAACCAGGATGGCGACCTGGACCTGTCGGACGCGGTCTGCACTCTGGGAGTGCTCTTTACGGGGAATCCTCCGACCTTCCCGTGCGGGGATGGTTCGTTGACGGATCCCGGCACCATTCTGTTAATCGATTGGCAGCCCGACGGGGCCGTGGACCTTTCCGATGCGGTTGCGGCGCTGACGTTTATCTTCAGTGGAGGTCCTGCGCACACGCTGGCGGTACCGGGAATGGAGACAAGCGCGTGCGTGCTGATGGCCGGCTGCCCCGACAACTCGAATTGTCCGTGACAACGGTGCAGTGAATCGTGAATTACCGCAGGGTATGGAGGCGATGGTCATGAAACGCGCTTCGCGGATGTTGAGCTCTTCGGTCCTTGTCGCACTCTCTATCACCATTGTCTGGCTCTACGGGGGGGACCTGAGCCCGCCGGACGGTCCGGTGAGCTCGACCATGAAGACGCTGGACGAGGTCGAGCCGCGAACACCGATCTCGTCCCTGCCGTTCACGATCGACACGTCGGGGTCCTACTATCTGACCGACAACCTCATCGGTGCGCCGCCTCTGGCGCCGCCACCGCCGGGTATCATTCCTATTCCTCAAGATGGGATCAAGATCGATGCGGATGATGTGACGCTGGATCTGAACGGCTTCTCTCTCATCGGGGTCGAGTTTTCGCAATCTGGAATCAATGTCCCCTCTCCGCATACGAACATAACCATTCGCAACGGGACGATCCGGGACTGGGGTTTCAACGGTGTGAATGCAGGCCAGGCCTTCAACAGTCAGCTCACGGGTCTTCTCGTCCGGGGGAACGTTGCCAGCGGTCTGATACTCGGACAGGGGAATATCGTTGGATGCACGTCGGGAAACAACGGGCAATTCGGGATTATCCCTATCATCGATTGCACCGTCATCGGCTGCACAGCGAGAGGCAACGGAACTGTGGGTATCGATGCCCAGCAGAGTTGCCGGATCCATGACTGTGTCGCAGTTTTCAATGGCGGCAAAGGTATTGACGGGCGAGTGGGGAGCATCATCACGGCGTGCGTCGCCAACAATAACGCCATTGGAATCACCGGGACGCATGGGGGCGCGTTTGGGCTGACCGGCGACGGAATCACGGTCCGCGGCTGCGCGGTCTCGTCCAACACAGGGGACGGGATCGTGGTCGGCGAAAACTCCTTGATCGTCGGTAACAAGTGTGACAAGAACGGGACCGGAGGTACCGGCGCCGGTATCCACGTCCTGGGTACCGACAACCGCATCGAAGCAAACACAGTCACGCTCAACGACTTCGGCGTTGACGTCGACGGGGCGGGCAATTACGTCACCGCAAACAGTGCGCGCGGCAACACGACGATGAACTTCGACGTCGCCGGTGGCAATACCGCCACGGGCAACGTCGAATTTTAGGGAGGCTCCTATGAAGCGACACACACTCAAATCTGCCGCGCCTTTCCTCGCCCTCTCGGTTCTGGCAACGATGGTGTGGCTCTATGCTGGCGACCTGAACCCGCCGGCGGGCCCGGTGGCCCCGACCCTGAAGACGTTGGACGAGGTCGAGCCCCGCACGCCGATTTCGTCGCTCCCGTTCACCATCGACACCTCGGGGTCGTACTATCTCACTCAGAGCCTCGCTGGCTCGACCGGAATCACCATCGACGTGGATGACGTGACTCTGGACCTGAATGGTTTCTCACTCACGGGCGTTGACCCGTCCGGGCACGGGATCAACGTTACCACTGCGCCCACTGGGCGTGTCAACGTAACCATTCAGAACGGCACTGTGCGGGACTGGGATCTAACCGGTGTGAACGCCGGTGACGCGACCAACAGTCAGGTGCTGGATCTTCACATCCAAGGGAATCGGGAGGGGTTGAGCCTCGGGCAGGGAAAGGTTGTTCGATGCACGGTCAGCGACAGCGAATTCAATGGGATTACGGCCTTCGACAGCACCATTACTCGCTGCACCGCCAGAGGCAACGGGGTCACCGGCATCATAGTCAGCAACGGCCGAATCACCGACTGCCTTGCCCGTTCCAATCTCGTGGGTATTGATGGACGTCAAGGCAGCATCATTACCGGTTGCATCGCCGAGCAAAACACCACCGGAATCACTGGCGCGTTCGTCACCGCTGGGGGGGCTCCGGGTGTTACGATCCGCAACTGTGCGGCTGCAGTCAACGTGGGCGAGGGCATCGTTGTAGGTGAAAACTCTCTTGTCGCGGGCAACAAGTGCGAGCTCAACATAGCCGACGCCACTGGCTTCGGTATCCACGTCACGGGCTCCGGCAACCGCATCGAAGGGAACACGGTTATTGGGAACAATCGCGGAGTGAAAGTCGACGTCGCAGGAAACTACATCGTCGGCAACAGCGCGAGCGGCAACACGCCCAACTTCGACATCGCCGGCGGGAATACCGCTGTATCTAACGTGGAATTCTAGGGGAGCTCATCCATCGTCGCGACCGTCGTTTTCCCGCACAGGCCTGACGTCGTGGCTGTAGCGCGTGACGACCTGCCCCGTGGCCAGCGTCTCTTTGACGATGACGCGCGCAAGAACGCGGTTGCGACAGAGTCTGGTGCGGTGGTCGATGATCTCGACCTTGGTGAAGGGCGAGGGTGTTTCCGCAGGTGCCTCGCTGTCCCCTTGATAATGAACCTCCGTGCTGGCATACCTGCGTGAGCCGCAGTCGTCATCGAGCCGCGCGAGGAGATACGTGCGTTTCTGTGGAAACACGGCCATCTCACAGATCCCGTCGAGGCGGTTCTCCAGCGTCGCCCGGAGACCTGCGGGACCTTCGGCAAGGGTCAAGTGGGCGTAGTAGTCGCAGTGTGGTGAAGGTTGCACCGACGGGGCGTTGTAGAGTTTGAAAGCGCTCTCGAGGAGTTCCCCTGCCGGTTGACTCGAAGCGTCGTCAGAGTGTACTGAGCCAGGCTTGGGACGAGTGGGCCTGGGAGGAGTGGGCTCGGGACGAGTACCACGCGTGCACGACGACAGTGAGGATACCGCGAGCGCCACGATCAAGAAGGCGAGCCGCTTCTTGTTGAGAAGGGTTATAAACATAACACTCTTTCTTTCTGCATTCAGAACCGCTCAGGTCGAAATGGAACGGGGTCGAAAGGCGGATCATCTCCGGTCATCAGATCGGCCAGCAGTCTCGCGGTGGCCGGCGCGGTGAGCAGACCCAGCATCTGGTGTCCGGCGGCAATCAACAAGTTGTCGAACCGTGGCGCTCGTCCGATGATCGGCACGGTATCCGGCGTGCAAGGGCGCAGGCCGCGCCACACTTCGCTGATTTGGGGATCTTCCGGCAAGTCAATGAATTGCCGCGCTCCGCGAAGCATCGAATCCACCCGTCTTGTCGTGATCGACACATCGTCGGCGCTGACCAGTTCGAGGGTGCCGGCCAGACGGACGGAGCTGGCACGGGGCGTGGTGCCAATGTGCACCTCCTGAAACATGAGCGGCATCTTCGCCATGGGCTTACGGGACTGAACAATCACGGCATATCCCTTGCCTGCCAGTATGGGCACGCGCAGGCCGATGCGGCGGGCCAACGCGTTGGACCACACGCCGGACGCCAGTACAACTTGTTTGGCGCGTATGCGACCCCGGGTCGTGCTCAATGTCTCGATCCTGCGGCCGCGGCATTCAAAGTCGAACACTTCCACCCCGGTCAAGAATCGCGCTCCCGCTTCACGCGCATACCGCGCCAGCGCCTCGACGGTGAGCAGTGGTTCGGCATGGCCTTCGTCGGGAAAATAGACACCGCCGGCAATTTTCTTCGCCGTGATCGCGGGTTCGAGCTGCCTTACTTCGTTTTCATCCAGCGTTTGACCGGGAACACCGTGGGCACCGACAAGTTCCATGTGCTCGTTGAGCTCATCCACACCCTCCTGTGTTTGCGCGACCGCCAGGAGGCCGTTCTTTTCGAACGCGAATTCTCCCGGATGCTTGGCGTCCAGCTCCTGAAAGGCTTCGAGGCTGTACTGGGCCAGTTCGATCAGGGCGGCTGCGGATCGATGCATCACGCGGCGTCTGGTGGAGCTTATGAACCGGGCCAGCCAGCGCAACAGCTCGGCACTGGGGCGCGGGGTAATATAGAGCGGGCTATCCGGGTCGAACAGCCACTTTGTCGCGGTCCAGAGCATTCCCGGCATCGGCAGCGGCAAAGCCACGCAGGGCGTGATCCAACCCCCATTGCCATAGGAACATCCGTGGCCGATTTCCCCCTTTTCAATCACGGCCACGGAGACGCCTCGCTGGGCGAGCTCGTAAGCGCAAGCGGTTCCGATGATACCGGCCCCGATGATCACTACCTCGCCATCGCTGACATCCATCTCTTCGTCCCCGATCCCGATCCCGATCCCGATCCCGTTCCCGTTCCCGTTCCCGTTCCCGTTCCCGTTCCCGACTCCGTTCCGCCCCCATACTCCCCGCTCCGCCGATGAAGCCTCATGATGTCTTCTTCTCCAGCCCCTCGTACAACCCATCCAGCTCTTCCATCCTCAGCCGCACGCCCACAATGTAGTGGGGCTGGCCCTTGTCCCAGAAGCCATAGGTGGCCGCGAAGATCGTTCCGTCGGGGAGCAGATGCAGGGTCGGGTAGGCGCAGTCGTTGCCCTTGTACTCGTCTTTGAGCCGGAGGCGGTATTTACCTTCCCGGCCTTTTTCGAGATCCTCGAAGGAGCCGACCCAGCCGACCCAGTCGCCGAACGTGGGCGTCTCGTGGCCCTGGTCACGGAACGAGATGAAGAGCTGCCCCCCGGGCGCATACTTGTGTTGGTGCCGGTCGCCGGTCAAGGAACCGGGCATTTCGCGCGGCTCGGACCATGTCTTGCCCTCGTCCTCACTGAAGCTGATGAACGAGTTGAAGCGGCGCTGGTTCTCGCGCATCAGGAGGGCGATCTTGTCGCCGTCGGGGGAGCGGATGAAACAGCCTTCACTGAGGAAGGCCTTGTGATACGTTGCAATGATTTCGGGCTTTGAAAAATGAATGCCATCGCGGGTGACCGCCCTGTAGAGTTGACCCTTCAGGTCCTCCCAGACCGCCATGTAGCTGCCGTCTTTCAGGCGGATCGTGTCCGAGAAGAGAACGGCACTGCGCTCGACAGGACCACCGTCAAAGGGAATTGGGGCGAGCCGCGACCAGGTCCTGGCTCCATCTTCGGACACTGCATACCTGGCCGGGTAGGTCCGTCCGGCGCCACCTGAGGTGTAAATACAGATGCGCTGCTTGCCGTCCGCCCCATCGATCTTGTAAAGGTTGGGCACGCCGAGCCACGCGACTTCGCCGCGCTGGTCGGTGACTACGGTCTCGTCCCACCCCTCGGGGAGCGGGAGCCGTTCCGACCAGGTCTTGCCAGCGTCCAGACTGCGCTGCCATGAGATTTGGCCGTAGCCGTGATGGTCGAGGTAGGCAATGACCATCGTCTTCCCGTCGTCGAGCAGCACTGAGCTCGGATGCCCCATGTAACGCTTTGGTTCCGGGCGGATATCGACTTGTAGGTCCTTGCGATCGTCGAGGTCGATCTGGGGGATGGTGAAACCCGTGCCTACCTTGCCTACATACCGATCCATGCCGAATGGCTTTACCTCGCCGGGCCATGGCTTCATCTCGACGGCCCATGTGGGGGCGGCGATGAGCAGGCATGCGATGGAGAGGGACGTTATTCTTGAGGTCATGAGTTGTTTCCTGTGTGGCGCAGTCTTCCAGTCTTTTGAGAGTGTAGCTGACAGAGAGTGGGGGGAGTAGCCGAATCCGTTCGAGCACACTGCGGTGAGATTTTCCCTTGGACTCCGGACGGCCGTCTGGCGAGACTGCCCCTGGCAGTCCGCCCGAGAAGTCTGATGCTCATTGTCTTCGGAATAGCGCTGGCGCAGGTAGTTGTGGGGGAGCCGGCGGTCGGAGCCGCGGATGCCTCAGGAGAGCTTCTCACGCGGTGGACCATTCGCCTGGCTTTGGGATGCTATGCCCTCTCCGTGTTCCTGGTGTTGACGGAGCGGAGCGATCATCCTCGGGGGGGCCGCTGGGCCTGGACGGCCGGCTTGCTCGCGTACCTCGCCCACGTCGCGTGCGCCTTTCACTACTATCATGACTGGAGTCACGACGCGGCTTACGCCACCACCGCCGCTGAGACCCGGGAGGTTGTCGGACTCGATTGGGGGGGCGGCCTCTACTTCAACTATGGCTTCACGACGCTGTGGCTCATCGACGTCCTTTGGTGGTGGGCCCATCCGCGGAGCCGCGCCTCGAGGCCTCGCGCGATCGGCTACGCGCTTCACGGCTTCTTGGCCTTCATGGCGTTTCAGGCCACGGTCGTGTTTGAAGGGGGCCCGGTTCGTTGGGCGGGCCTCGCCGCCACCGCTCTCCTGGGGACGCTTTGGTTGCGCAGCGGTCGAACGAAAGAGCCTCCGTCGTAGCCTCAACTCCTCAGAGGCAAGCTTTCGAGGAAGTCGGCGATTTCGGGGATGCCGCCCGAGTGCGCCCCGAGGACGGTCGTTTCCTCGGGAGGCGCCTCTCCCTGGATCTCGTGCTTGCCGAGGAAGCGTCCACTCTTGCGGTCGTAGATCTTCAGCACATAGCCCATGCGGTAGGCCGCATAGATACCGCCTACTGGTGATGAGCCCTGGCCGTAGGTGCCGACCTTGGTGCTCTTCGATTCGCAGAAGATGACCGTCTCCACCTCCTCGAGAGAACTGGCGCGAACGGACGCACTGAGTTCGTACCACGATGCATCAATTTCCGGAGGATCCACTTCCCGATTGATCCTTCCCTTATCCTTTGGACCGATCTGGGTCCAGAACATGGTGGTCGCCAGACTGCCATAATAGACCGAATGGGTACTGGGCCGGATGACGAGGACCTTGCCGGTGCGATAGGGAAGCCCGCTAGACCTGGCGCCTGTTCCTCGGTGCAGTTTCTCGAACTCGCGCAAGCGCTCTTCAGCGAAGGCACGGGAGAGCCAGTAACGTCGTAGGGGGCCATTAAAGACGGCAGCGGGGATGCCGACCAGAATCAACAGAATGATGATGCGAGAAATCCATGGGCTGCGTTCGCCAGTCACTTGAGGATACTCCGTTCTGTGGGGAAAACCTTGCGTGACTCGCTTTAGTTACGGGTCAGCTCCATCACCTTGTTACCATTCCCCTTCGTCACCGTGCAGCGATCGTCACCTTCGAAGGTCAAGGTCAGTTTCTCGCGCCTTTCTTCTTTGCCGATATGTTTCTTGGTCTCGATCGTCAGCTTGTCGTCCTCTGCACCCAGGAGCGTCCACTCCGCCGTTTTGAGGCTCGTCTTGCCTTTAGCGGTGACGGATGTCTTCAGTGCGCCACCCTTTTTGAACTCGAGGGTGACCCAGGCGTTCCTCATGGCGGCGCCGCGGAAGCCTGGCATGCTGCTAACGTCCCATTTTCCAACCAGGCGGTCGGCATCGGAGCTGAAGCAGCCTGACAGCAGGATCAGGGTGGTAAGAGACAGGAGCGTCAGTCGCAATCTTGAAAGCATGGATAGCCCCACGAAGAAAGGTATCACCCCCTCTGCCACACCATTTCTCTACCGTCCCTGTATCGGCTTATTTCTCCTCTTTCGCGAATTCCCATGGCTTATCGGCTCCTGTTAGCCGAGCCCTGCGCCGAGTCGTCGCTCGTGGCATTCTCGAGTAATCTTGAGCAGTCCCTTGCGCAGCCCTTGTTCCGATTCAACGGACCGTTAAGCTCATGAATGCCAAGAAGATCGCTTCTACCGTACTCTCAATGGGGGTCGTCATCGCGGTGGCCGTCGGATTCAAGCTCTACAACATGGCGGGGGCTTCCTCAGAGGTCCAGGAGGAGGTCTACGCGATCCTTCCCCAATTGACCGATCACACACGCGACCCGGCATACTTTCGCACTCTCGTAGACGAGAATCACGAGGAGGTCTTCAAGCGCTCTTACGACGCGGGGGGGCGCCGCAGAGCCGCAACGTTCGAACGCAAGCAGTACTTCGGCGACTTGCACGCCGCGATGGTCGAGCAGGCCCAGAGAGACGGCCGCAGCTGGGTGGGCAGGAGCCTGAGACGCGGAAAGCAGCTCTTCGTGGCCGCAGGACAGCGATAGCGCCATGCGAAATGTGGGTTAGCCCGCTGAGCAATTCGGGTTAATACGGCGGGGCGAGTCTGCGCAAACCGTGGAAAAGAACGACCGCGAGGAAGACGAGATTCCGCACGAACACTGCGGGCCAGAAGTACCCGACGGGACCCATCGGTTCGTCGGAGTTCTCGTGGTCGGCGAGTCGGTTCCCGATCCTGGACAGAAGCACTCGTCCGCGCGGCCAATCGACGAGCCTCTGGGTCCACTCGTCGGGAATTCCTCCCTCCCCAACGACCGCGCCCTGAAGAGCGCCCACGATGGCACCGACGGTATCCGTGTCCCCGCCGCAGTCCAGCACCGCCGTCAACGTCCCCTTGAAGTCACCGAAGTGTCGGAGCCATGCGTACACGGCGACGGGAACCGTGTGGTAGATGTAGCCCGTGACGCCCTTTTCAAGACCCAGATTGCGGGCGAACTCGGCGACGGAGACGTCCCGTTCGTGCGCCTGCGCGATGGCGTTGACAAGCTCGAGCCAGTCCTTGTCGCCGTCTGCGGCTGAGCGGAGAAGCGAAAGGAGCGTCTCGAGTTCGGGTGCTTCGCCGGGGCTCTCCCGCAGGCACCAGGCGGTCAGGTAAGCTACGGCCTTGGCCCCGACGAGGGCTTTGGGGTCGGTGTGGGTGAGCAGGGTGGCTCGCCGCACGTAGTCGTTCAAGGTCTCCGGCGAAGAGGCGAAAAACGCTCCGAGCGGAGCGGAACGCATAGCTGGACCGTTTCCAGCGGAGAATACACCGCTACGCGTAGGGCGGAACCCTACCCAGAGTCGCAGGATGGCCCGCAACGTGGCAAAGCCGATTCCGGCCGGGAGCGACAGCAACCACCCCCTGAGACACCAACCCAGCCGGCGAGCGAAGAGCTCCGGTGAGTTCGGGTGCGCCAGTAGAGACTGCGCCACGAACACGGTGTGCTCCGTATCGTCAGAAACCATGCCCCTGCCAAGCACGAGGCGCTGCCGCCATTCCCCGCCGAAGAGCTTCTTCGCGCGGGTCGGCGAAAGTCCTTCCGCCGGGAGCCCGAGCGAGTCGCCAACGGCAGTGCCGAGGAGCACGCCGCAGAGTCTCTCTTTGCGCGTGAGCGAGGGGTTCGCCGTCGGACGTCGCGTCTGCTTCAATGTGGTTGACGTCACCATCCTACTCCGTCTGAGCCGTTCTTGGATCTAACCTCTACATCCTCTTTTCGTCGTTGCCGACAGAATACTGGAATTCAAAGACCCGACTTCCCGGTGCCGGTAACTGGTATTTCCCTTATTGACTGTGTCAGGTAGAACGTTGATACGGAGTCGGAGCTCAGAAGCTCAGAATCAGACTCAGAGTTCAGATATCAGAACTCTGAATCCGAACACCTGAAATTTGAATCTGAACGTTCGGATTCAGAGTCAGACTCAGAGTCCAGACCCGCAGAGACCCAGCCGGGGGGAGCTGCTCAGGGCTTGGCGAAGTCAGCTTCGCTCAGGGCTACGTGCAGCTTTCCCTGGAACAGGGTCGTGACCCACAGTCGGCCCGGCTTCACCTCGAAGACGAAAGGATAGGACAGATGTTTCTCTTGGTTGCGGGCGATCACCACCGGTTCGGTCCAGGTCTTCCCGTCATCATCGGAGAAGGCCATCGACAGTTCCTCGCGGTGGTTGCTGACAGGTGCTTCGCACCACTGCCTGTCTCCTCCGACCAGCGGATACTCGTTCTTGCCCTCGGGGAAACGTCGATTCCACACGAGGACCAGCCGACCGCTTTTGAGGCGCCGCAGAAAACCTGGGGCGCTGCTGGCATCGATCTCGGAAGGGTGGATCGTGCGCCACGAATTGCCTCCATCGTCTGAAAAGGCGCTCCAGAATTTACCCCAGTTGGTGCGGAGCAGCATCCACAGCCTACCGTCTTGCAGTTCCGCCAGCGCTGCCTCGCTGACGCCACCGTGGTGCCCGACACCGCCCAGATCGATGACGTGACTGCTTTTCCAGGTAGCCCCTTCGTCGTCGCTGAAGTAGGTCAATACGCCGTGCCGGCCGGGATTGTGCAACAGCTTCATGGTCGCCAGCACCACACGCCCGGTGCTCGTCTGGATCATGGCGCTGTTGTCGCCGGTCCAGTCGCTGTGAAGCATTTGCGGCTTTTGCCAGGAGCGACCCTTGTCCAGACTGCGCAACACGTAAGCCGGAAGCCGCGCGTTGGGAGCGTCGGAAATAGCCTCATCCCAGTCCCAGTAGCGTCCTGGCAGGCCGGGAGACTTTCCCTCCTGGTGGAAGGTCAGGATGATAGTGCCTTTGCGAGTGCGCACGATCCCCCGATCGATGGTGAGCCCCTCGCTTTCCAGATCCCGCAGCTTGGCGTGTTCCTGCCAAGATTTCCCCTCGTCGTGGCTGCTGTAAACTTTGTTCCGTTCGAAAGCCAGCACCTCCCCGTTTCCCAGACGAACGAAGGGGCCCACCTTGGGCGTGGGAAGCTCGACCAGCCGATGGTCGATCCAGGTTCCATCGGGCAGGACCTTTCTCGGTGGCTCTTTCGCCTGGCTCGACGTGGTCCTGCTCCCAAGGCAGAAAACGGCGAGTGTCGCGACCGACAGCAGTCTCCTTGCTGGGATCAAGGCATGCGCACGGCAAGCGGGCGCCGGCTGCCTGAGACTCCCGGATTTGCGTTCTTGCCTCTCGCTGACACGGTGCCATGCATGAAACCCAAGACGTAAGCGCTGTCAGCATCCGCGTCGAGCGACGTGGAGGACCAGTGACCCGTATTCTCACAGCAGAGGGGAAGGTCGGACCATAGGTCCATATCCATAGCCGGGCGGGCGCGTCCGTAGTCCGCGATACTCTGCAGCTCGCGGATGTTCGGAAGCCGCCAGTCCTGGAAGCCCGCTTCGTCAAGATTTTCGCAGAAGGCCATCTGGTCGCACCAATTCGTGCCTGCCGCTCCGCCGGGAGCACTGAACGGCAACGCCTTCAACCACAGGAGCCCCGTGCACGTGTCCAACACGGTGGGATCGGGATCGTTATCGACGAAGCGGGTCGCGGCGTCGCCGTCGCAGCCGTTGTTGGTGAGACTGTCCTGTCCGGCACAGGCGCCGACGCTGGCGCAATCGATCACCTCGCCGTTCTCGTCCTGGCAGGCCGTCTGGTTGGTGTCGGGTAGGACGCCCGTAGGGCCCAGGCAATTCGGGGCGACAGAGCAGTCCGAATCGGCACAGTCGGTGTCGCCGTCGTCGTCGTCGTCCAGGTTGTCGTCGCAGACCGCCTCGTAGCCTCCGGAGCAGATCGGCACCGGCGCCAGGCCGCCCTGGAAGAGGTGGCCCAAGAGGTAGATGGCATCGGAGAGGTCCAGCGCGTTATCGCCGTTGGAGTCGCCGTTCTGGTCGGCGCAATCCTCCTCCTTCGGACCTGCCGGGTTGCAGAACATCACCGGTGCGAGACCGCCCTGGAAGAGGTGGCCCAGGAGGTAGATGGCATCGGAGAGGTCGAGCGCGTCATCGCCGTTGGAGTCGCCGTTCTCGTCGGCGCAACCGTCCTCCTTTGGGCCTGCC
>Ga0315336_1003549_pt1 | contig 20460 bp, 10 predicted proteins | sample ASW5metaG_FD_204512 | JGI IMG/M metagenome (GOLD analysis project Ga0315336, IMG submission 204512) | Ammonia-oxidizing marine archaeal communities from Monterey Bay, California, United States - ASW #5 | ecosystem: Environmental > Aquatic > Marine > Intertidal zone | place: USA: California... | reverse complement strand
AACGCCATCATGACCGACGTCACCGTCCGCTTCAACGAATCCACGGACGACGCAGGCGGGGCAATCATCGGCTTTGGCGGCGGATTTGTCGACCGGCTGGTGGTAACCAACAACTTCTCGTGGTCGGACGGCGGCGGGCTGGAGCTAGCCGGCTACAACACCTGGCTGCTCGACTTGGTAGTGGCCACCAACTGGTCCCAGGACGACGGAGGCGGGGTGCTATTGGACGGGGACGATGAGAGTACCGTCTTCTTCGGCGGCGAGATCTACGGCAACACAGCCTCCGAGGACGGCGGCGGCGTCTACATCGACGACGGCGGCTCGCGCTTTTTCCGGACCGAGATCTCAGACAATCACAGCCGTGGCAGCGGCGGCGGCGCATTCATCCGCTCGCGATTTGAGGACGCGAGCCCGTCATTCGAGGGAGTGGTCTTCGCGCGCAACGAGTCCGACAATGAGGGAGGCGGCGTGAGAATCTGGGACGCAACGCCACGTTTCGCCAACACCAGGTTCATCGACAATCTCACGCCGAACGGCCACGGCGCCGGTGTCTATGTGCGCTCCGCGGTGATGGGGGCAGCCCCCGTCTTCGACAATGTCGAGTTCAGCGGCAACGACACGAGCCGCCTTGGTGGAGGCCTCTATGTGCACGGAGAGTCAGACCACGAGATCGTGGTGGTGAGGAACGGCAGATTTCTGGCAAACAATGCCTCAGGTGGCGCGGGCCTGGCAGTCGCCGGCGGAAGGGCGCGTGTCGAGAATGGAACCTTCGTCGCCAACACCGCCAACGATGCGGTGGCGGTCGACAACTTCACCGGGGACCTGTTCCTCCACAACACCATCATCTGGGGCAACGTCGCAAACAACCCGGTAGGCACAGCCGTGCGGGACGGCGGGCTGAGCTACACAACCACCTTCACGTACACCAACATCGCTGGCAACACACCTGGCGACGTGGACTCCGCGAATTGGAACCCCGGTGTCTCGGGCAACCAGATGGTCGATCCGCAGTTTGTCGACACCACCCATCTCGACCCTCTCGAGTGGGACCTCCATCTCGGCGGCGGCTCCACGCTGATCGACGCGGGCGATCCCGGGTCGGTGGATCCGGATGGCTCAATCTCCGATCCGGGAGCGTTTGGAAGCGTGGGCGGAGAGAACTGGGACCTGGATGGAGACGGATATTCCCAATGGTGGCAGCCCGGACCGTACGACTTCATCACCTATCCGGGCCTCGGCTGGGACTGCGACGATCGGGACGTTCTGGTACTTCCCGGCGCAGGCTGTTGACGCACGGAGACGCACACCACCCGAAGCGGGGGCGCGGAAATCGATCGCCCCACCTCATCACCTCGACAGCAGCGGAGGCGGCCGATCGTCGCCCCAGAAGACGAGGAAGGTCGCCAGCGGGCTCTCCAACACCGATTCGAGATCCCTGGCCCGGAATTCCGACCATCCTTCGGGGCCCACAACCGGATCACCGTTTTCGTCGAGCAATCGAATGGTGACCATATACCCCGGGTCTGCAGCCCAGCCGTACTCAGCCACGGAGGCCCCACCGGCCAACGGACTCTCCCACATCAACGACGCCAGTCGACCGTGGTCGTCGCGAACGACGCGAGACGACTCCGGGTGCACGGAGCCGTCCGCCCTGAGGAAGCGCGACGCCATGCGCTGGTTCAGGCGGGAGTAGTCGATGTTGACGTCGCTGGCCCCCAGGTGACCGTTGACGGGTTCGCCGTCCGCCGTACGAAAGGTCTGTGAAAGCATGTGACCCGCGGCATTGGTTCGGACGCGGATCGAGAAAGCCCCATCGCCACAGGCCGCTGGCTGTCCATGAATACCGTAGCAACGCCGCAGCTCCTGCAGCCCGCCATCGGGTAAGTCCTCGTACTGAACCACCACGCGATGCACACCGGCGTCGTCGAGGCGGGGCTGCTCCTCGCCGTCGAGGACCCACTCCTCGATGAGTCGTCCAGTCCCGTCCCAGCGCTGCTCGATCCCCTCCACGTGCCCGACCGTCAACCGAGGGTCATGGGAAGGGGCGTATCGCAGAGAGGTCTCGATCAACGTGTCGAGCAGGTTGCTGGAGGGATATTGAACGGCATCGCCGGGCGCGGGTTGCCCCTCGATGTCGGTGAACCGATATCGACTCGCACGACCTTCCGGTCCGTACTCGATGTGGGTGATTCGCTCCAGGAACTGGCCACCCACGAATCCCCGCGTTTGCAGGCGCTCCGCGCCGTGGGAGCCCCAGGTGATGGTCTGGTCGACATACCTGGGACCCACGAAGAACGGGGCTATCGTGGGCGAGCCATCGGGTCGACGAACGTGCATTTCGAGGATTCTCCCCCGAAAATCCCCTACAAAAGACACAATTTGCAAGGGGGCACCGTCACGCCCGAAGGTGGTGACCTCTTCCGCAAGCCCGTCTTCATTGCGTCTGGCGTGGAGAGCGGCGACGCCCCCCGGCGCCATGACCACCAGCTCGCCCTCCGCATCCAGGGCTTCTGTCCGGACCATCCGGTTCGCCTCGAACCGACGCACCCGGCGACCCAACACCGGAAAACCCTCGCTACCAGACGGCGGAACCCCGTAGTTGACAATGCTGTCCCACTGCCAACCACGGGTGTAGGTGAGCTCCTGCCGGAACGTCCCCGTGTTGTCGAGGACCGGCTGCCCGTCGATACCAAGGCACTCGTCGACAATGATGCGGCGCTGCCCATCGTTCTGCGTACGGCGTTGATAACAACCGTTGAGGTCGGGGGTGGGCTCGCCGTTTGCCCCAAAGTAGCGCGCCAACCACACCCTATCGCGCGCCACTGTCGTCGTCACCGTCGCGTACCCCAGCTCGGTTTCGTAGGGCCGTCCGTCCGCCCCTCGGGTCTCGGTACGCACTTCCAGACCAGCATTGTCGAACGTGGTCAGAGAGGTGGCCGGCTCCAGGCAGCCGCCCGGATGGGGCTCATAGTGCCAGTGAGGCGCACCCAGGCTCGGATCGCCAGCACGATCCAGGAGCGTGCGACCTCGCCAACGTCCGAGCTCGTCGTAGTGCATCTGTACCCCGTGCACCAGCTCTGGTCCGATGGCTGGAGCATCCCCGACGCCCAGGAAGACGACGCGGTCCACCAGGCCATCTTCGCGTCGCGACACGACCACCCGCGTCGCGTCGATCCCCATGGCGACGCTGCTGCCAGCGGCATCCACCACACGCTCGGATTGGACGCGACCGAGGTCGTCCAGGGTGCGCTCAACAGCCACTCCGGCCGGCCGATGGAGGAACCACAGCGGAGACCCGTCCTCGCGCTCGCGGGTGAGGCGGATCGGCCGCCCGTGGGGCCCACACTCTCTTTGGATGGCCGCCTCACCGCCCTTGGACCCGGCCAGCTCCCCCTCGCGATCGACCAGTCGCTGGGACCGGAGGCACCCCTCTTCCCACTCGTACACCATCGCGTGGAATCCACCAATCGACCGGTCGGGCTCTCCATCTGATCGAAGGCAACTCTTCCGGGTCACCCGGCCCTCTGCGGACCAGGTCCACCCCAATTGTTCGCACTGCGAGAGGACCGTTTCGACCCGCCACGAGAGCGTGGCCGGTTCGACAAACGGGATGAGGGCGTCGGGTTTGGAAGGTTTGCCGTCAACACCACGTACCTTGCGAGAACGCGGCTGACCGTGCACGTCCCACTCCCAGAGCAGCTCCGCAGCACCGAGCGAGTTTTTCATCGGATCGCCGTTCGCGTCGAAGTAGCGCTCACTGGCCGGACGCCACGACGCGCCCTCATAGGTCCAGGCGACTCGCAGCTCGTCGGCCTGGGCATGGGTGGGTTCGCCGTCTTCGTTCACCCAGGTGCGGGCGACCTGGCGCCCCCGGTCATCCCGCTCGTATCGGGCCCCGAAAGCGCCCCCATGGTCCATCATCGGGCCGCTACCGTCTGCCCCCGCATAGGTGGCGGCAACCGGCCAGCCGCGCTCGTCCTCCTCCCACGAGACTCCAAAGACGCCCTGTCGCCCGTCTCGCCCGTAACGCCCGTCGAGTCGACCCGGCGTTCTCGGCAGTCCAGCCCCCCGGACCGGCATGCCCAATCGGTTTCGAAATCGCCAGCGGTGGCCGCCCTCGATGGGCTCGACGTCGATCCGGCGGACGACCGTTCCCCAGGCATCGCGGAGTTCCATCCTGCGGATGTCCCCAGCGTGCCAATCGAAGAGGATCTCGTTCACCGGCGGGTTCGATGGGTGGGGATTCCACCGACCCGGCTCGAGGAGGCCGTCGGGCCAGGACACTCGCACAACCTCGCCGCCGACGGTCTCGACCCGGAAGCTCGAGGCAGGCAGCCCCTCGTCGAGTCGCCCAACCGGATGATAGGCACCGCTGCGGATCTCCAGGGCTGCCGCCTGCCAGGTCTTGGTTCGCGTGTGGTCCCACCACCAGGTTCCCACGATGGCGACGCCCAGGACCACGACGGCAAGAGCGGCCCATCCAGCAAGGGGGATGCCCCGTTTCACCGTGGCGGGCATCGCCGGAGTTCGCCCGTCCGCCACATCGCGCAAGGCCACGGCGAGGGCCGCGGCCGACTGGGGCCGATCGTCGGGGGACTTTGCGAGTCCCCACGCGAGGAGCCGCTCCAGGGACTCGGGGCAGTCCCCCCGCAGCGTGCGAGCGAGCGGGGGCGTCTGGTGAAGGACCTGCTCGACCAGGCGCGCCTCGGTGCGACCATCGAGAGGTGGGGCGCCGGTGACCACGTGAAAGAGGGAGGCGCACAAACCGTAGACGTCGGCGCGGCCGTCGGCGTCGAGCACGTCGGACTGCAGCTGCTCGGGAGGCAGGTAACGGAGCGTGCCCACCAGCCGATTGTCGGTGCGGGTCAAGGCCAGTGTGGCGTCGTCGAGAGCGGCGAGTCCGAGGTCGACGACAACGACGCGGGAGCCGGCCCAGATGAGGTTCGCCGGCTTGAGATCCCGGTGCACGACGCCAGCGGTATGCAGGGCGTGCAATCCGTCCGCGACCCCGGCGAAGAGCCTGGCCAGTGCGAGCGGATCCCGCGGAATCTCGGCTGAGGTCAGATCGGCGCCCTGCACGTAGTCCATCGCGTAGTACGGGCGGCCATCCTCGAGGGAGCCGGCGGTGACGAGGCGCACGATCGCCGGGTGTTCGACGCGTGCCAGCGCCTTGACTTCCCTTGCAAAACGAGCCCGAGATGTGTCGTCTTTCGCGAGGTCTGCAGCCAGGATCTTGAGCGCCACCCGGCGCCCGAGCGGATGCTGCTCGGCGAGATGCACGGTGGCCGTCGCCCCCTCGCCCAGAGTCTCCAACAAGCGGTAGTCGCCGATCCACCGACCCGGCTCGGCCTCGACCGCCTCGTTCTCCTGGTCCAGGTCCAACCAGGTTCCCAGCTCCGTCTGGGACGGAGCCGTGAACGTCTCACCGGAGAGGTAGTCGAGGTAGTGCACGGTCCGGACGGTGCCGCCGCGGGCGATCGCCTTGTTGAGCAGACCGGTCTGCGCCTCTTCGAGCAGCGGATGGGACCGACTCGCGACCAGCGGCCACAGCGAGATCAATCCCCCGGAGCCGGAATACACGGCCACACGGCCGGTCGGTGCGGGGCTCGGTGGCGGCTCCTCGTGCCCCGAGAGAATGGACCATCCCGTCCCCGTCGCCCGCACCCAGGTGAGCCCGCCACCGGGAAGCGACGACCGCACCAGCGCCTCGGCCGCCTCGAGTAGCAACGGCGCGTATCGCGCATAGAACGGTTCATCACGCCACGCTCCATGACCGAGCACCGCGTTCCGCCACCTCACGACGAGATCCAACGATTCCAGCGCATCGCGGGGTGTGGATCCCTTCACCACGCCTTCGCCGACCGCTGCACCAGACCACGCCGCGAACGGCTCCAGGTCGAGCGCCAGTTCTGCCAGTTCGTGCTCGTCTCGCGCCAGTGCGCGACTCGCGTGTCGCAGGGCACCCAACCAGACACCTAGCGAAGCCCTGCCAAGCGACGCCTGCACCTGGGCCAGCTTCGGATCCCCGGGCGCAACCTCTCGCCAGGTCGCCAATCGGACGGTTGCTGCGAGGCGAATGCCGGCCTCGAGCGCGTAGTACGCGGTCTGATGCTGTCCCGCCGGGGTCGACGCGGTTCGGGAACGCTCCAGCAATGCGGTGAGGAAGGGAAGAGCCACGGCGCGAGTCTAGCGGCAGACGCCAAAGCGAACCGTATCGATCCGCATCGCGAGACATGGCCGCACGACCCGATGTGGACGCCAGCACCCGTCGAGTCTGGATCAGGGCTGCTGCAAAGCCTCCACCTTGGCCTGATGGGACGCGAGCGCTTGCGGGTCGTCGAGCGCTCGGAAGATCGAGCCCGCCTCGTCCAGGTGCGCCCCTCCCGCAGCCTCGTCTCCCGATCTGAAGCGAGCCAGTCCCAGGCCCTGCAGCGCGAGGCCCCGCTCGTAGTCGTCTCCGGATCCGGGCTGCAGCGCGATGGCCCGACGGTATCGGCCCTCGGCGTCGCCTATCCGATCGTCCGCCAGGGCCACGTCGCCGAGCAGCCGATGGTACTGCGCCTCGAGCATCGGCGGGCTGGCGACAGAATGGTGGATTGCAAGGCCCTTGCGAAGCGCGTCCGCCGCCTCACCGTGGCGGCCAGCGGTCTGGTACAGGGTGCCCAGCTCCCCCCACATCGCAGCCCTGACCAGGGGCCTCGAATCTCGGCTGAGTTCCACCGCGCGCAGCAACTCCTCCTCGGCTTGCTCCAGCCTGCCCCGCTCGCTGTGGACCATCGCCAGGTTGGAGAGGGCCAGCGCCTTCCACGTACCTCCCCCTTCGCGTTCGGAGAGCACAACAGCCTCCCAGCCGATCCGCTCGGCCTCCTCCAGATCCCCCTTGGCCTGCAGGCAATAGACCAGCTGTTCCTGCGCGTTTCCGCGCACCGATGCCACGGCGTCGAGACGCGCGACGGCCCGGCGCAACGGCACCACGGCGTCGGCAAAACGGCCGATATAGATCAGCGATCGGCCCCGCGCCGTCTCCGCGAGGGTCAGCAAGGTGGGATCACCGCTTTCCTCCGCCAGAACCAGCGCCCGGTCCACCCGCTCGGGCCCTTCTGCGTGCCCCCACAGCTGGAGCTCCTCCCCGGTCTTCAAGAGGTAGATCACCGCCATGTCCGACTCGGATCCCGTCAGGTCGAGCTGCAGCGCCCGCGGTATCGGTCCCTGCAGGCCACCCATGACCCGGTACAGGCCCTCGATGATCGAGACTGCAAGCGGCGGCTCCGACACTTCATACCGCTGGAACACCGCCACCATGTTGGCCAATTCGAGCCCGAACGCCGCCCGTATCCTCACTTCGTCAGGGCCTTCACGTGCGGCCAGCAACCCGCGCACCCAGTCGATCACCCAGCGGGCATGCACCCGCTGAACACCGCCGGGGTCGACGAGATGTCCGGCCGCGAACTCAGAGACCGCCTGGAACAGAAAGTACCTCTGATCCCCGGATTCGGAGGGTTCGACACGCAGCAATGACCAAGCCTGCAGGGCCGCGAGGTGGTCGATCGCGTCGTCGCCGAGCAGGGCTTCGGCGCCCTCGAGGGGAAATCCGCCCCGAAAGACCGACAGGGACGACAGGGCCTTCTGTCGCGCCTCCGGCAACATCTCCCACGAACAGGCGACCGACGCCAGCAAGGTGCGATGGCGACCGTCCCCGGATCCGGTTGAAGCCACCAACCGCAGCTGCTGCTCCCAGCGGTCCAACAACTTGGAGACTGGCAATACCGCGACCCGGGCCGCGGCCATCTCGATCGCCAGCGGCAGCCCATCGAGACGCCCCACGAGGGCCTCGATCTCCTCGTCCGCGGCGCTGTCGGGCGCCAAGGCTCGGAACAGTGCACACCCGTCGGCGCGGGAGAGGGGTTCGAGAGACAGGCGGCAGCCTTCGGGCCCGAAGACCCGCCTCGAAGCGACCAACCATCGAGACTCCGGTGCCCCGGCGCGCAACGTGGCCAACAGCTCACCCAGGGGCTCGGCGACTCGCTCGGGATTGTCGAGGAGGAACAAGAGCGATCCCCGAGCTCCGATGGCTTGCTCAAGGACCTGCGCCCCATCGCGGGACGGGTTCAGGGGCACATCGAGGGCGCGGGCCAACAACGCGATGAGGTCCAGCCGCGTCGAGGCGCTCTCGAGATCCACCGACACGACATCGACCTCGACAGAGCGCACATAGTGGCGCGCCAGGGTTGTTTTCCCGATCCCGCCCGCGCCGGCAACCACGCACAACCCCTCCCGAGCAAGCATGTCGCCAAGGGTGCGGAGCGCAACGGCCCTCCCAAGTGGGCCATCGCTCGCGGACGCCTGCCGACGGACTCCCTGGAGCACGTAGCCCTTGCCGTAGGTGGTGAGCAGGTGTCGCGGCACGCTTGCGTCCTGTTCGAGCTTCTTCCGGAGGCGGTTGATGGTGTGATCGACCGCGCGGGTTCGAACCCGAGGGCTGTAATGCCAGACATCGACCAGCAACTCCTCGCGGGTCACGATTCGATCTTGCCGCTCGAAGAGGTACTCGAGGAGCTCGGCCTCTCGCGTTGTCAGGCGGGCGCGGACCGCGGGGGCGCGAATCTCGAGCAGCGCGAGGTCCACCTCAACGCCGTCTTCGAGGATCAACACCGGTTTTTCGGGTTCGGACATCCCCTGAGACATTGTTGAGACAACCTCGTGGACAGCGGCCGATTAGCTATAGCTCATCCAAAGTGAGACCCACGATGAACCGCCTCCAGACCTCGCTTCTCGCCGTCATTCTGTGTGCATGTGACCCGGCCGTGAAGGAAGCCCCAGAGACCGGGCCGACGACGACGGTCGCCACCCCATCCAACCCGACCCCCGACTCCGATATCGATATCGATATCGACGAAGACCTCGACGGCTACGCGACCGACGAAGACTGCGACGACACCGACCCGAACGTGAATCCAGGTGTCCCAGAGGTCGCCTATGACGGCGTCGACAACGACTGCGATCCCGACACGCCGGACGACGATCTCGACGACGACGGATTCCCGGTCGCCGATGACTGCGATGACGACGACCCGACCGCCAATCCGGGCGTCGAGGAGGTGCCCTACAACGACGCGGACGACGATTGCGATCCAACCACCCCCGACGACGACCTCGACGAAGACGGACACCCCATCGCCACCGACTGCGACGATGAGGACGCCGATGTGCACCCTGGAGCCACCGAGGTTCCCTACGACGACGTCGACAACGACTGCGATCCCATCACCCCCGACGACGACATCGACGGAGACGGGTTCCCGTTCGTCGCCGACTGCGATGACGACGATCCGACCGCCTATCCGGGTGCGGCCGAGGTCCCCTACAACGGTGTCGACAACGACTGCGATCCAACCACCCCCGACGACGACATCGACGCCGACGGATACGGGATCGCCACGGACTGCGACGACACGCGCTCCCATGTACACCCCGCAGCGATCGAGGTGGCCTATGACGGCCTCGACAACGACTGCGACCCGGCCACCCACGACGACGACCTCGACGAGGACGGACAGGACCTGGTGGACGACTGCGACGACAGCGACCCCACCGTCTGGCTCGACACGCCCACGGGAGGACTCACTGCGGGCGCGATCCCCGGCTACTGCACCAACTACTGCACCCGAAACGTCACCGGCGACGTCATGATCCACATGACCAATCTGACCGCACTGGGCGATCTGTCCTGCCTCGAAGAGGTGGGTGGAATGGTGATCCTCGACGACAACGCGCTCCTCGACGACCTCAGCTCGTTCTCGGCGCTGCGCAGTGTGGGCAGCCACTTCGTCGTCCGGCACAACCACGCCCTGGACCAACTCGAAGGCTTCGACAACCTGGAGACGATCGGTGGAAATGTCGAGATCGAGTTCAACGACAGTCTGGCCGCCATCGGCGCTTTCGAGGCGCTGGAATCCGTCGATGGAAACGTCTTCATCGGCGGAAACGACGTGCTGACGGACCTCACCGGCCTCGGCTCCTTCGCGACCATCGGCGGCAACCTCGTGTTCCAGGACAACGACCAACTGCTGGACATCGACGGCCTGCCCGCCCTCGCGTCCATCGGGGGCGATCTGCAGCTGTCCTACAACCCCAACCTCGCCGACCTCAGCGGTTTGAACGCCCTGACCGACATCGGCGGCGACCTCCTCGTCGGTTGCACCCGAGGTCTCGGTGACGCCCTCTTCTGTACGGCCGAGAACCCGCTGCTGGCCGACATCTCCGGGCTCAACGGCCCCCTCGCCATCGCCGGCGACCTCACGGTCTACGACAACAATGCGCTGGTGCAGATCAGCGGCCTGAGTGGGCTCACCGACATCGGCGGCAACCTGCTGCTCGGCTGCTACCGCAATGGGGTTCAGGAGTTCTGCAACGACGCAAACGACAACCTGGCTTCGCTGGTGGGGTTGGCCAATCTGCAGACCATCGGCGGCGACCTGTACGTCGACGACCACGACGCGCTCGTCGACCTCGGCCTGATCGGCCTGACCTCGGTCGGTGGCACGGTGAGATTCATCAGCAACGCCCAACTCGCCAACCTCGCCGACCTCGGAGAGCTCGCCAATGTCGGCGGCGACCTGGAGCTCTTCCACAACCTGTTGATCCCGGATCTGGCCGGTCTGACCCAACTCGCGACCGTGGGCGGCGATCTGCGAATGTGGCACAACCATGCGCTGACCACAGTCGGACCCCTGGACGCGCTGCTCACCATCGGCGGCACCGTGGAGATCGGCAGCAACTCGCTACTGTCCGCAGTCGACCTTGTGAACCTCGAGCAGATCGGTGACGACCTCGCCCTGTACGACGTGGACCTCTTCGAATTGGCCGGGTTCGAGTCCCTGACCACCATTGGCGGCGACCTGCTCCTCGGCTGCTACGACGACTTCGCGAGCCGCGTCTGTGTCTACCCGGGATTCGCAGGTCTGACCTCGCTGACTGGACTGGACAACCTCCAGAGTGTCGGGGGTGACCTGCAAATCGAGGATGTCGGGGATCTCATCACCCTGGACGGGCTCGAGATGCTGGACTCGATCGGCGGCGATCTGCTCCTGAACGACCTCGACGACCTCGAGTCCATCTCCGGCCTGCAGGGGCTCACGACCCTCGGTGGCGACCTGCTCGTCAAACGCGCGGACAGCCTGTTGGACCTCGTCGGTCTGGAGGGACTCTCCACCGTGAATGGCGACGTGTTGATCGCCCAGAACGATCTCCTCGAGTCCCTCGTCGGACTCGACGGGCTCTCCACCATCACCGGGTCCCTGTTGATCGGATGCTATGAGGCCAGTGGCCCCTTCGGCCCGTCCTGTACGAGCAACAGCAACCTGTCACTCCTGAGGTTGGATGGCCTCGAATCCCTGACCTCTGTCGGGCAGGACATCTACCTGTTCGGCAGCCGGAACCTGACGGATCTGACGGCATTGGGCGGCGTGTCGACGGTCAGGGACCTGAGGGTGCAGCACAACGACGGCCTTCTGGACCTGGTCGGCTTGGAGGGGTTCACGTCGGTGAGCGGTGACCTCGACATCGGCTACAGCGACGCCCTCCTCGACCTGTCCGGCCTCGACAACGTCGCCACTGTGGGTCGCGACCTGTCCATCAAGAGCAACACCGGCCTCGCGGACATCTCAGCGCTGGGTGCCGTCACAGTCGTTTCCCGCGACCTCGAGATCAGCGGCAACACGTCCCTCGCGACGCAAGATGCCACGGACCTGGCAGCTGGGATCGGCGTCATCGGCGGCTCGATCTCCATCTCCAACAACGCCCCCTAGGAAGGGTGGACGACTGGTCTGCCCTGGCGGGGCGACTCTATCCCGGCCAGTTCCCCGCAACTTCGACGACCACCTGCCCCGACCGATCTCGCTCCAGCCGCCTCGACAGCGCGGCGGCCAGCTCGCTGACGGGGTAGCGGGAGTCGACCGCGACAGGCGAAGGCATGCCATCGATCAGCCAGCCTCCCACCTGTTCGAGATCGGCCTTCTTCGGGGCCACCATGACGAAGCGACACCGCTTGCTCGTCAACATGGACTGCAAGAACCCACCGGCCAGCGTCCAGGGGTGCAGGTCCAGATAGGTCCCACCCGGCTTCAGCAGATGTCTACATTGCCCAAAGGAATACTTGCTCGGGGTGTCGAGGATCACATCCACCTGCACGTCGCTGGCCAGGAAGTCCTCTTTCTTGCGGTCGATCACCCGATTCGCACCCAGCCCGGCGACCTTGTCGACATCCTTGGTGCTGCACAACCCAACGACCTCAGCGCCCAGCCGCTTGGCGATGGCGACCGACGCACTGCCTATTCCTCCGCCGGCCCCGATGACCAACACCGAGCCCCCCGCCTGCAGGCGACCAAAGTCGCGCAGGGCCTGTAGGGCCGTGAGGCTCACGGTCGGAAGTGCCGCCGCCAACTCCACAGTGACCGCCTCGGGCCGCTTGGCGATGGCGTCCGCGCCCATGATGACGAATTCCGAAAAAGCACCCTGTTTCTGGAACATATCGAATTCCAGGTGCCCCCAGACGGCGTCTCCAATGGAGAAGTCCTCGACCCCCGCGCCCACAGCGTCCACTACTCCCGCCACATTCCACCCGATGACGAGCGGCCTCACATTGCGGTGCAGAAACATGCCCACCCAGGTCCGGCGCAGCACCTGGTCCTCGCCGTCTTCGACGGCGGAGCACACGACCTCGACGCGCACCTGACCTGGGCCTGCAGACGGCTTGGGAATCCTGATCATCTCGATGGCACCCCGACCGCCGGAGGCATCCATCGCTCGCATCATCTCCAAATCGCTCATGAGCTGTCCCTATCACTGGCTGATCGAAACGGTGTCCGACTGGACCGGGTCCCCGTCGTCCGTGTCCACGGCGGTGGTATCCGTATCCGTGGTCGTATTCGCGGTGTCGGAGTCCGTGTCGTCTGGGTCCTTGTCGCCGCCGCAGGCGACGAGGAGAAGAGGGAGGACCATCGGCTGGAGGAGGCGCATGGCCGGGAGTCTACGCCAAGCTCAGCGAAGGACCTTGCCCAGGTACAGCTCTGCGCGCTTGCGGGCGAGCTCGCGCAGGTCGACGGCGCGGTCGGTCTCGTCGACGATCTCTCCGGTAATGACCTCGATGAGGTCCTCCATGGTGACCACCCCCTCCACGCCACCGTGGGGCCCGATGACCACTGCCAGATGCTGCTGCCGCTCCTGAAAGTGCGGGATGAGCGCGTCGGCCTTCATGTCCATGGACACCAGGTCGACTGGCCGCACGTAGTCGGAGACCGGAAAGTCCCCCTGACCCTGAACCATCGCCACCAACAGGTCGCGCTGCAGGGCGATTCCGCGCACCTCGTCGACCTCCTCTCCGACCACGACAATGCGGGTGTGTTGGGAGTTGATGATGATGTCGCGCTGCTCGTCGAGGGTGTCGCTGCCCTTGAGCCTGGTCAGCACCGTTCGCGGGGTCATGAGGGTGCCCACCTCGACATCGTTGAGGCGGAAGACATTGAGGATCATCTGCTCCTCATCGTCCTCGAGCTCCCCCGCTTTGGAACCGGCGCGCACCAGAAAGCGGATCTCGTCCTCGTCGGTGACCGGCCCGTCGCTCTCGGCAATGAGCGAGGTGATGCGCTCCATCAGCCACACCAGGGGCGTCAGCAGGAGCACCAGCAAGGCAATCGGACCCGCCACGAGCAGGGAGATCGACGCGGCGTAGCGCGCACCCAGGGTCTTCGGGATGATCTCGCTGAAGACGATGATGCCGGCGGTGAGTGCGGCGCTGAACAGGCCCAGCCAGGCACTACCCAGGGCCTCGGCGGCCAGAGCACCGACAGTGATCGAGCCGACGATGTTCGCGATGTTGTTGAGGATGACGATGGTCGAGATCGGCCGGCTGAGGTTCTCGCGAAGGACGAGCAATCGCTGCGCGCGTGCCCCTCCCTCTTCGGCGAGCTGCCGGGCTTTGGACAGCGGCAGGGACAGCAGGGCCGCTTCAGAACCCGAACACAGCGCCGACGACAGCAACACGAGCACGACGGCGATGATCAGGGTCACGGACGGTTCCACGGTAGGCGTATAGCACTCCGCGTTCAGGGACCCGGATAGTGGAGAGCCATGAAACACACGCTCCTTGTCACTTTCGGACTGCTCCTCTCCTGCAGCGGAGGTGAAAAGGGCGCGACGATAGGCGGCGATGACGACGACGGTGACGACGACGACATCGTTACCGACACCGACGTGCCTATCCCGACCGAGACCGAAACAGAGCCGGTCGTCGACTGCCTGCTGGGGAACAACCCCTATGCCGTCGAATGTACGATCTCCCTGGAAAATGCCCAGGTTGTGACCGTCGAGCTGTCCGCAGCCGGGCTCGCCACGCGGACCTTCCACTCCGAGGGATCGGGGACCGACCACAGCATCTGGGCGTGGGGACTTCGGCCCGACACCACCTACGACTGGACTGCGGCAGGCGTCTCTGGACAAGTCACCACCGGTTCCACCCCTCCGGCCCTCGCCGCGGCGGACATCGAGGTCTCCGGCACCCTGGAAGGCATGGATGCCGTCATGCTCTACGTCTCTTGTGGATTTTTCGCGATCGTCGACGGCGAAGGCGAGATCATCGGCGGTGTGCCGACCCAGACCTACGACGCGTTCATGGACGGCATGCGCTGGTCTCAGGCCGATCGGAGCTTTCTCGCCGCGCGGGACTCCAAGATGGGCCCTGGCGACAGTTACTTCGTAGAGGTTCACGTCTCCGGAACCGAGCTGCTGCGCATCGAGCAGAACGACCTGGTCGATCTCGTCGCGCTCACCCACGATCTCGATCGCTGGGGGCCGTATACCTACCTGCAGGGAGTCGCGCCGAACGGGTCAGAGGGCTTCGAAGTCTGGGAGGGAACAACCCATCTCGGGGCCTACGTCCTCGAGCAGGACTTCGGCCTCGGGGAGAGCTGGCTCAACGGGATCACGGTGTCCGAGACCGGCGAGGCCATCCTCTCGGAGCGCGACAACCACGCGATCATCAGTATCGACGGCGACCCGAACTCGCCGACGTTTCTGGAGCTGAACTGGCACGCGGCGGGCATCGCTGGAATTGGACTTCCCAACCCGGACTTCGGGCCCGCGATCGGCCAGATCTACAAAGACCAGCACCACGCGAGCCTCGACGGAGACGACCTGTGGGTCTTCGACAACGACAGCCAGCCGTCCTCACGCGCCCTGCGCATGTCCATGGATCCGGCGTCCGGCGAGTTGACGGAGACCGGTTCGTGGAGCGTCGGCCGCCACTGCGAGAACCAGGGCGGCGCGGTCCCGGTGGACGGCGGTGTGCTGGTGACCTGCGCGAACTCGGGGGACGTGCATTACTTTGCCGAGGACTCGTCGACGCCGGACTGGTCTCTGAATGCGGCGTGCGGCGGCGGTCTGTTCAGCAAGCCGACCCGCGCCTACCCGGTCTGGGTCGAGTAAGCGCCACGTCAGGCGCACGTCAGTCGCATTGCAACAGCACACCGGAGACGAATCCCGGCAACACGGGCATCGTCGCCTCGTTCGCCGATGTCGTCCAATAGTGTTCCCGGGGCCAGCAGGTTGCCGGCCCGTCCAGGGTCAACGTGAGCATGTCGTTGTCCACGTTCATCGCAAAGAGCCGCCCCGCTGCCGAGGTGGCCGTCAGGGTCAGGTCGACAGCCAGGCCCAGGTCATCGATGTAGAAGGTACCCTCCCCCGCAGAAATCGCGCCCGAGTAGCCAGCGACAGGCACGTGGTCCACATCGACGAGCGACACCGCCATGACGCCCAGATTCAGGTCGTACTGCAGCCCCGCCGTGTCCGCGGCCAGCTCGTAGATGGACTGGGGCGCCAGGAAGTTGTCGACGACGAGCTCTTCGGATGTCGTTCGCAGTGGCATCAGAAAGGGCGCGTAGGACCCGCCGACGATTGTCAACGCAAAGTCGGTCTCAGCGGGCAGGCTCAGGGTCGCAAAGCCATCGGCGTCGGTGGTGTCACAGTTGTCCGTATCCAGCTCGCAGACCGCGAGGTGTTCGATCCCGTTGCCGGACATGAAGTCACCAAAGGTGAACAGGCCGGAGACCGTCTCGGGTTCATCGCCCGCCGACGGCGTGTTGCAGCCCACACAACAGGCGAGCGCGATGAGTCGAACACGAATCATGCGCAGATCCTATCCCGTCGCGAGCCCGTCTTCAGGCATGGGATACTGGTCCCCGGGAGGTCCGCCGGTTGCTCTGGTTCCTGCTGGCAATGATGGGCTGCGCTCCCATCGACAATATCGACCCGGATGGCGACGGATACTCCGAAGCCCAGGGAGACTGTGACCCCCTGGATCCGACCGTGTACCCGGGAGTGAAGGACTGCCCAGGCCTGGACGAGTGTGAGGCCCTCCCGGCCTCGAACCCCGTTTCTGGACCTGGGGATGGTCACTATGCGCGCGCCCCCATCGAACTGGACATCGGGGCTGTGGCCGACCCGGAGCTTGCTGTCGAGCTGGGTGGCGAGCCCGTTGCCGGCACCTGGGCGCCCGCGGAGGATTCTGCGTCCATCTGGGTGTTCGAGCCGACGAGCCCGCTCCTGCCGTCCACTGAATACACGTGGGCAATTCGCTCGAATCAGGGCTGTGAGGAGCGGATCTTCACCACCTCGGAAGCCGGACTTCCGGTAAGCAACTCAGTGGCGCTGGAGGGACAGGTCTACGAGGTCGCCATCGACGAGCGGTATGACACGGTGGCCTTCCTGCTGTTCTTCGAGCCTCCCTTCTGGATCCGCATCGACAGCCTGGAGGGCGACATCGCGACGGTGACGATGGCCCCGGCCCAACCGCCCGGCTCCTCGGGGTCGCCCCAATACACGTGTGAGACGACGACGGCCGTGGTCGGAACCTGGCTGGACGGAGCCCGCCTCCAGTTGCAAGGAGAGCGCCTGACCCTACCGGTTGGATTGCTGGAGTGGAGCCCGAACAACGGCGCAGGCGTCGATTCACCGCAGTCCATCGAGCTGCAGGACTGGAGTTTGGAGCTGGTGATTCATCCAGACGGTCTCTCCAGCACCCTGGACCACTTCAACTTCACGGCCGACACCCGCGACCTCGGCGACTTCTACGTCTACGGCAACGGCACGACCCAGGGGTCCGACGGCACACAGACCAACTTCTGCACGCTCGCCAGTTCCTTCGCGCCCTCCGCGTGCGTCCCTTGCGACGACAGTCTCGAGACCTGCGCGCCCCTGGAGCTGCTGGGCCACCAGACGTCGGGCTCCATCGCGCCCGGCACCTTCGTGCATGTGGGCGAGCTGCAGCGAGAAAACCGCCTGTGCGAGGGCGCCTGCGACAACGGGATCGACGACGACGGAGACGGGGACACCGACGTCGACCCGGAATGCGAGTTCGTCTGGCCCTGACACCCCCCATGCAACGAGCCGGAATCGCCGCGGGTGTGGGCATTCTGCTCGCTCTCGCCCTGTGGTGGATGACCCCCGGGCCCGATACCGGCGCGGAAGTCGACCCGCGTGTGGCACCCCTCCTCAAAGCGCTGAACGAACCTCAACAAGTCCAGGTCGCAGATGACGTTCCACCACCCGAACCGGCGCGGTGGCGACCCGTCAGTTGCCCGCTCACCGTCGACATCGTCGGCTACAAGAAGGACCTGCGCGTCCTGATGTTCGAGGGACCTGAACCCGCGGAGATCGTCAGTGTCGCTGCCGATGTGCAGAACTACGAACTGAAGTTCCAAGCGCCTGTCGACGACGGCGCGGCACTGGTCGAACTCTATGGCTACGAGCGGGCTCCCGTGGTCTGGTGGACCGAGGAAGACGGAGCCACAAGCTGTGCCTTCGCCCGCGACCCAGCGCCCGCGCCGATGGCGAAGGTCACCCTCAGCATCGCGTTGCCGGACAACGCCGACTACGACGACATCTACGTCACCGGCTGCGGCGTGCCGATGCGGGTCGATTGGGCCGCAGAAGCCCACGTGGCCGAATACGAGCCGGGCGAATGTGCCTTCACGGCGTGCCGCCGCCACCTGCGAATGGGGGTCTGTGGCGAAACGGTGGCGGTCGAACTCACCGTCGAGCGACCGGTGGCCCTGACGCTCGATGTCCCGGACTTCGTCCCCGCAGGTCTGGCCTTGGACTTTGGTTATCGCGAGGACGGGCTCGAGATTCTCGCGGTCCCTGGCGGGTCGGTCGCCGAGGCAGCGGAGATGGAACTCGGCGACATGATCGTGGCCATCGATGGCGAAGTGCTGGCCGACATGAACCCAGGACAACGCCGCAATGCCATCGCCGGACCAGAGGGATCGGTCGCGGCGCTGGAGGTCCGGAGCGCCGATGGCGAGCTCTACGAGGTGCAGGTGGAGCGCCAGTTCGTGCCGAAGTGAGCTCCCTCCCTACTCGAAGGCCGGCCCTACTTCTGACGCACCCGTGGAGAGGACCCAATCGGCGCCGCCCTGCTCGCCCACCCACCGGCGTCTGGTCGCGCAGCCCGACGCTCTTGAGCGCCCGCAACAGATAGGCCTGGGCCTCCTCGCCGCTGACGGTCCCGTCGCGTTCGCCCGTGAGCTCGCCGTCGGCCCAGGTAGCGTGACATCGGTCGAGTGTAGTCGAAATCGGCGCGGTCTCGGCGCCTTGATAGGGTGGGCTCAGATGCGGCTTCGAACGGCCATCTGCCTGGGGTTGCTCGCGACCGCGGCACACGCAGGCGACCTCGATGATCGCTCCGACGACCTGCTCGCCCAGGGCAAGGCGTTGCTGAAGGCCGGCGAATACGATGCCGGCCTCAAAAAGGTGCGGGACAGCGTAGACCTGCTGAAGGAGGCCCAGGGCGCCGACTCGGTCGAGGTCGCGAAGGCCCTGAAGCGGCTGGCGTACTTCGAACAAAGCGTCGGGCAATACTCCGCCTCCGCCAACCACCATCGGTCGGCCATCGCTATCCTCGAGGCCGTGCCCGAACCCGATCAGCTCGAGATCGCGACGATACTGAACAACCTCGGAGCCGCGCTCCAGGCCCTCGGAGACCTGGACGGCGCATTCGGCGCGATGTCCCAGGCCATCGAGATCCGGGAACGGGAGCTGGGGGTGGACCACGCCAAGGTGGGCAACAGCGTGCACAACCTCGCCGGGCTCCTCCAGGACATGGGCGACTTCCGCGGGGCTCAGGTTGCCTACGAGCGGGCGCTCGCCATCCAGCTCGCCGAGGCCGGACCCGATTCCCCAGCCGTCGCGATGGCGCTGAACAGCCTGGGCAACTTGCTCGATACCAAAGGAGACCACGCCCTGGCCGCCGACTACTTCGAGCGCGCGCTGGCGGTCGCCGAAGTGGCTCTTGGAGCGGATGACCCCCGACTGGCGCCGATCCTCAGCAGCACGAGCCGCGTCCTGGAGAAGCAGTCCGACTACCGCGGCGCCCGATTGGCCCTCGAGCGTTCGCTGGCGCTGACGGAGAGTGGTGTGGGGCCGGACCATCCCGATCTGGCGCCCAGCCTGAACAACCTCGCGCTGCTGCTCTTCGATCTCGGGGACCTGGACGCGTCCGGTCCGCTCCTCGAGAGGGCACGGGCCATCCAGGAGGCGTCCCTCGGGGCCGGTCATCCGAAACTCGCGGTGACCCTGAACAACCTGGGCAGCTTCCACGTACTGCGCGACGAGTATGACCTGGCAGAACTCCGGTTTCGCGAGGCCCTCCGCATCAGTGAGGCCCAATTCGGACCGGAGAACATCGCCCTGGCACCGTCCCTGAAGAAGCTCGGCCTTCTCGCCCTGGGCCACGGAGACTACGAGGCCGCAATCGAGCCGCTACAGCGCGCATTGACCATTCAGGACGCGGCCCTCGACGCCGGTCACGACCAGTTGATCGGCACGCTCACCAACCTGGGCGAAGCCCATCGGCAGCTGGGCGACACCGACCTCGCCGCGCAACTCTTCGCCCGGTCCCTGGCAATCGAGGAGGAAAACCGCGCGCCGGACCACCCGAGAACCGCCCTGGCCATCACGCGGTTGGCGCGGGTGCTTCCCAACCCGGAACGGCGGGGAATGCTGCGAGACGCCCTGGCGCGCTCCGGCCGCTTCGTGAACACCATCCTGCCGTCGCTGAGCGAGCGGGAATCGCTGGTCTTTGCCGCCCAGAGCCGGGTGGTCTTCGACGCCTTCCTGACCGAGTTCGACGCGCCCGAAGACGCGCAGGAGGCCTGGCGCGCGGTCTTGCGGTTCAAGGGTGGCGTGGCCCGCGCGATGGCCGCTCGAAGAGACACAACCGACGACGAAGAGCTGGCCACGCTGGCCGATCTTTCGAGGAAGATCGCCGGCTTCCAGTTTTCGGGCGCCGAGGAGATGAGCGCGCTCCTGGCCGAGCGAGAGGCGCTGGAGCGCACGGTTGCCGCTGGAAACCCGGACTTGCGGGCCGAGCTGGTTCGGCGCGCGGCCGGCCCCGCCGAGATCTGCGCC
>Ga0315336_1003548_pt1 | contig 20460 bp, 15 predicted proteins | sample ASW5metaG_FD_204512 | JGI IMG/M metagenome (GOLD analysis project Ga0315336, IMG submission 204512) | Ammonia-oxidizing marine archaeal communities from Monterey Bay, California, United States - ASW #5 | ecosystem: Environmental > Aquatic > Marine > Intertidal zone | place: USA: California... | reverse complement strand
TGGATCACCGCCACTTTATGCCGGGATTGAATCGTGGATGGGAAACTCTCGGGGTCACTGGGAAGGAGACGTGCTGGTTGTTGAAGTTATAGATCAGAATGATAAAACATGGCTGGACGCGTCCGGAAATTTCCATAGTGAGGAAATACTCGTTACAGAACGCTACCAACTACTCGATACCAATACCATCGAATATGAGGCAACGATCGATGATCCAAAGGTTTTTACGCGACCTTGGACTATCAAACTGGAGCTGCAACGGCAGACACACATGGACGGTATTCTTGAATACCAGTGTCAGGCGGAAAAAGAAGAGGCAAACGGTGATTTTGAAAGAGATGAAAACACGTGGTATCCAGCCCTAATTCCCGTAGATAACGAGCCGTTTGATGCAGACGCTAGTGAAGGTCTCTCGCTGCCAACGACACCGGCGGAAATCCCACGACTCTCAGATGGTACCCCGAACATAAGTGGCTTTTTTATGGCTGATGCGGGCGGCGCAAACTATGGCTTAGAAAAACATGACGGGGACACCCTGCTGCCACCCAGCAGAGGACAGGTTGTCGACCCTGCTGATGGTATGCTGCCTTATCAAGCGTGGGCTAGAGCTGAAAGAGTCAACCGTGAACTACCACATCGAGGATATGACGATCCCACCGCACACTGTTTTGTAGCAGGCATTCCACGTTCACACTATGTGCCCGCACCATTTTTTATGATACAACCGCCTGGTTACATATTGATTCTTTATGAACGTATGTCATGGCGGAGAATTGCGTTAGATGATCATAGTCGTCCACCCGATACAATGCGCTTATGGCAAGGTCACTCCATCGGTCGCTGGGAGGAAGATACACTCGTTGTGGAATCTCAAAATTTCAACGGGAAGTCATGGCTTAACGAAACGGGCGATGTCGTAAGTCACATGCAAGCGGTTGTCGAAACTTTCACGCCGATAAGCGAAAGCCAAATAATTTACCGGGCAACCGTCTCAGACCCGATTCCATACACGCGCCCATGGACTATTGAAATGCCATTCAATCGAGAAAACCAAGAACTACTCGAAGTTGCATGCCTAGAAGACAATGGAGATCTCCAGCACCTAAAAGACGTCCGAGACGAGTATCGTTCGCGTCAAATTGATGAGGAATAACACATGACTCATTCATTCAAGTTAGTAACTGCAATTCTTGTTTTTGCTCCCATGATCTTCTTTAATAATGCGCTTGCGCATCATGCGTTTGCGGCTGAGTTTGACAAGGAAAAACCAGTTCATCTAAAAGGCACGGTCACCGAAATGAAGTGGTCCAATCCGCATGCCTGGATCTACGTTGATGTTGAGAATTCGGACGGTGAGGTAGTCAACTGGGCCTTTGAAACCAGAGCCGCCAACAGTTTGATCAGGATCGGCTGGCGTCCTGCCGACCTGCCAGCCGGCACAGTGCTTGAGATTCAGGGTTGGCAGGCCCGTAATGATAGTCCTACCGCAAGTCTCTCTGCTGCGACTCTTCCCGGCGGCCGAAAACTATTTTCCGGCACACCGGATTAACCGACTCAGGCTCAGTTGTCTATTTAGCGCCAGTTAGCCTCCCACTCAGCAACAAGCTCGGTGACAAGCTCTGGATTCTCCATGGCAAGGTCACGCGTTTCGCCTGGATCATTGGCAAGGTTATAAAGTCGCCATGGCATGGTACCCATACCACCCCCGGGAGATGGCTGATCAATAATCTTGTAGTCTCCTCGTATCAGTGCACCCCCGCTACCCCCTGACCAGCCGGCACTTTCGGTCGGTGTGTGAACTGTTGATGCGTTTCCTGTCAGGTGAGGCCAGGCTGAGCGGCCGGCAATATCGTTAACCTGCCGACCGTTAAAAAGCCCCGCCCCCGGATGTTTCGTACCGGCGACTTCCATGAAGGTCGGCAGAATGTCCATCATGGTCATAAAAGCATGACTGACACCACCTGCTGCAACTGCCGCTGGATAATGGACGAATGCGGCCGCACGAAGGCCGCCTTCGCTCAGGCTGCTTTTCTGGAATTTGAACGGTGCCGTAGCTGCCTCACCGAATCCTCGTCCATGGTCGATAAATGACCCAGGGCGGCCGAAGTTTTCTAAGCTGTTGTCGGTGCCGTCCGGTGTTTCCGGTCCTCCGCCGGGCACTTTTAGTCGACCAGTATCTACACCGTGTTCGCCGGAGGATGCACCATGGTCAGCCGTGAAAACAATCACGGTATTGTTAAGTTGTCCGCTCTCTTCTAAATAGTTAATAACTCGACCGATACTCATGTCGAGGTACTCGATCATCCCCGCGTAAATTTCCTGGGCCCGACTATATCGACGTTGCTCGTCTGGGCTTAGATTGGCCCAGGGTTCGGCCAGCGGTTCAAATCCCTCTAGACTTGCACCAGGTGGTAGGACGTGGGCTGCCGTTGCTTGCTCGAAACGCTGTTCTCGTAGTTCATCGTAGCCTGCGTCATAGCGGCCCGCGTAGCGGTCGAGCCAATCCTCAGGTAGCTGCAGTGGCCAGTGGGGAGCGGTGTAAGGCATGTAGGCAAACCAGGGCGTGTCTTCCTCGGTTGAGCGCAGGTATCCAAGCATTTTGTCTGTGAAGTACTCAGTCGCGTAGAAGTCATTCGGGAGTTCGGTGAGTTCCACGGTTCGGCCGTCTTCCTCGTACCGGTACGCTGGGACATCAGGGAACAGGGGCTCGGCAAAGTAGCTGGCGGCACCGGCCAGTGCTGTGAAGTAGCGGTCAAATCCACGTGCCCCCGGCGTGTAGCCCTCGATTTCCCCCAGGTCCCATTTTCCAGCCGCGTAGGTCGCGTAGCCTGCATCCTGTAGCAATTCCGGAATCGTCGCATAGTTCAGGCTGAGCACACCGTTGCGAAACGCCCCGGGCATAGGGTGATTAGCAGCTGAAGTGCCTGCGCTGGACATCAGCATCAGCCGCATATTTCGGCAGGCAGGAGCCGCATGAAGGTTGTTGAGGCGCAGCCCCCCATAAGCAAGCCTATCCAGATTGGGAGTGGAGATCTCACTACCAAACGCGCCTACATCGGTGAATCCAATATCATCTGCCACGATAAATAGAATATTGGGACGATGCGTGGTCGTAGATACTGCTTGGCTCGATAAATTCTGGCCTGTTTCTGAATCATCCGGTGAGCATCCGGAAATTCCGATACAAAGTATTGCTGCAATCAGGCCGGCCTTATTTTTCATGGTGATGAGCCTTTAACGTTTTTAGTGTTTGTGTAAGTTAGAGTAGTGATTAACACTATTTTATCTATAATTCTCCGTATGAGTGCATTGTTCCACAAAAAAGAAAAAGACCAATCGAGTCGGTGGCGTGCCTCGTTATTTTATCTATTGGCCGCTGTTTGGTCGGTTTCCCCGGTTACCTCCAGCGAGGAGGTGCCGCGCCAGTTCAGAGTCTGGGTGTTCGGCGATGCCCATGTTGGAACCGACATTGGGCAGGGCCGGGAGAGTTTGGCAGAGGCAATCCGGCAATCTGAGTCAGGTGGTGAGCTTGGCGGGCCCCCATTTGATTGGGATATTGCAATTGCGGTGGGAGACTTCGCGGGTGGTTTTGGTGTTCCGACCGACGAGGAGGGGGAAGAGCTGGTCCGGCAGTTCGGTGTAATGCAGCACCACCGCCGGGAGGATGTGTACAGTCTGGCCGGGAATCACGATGCAACACTATATACGGAGCCAACCCAGTGGTGGTTCAGGAGGTGGGTCGACCCGCTCGGCGAGAATCCTCTTTTTTCCGGCGTGGACCCTGAGAAGCGGAAATATCAGCCGCAAGGCACTTGGGAGCGTTACTCATTCCGGGCTGGTAATCTATTGTTTCTGATCATGTCGGACCGGAACGATCTTCCGCCCCCGATTGGACGTGGAAAAATCGACGCGGGGAACGCAGTCGGCGGGTATCCGGCCGGTGCGGTGACCGGGGACACATTCAGCTGGTGGAGGCAGGCGGTGGAGGGCAATCCGGACGCAGTCATCATTTCTGCCCACCATCATATGCTCAAGGAAACTACCACCGCATCGGGTGAATGGGAGGGATTCACCCGGCAGAGTGATGATACCTGGAGGCCGCTCTACCACGGCTACCATGCCACGGGCGCTCCTCGGGGTGCCTCCTATCTTTATTTTGTCGATGGAAAGCCGGACGCGCAGTCCTTCGAGCAGTATCTTGCCGGTTCGCCCCAGGCTATTGATGTTTGGCTCGGTGGCCACACCCATCTGAATCCGGTCCGCAGGACCGGCGACCGCCGCTACCTGGAGCGTAAATGGGGGGTCACGTTCATCAATGCGGCGGCCTTGAGTCGTCATCACAATCCCTTGACGGTACCACCCAGTAGCCGACTCCTGACCTTCACCGACGGATCGGACCAGCTGCGTGTACAGTTCTACTTACATACGAGGGATATCTACTATCAGGGTTGGTATGCAGACGAGGAAATCACGGTGACACTGAGCAAACCATTCCGGATGGGTATAGGGGATTCTGATGAAGTGGGCAACTAGCGTTTTTTTTCTCTGGCTGATTGCAACTGCGAACGGGCAACAGCCTAATGGTGGTGGTGAGGAAGCAGGCGTGCCGGATCAGACAAATCTTTTGTTTATTCTGGCCGATAACCAACCAGCTTCGCTTCTGGGTGTCTACGGCAACCCGGATATTCGCACGCCGAACATAGACCAGCTGGCTGCAGAGGGGACCCGATTCACGGGCGCCTTTGCTGTGAACGGTATGTGCTCGCCGACCCGCGCGACCCTGATGACCGGCCTGATGCCCTCACAGCATGGGGTGCACAACTGGCTCGACGATGCCAAGCTGCAGGAATGGCCACAGGATTGGTCCGCGGTCAGAGAATTCCGTACCCTGCCGTTGACGTTGGGTAACCGGGGCTACCAAACGGCACTCATCGGTAAGTGGCACCTCGGTCAACCCTGGCAGGCCTCAATCGGTTATCAACACTGGCTCACGTTCAGCTACGGGCACACACTCGACTTTTGGGATAACACGATCATTGACAATGAACAGACCTACCCGGTCAACGATCAGCACATCGTTGATTTCTTTGCAGATCAGGCTGTCGAATACCTACGGAATGTTAAATCCGAGCAGCCCTTTTATTTACAGCTCAATCTCGACGGGCCCTATCTCAATCCGCCCACCAACACCGGGCCTGCCCGGAACCGGCACTATGAAAGTTATCTGGGGAGCGATTTCGAATCATTCCCGAGAGTGCCGGTGAACCCCAATCTGATCGAGCAGCTTCTGGATCCAGAGTTGCCTGAATTCCTGAGGGGCATGAAGCTGCAGTCTATTCTCCATCATAATGACCCGGAGTCCATGGCCAACGTCGCCTCCCAGAACACAATCGTTGACGATGCGGTCGGCCGGGTAATGGCAGCGCTCCGTGAGGCCGGCCTGGATCAAAATACGCTGGTCATCTATTCCGCCGATCAAGGTAATTTCTATGGCCAGCATGGTCTGTGGCACCATGTAACGGCCACATCGCCCAGCAATCTCTACGAGGCTGCTTTAAATATTCCGCTCATCGTGCGCCACCCCGGATCGACGCCTGCAGGCGAGACACGCGATGCTTTGATCGGCCAGTACGATTTGCCAGCGACCATCCTAGACTACCTAGGGTTCGGCGAAGTGGAGTTCGAGGGAAGTCCCGGACGCAGCTTCGCGGGCGTCTTGGCCGGTGCCTCAACGGACTGGTTAGATGAGGTGTACTACGAGCAGGAAGAAACGAGGGGGGTACGTACACGCGATTATGCTTATTGGAAAAGGATTGACGGGGTCGGGGGAAGGGAACTCTACGATATGCAGAGGGATTCGGGCCAGCACGAAAACCTGATCGGTGACCCCCGGTATCGAGAAGTGATCGCGAGGTTGGACGAAAGACTCACCACCTTCTTTGGGCGTTACTCAACACCCAAGTACGATCTCTGGGCTGGCGGTACGGCCAAGGGGTCCGTCTCTCGCCCGGGAAGGTTTCAGGATCTCTACGGTGAAAATTGGCAGACCATTAGCGAGTCACTACCGCCTTTTGAGGAATACTAGTTTAAGACCCGATAGCCCCTGCCCCTTAGGCAGCGTTTCACTATCTGTTCTTTTTCCTGGACTGCCCTAATACCCGACTTCGCACCACCGGCAACGGCCCCGGTCTCGGTGGCGTCTCTTCTTCCCCGCGAACCATCAGTCACTGCTTCCAAAACTGCCCCTATGGCTGCTCCGGCTGCGGCGCCCTTGACGATGCTCTTCCCAGTTGATACCTCGTTCGCGAAGGTATTGCATTCCTCCAAGTCTGATTCATATTGGGACATGTCTGTCCCTTTCGTATCTACAATCGGTTTTGAGTCTACCGCATCAAAAATAGAACCTGATTGAGTGGCCACGCATCCCGAGATACACCAAAGGCACAGCAAGGCAACGTAATGTTTCACAGTACTCTCAACTCGTTCATTGGCACGGTTAGGTTAACAAATGGCTTCACAAAAAAAAGGTTTCCCATCGTTCATCTCGGGATTGAAAAAAAACCCGCCCCTCAGGGGAAATCGAATGAACCGACCATAAGGCGAGGGGCAGGCCAACAGCGAAGCAATATTGTCATAACATCTGGTGAAACACGGTTTTAAAACCCGCAGCCATTCATACCCATTAGATACCTGAAATAAAAAAAAGGTTGCAACTGAGCAGAAATCGCCGAAGTGTTTTTGGTTCCCGACACGATTAGAATTTTTCCGCCCACTTAGTCGCCCGGGCTTTACGCTCCATCGCTTTTTTATCACCACTATGATTAGCTTATCGGTTCAGGTGGCAATTGACCCCGAGCCATGTAAGCTACCGATAGATAACACACAAAACTAAGAAAAAACGAAATATCCGTGGAGGGTTTGATGTATCGGACAAAAATCAGATCTCACTTGAACAATGGAAGTATAGGTTTACTGACGATTGGTGTGCTCGTGCTATCGGCTTGCAGCCAAACCCCCGAAGAGCCGACGACAGTTGTTGTCTACAACGGGGCCAGGCTTATCGTTGGAAACGGTTCGGTCATCGAAAATGCTACATTCACGGTTGATGGCGGCCGAGTGATCTCAGCCGGCCCATCCGGCGAGGTTTCTATTCCAACCGGAGCCGAGCGTGTGAATTTAGCCGGTATGACGGTTATCCCGGCGATCGTGGATGCACACACGCACATGAGCACAACCCGTGACGCACTCATTGATGACCTGCAGCGTCGGGCTTACTTCGGCATCGGTGCCGCGGTGAGCATGGGGTCTGATGGCCCGGATACACCGCTGGAGTTGCGTGAGGAGATGATCCCGGATGCAGCCCGGTTCCGTTCCGCCGGCCAGGGCATCACCAGCCCTGAACCAGGACGCAGGGTGGTGCACTGGGTCACGAGTGAATCCGAAGCCCGGCAAGCAGTGAGGGATGAGGCTGCCCGCCGTGTTGACCTCCTTAAGATCTGGGTGGACGATCGGGACGGGCAGTACGAGCAGCTGAGCCCTGCAATCTATGGAGCGGTTATTGAGGAGGCGCACCAGCATGGCCTGCGGGTTGCGGCCCACATTTTTGACCTTGAGGACGGCAAGGGCTTGCTGCATGCGGGTATTGATATTTTTGCTCACGGTGTGCGTGACAGAGACATCGATGATGAATTCGTCGGGCTCGTGAATGCGCGTCCGGACTTGCTGCTGATCCCGAACTTACCGGAACGTGGGGTGAGAACCGACTTAGGCTGGTTGGCAGGAGCGATTCCGGAAGAGGCTTATGAAGCGCTACAGGGGAGTAACACTGATCAACCGGAAGCTCAGACCGCTTTTGGCATTCAGGCCCGCAATTTGGAAAGACTCAATGGGGAGGGGATGAGAATTGCATTTGGTACTGACGGCAACATTCCCTGGGAGGCCCATGTCGAGATGGAGGATATGGTTTTAGCCGGAATGACGCCCGGCCAGGTGCTTGTCGCTGCAACCCGTAACTCTGCAGAGGTATTGGGTTTGGCTGACATGGGGACTATTGAAGCGGGCAAAAGTGCGGACTTTGTTGTGCTTGAGGCAAACCCGCTTGACGATATCACGAACACGCGCAGGATCCGGTCGGTTTACCTACGTGGCCAGGAAGTGAATCGTGTCGAAATCAGGGCACGCTGGAATTAAAAAAGATACGCGACTTATGAGAAAAGGATGCCATGGTTTTAGTGTGCGAGAGATACTCGCGGTAGCTGTTTTCTGGCTTATTTCATTCCATCTGGCAGCACAGGACGCCGAAAGACCGGATGTCCTGTTCATTACTATTGATGACCTGAACGATTGGGTCAGTGTCCTGGATGGCCACTCCCAGGTTCGGACGCCCAATATGGAAAGGCTGGCAGCGCGAGGACTCACTTTTACTAACGCCCATGCATCAGCAGTGGTATGCAATCCATCGCGGACATCTTTTTTGACCGGCTTGCGGCCCTCAACCAGCGGCGTATATATGAACAGCCCCCGTGATAGAGCTTATCCTGTGAGAACCCTGCCAGGGTTTTTTAAAGACGCCGGCTATCAAACATTAGGCGCTGGAAAATTGTTTCACAGGGGGAATAACGACAAAACGGCTTGGAGTGTTTACTACCCGGCCCTAGATGTTGAACGGCCAGACAAAATCATGCCAAGCGGTTCCGTACCGACCAACAAAAGTCCCTTTAAGGGAGGCCGTTTCGGCATTGATTTCGACTGGGCACCATTGGTTGCCGAGGACCAGGCCATGGCGGACGGCCAGGTTGTAGATTGGTCGGCGCAACAAATCCTTGCGACCAGATCGGTACCTCGTTTCAGCGGGGTCGGTATCTACAGGCCCCATCCACCTTGGTATGTTCCGGGGAAGTATTTCGAAATGTATCCCTTGAAGGCAATCGAACTTCCGCTGACTACAGATAATGATCTAGAGGATGTTTCAGATCTCGCGCTGAAGGTAAACAGTGTAGACACAGTGTCTCTTGATGGTGTTTCGGGCAGGAGTATCCACGAATGGGTTATTGCAAACGATCTGTGGACTCAGGCGGTTCAGGGGTATCTTGCTAGTGTCAGTTTTTCGGATGCTTTGTTAGGGCGTCTTCTGGATGCGCTTGATGAGAGTGGGCGTGCTTCCAGTACTGTAATCGTGATGCTCGGGGATCACGGCTTCCATGTCGGGGAAAAATCGGTATATGGAAAGAAAACCCTTTGGCGGGAATCGACCCGAATACCGCTGATCATTGTAGCGCCGGGACAGACTCAACCCGGTACGAGAACGGATGCCACGGTATCTCTCTTGGATCTCTATCCTACACTTATCGATCTTGCAGGAATCGGGACGCCCGAACACCTCGAGGGAACGAGCCTAGTGCCATTGCTAAAGAACCCCGATTTGGAATGGGATCGTCCTGCCCTGACAACGCATGGATATGGTAATCACTCGGTCACAGGTGATCGATACCATTACATCCGCTACTCGGACGGATCCGAAGAACTCTACGATCTTATTTCAGATCCCCACGAGTACGTTAATTTAGCCGAAGAGCCGGGTTTGGCCGGGGTAAAAAATGATCTCGGCAAGTGGTTTCCCGAGCATAACGAACCCGACACAAGAGGAATCAGCTTTCCATGGCGTGAGGTGGAATAGGTAGTAAGGCCGTTTTTTGCCAAACCGCCGCTTAAAAACTGGCAGTTCTTCATCTAGCATCATTCCCCCGTCCTTGACGTACTGAAAGGATTGACTGGGCATGGGTTGCTGATTTCCCGTGATTGAGCCCAGAAATTACTAACTATTGATGAGCGGGGAAGGTACCCATGTGCGGACCAGTCCAGCGCTATTATAAAAAATAATAGTTGATAATGAGAATCATTTGCATTTAAAATGAGAATGATTCTCTTTTGCAATAACAAGGTTGGTTTGGACATGGTGTATCTGGTTTTTATTCTTTTTTCTTCGGTCCTGCTCTATTCATCCCCTCAAATAGCCCTTTCTCAAAGCGTTCAAATGGAAGTAGTGGAAATCGTAGGCTCTCAGGAACAGGCAAGCAGAATTGCGGGTTCAGCCTCGGTCCTTTCTTCTGCAGATCTGGAGGTCTATGAATACACGGATATCCATAAGATTCTGTCAACCGTACCCGGAGTGAATTTCCGGCCGGAAGAAGGCTACGGCCTTCGACCCAATATCAGCCTTAGGGGTACTTATGCCGACCGTTCGGGAAAAATTACCTTGATGGAAGATGGGGTTCTAATAGCCCCTGCACCGTATGCTGCATCTTCGGCATATTATTTTCCAACCACAGGAAGAACCAGTGGAGTAGAGGTTCTTAAGGGGCCGGCCTCCATAGAACATGGGCCCTACACAATAGGTGGGGCTATTAATTTGCTGAGTACGCCTGTCCCGGAATCTGCTAGTGGTTTCTTTAACCAAGAGTTAGGAACCGATGGGACATCAAGAACACATGTTCATTACGGAACATCCCAGGAGAATTATGGTTTTTTGCTTGAGGGGCATATATGGAATTCAGATGGCTTTGATTTACTACCGGATGGGGGAGATACCGGGTTCGAAAAAAATGATTACATTGCCAAATTCAGATTAAATTCGGATCCCTCCGCTGACATCTATCATGAACTGAACGTCAAGTACCAGTGGTCCGATGAGCTATCAAACCAGACCTATGTAGGACTCGCAGACGCGGACTTCAGAAAGAATCCACATAGTCGCTATGGTCTAACCGCCTACGACAATATGGACAATGAGCACGACGGGATTTCTTTTAATTATATTTTAGATACCGGCAACCTTGAGTTTAGCGCCCTTATTTATAAGAACGAGTTCCAGAGGGACTGGTTTAAGGTAGATAAAATTGATAATAAGAAGGTTTATGGCATCGGGAACGGCATCAACAACATAATTGGTGCGGCGAACTCCGGGATTGCAACAGCATCGGCCATTTTAAATGGTAACAACTCGGAAGCAGTGGAGATTAAGCTCAAGCACAACAATAGGTCCTACTCCTCAGATGGAGTAAATTTAAGGATGGAATGGGGGACGGACCGACAGCTACTCAGCGTTGGGTACAGAAATACCGAAGATGACGAAGATCGTTTTCAGTGGTATGAAACCGCGAACTGGTACACGGGCAAGTTATCTGCTCTAACTGCTGGGGACAAGCCGGGCTATTCGTCAAACAACCGCGTTACTTATAGTGAGGCCTCGGCATTTTTTATTAACGAAGAAATTTACCTAGGCGATCTTACTTTAAATTTTGGCTATAGATCTGAGGAATGGAAGATTTCTCAGGACCGTTTTGTGGATACCCTTAGGTCTGCCGTGAAGACCAGCTCCGGTTACCCCAAAAAACTTTCAGACTCAGACAATAGCCTGATTGGATTCGGTGCCACCTACGATATAAACGATACAACCTCTCTATTGTTTGGTTTTCACGAAGGGTTCACTCCGACCGGCGGTGGCGCTGATCCCGAGGAGGCTGATAACATGGAACTGGGTGTGAGGTACGTCAATAGTGCGGGATTTTTTGAGCTTTTATATTTTAATACCGACTATAAAAACATGTTCGGGAATTGCACCTCTTCCGGAGGCGCTTTGGGTCAGTGTGAAATCGGAGATTCCTTCAATGCAGGCGCTGCAACTATCAAGGGCTTTGAGCTCGTGGGCCGGAAAAATATAGTTGCATCTTCGGGAGTCAATTACCCAATCAGCCTCACGTACACTTCCACCAATGCAGAATTTGGTAATACCTTTGGAAGCGCTTTCTGGGGGAATATAACTGCGGGGATGGACATTCCAGACACGCCGGATTCCCAGTTGGCCCTGAGAGCAGGATTTGAAGCTCAAAATGGCTGGAAAGGTACCACCACCTTTTACTCCTACGGGGGTACCTGTTCAGTGGCGTCCTGTGCTGCCGGGACCCGGGTGGAGCCGTATAGGCTAATCGATGTCTCTTTGTCTCGGACGCTTGGAGATCAGCTGGATATGTACCTGGTCGTTGAGAACATAACTGACGAAGATAGCTTGGTGGCCCGTGCACCCAAGAATGGAGCCAGAGCGCAAAAGCCACGTTCGGCAGTCTTCGGGATTCGTTACCGTATGTGATGCAGGGCCACCTGCTTTTGAGTACGGCTCGGCATAATTAGGGTTAGGGACCCCCTGAAAAGGGGTATTCAATCTGTCTGCAACCGCTTGTTACTGTTATAGTATCGACACTATATGTTATGGCTCTTTGCCGGGTGGTGGCAGTTGGCCGGTTTTGTAAGGGGAAAGTGGCTAGCGATTTCTGTATTAGCTCTCGGGTTGGTACTGCCGGCGTGGGCCCATCATTCCCATTCCAACATTGATCGAGAGGATATCCGGGTCCATTCGGGTATCGTGAGTGAGTACAACTGGTCAATGCCGCACGTGTTTCTTAGGATCATGGCCCCCAACCAAGACGGCCAAGCTGTTGAATACACCATAGAGTTCTTGCACCCGCCTGGGATGGTAGAGCGGGGATGGTCACCCGAAACTTTTACAGTTGGTGAGAGAATCACTTGGGAAGGGGCGAGTGACAGAAACCCCAAGCGGTATTTCACGAGCATGTTGTGGGCCGAGAGAGCGGATGGTACCCGTGTCGATTACGGTTTTGGGGGGGGAAGGAAAGCGGCCGTCTTGCCGTCTGAAGACTTTACCGGTTTGTGGAAGCGTTCCAGAAGCTTTGGATCGACTTATGCCCCACCACTGGGATTACCGTTGACGGAGGCCGGGCAGGCCTTATTTGACAATTTTGACCCAGGGACGAATCCACAAGTTGACTGTATGGAGCCGGGCCCGCCCCGATTCACAATTCTTCCTTACCCCATTCAGATTACCCGACCGGATGAGAAAACGGTTGTTCTAACGGGTGAGCTGAGGCATGAGCCTCGTGTAGTGTATCTTGATATGGACCATCCAGGCGGCCCGCCATCACATCTCGGACATTCCGTAGGATGGTTTGAGGGCAAGGAGCTTGTAGTTGAGACTACAAATTTCACACGGGATCGATGGGGAACGCATGCCGGGATCGATTCCAGCGATCAAAAGCATTTGGTCGAAAGGTATTCCATGAGCGAGGATGGGTTGACGTTGAAGGTACTAATGACCGTTACCGATCCCGTTTACCTGGCCCAACCTATAGAAATCGACTATTCCATGGACAAGCAGCCCGACAGGCAACTTGTCACTGCACCCTGTTCCCTCGAGGGGGCAGGGTTGTTCCTCACCGGTTATGAGGGCGAATGAGTCGAATTGTATGACATGGAGTTTTGAGTAGTAGTTAGGGAGGTTTTTTTATGAGGTTTTTTGTCGCAGTACTTTTATTCTTAGTAATGCCTCTTGCTATTCAGGCGCATCACAATACGCAGACGGAATTCGGCTGGTTTGACCAGGAGACTAAATACGCCGAGGGAGAAATTAAACGGATCCGGTGGGGTAACCCTCATGTCATGGTTGACGTTGAAATCACTAGCTCGGAGGGTGGCTTTTCTGTGGGTGACAGCTGGCGACTAATCAGCCATCCGGTTGCCATCATGACAGCCCACGGTTTTGATGGCTCGGAATTTGCGGTTGGTGATAGTTTAAAGTTTCACGGGCACACACACCTTAGGGATCACCCACTTCTCTGGCTTCGGGCCGTTCAGATCAACGATGGCCCAATGCGATCATCGATGCGATTTAACGATATGATCGACATTGCAAATGGCGTATTTGAGGCAAAGAATATGTTGCCGGCTGCCAATACGCATGGGTCACCCCCTGGCCGTGCGGGTGCCGAGAATGTTGAAAAACTCAGGGCAATGGGTCTGGTTGATGATGATGGCCTGATGATCTGGCCCCCACCCTAAAAGGGCTTAGCTTGCACTAGCGACTTCATCCGTTAGTGGTTGGGGAAAGAGAATTGCCGACGAACCTTTTTCTGGCCTACAGAGATCACGCGGGGCAGGGCCGGTCGACTGATTTTGTTAGCGTTTTTTTCCTGACAGCTTCCGAAACAAAGCAACCTGTTTACGCCAGCGGGAAACCTCCTCTGCCGGCAGGCCTCCCGAGTAAGTACCCGGACCCTTCAAAGACTTGGTGATCAGGCTACGGGCATTAATTTTGACCTCGTCATCGATGTTTAGATGTCCGATGATTCCAACGTTACCTCCGATTACGCAGCACTTGCCAATTTTCGTACTACCCGCTACGCCTGTTAAACCAGCAATAACAGTATGCTCACCAACCTGAACGTTGTGTGCGATCTGGATTTGGTTGTCTAGCTTGACTCCATTTTCGATGATTGTGTCATCGATAGTTCCACGGTCAATGGTAGTGTTAGCACCTATCTCCACATCATCACCGATAACTAAGTTTCCAATTTGTGGCACCTTGATCCATCGACCGTTATCCGGCGCAAAGCCAAAACCATCTGAGCCCAGCACGGCGCCTGGATGGATCAGGGTACGTTTTCCAATGATCACGTTATCGAGCACGGTTACATGACCAACCAGGCGACTACCCTTTCCAATCCTTACATTTGCTCCAATCAGACAACCCGGCCCAATGACAACACCATCTCCCAGATGACTGTCTCTCCCAACCACCACATTCGCTTCAATTTGGCAGGATTTTGGGATTTTTGAACCTTCAGCTACCACAGCGGTAGTGTGCACACCAGGTTGTGGAGCATTCTGAGGGCAGAGGAAATCAGCGATACGCGCATAGGTTGCATAAGCATTTTCACTAACAAGAGTAGGTACGGGGCAGCGAGCAGCCTCGTCTGCGTTGATGACTACGGCCCCTGCGCGTGTACCCGAGAGCTGTTTGCGGTAGAGGGGATTGGCCAAAAAGCTGATGGCATTGGGGACTCCGTTTTCCAGTGTCCCAACTGTGTTCACGAGAGTATCCGGACTACCATTTAGCAGGCAGCCAAATCGGTCTGCTATATCAGCAAGTGTGTATGACTGATTTTGAGAGTGTGTGATCATGTCTTGTGTGGCTCGTCTCCCGCCTAACATACACGGGCTAGTGGCGGCTTTTCCTCGTCTTGAAAAATTATCAGGCGCTCGGGTGCGAACCAAGAATAACGTTCAGCATACCGGATTGTTTCCCCGACTAGCAGCAAAGCGGGGGGGCTAACCTCAAATTTTTTGGTTGCCTTCACTAGAGTCCTTAGTACGGTTGCGATGACCCGCTGCTCAGTAGTTGTTCCACGTTCTATGATGACTACAGGAGTATCAGGATCATGTCCATTGTCCACCAACTGTTTTTCAACGGCGGCATATCTTGCCACACCCATATAAAGCGCTAGGGTTTGGCCAGGTTTAAATCCGCTTAGATCGACTACCCCGTCCTGGGTTTGTCCCGTCGTTAAAACGACAGAATGGGCCATGTCCCTGTGGGTGAGAGGAATTCCCGCATAGGCCGCACATCCTTCTACAGCTGATACACCGGGAACGATTTGAAAGGGTAACTCAGCTTCCGCCAAAGCCTCAAGTTCTTCGCCCGCGCGGCCAAAGACCATAGGATCCCCCCCTTTCAGTCGGCAGACACGTTTCCCCTCTTTTACGAGTTGCACCATGAGCCGATTAATCTGTTTCTGGGTTATTGAGGGTTGTCCTGGCGTTTTACCAACCGAGATAAGTTTTGCATCACGGCGCGCGTATGCTAATACTTCCGTGCTGATAAGCCTGTCGTATAACACGACTTCGGCTTGACTTAAAAGTTGTCGGCCACGCAGCGTGATAAGGTCTGGACTACCCGGACCAGCACCTACGATGTACACCTGCCCAGCGTGACTGCCAGTTTTTTCCTTCCATTGTTTGAGCGCGGCATCCAGAGCATTGGTACAGTCCTGCCCAGAGAAAATTTGCTCCGGTATAGGGCCGTCGATCATGTGTTCCCAGAACCGACGTCGCTGCTCAGTATCTTCAATAGCTTCGCGTACTGGGCCACGCCAGCGTCCCGCAAGTCGACCAAGCACCCCTAAGCGAGCCGGGAGCACAGATTCAATGATTCCTTTGACCCAACGGCTTATCACCGGTGACTGCCCGTTGCTGCCAACTGCAATCGTGATCGGATCACGGTCAACGATAGCCGGCATGATGAAAGAGCAAAGCTCTGGGTCATCCACAACGTTGCAAAGTCGCTTTTCAGCTTCCGCTGCTTCTGCAACCTCCTTGTTTGCCGATCGGCTATCAGTGGCAGCGATTACCAACCAATTTTCAATCAGGTTTGCACGGGAAAAGGGCCCAATTTCATATTTGATTTTTCCCTCACTATGGAGTTCTTTGAGCCTTTTAGTCATATCTTTGCTCAATACAGTAATTTTGGCACCAGCGAGCAGCAGCTGGTCGACTTTTCGCTCAGCCACGCCACCCCCTCCCACTACTAGGCAGGATCGGCCCTTTAATTGAGCGAAAACTGGCAGATATTCCATGAAACTTTACCTCACCACTATTAAGGCACGATAACTTGCCCAGCCACAGGGCCACAATAATATGTTTTTCTTGCCTTATGCCAGAAAGATATTAGTGCGCCAAGCCTGTTCAGGCAGAGGCCCTTGGTTGACAGCCCTTCTAACCAATGGTTATATGGGACCACTGGCCGCCAGCCTCTCTCGTCGAGGAGCGGCTTTTTATTATAAAACAATGATATAGAAAGTACGTGCCCTAACCTTTTCTCAAGCCATGACCCTAAAGCAGCTAAAATATCTCGTCAGCATCGTGGACAATGGATTAAACATTACGTCTGCGGCGGAGCGGCTCTATACCAGCCAGCCAGGTATAAGCAAACAACTTAAGCAACTGGAGGCAGAGCTGGGTGTGCAGCTTTTTACCCGGAAAGGCAAGAGCCTTTCTGCGATCACCGATGCGGGACAAGAAGTTGTGGCCCGGGCCCGTAAGATTTTGCGGGAAGTAGACAATATTTCCAGTCTTGCAAGCGACCTTACAGGAGAGCAAGAGGGTACGCTCTCTATTGCGACTACCCACACACAGGCACGCTATGTTCTACCCGAGGTGATCAAGCAATTTCGGGAGCGCTACCCTCAGGTTAATTTGGAACTTCATCAAGGCACGTCGGAGCAAATTGCTGAGCTAGTAGCTGCCAACCAAGTTGATTTTGCTATAGCAACCGGTTCACGTGAAATATTTTCAGGTTTAACGCTTCTCCCGATTTATCACTGGCACCGAATTGTATTGGTACCGAAAGGGCACAAGCTCACCGAGGAGAAAAAACCGTTGGACCTGGGATCCCTCGCCCAACATCCGCTGGTGACCTATGTCTTCAGTCTCACTGGTGAATCCTCTTTTAAAAAGGCTTTCCGAGACAAAGATCTTGAGCCACGTGTAGTGTTTACTGCAAGAGATGCAGACATTATCAAAACCTATGTGCGGATGGGTATGGGAGTCGGTGTTATTGCCTCTATGGCGTACGAATCCAAAGATGAGGAAGACCTAAAAGCTATTGATGCTAAGGGACTCTTTCCAGAAGTAACCACCTGGCTCGGTTTTCCCAGAGACAGGGTGCTTCGTGGTTACATGGAAGATTTTATTCACCTATTCGCTCCCCACTACCCTTTGCACATGATTCGTGATGCTGCTGGATTTGAAACTCAAAAAGAAGTGGATGAACTTTTAAAGGGCGTTCCGTTACCTGTTCGCGGTGGTTGCGAGGACGGTGCTGATCTTGCTGCAAGTGTAATTGTCCGACCGAGTTAGTATTTCAAAGTGGCTGCCGATCACTTTTCGCTAGCTGGAAAAACCGCCCTTATCACTGGTGCTTCAAGTGGTATCGGTGCTTGTCTTGCAAGAGGTCTTGCCTCTGCAGGCGCTGTCTTAGTGCTTACGGCACGGCGTGCCGAGAGATTAGAATCTTTGGTACAGGAGCTTGAAAATACCGGTGCCAAAGCCATTAGTATTCCGATGGATGTGACAAACTTTGATAGTGTTCGAAAGGGTTTTGATCAAGCTGAAGCGGCTCTTGGCGTGTGCGATGTCATTATCAATAACGCAGGTATTGCAGAGCCCAGAAGTTTTTTAAAAACTACCAGAGAATCCCGTGATCAGCATATGGCTACCAATTATCTGGGAGCCTGGGATGTGGCTCAACAGGCGGCAAGCCGTATGGTTGAGGCACATCGTTCAGGGAGTATTATCAATATTGCATCGGTTCTAGGATTGCGGGCTGCCTTTGGTTATTCAAGTTATAGTGTTTCTAAGGCTGCCGTCATTCAGCTCACCAGATCATTGGCGGTCGAACTCATCCACAATGGGATTCGTGTGAACGCGATTGCACCAGGCTGGTTTAAAACAGAGATAAACGCAAAGTTTCTTTCAACGCCCGCCGCCAAGGTTTACCTACAGCAGATTCCGGCTCAACGCATCGGTGAGCTTGAAGAGCTCGTTGGTCCGGTACTGTTACTTGCCAGTGACGCTGGCTCCTACATTAACGGCGCAGTTTTGACTGTCGATGGAGGTATCTCCGCAACTGCCTAGATTACGTTTTAGGCATTTATAATCTCGAGCGCAGCTCTCTCGCCAGACTCCATTGCGCCTTCCATTCCCCGATTATCTGTCGCCAAATGTTCACCACAGAAATGAATCAGGCCGTGGGGCTCACTCATAGCTGGAGTCAGGCGGGCGATTTGGCCTGGCTTGAAATACGCCCAGCCGCCTTGGGCAAAAGGGTCTGTGCCCCAAGAATGTGCTCCCACTAACTCCAACTGCCCCCTCGACGCCGGCCTAATGGCCTCAATTGCCTGAAGAGCTAAGCGCCCAGCTTCTTTAGCTGGCAGGGTATCCAGTTTTTCAGCTTTAAGTCCCATTGCCCAGGCCGTTAAGCCTGTTACCTCTGCCGGGTCCTCACCACTTCGGGTCGCTGATACCATACCAGCGGGTCCATCGGTAAACATGCTGGGTGCAAAGCCGTCTTTTTCCCAAAACTTGGATCTGTGTGCAAAGTAGAACTGGGTGATGGCTTGTGACTCTATGTTTTCCAAGGCTTCTGCTTGAAGTCCTGAGAGAGGCGGATCCAGTCCTATGTTACGCAACACACCCAAAGGAAGTGAACACACTACCCGTTTTGCGACATATACTGACCCGTCACTGCATCGTACTTTGCATCCACCAGGAGTGCTCTCCACTCCGGTCACCCTTTTATTGCAATGGATATCCTGCCGCAATGCGTTGGCCATTGCTTCTGGAATCCTTTGTACCCCTTCTTTAGCGGTATAACCTAGGGAACCTGCCGGCGCGAGAGATCTTTGCATGACTGAAAAGGCAGCCCTGAAAAATAACAGCAGCGCCGAGACATCGTGAGCATTCTTGCCATAGCTCACGTTAATTCCATATCCCAGTGCAATAGCTGATTCACTTAAGCCAAGACGTTTCAGCCACTCATGTACGGAGATGTCGTATTCAGAAAAACTCGGGCCAAGCCAATCGACCGGGGTTGAAAGCGGATTCTCTCTCTCGGCCACCACGCGGTGGTAATTCCAGGGAAAAAGGTTTTTGTCATTCGTTGGGAAAGAATTGCCCGGGTGATCAGGCCATTCGGACTGACGAATTATTTCGCCATTTAGCACTAGTTCTTGTTCCCGAAAAAATTTTAACATTGGTGTTACATCTACTAACTTCACGTCATATCGTTTTGCCGCATCGATGATGCGTCGATAACCTGCACCTACGTATGTCCCGCCCACCTCTTGTTTTCCCCCATGTTGGCTCATGGAATGAACGCGTCCGCCCACTCGGTTTTGGGCCTCCAGCATGCAAACTTTTAGTCCCGCAGCTTCGAGTTTCAGTGCAGCATTAATTCCGGCTAGGCCCGCCCCAATAACGATAACTTCGCTGCGATAGTCTTTGGTTATGGCTTGTGTCATATGGGGGTGCCGCACAGCGTCGGCTTTGGTTCTCCCGGTCGACCTGAAAGACAACAGTTGGCGGGACAGTAATCATGGCTTGGTCCTCCGGGACCTAATGCGGGACGAAGAGGTTTCTCCATCATGCGCTCATGGATTAGATCGAGAATCATTCTGACAAAGTCAGGGTGTGTTCCAACTGTGGAGGCACGGATCATGTTGAGATCAATTTCTTGTGCGCGCTGTCTGGCGTCGGTATCTAGATCCAACAACACTTCCAGATGATCACAAACAAATCCAATCGGCGCCACCACCACATCGCTGATGCCTTCTCTTTTTGCCTCAGCCAACGCGTTGCACACATCGGGGCCTAACCACGCCTCTTTGCCATAGCTGGCATTGTTACTTTGATACACCAAGCGCCAGTGTTGGTGGCCCAGCGCATCACCTATTAGCTGGCAGGATTCTTTTAACTGTTTTTGATAGTTAGTTTGATGAGCCATTGACTCCGGAAGACTGTGAGCAGTGAATAAAATTAGTGATTTTTTTCTTCCCT
>Ga0315336_1003547_pt1 | contig 20461 bp, 14 predicted proteins | sample ASW5metaG_FD_204512 | JGI IMG/M metagenome (GOLD analysis project Ga0315336, IMG submission 204512) | Ammonia-oxidizing marine archaeal communities from Monterey Bay, California, United States - ASW #5 | ecosystem: Environmental > Aquatic > Marine > Intertidal zone | place: USA: California... | reverse complement strand
GCTTGCCCAGGTGAGCGGCGATAGCGTGGGCCATCATCGTCTTTCCGGTGCCTGGCTCGCCATGGAACAGCATGAGGATGCCACGCCCGTAGCGAATGACATGGTCAAAACCCCATGTTCGGCGACACTCGAGGTACTCGTCGTGGCGCTCGACGACGGACAGGATGCGCTGCTTCTCCCGGTCGTCGAGCACGACCTGGTCCAGGGTCGCGCGGGGCTCCTCCAGCGAGGAGTACTCCATCATCTCGTCGGGCGGCAGGGCATCTCCGACCATGAAGGAGAACGTCCGGATGTTCACGTGCACCGTGGCCTGGAGCAGGTCTTCGGGGTTCGTGTAGCGGTTGCCGACATCCACCGTGACCAGGTCATTGCCGACCAGCGCTGCGTCCTTGCGGAACATGGCGCGCGCCTCGATGCGATCGGCGAAGCCGAGCTCGAGGAAGTTGAAGAGGATCTCCACCGTCAGGGGAGAGCCGCCGAAGCGCACGGTGTCGATCTCACCAAAGAGGTCCTCGAACCTGCGGGAGAAGCAGGAGGCGCACGACAGGAGCAGGGCGTGGCGCTCCCGTTCGTCGAGGTCGTACATCTCGACCAGTCGATTGAACGCGAGGAACGCGCCTCCCTGTTCAGAGACGTGCAGTCGCGCGTCGATCTGGCGCCGGTGACGGTTCTCGACCTTCTCGAGGCGCTCGATGGCCCCCTGGATCGTCTTCGGGTCGTCCACACGGCCCGGTCTTCCGCGACGGCGAGGCGCGTCTTCGGGTGGATCGGTCAGGTGTCGGACCTTCATCAGGCGTCGCACCCGCGCCTCGGCCCAGTGCAGCTCTGCCTCGAGGTATTCGAGATCCGAACGGAACGGTTTGATTTTCTTCTTCATGGGGAGTCTCTCGCTCTCTTCTTGAGATCGAGAGGACCGCCCAAATCAGGGCCGTCGACACTTCTTGCGCAACTTATTTACGCGTAGTTGAAGGGAACGGCGGAAAGTGGGCCTTTGTCATTGGTTCTCGCGGCAATCTCGTTCGTCGTCCACCAGTCTCTCAGGGCCGAGTGAGGAGGAATCGGAGTGCTTGATCCCCTCGCAGTGGCGAGATGGCAGGCGGCGATCCATCCGGCGAGTGGGTCCTTCTTGCCCTCGGCAGTCGCTTGCAGAGAATCGCGCAGAGACGCGGACGTATTGGACCCTCTGAGCTGCGCCAGTCCGCCCACCAGTTGCTCATAGGGATGGGGCAGAGCGGCCACGGGCTGGGCGTTCAAGAACCGCTCGAGCTGCGAGAGCCATGGGACCTTGAGGCCCGTTACCCAGCTGGCTTTCAAGCAGACGCTGACGCGAAAAGCGGCGGGGTGCCAGTCGTCCTGCATGACGTCGTCCACCGGTGCATCCCGGATCGCCTGCTCGAGCTCGGCGAGATCTTCGGGTGAGGCCTTCCCACCGAGGCGAACCCTCTCGATGAGGGCGTGGAAACGGTAGGTTTGCTGCCTCTCCCGGTCTCCAGGATCCGTGAAATTGGTCAGCGCCTCATCGAAGCAGGCGATGGCCTCGTCGATGAGCTCGGGGTCACCCAGCGCATGGGCCCGGAACGCCAACGCTTGGCCCTTGGTGCCGAGCAATGCACCCCTTTGCCAGTCACGAATGGGGACATCGGAGAGCGCTGAGGGCGCGAAGTCGGCAGATGCGGAGCGCCACTCCTCCAACGAGGAGATCGCTGTCAGGGCTTCGTCGAAGCGCGCGCCGTTCAGATGCCCGACGGCGTGTCGGTTCAGGTAGTGCACCAGTTCGTCAAAGGCGGCGCCGTCGCCCGTGGCGAAGACCTTGCGACTTCGCTCGTCATCTATTGGACCCGGGATCTGTCCTCGGTGATTGGCGATGGCCAGGCGGATGCTGTCGATGCGCAAGGCTACGAGGAGCAGGTCGTCGCTCGAGACATCGGCGTACCGCAAATCGGACAGGGAGATCTTGGAGAGTGCCGCCTCGGCCCGATCACCCTCTTGGCGTCTATCGCCGAGGAGTTCGGCCATGTCGAGCCGGAACATGGCGGTGCGGAAAGCGGACTTTGCCGCGTCGCCTACGGGAGGAATCAGCTCTTCCTTCCGCTTTCGCCCGCGATGAGCCGCCCAGGCCCCAGCAGTCCGAAAGAGAGCCGTGCGCGCCTTCTTCTGCCAGGCGCCTTGACCGACGACCGAGAATCCACTCACGTGCACGGCGTCATTGGCCTCTTTGCGAACCCACTCGAGGTCGCGCTGGACGTCCGGGGAGATCTTTCCGAGACGGGCCAAGACGAAGATCTGCTTCGCGAGATCGCCACCGATCTTCTCGTCGCTCTCGTGCTTCACCACCCGAACCAACAGCTCGACCAGTTGTCGACAGCGGTACAGGGTCAGATCAGGGGTGGTCCACAGCATGCGCTCGGCGTCTTCGGCCCACACCTCGAGCTGGGGATAGGACGGCTCGGGGACGAAGTTCAGGCACGGCATCGGGCCCTCTCAATAGGGGTAGTTCTCGGAGACGTATTGGGGGATGTCGAGTCCCCGCTCGGTCGCGGTTTTCACCAAAGGGTCCACCTTCTTGGGCCGGAGGCTCTGGAGCGCATCGAGTCGGACTCTGGCATCGAGAGGGTCGTCCAGCGCCGCATCGAGGGCCATCAGGGCCTCGAAAGTCTCTGCGATCTGCTTTTCGTCGCCGGGGAGGGCGAGGAATCCGTCGAAGATCCGGCGTATGTCGTCGGGGAGTGGCTCCATCATCGCCAAAATGCGAATGGCGGAACATACGACGTGGGTGACGATTTCGGGATTGTTGACGAGCTCCCTGCACAACCGCTTCGCCCGGTCGAACTCTCCGACGGCCCGCAGTGCAGCGGCGTATCCGAGGAGGACGTAGTGTCTGCCGCCTCCGAGATCTCCGCCGAGCTGGCAGCGGTCCCAGAGGGCCTCGATCTCGGTGAGCCTCGCACCTTTCAGCGCCGCCGAGACCCGGAAAGCAGCGGATAATGGATACGTAGCTTCGGCCATGAAGAAGGAATCCATCTGGAGCTCGGCGGCTCGGATCTGCCACTTCAATCCGTCCTCGCGACGGTCGTTCTGTGCGCAGACCCGTCCGTACGCACCCATCAGCTTGCCGGCGTTCGTCGTCGCTGGCGGGTTGGCGAGCAGCGGCTCTACTCGCTCCCGTATCTCTGAGAACGAGGGTCGCTCTCGGTCCGTGCACTGCTGAGTCATGTGGGCGTACAGCGCCAACCTGGCCTCTGGAGGTTGCTTGTCGACCCACTCCCAGGTCGGCAGTTCGAAGTCGCCGTCCCTCACGCCGCTGTGCCGCAATGCGACCATCTGCGTCAGCCGCAATTTCTGGAGTTGGTCGTCGTCGAGGTCGGCGATCCAGGCCTCAAGCGCCCGCTCGGCGGCGATGCGTATCGGTCGCCAGGCTTTGATCTGGCCCCGTCCCTGGTTGGCGCAGATGTAGAGGTACTCGACGATGCGTCGGCGACCGTCGGGCTCCTCTTCGTGGGCGAGCAGCTTGTCGGCGACGGCTTCTTCGTCCCAGACCGCGGCGATGGCCTCTTCTGCGTTGGAGACGCCGATGAGCTCCAGACCGAGCTTGGTCGCGAGCTCGGCGATGTCGCCCGTTTGTTCGCTGGCGACCATGAGGCGCTTGATTCGCGGTGCCATGCGGGCGAGGCCCTGCATCTTCTGCTCGAGCCCATCGACGGGCCCGACGGCTCCGGTGTCTTCGATGCGGGCGGAGATGGCCAGGTCCTCGGGCAGTGGCAGGTCCCAGGCGATGGATGCCAGAGACAGCAAGATCGACAGGCCCAGCGAATCTCCGTCGAGGTTGGGCTCCGGTCCCGTGTCGCCGACGCCTTCGAGCCACGTGTCGACGCGGCAGGCCTGCAGATCCTGGGCTTGTTGTGGCTTCCAGAGAAGCGGAATGGCACGAGTGAGGACCCGGCTCGCCCTGCGGACCTCCGCTTTGCTGGTCGTTGAGAGGTCGGTGGTTTGTCCCTGCGGATTCCGACTCCAGGACCACAGAGAAACCTGGCCCTTTCCAGTGACGGTGAGGAGCGGCGCCTGGCCCACAGCGAGAGAGGGCGGGTTGCCTGCGATGTCGACAGCGGTGGCCATGCTCAGGAACTCGTCTTCGTCTGGCCAACACCACGGTGCCGCCAGGAGAGCTGCTCGAGCGGCTTCGCGGTCGACCCTCGTCGGGTCATCGCGCAACTGGCTGATGACAACATCGCTCATGACGGACCCAGCTCCACCCACCACTCGCCGACCTCGAGTGCGCCGGCTTCGGCCAACCGTCGATCCTCAATCTCAAGACGCTGATCGAGGCTCGCCACCAAAGCCTCACCCTCGCCATCCAGGTGGGCGAGAGCCGTATTTAGCGAGGTGCTTTCACGCAGGCCGTGGAGCAGGTAGCTGACGCTCTGCAAGTCGTCCCGCAACAGCGCGGCGTCAGTCAGTTCCCGGCGCCAGCTTTCCTTTTCGTGTTGCGGGCGTGCCGCCAGTGCTCTGATGATGGCCTGGAGGTGTGGGATACGCCTGATCGCCAAGCGCTCCGCCGCCGCTCTGTAGAATGGGCCCAGATCTTCAATCCACTGGTCCACCCGTGGGTCGTGTGACTGCGTCCCGAATAGCTCCTCAGATCTTGGCGCTGGGCCGAGGCGGGCGTAGAGGCCGGCAGCGACGGTTGCTCGATACGCGTCTCCGGTGACGAGGTTTTCCTCGATGAGAGCACGGAGCCACGACGGCGTCCCAAGCGCCATGTACCGGCTGATAGCATTGGTATCGACTGCGCTGTCCCGATGTGACTTCAGCGAATACACGCCGTCCTCCTCTGCGAACAGGATGAGAGCTGTTCCGGCGTCGTCCGAGATCAGCGCTTCTGTCTTGACCTCGATCAAGAACTCAGTGCCATCGGCCCGTTCTACTCGGAGGTCTGCCTCGTACACGCTGAGAGCTCCGCCGTGTCGATTGCGCACCCGGAAAGCGGAGGTGTTTTGGCGAGAGGTGGCGACTTGCCAGCCGAGGCGGTCCATCTCGGGGTCGTGGCGTCCGATCCAGCTGGTTCTTTCGATCTGGTCCAGTGGGATCTGGGCAGAGCGTGCCTGAGCGCTGTCGCCGTCGACGGGCGCAAGGCGTGTGGACGCGGCCTCCTCGAAGGAGCCCATGCCGTGTTTGCGAAGGAGTTCGGTGGTGTTGTTCATTTCGTCACCTTTTCGCCTGTTCGTGGTCGATTCGGATGTCGAGTTCTGCCGCCTGGAGGCAGTCGTTCAAGGAGGTGGCTTCGTCGTCGTCGCCAGCCGCTTCTGCGTCGGTGATGAGTCCGCGGATGAAGAGCAGAAGGCCCCCTTTGCGGATGTCGCTCTTCTTCTTCGCCTCGATCCCCAGCCGCGCTCGCTCGATCTGCTTTGAGAGGTAGTTCTTGACGTATTGGCGCCGGGTCATCGTGGCGTATTTGGGTTTGGCCTGACGTTGTTTGTCGAAGATGTAGTCGAGTGGATCGAGCACCTCGGAGTTCCAGTTCTTGATGATGAGGGCGTGCTCGATTGCCAGCCGTCGACCAGGAGCTGCGTCCTTTCTGCCGTCGGCGAGCCATCGGTTCACGAGTGTGTCCAGCTCGGTTGTGAGTGTGGTTTCGCTACCGTACAGGCGGACTCGTGCTCGCTTCATGTCCTCGGGCGCGAAGCCTCGAAGGGCCTCGTTTTCTGGAGCCATTGCCCGCTCTGAGTGATGCAGGACCTGATGTGCAGCCGGTTCTTGGGGACTGTCGCCCCACCCTTCGTGCTTTCGACCACTGAATATCTGGCGGAGTGTCCCGTACTTGTCCTTTTGGGGCGCTTGCTCTTTGACCCCCTCGCCGGTGAGGAGGTTGCTGACCACGCGTTCGAAAATGGTCTCGAAGGTGCGGTAGATTCGACCGTTCTGGGTGCGGTACGCACCTTCGATGAGACGCTGGAGTTCGTCCTCCGGGCCGAATACTTCCAATCGCTCGATGATCTCGAAGGCGGGTACTCCGTCTGCGACAGCATCGTTGACGATGGAGCGGAGTCTTGGAGGACTGATATTGGAGTTGTTTGCTTGTTCGCGCTCGAGTCGCTTCTGTTCTCTGGAATTTCCTTTCCGCCAGGTCAGAAGCTTCACCCATGCGTCCTGCAGCGCTACGTGCAGCTCGTCCTCTGTTGCGTGCGTCGGCCGCGTCCGCGCAAACTCGACTCGGATCGCCTGGAGTCGATTCTGGAGGATCCCCGCAGCCTGGTGCTCTTTTGCCGGGTTGGCCTCGGCGTCGGGCATGGCCGCTTGTTTGAATGTCGCGAGCGCTTCAGTGAGCTGCATGACATGTCCAGGGTTGAAGGTGATGAGGCTACCTCGAAGAGAGAGGGCCCCGGGAAAGAGAGGGCTGGGAGCCTAGCGCTCCTCGGTGCCCTCCCAGACGGCGTGGAACTGCTCGCGCAGCATGGGCAGACCATTCGCGGTCTGCCAGAGGTCCATGCGACGGCGCAGGGCACCGCGGGCGATGGCCTGCCGGATCTCGGCCGGCAAGGCCTGGGCTTCGGCGGCGAGAACCGCCTCCACCCATGGGTTGTTGCATCGTTTGACCATTCTCGGGGACTCCTTTCCCGGGGGTTGTTCTGTCCCCGGGATCTAGAGGACCGTCGAAAATCGGGCCGTCGACACTTCTTGTGCATCTTTGTTGAATTTAGATCACCTCCGCCAGTTCGGATGCCGAGGTAAGTACCTTGATACCTTTAGATTCGCAGAGTTTCAGCGCCCCCTTTGAGAGGCCTCCAGGGGCGTAGATGTACAGGCGTTCGACCAGAACGCCGTCTACGAGCACTCCGGAGTCCCGCAGGGTGACCAGGCGCTCGACCTTGTTGCGCAGGTCTCCGACGGAGAGCTTGCTGGCCCAGTCGCGGACCTCGATGACCGAGCCGTTCAGGGTCATCACATCGATGTCGGTGAACTTGACGCCGTTGAGGTAGACGTTGCGGCCGATGTCGAAGACGGTCGTGCCGAGCTTCTCGAGGCGCAGGGCCGTGGAGAGCTCTCCGAGCAGGCCGCGACGCATGCCCGGCAGATGCAGCGCCCGGGACAGCTGCACCAGCTGATGGGGCAGTCCCGGTAGATGAGAGAGGTTGCGCATATAGGTGGCGACCACCTTGCCCAGGTTGCTCTTGCCGAGCTTGTACAGGGCGTTCTTGAGCTCGCCAGGCGGCACGGCGATTCGCTCCTTGGCGATGAGGATCAACTTGCCGGCGTCTGCGGCCAGGGCGGTCAGGGCTGCGGTGAGGGACATGGCTCCTCCTCCTGGTTCACGGGGTGAATCCCACGGCGAAGTACGGCTTCGTTGTGGCCGACGAGAGCCGGCTGAATGCCCGCGTCTCCGATGGCCGGGGGATGTTCGAAGAGGTCGGGGTGCTGATCGGGGTCCCACTCGGCGTGGATGCCCAGGATCTGCAGGAGTTCACGCTCGGCCTTCAGGACCGCCAAGGTGTCTCCGTGCTCGGCGATCTTGAGCTCGAGCACCCGCTGCTGGATGTCTACTCGCTCGGCGTCGAATGCCGCCTCTTCCGCGCCGACCTGTGCCCGAACGTCGCCGGCTGGGCCCTGCACGGCTCGCAGCGCCGACCTGGGTGGAACCTGCGTTTCTGCTCGAACAACGGACTGGGCGAGGGAGGCGCTCAACGCGATGATCTCGTTGGTGATGCGCTCGACTTCGCTCAGGGAGGCCTGCGTCGCCTCGTAGGCCCGGTGATTGTCGCGGTCCACGGCCTTCGCGCCCTCAAGGAGGGCTTGGTGGGCTTCGCGGGCCGTTTCCAGCGGCGACGGGGGAGGCGGCGGGGGCATCGGGATGGTCGGCCTTTCCTTCGGCCGGAGACGCTTGAGCGCATTGACGCGATTGTCCAATTCCTGGATCTCGGGGTCGTTTGCGGGATCCAACACATCCAGTCTGTCGAGTCGCTCGGCGATGAGTGCCAGCTCTTCATCGGGGGTGAGCTCGACAGATCTCGCGCGTCGGCGAGGGTCAAGTCGGCGTGCGTGTTCGGTGAATCGACCCATCACATCCCCCAGGACAGGGCGGTGGGATGGGTCCAGCGCTCGCCGCTAGGGACGTGCACGACGGCGAAGCGAATCCGGAGCATCTCGTCGAACCAGAGGAGGGTTCGCAGCATGTCGCCCTTCGCCATGCGGACCGGCATGGTGATGGTGTCCGCGAAGATCGTCTTCACGTTGTCTGCCGGATCCTCCGAGTGGGTCCAGGCGAGCACCATCTTGAGTTTCGTACTTCCCAGGCTGAAGAAACCGCCGCCACCCTGGTAGAACCCCTCGGCCTCGAAGGGGTTGTCCCGGTCCGAAGAAACCCGTGTGCCGGCGGCGACGACCGGCACCATGACCGAGGTGCTGTCGCGCGTCCGCAACATCTGCTCGGCGAGGATGAACTCTGGGACACGCTCACCGATTTGTCTGCCTCCGAGGCGCGCATACTCGGCAGCCCCCATCGCCACTCGCCGCTGCACATCGTGCTGGACGACGACCACCTCTGGAAAGACCTCCCGAACCAGGTCCGCGAAAGGCTCGAACTGGGCCAGGCCGCCGACCAGAAAGACACTGTCGAAGCCGAGAATAGTCTTGCCGATTCGCCTGCGGAACTCCGGCAGCAGGGTCTTGAGGAAGGCTCTCTGCCCGGCCAGGACCTCGTGGGAGCGAAGTTGGGTGAGGGCCTTTCGAATGGAGAAGCGGACCTCGAAGTGGGTCGCGCCGACCTCGAGCCAGCTGGCGTGTTCATCGTCCAGCGCCCCCGAGACCTCCTCGAAGATCTGCTCCATCTGGAGGTTGAACCGCGGATCGTGGCGTATGTCATCTGAGATCGCCGGTGAGAAGGCGCCGAGTTCGTCGAGCGCATCGATGAACGCCTCGAGGGTCGCCGCCCCTGCCAGCCCAGAGCTGCGGCAGAGTTCCACGCACCACGCATCCAGCTCACTCTCGGCGTTGGAGCTGCACACTGCGGCGTCGAATGTGCCCGCCCCTACGTCGAGGATGAGCGTGTTGCCAGGAGCGATGACGTGGTCCACTCTCAATCCAAAGAGGGCGGCCACGGGCTCCTCGACCATGCGCGGGACGATGGTGACCTCGTGGCCCAGATCCGTCAGCGCTTGCTCGACGATGCGGGCAATGAGAGCGCAGAAGAGGTCGTCGGTCTCGGGATCGACTCGCCAGCCCGCGGGAAGCGTGAGGCACAGGTCGACCCGGGTGCGCCCGGTGCGGAGGACCATCTGGATGATGCGCTCTCCGTACAGGCAGATCAGGTGCACGGCGAAGGCCTCGAACAGCTGTGCCGCTTGCTCCTGGTCGTAGGGCCCCTCGAGTGGGCAATCGCGGCTCAGATAGGCCTTGAAGTGCCGATGCAGGTGGACGCCAGGCTGATGGGCGGCGCGAAGGGCCTCGCCACCGAAGAGGAACTCTCCCGGTGCGATCTCGGCGATGGCGCAGGGGTAGTTCTCGACGTAGTGGCGGCCGACCTTGGCTTTCAACGCGATTGTCTGGACTCCAGCGCGCCCCGCGCAGGCCTGCGCAGTGCTCGTGCCGATGTCGATGCCGATGTAGTTGCTGTCTTTGTAGTCGTGGTCGCTCATTTGCGGACTCCAGGAATCAGGCAGGTGACGTAGGGCTGGCCGTAGACGGCGCGGATGCGGGCGCCTCCGACGAGGCAAAGTCTGGGTTCATCCACGTGTTTGTGGTAGGTGGAAAAGACGTGCTGGGTGAGGCGCTCGAGGTGGGTGTCCTGCAGGCCACACTCTTTGGCGAAGAGCTCGATCTCGGCGCTGTGGGAGCGCGGCAGGAAGACGTGGTACTTGGCCCGGTCTCGCACCGCGGCGGGGATGTCGGCCAGCGTGTGCTCGGTGTAGAAAACAGTGATTTGTCGCTGGCGACCGGCGCGAACGAGATCCTGGAGGTAGTCGTCGAGGAGCTGTACCGAGGTGTCCTCGGTCTCGGCCTGGGGCACGCGCTCGCGCTCTGAGCCGCCGAAGACCCGCTTCATCTCGTCGAGGATCAACAGGGTGGGTTCGGTGGTGCACAGGCCCAGGCGGTTCAGGGCGACCAGGGTGGCCAGGACGAAGAGGCACTGCTCCTGGCGCGTCAGGTCTCGCAGGCAGATCACCATGCGGGTGCCCGGAGTGAAGATCGGGTGGCCGTCCTCGCGGATCAGGTGGGCGACATCGCAGGCATCGGACTCGAACATGCGCAGGCGCTCGCGGATCGCCTCGTAGACCTCTCCACCGTCGGCTTGGGTTCTCGTTCGAACCGTCGTGTTGAGCTCGGTGATCCGCTGTGCGAGGGAGTCGATGCCGAGGTCTCGGTCGGGAACGAAGGCGTCGTACAGGGCGCTGCCCAACATGCCGCCGCCGGGAACGATGTGCTTGAGGATGTCCCGCTGAGCCCGGCGTTCGGCGGGACTCATTCCCAGGAGCTGCCCGTCGCGATCGCGGAGGGTGGCCGGTGTCTCGATCCGAAAACCAGCCTCGCGATAGAGGTGCTGCTCTTCGGGGGATTTCTCGGCGTCGAGCACGATCTTGATGTCCGCATCGAGGCGGGTGCTCATGAGCCAGTCGAGGAAGGTCTTTCCGCTCCCGGGGGGTCCGGTCACGGTGGCGAGCTCGCCCGGGGCCTGGAGCACGGTCTTGTTGGTGCCCCGAAGCTGCAGGCACCCGCTGCCGTCGGGGGGCCTCATGGCCGGAGTGACAGCAGTGCGAAAGCCGATGACTCTGTCGAGGGCACGGAGGCTTCGATAGGCCGTGTCCCGTTCGATCAGTCGGTGGAACGGGGCAACCTCGGTGGTGTCCTGGTAGCGGGACAGGAGTTGATCGGCGACGGAGACGAGGCCTCCGGTCAGAGCGATCTCGACCTCGAGGGGTTGGCGTTCGGGGGGCGCCGCGGCGAGCTCCGAGGCGCGCTTCAGGCGGCCGGTGAGGATGACGTCGATCTCCTTGCTCGTAGTCCCCTGGGCCTGTGATCCGCCGAAGGTGCGCGATGTACCTGTAGTGTCAGCGTCGGACCAGTTGGCGGCTTCTTTGCGATCGGGGCGGGTTCGGCTCTCTGATCCGCCGCCGCTGAGGAAGATCACGCTCCCTCCGAAGTTGCTGCCTCTGGTGCGTGTGCCGACGGTCTCCTGTCCGCCTCGGGTCGCGGTGTGGGACGCCTGTTCGGTGACGCTGAACTGCAGGGTGTCGGTTTTGGAGCGGCTGATTTCGGAGGCCCGACTCCAGATCCGTCCCATGTCCGTCATGCGGGCTTGGGCTTCGCGGCTCCAGGGAAACACGCGGATGTGGATGCCACCCGAGAGGCGATGGTCCTGGATGTACTGGCTGTGTTCGGCGATGTCGGCGAGGAATCGGGCGGGGAGGCGAAGCCGGCGCACAATCGTGGCCCGGGGGATCTGGGTTCCCTCGCCGAGGAGATCGAGCTCGGCGGGTCGCACGTCGATGCCGACCGGGTAGCCGCCCTCGTAGTGCACGTGAAAACCGGTCACGTCTGTGCGGATCGCCCGCATCAGGGGATGCAGGTCGGGCAGAGCGTGTTCGTTGCGTGGCTTTGCCAATGGAAGGCCGGTCGTGAACGCGGGGCGGTCGAAGCGTCGCAGCTCGGTGATCGAGAGCAGCGATTCGCCGTCGGCCGGCTCGAAGAAGGTCAGGGCCTCGACTTTGATGTCGATGACGGTCGGCGTGAAGTTTGAGTGCATGGGAAGTCCTCTCGATTCGAGAGGACCACCGAGATTCGGGCCGTCGACACTTCACGCAGATCATTTTTTCGGGGTGGTGCGGTAGCATGGCTCTCCACTGCATGGATTTCGGGGGATTCTGGTGGGTGCGGATACCATTGATCGCGGGCGCGAAACCCAGGTTGCAAACCGCTATCCACAGCCGATCGCCGACGAGTACAAGCGGGCCTGGTCCCTCACCACACCGTCGGAGCGGCACGCGGCCCTTCTCCAGGTCGCCGGCAACACGCTGCACTATCTGGCCGCCGTCGCCTGGTCCGAGTACCGCTACAAAGGGCACGTCGATGCCAAAGTGGAAAAGATCGTCGCCCAACATCAGGGGCGGAACATCTCCACCGGGACGTGGCTGGATCTGTTTCGCCACGCGGCGGTCGCCAACGAGACCAGCATCCTGAATCCGAACATCGGGAGGAAGTTCGGGGCCGACGTGCTCGAGAATGCGGCGCGCTTCGTGAACACCTGGAACAAGGTCAAGACCTTCTGCAAGATGGGCATTCAGCCCCACGGCTGGGACCAGCTGCTCAACGTCGATCTCGCCAACAAGAAGCAGGAGCTGTCCGTCTTCGAGTACTGGGAGACTGTGGTCGAGTGCAGAAACCACTTCCACCACCCCGAACAGTCCGAGAGCCGCAAGTACGACTACCCGATGGTGCACGAGCTGTTCAAGGCATTGAACCCGGTGCTTCGGGCGAGCCTGCTCGAGGTCCTCTTCCTGCCAGAAGTCCGGCTGGCGCTGGCCGACTACCGCTGGGCCGTTCCCCGCGGCGATGTCCTCTATAAAGGAGACGACATCTTCTCGGTGCAGATGGTCTACCGGGTCGGTCAGGCCGAGCCGCCGTTTCACCTCACCCGGAAGGGCAAGATCGAGCGCGCGGAGTACCTGGTTCGGGTCAAGGACCAGGAACCCTACGTCCGCTTCCATTACCCGAAGTGGCCTCCCGCCTGGGAGGACGTCGGTGCCATTGGGATTGGGCCGACGCAGCCTGGCGCCGAGGAGCGCTACGCGGGTGCGGTCCTCCGATCTCTTATGGACGACGGGAGGATCGACGACAAGGAGCGGGCGTTCTTGCGGATCATCGCGGATGCCTGCGGCCTGGATGACGCCCAGGTTGGAGCCATCGAGACCCGGGTCGCTCTGGAGTTCGCTGCGAACGAGGTCATCGAGCCGCCGTCCGAACCTGCTCTTCCCCCCGTCGCCGCAGACGGGCCCGCTCCGGAGATCGAGGCCCCGTCGGGGTGGCCAACCGTGGGTACCGCGATGCTCAAGCGCATCCGCGACCGTGTCCGATTCGCAGAAGAGCCGCTTACGACGAGCGATGATGCGGCACTCGAGCGAGTCCGTCAGGGCCGGGGAAGGCTGTGGATCCAGACGGATGCGCTCGGCGGCTACGAGGTCCATTTCGTGACCAAGTACGGAGACACCGTCTGGGTCGTGGTGGCCTTCGCCTCGGTGAGAAAGCTCCGCGATCCGGACTACCGGCGGATCCGGCGCACGATCCTCCAGAGCTGTGACCCGGTCCCGGGCCGTGGGTGGGAGCCGCTGAAGTCGGTGCCCACCCGCCTGGCGCTCAAGACGATGAAGCGCTTTCAGATCGCCAACCTCCTCGACGAGGACGTGCTCGACGAGGTGGTCTCGGTCATCGGCCGACTCGATGACTACGTGCGCACCACCAAAGAGGGAGAGCTCCCAGAGCCTCCGGACTCCACCGGTGAGATCCGCAGGCCCGAAAGCGAAGAGGTGGACTGGCCCGGCGCCGGCCGAGCGTTCCTGAAACGGCTCCGCGACGCGGTGATTCCGGTGCTGCCTCTAGAAGTCTCGCGGGTCTCGACCGACGAGGAACTCGACGAGGTGGTCGAGGACAGTGAGGCCCTGGCGCTGTACCTGAACCGCATCCACTCCCTTCACGTGTGGTTCCTCGCCCGCCACCGCAGCACCGTGCACGTCGTTGTCGGCTTCTACTCAGATCATTCCCAGCGAGATCCCGTCTATCGAGCCGCTCGTGAGGCCATCGAGGCGCACTGCGATCCGTTCCTTGGACCCGGCTGGCTCTTGAAGCGTTCTTCATACGATCTCGGACTCGAGGCCGTAAAGCAGTTCCGGATCCCCGAGCTCGCGGACGACCAGGACGAGGTGGTCGAGGCTGTCCGGGTGCTGTCCGAGTTCGTGATGGAACACCTCGAAGACGTGCAGCGCCTGGTTCCGGAGGAGGAACCGGAGGAGGAGCTGCCGCCGCTGGAGTCCCATCACCGCTTCGAGGGTGTCTGGCTTCCGCGTCTGTTGTGGGCGATGGAATACGCCAGGCGCAACGACCTCGAGCCCGTCGCCGCCGCGGACATCGCCCGCATTGTCACCGAGCAGACTGGCACCCTCGTTCAGGGAACCAACACCGCCCGGGCGTTCAGAAACCACCCCGAGTGGGAAGAGTTCTGGGAGGCGAGCGACGGCCAGAGATACGCCATCAACGACACCGGGAGGCAGTTGTTGCGGGATATTCTCGATCCCGAAGTGGATTAGAAATCTGCTCGATGAGCCTGTGAAGCCGATCCGCAGGCCTCGACGGTAAATAAGATCGCGTCGAAGACACGAGAAGTGTCGACGGCCCGGATCTCGGCGGTCCTCTCGAATGCAAGGAGGACAACATGCCACTCACGCCGTCCGCACTCGAAGCCATCATCGCCGCCGCCCTCGCCGCCCTCGGGCCCGACGCCGAGCGACACAACGTTCCCTGGAAGGGGGGAGAGAGACTGTCTTCGGTCATCTCCATGGAGACCGGTCACCCACTTCTGAGTATTCGGAATCACCGCTACGCCCCCCACTTGCGCGAGGCCCCGGACTACGAAGACATCAAGAGCGACCCCAATTCGGCGGCCAGTCAGGATCGTATCGCCGAGATCTTGCGGGGGACGGAGGGCTTTGAGGAGCTTCGGAAGAACCTGGCCGAGGAGGGACAGAACGAGCCGGGCATGGTGACTCACAAAGGCATCCTCGTGAATGGCCATCGTCGCTGCGTGGCCATGCGCGACAACGGCCAGACCCACATCAACTTGATCGTGCTGCCCAGCGACGCCTCGGAGAAGGACATCGACCTGCTCGAGGTGATGCTCCAGGCCCGCAAGGATCACAAGGCCAGGTATCCGTTCAGCAGCCGCCTCCTGCAGGCGAGAGAGCTGGCCACCACCTACGGCTTCTCCAACGAACAGATCGCATTGAAGCTTGGAGATGCCGCGTCCAGCGAGCCCGCCGAGCTCCGCAGAGGTGCGAAGAAGGTGAGCCTCGCCTTTCTTCAGCTCATCACCCTCGAGGAGATCCGCACCCGCAGCGGCGGTCGGATCTCGCTGACGGCCTTCGACGACAAGATCCAGACCATCACCGACATCGTCGATGCCTATGAGTCGCTGAAGACCACCGATCCCGTCGGAGCCTCGCGAGTCCGAGAGCAGCGCATCCTCGGCGCTCTGGGAGAAGGGGTGTTCTACCGCCATATCCGCTCAGTGAATAAGGACCCGAAGTCCAAGTATCTGGCGACGGCGGTCGAGGACGACGACGTTCTCAACGACCTGCTCGTCGCACTGCGCGCCGAGGCCCCACCGGCTCCCGCGGCTCCAGTGGTTCACGCCTTCTTTGGCGGCGGAGCCCCCGCGACCGCGGCGTCCAACCTCAGCCCCCTGGTCGATGCGTTGGCGCGGAGCCACGGGACCGACACCATCGAAGTGGGCGGCAAGAGCTTCGATCGGCAGATCGTCGTCGGCCGGGTTCAGGCTGCCTTTGCCGAGGGGGATCGAGAGCTCCAGGCCGACGAGCAGCGGGCCAACCGCCAGCCCAAGCAGCTGGTCGAGGACGCGACCCTCAACCTCGGCTCTGCTCTGACGGACTGGATTGCCGCGCCGTCGGATGCGATCGAGATGCGCGCTGCTCTAGCGGACCTCGATCGCGCCGTTGCCGCTCTCAAGCGCGCCGTGGGGGCGAAATGAGTGTTGTAACCCTGTATCACGAGCCCTTTGCCATGCGCGTCGAGCGCGGCGACGGGGTGCCAGACCTGTTCTGGCTACGCACCCGCGCCGAGTGGGGGACCCGCGGCCGCAATCCAAACTTCGAGATCCGCGTTCCCCTGAGCCTGGTCCTCGAGAACGGCTCCTGGTTGCCTGCCGCGTGCGTCATGTACGGCGTCGAAGTCGAGATGGACGACGCCGTCAAGGACCTGCTCGAGGCGAGGACCCAGGAGCGCGTCGCCCTGCACCGCATCCTCTCCGGTGACTTTGTCGCCGAGGTGGCCCTCGCCCCCGCCCGCTTCACCCGGGAATTGTTCGACCACCAGCAGCGGAATCTGAATGTGTTGGCCACCCTGCTGCACGGGGCCGACTTCTCCGTCCCGGGGGCCGGAAAGACCACGGTGCTCCTGGCTTTACACGCAACCGAGCGCCAGCGGGGACGAGTCGAACGACTCCTGGTGGTCGCTCCGCTGTCGGCCTTCGATGCCTGGCACGAGGAGGCCCAGGCGTGCTTTGAGAGCGCTCCTTTGCGGGTCCATGTCTTCGACGGCACGCCGATTCCGGACGATGTCGAGCTGTTGCTGGTCAACTACCACCGCCTCCAGGGTGGTCGACGCAAGCTGATCGCCTGGATGTCGGAGGCACCGACCCACCTCGTGCTCGATGAGTCCCACCGGATGAAGCGTGGGCGCGGAGGGCAGTGGGGGGCCCGTTGTCTGGATCTGAGCCCGTTTGCGGCCCGCCGCGACATCCTCAGTGGCACGCCTGCACCGCAGTGCACCCGCGATCTGCACGCCCAGCTGGACTTCCTCTGGCCCGGGCAGGCCGCTCACCTCGTCCCGGGCAATGCCACCGACAACGAGGTCAGCGACATCATCGACAACCTCTTTGTGCGGACCACCAAGAGCGAGCTCGGCCTCAAGGAACCCACCTTCAAGGTCCTCCGGGTGCCGCTCGAGGGAATCCACGCCGACATCTACGACGCATTGAGCGATCGATACGCCGGATCACTGCCCTTTTCCCGCCGGGATCGGCTCCGGTTCCTCGGCATGAACAGCGTCGTCATGTACATGCTCGAAGCTGCCACGAATCCGGGTCTTCTCCCTTGTGGATCGACCCAGGGAGACAGCTGGCGGTGGCCACCGCTGACGATCCCCGCCTCGTCGACCCTCGCCGATCTGCTTCGGTCCTATGGGCGCTTCGAGACCCCTCGCAAGTTCCTCGAGCTGAACAAGATCCTCATGGAGAATGCCGCGCAGGGTCGCAAGACGCTCGTGTGGACCAACTTCACCCGGAACCTGCTCCTGCTCGAGGAGATGTTCGCCGTCTTCAACCCCGCCACCATCCACGGGGCCATTCCCACGGCTGCCTCGGCGCCGGCCGGGGCCACTCGGACCCGGGAGTCCGAGCTCCATCGCTTCCGCCACGACGACGAGTGCATGGTGCTCTTCGCCAACCCGGCGGCCACCAGCGAGGGCGTCAGTCTCCATAAGTGCTGTAACGACGCGGTCTATCTGGAGAGGACCTTCAACGCCTGCCACTACCTGCAGAGTGTCGATCGCATCCACCGCCTCGGCCTGGATCCGACCAAGGAGACCCGGGTCACCTTCCTCGTGACTGAGAACAGCATCGACGAGGTGGTCAACGCCCGGGTCGAGGACAAGGCCGTGCGCCTGGGCCGACTTCTCGAAGACCCCGACATCCAGGCCATGGCTCTGCCCCAGGACTCCGACTACCACAGCCCCAACGACCCCACCGAAGATCTGCGCGCCCTGCTTGCTCATCTCACCCGGGACGACGCGTGACCCCCACCGGTCACCAGCTCGGCGCCGCTCTGGTCGCCGGCAGCATCCTCGATCGTCCCCTCGCCCTGGAGCGCGCCCTGGAGTCGTGGAGAGCGCTGCCCACTGGCGGCGAGTTCGTTGGGAATGACCTGGAGAATGGGTCGAACTTGCTGCTTCGGGCTGAACTTCTCGAGGCTGGATCCCATCTGGCACCGACGCCCATGTTGGCGGAGATCCTGTCGCTGCCCGAGGAAGAGGCCCGCCGGGTCCTGCTGCTGAGGATCCTCCAGCGGGAGCGGCCGCCGTGGCTCGAAGGTGCTGTCTCCGAGGAGGGGAAGCTCCGCGAGGCGCTGATTCCCGATGTCGCCGTGCGCGTGCTCACCGATCTCTACCCCGACCTCGAGCTCCGCGAAGCCGTGCTCATCGCGCTCGGTCAGCGGGTCGATCTCGAGGGACGCGACGCCGTCGGGGCGGAGGCCGAGCTCCTGGTCGTACAGGCCTGCCGGGACCGGCTCGTGGCGCTCGGCCGCGAGGACCTATGCGCCGGTGTGCGGCGGGTGAGTCAGCACTCGGATCTACTTGGATACGACGTGGTCACGCCCACCCTGAGCGGCCGGAACTGGCGGATGGAAGTGAAGGCGGCGCGGCGGGAGGCGAGCCACTGGGAGGTGGTGCTGTCTCGGATGGAGTTCGAGCACGGGATGCGGGATCCGCGGTGGCGGCTGGTCGCGTGCCGGGTCGGACGACGGGCCGGTGTGCTCGGGTTCGTGCTCGCTGGGGAGGTCTCGGGTCGGGTTCCGTTGGATCGGCCGGGTGGTCGATGGGCGGATGCGCGGCTGGCGTTGCCTGGGCCCCATGCGGGTCTACCTCCACTGGGAGGTTGCTGATGATGCCCGCGGTACACTCGGCCGCTGCGGCGTGGCCGCGATTGGAGAGCGCGGTGCCCGCACAGCCCGAACGCACGTTCAGCCGGTTGTTGAAGTCGCTGGATACCCAGGTTCGCGCGAATAAACGGTATCCGTGGATTGGATACGCACAGCTCGGTCGGTTCATCGAGCAGCTCGATCAGGTCGTAGCCAAGGCCCTTGGGGTCTCGCCGGCGAAGGACATGTCGCTCTGGGGTGATTGGATGCAGGGCCATCCCGAGATCCTCCCAACGAATCTCGAGGGCTTTGCTGAACTCCAGGACATCTACGAACGTCTTCGTGGGCGAGACACCCGAAACCTCTTCTACACGTTTCAGAATCGACACACGGCCGCCCACGCGCTCGCGCACGAATTGACCATGGACTGGACGCTCCTGGAGGGAGCCCTGAAGGACGTCGTGCGCATCACTCGCACGCTTGCTGTCCTGCTCGAACCTGTGGATTTCATCTCGAAGATGTTGGCTCGCCAGACCACGGATCTGCCGCTTCGAAACGCCTGGTCTCTGGAAGAGGTTCTCCTGCAGTGCGAGCCCCTCGACCTGGTCGGAGACGTGGCGGTGGAGCTGGCGGAGCGTGCGCTCGTTGCGACTGAGCGGGGCGGGCAGAAGTCCTACGACTCTCACCCGCACTGGAAGACGCCGGACAAGGTTGCGCGCTCTTGCGCGGCGCAGGGCAACCACCCCGCCAACGACGGGCACGATCAGGTCATGTTGTTCGCCAAACGTCTGCTGCGTGCCCTCATGGCTCACCGTGAAAACGCAGATGGGAAGGGCTTCAAACTGCAACCGCTCAGCGACTGGCTCGACAATCGGAACGTGCCGGATGCTCTGCCGCCAGTCATCGCCTGGCATGTACGCCTCGACTACGTCGACCCCGACTGGGTTTGCGAGGCGGCGTGGGTGCACGATGGAGAGGATCTGCTCCACCATCGTCGTCTGGACCTGAGCGCCGGCACTCTGGAGGACCTGTTCGATCAGCTGACGGGCGTTCTCTTCGATGACGTTCACCCGGATGTGCGGGTGAGGGGTGCTGACCCGAACACCGGAGTCCTCTCCTTTGGCCTGCCCCACGAACATGTCGGTGAAGGCCTGCTCTCCGACCGCGAGTTTCGGGAGCTGTCCACGCAGTTTGCCGCCCAGGTCGTGCGCCCGTTCAGCGTCCGGAGGCGGCGGCGGCAGCAGCGGGAGTTGAACCGCTACATTGCGCACCCGAAGGAGAGTGGCCCGCTGAACCGGTCCGCCCGAATCGACGACCCCTTGGAGAGCCACGAGATCAAGAATCGACTCGGCGATCGCGAAGTGTTGTTTGTCGGGAACCCGGCCTGCTGCGCCGACTCCATGGACGAAGTGCTTCGCGCCTTTACCAAGGCCCCCTGCTTTGTTTTGCACGTTCAAGGGGATCTCGACTCCGCCCTCGACCAGGTGTTCGACGGCGAGCCCGAGCGGGAGTTGCTCGACTTCCTGAAGCGATTCAGGAACCGGGACTACTCGGCCAAAGAACTCACCTGCGTCCTGTGGAATGACATGCGCTATACCGTCGGTTCGGCCCAGAGCCTGGAGACCTCATGAGCGATCTCAGCGAGATCTACCCCGAGACTGGGAATGCCGTTCCGAACGCGGTGACCCGATGGCTGCAGAACCCGCCTCCGTGGCGCACATTGGACGCGGTGCCCGAGCATCTGTGGGCTGACGAGCGCCCCGACCAGGAGCGTATCCGCTGGCGGAAACGGGGCACGGACTACGTCTCTGCCGGGCACCGTGAGGTCCTGGCGGTCAACGTCTCGTTGATGTTGCGCCGTCCGCTGCTGGTCAAGGGCAAGGCGGGCATCGGCAAGTCGACCCTCGCCTACCGGATCGCCGTCGCTCTGGGACTGGGCGAGCCCCTGCGTTGGGAGATCAACTCTCAGTCGACCCTCAAGGATGGCCTCTATCGCTACGACGCGGTGTCCCATCTCCGCGCGATCCAGCAGGCAAAGAAGGGCGAGACGATTT
>Ga0315336_1003545_pt1 | contig 20468 bp, 18 predicted proteins | sample ASW5metaG_FD_204512 | JGI IMG/M metagenome (GOLD analysis project Ga0315336, IMG submission 204512) | Ammonia-oxidizing marine archaeal communities from Monterey Bay, California, United States - ASW #5 | ecosystem: Environmental > Aquatic > Marine > Intertidal zone | place: USA: California... | reverse complement strand
CCTTGTTTGCCATTCGTTCGTTTCCCGTTTCTGTTCTGATTGTTGCGGCTTGATTTGGGCGCGGGTCATGCATGAGCTGCCCCTCTGGTGAGACGCCTGATCCTCGACCTATCCAGTGGCGTTGGCAACGGCCGCTTCGTCGATCCCGACCGAACGCGCTGTGGCCGTGATCGAATTCCAGGTTTCCTCGGTCAGCGGCACGCCGTTTTTGGTGCGATCTGCACGCGTCGCTGCTTCCGGCTCACCCGGAATCAGCACCGCATCGTGACCCTGCGCCAGCTTGCCGTCCTTGAAGAAGGCGATGTAGCGCGCGACTTCGCCATCGAAGAAATGCGCGGGGTCCACCACCTTCGGGTCGATGTAAATCGCCAGCATGCCGTTGGAAAAACGACGGTCGTGCTTGGTGGCGCCGTTGCCTGTGAGCGCGCCGCCGAGCAGTTCGCACATCAGCGCGAGGCCAGAGCCCTTGTGATCGCCGAAGGCGCGGATCGCGCCCTTGCCCTGCGCATGCACACGCGGACCATCGGCCTCATAAGGCCCATAAAGAACATGCGGGTCTTCGCTCATGCTGCCGTCCTCATTGACCAGCGCGCCCTTCGGCAGTTTCTTGCCGCCGCGGCTCGCCACCATCACCTTGCCTTCGGCGACGATGGAGGTTGCAAAGTCCAGCACCACCGGCCCCTGCCCCGGACGCGGAATGCCAACGCAATACGGCGCGGTGGAGAGCTTGCGCCCGACGCCGCCATAGGGGGCGACCAGCACGGAGCCTGCCGCATTGACGAAGTAGATCGAGACCAGCCCTTCGGCGGCGGCCATTTCCGCCCAGTCGCCGACCCGCCCAAGATGCCCCGAATTCTTCAGCGTCATGGCCGACAGCCCGCTGGCTTTGCATTTGTCGATGCCGATCCTCACCGCCTGCGGCGTCACCGTCTGGCCGTAGCCGAAGCCGCCATCCACGACTGCGATCGAAGGCGTATCGACCACCAGCTTGATGGTCTGGTCTGGAATGATGACGCCCTCTTTGGCCCACTTCACATATTGCGGCACACGGATGACGCCGTGGCTGTCGTGCCCGGTCAGATTTGCCGTGGTGAGATAGGTCGCGATACGGTCAGCCTCGGCCTTCGAGGAGCCTGCGCGCGAGAAAATATCAGCGACGAAACCGATGAGTTTTTGGGAGTTGATTGTAACCATATTTATCTAGTGCCCTGTATCCGACGTTTGCCTGACTTCGCAGCGCCCTCCGAGCAAACGTCGGATACAAAAGGGCACTAGCAAATTTATAATTCTAGTGATCCTTTGGTTCTGACATTCGTAAAGGTGCCCGCGAATGATATCATACGAATGTCAGAACCGGATCACTAGACTGCCTTGGTATGGCCGCCAAGATAAGCGGCTCTGATTGCTTCGTTGCCCCACAGTTCGTCGGGTTTGCCGCCCAGTGCAAGGCGGCCGGTTTCCAGCACGTAGCCATAATCGGCGACGGATAATCCCATTCGCGCATTCTGTTCGACAAGTAAAACAGTCGTGTCGCGGCGAATTTCGGCAATGATCCGGAACACCGCCTGCACGATCACCGGCGCAAGGCCAAGCGATGGTTCGTCCAGCAGCAACAAGCGCGGCTTCGCCATCAAGCCACGTGCCACCGCGACCATCTGCAACTGGCCGCCCGAGAGCGTCCAGCCCAGCTTGTCCGCAAACTGCCGGATATCCGGAAACAGATCGAACATCGCATCCGCTTCGCGCGACAATTGCGCTTTCGCGACCCGGCGGTTCGATGCGCCGAGCATGATGTTCTCTTTCACCGTGAGGCCGGGAAACACCCGCCGCCCCTCCGGCACATGCGAGATGCCGAGGCGCACGATAGCCTCCGGCCCGAGGCCCACGATGGACTTGCCCTCGAACAGGATTTCGCCTGCCGCAGGCTTCGCAAGGCCGGATATCGCGCGCAGCGTCGTGGATTTTCCGGCACCATTGGAGCCGAGCAGTGTCACCACCTGCCCCTCGTCCACCTTGAGCGAAACACCGCGCAGCGCTTCGATTTCGCCGTAAAGCACGATGAGGTCGTTGATCTCGAGCAGCGCCATGTCTCACTCCGTCCCGAGATATGCGGAAATCACGTCGGGGTGCTGCAACACCGCCAGCGATTCACCGTCAGCGATGCGACGGCCGAAATTGAGCACCGTGATATGCTGCGCAGCCTCGCGCACCAGCGTCATGTCGTGATCGATAATGAGGATGGTGAGCCCCTGCGCCGCGATGCGCTTAAGCAGATCGTGCAGTTCAACCTTCTCGCTGGAGTTCAATCCGGCCGCGGGTTCATCCAGCAACAGCAGCGTCGGATTTCCTGCAAGAGCACGAGCGATCTCAATCAGGCGCTGATGACCGTAAGAGAAACTGGATACCAGTTCATTGGCGCGTCCACCCAGCCCGACGAACGTCAACGCCGACAGGGCGCGTTGTGTCAGCGCTTCCTGCCCTCCCTGACCGATCAAGGTGTTACCGGGACGCTCCGCGCCGATCACCACATTCTCCAGCGCGGTCATCGACCGAAAAAGCCGGATGTTCTGGAACGTGCGGCCAAGGCCTGATGCGGTCCGCTGATGCGCAGGCATGTCGGTCACGTCGGTGCCGTCGAGCACGATCCTGCCCGACGTAGTCTTGTAGAGACCCGACAGCATGTTCAGCGTAGTGGTCTTGCCGGAACCGTTCGGTCCGATCAGCGCATGAACGCCGCCACGGCGCACAGAAATATCGACCTGATCAACGGCTTTCAGGCCGCCGAAGTGCTTCGACAACCCGGTGACCTCAAGAACGATATCGCCGCCGGTTTTTGCGGGCGCAAGCTGCAGCGCAGGACTTGCAACACGCGGCGGCGCCTTTGGCCGCCACCTGTCGATCATCTCTTGAATGAAGCCCCAGATCCCGTCCGGCATAAAGCGCACAATCAGGATGACGAACAATCCGTAGATTGCGAGATAAAGACCCGGAATGGTCTTGAGAAAGCGCAGCCATTCCGGAATTAGAATCAACAGCCCGGTTCCGATGACCGCGCCGATCGGGGACCCGACGCCGCCGAGCAGCGCCATCGTCAAAAATACGATCGATTCTGCGAAGGAAAACTGGTCCGGGCTGACGTAAGAGAAGCCGCCCGCGAACAATCCGCCGCCGATGCCACCAAGCAACGCAGAGAGCGCGAACGCAGATACTTTGGTGCGAAAGATGTCGATACCCGCAACGCCTGCGGCGAGTTCGTTGTCGCGAACAGCGCGCATCGCGCGGCCGATCCGGGTATCCGGCAGATGCCAGACGAGATACCCGATCACCGCAAGCGCGGCGACGCAGAACGCGAGAAACGATTGCTGCGACTCGAACAGCGCGGGCCGCCCGATCCTCGATACGCCATCGGGCCCGCGCGTGAGCCAGATCGCGTTGATCATCACCAGCGTGACGATCTGTTGGAACGAAATCGTCACCATCGCAAGGTAGTGACCGCCGAGCTTGAGCGTACTCATGCCGAGCAGCGCGCCAGCCGCCAGCGCCAGCAACGATCCGCCGACGAGGCAAATCCAGAAATTGATCTGATAATCGGCGGTGCCGAGACCGACGACATAAGCGCCAAGGCCGAAGAACGCGGCCTGCGCCAGGTTGATCTGCCCGCACAGTCCAAGCACCACCGTCAATCCGAACACGGCAACGGCGAACGTCGTCGCCTGCATCAGGATATTCAGGACGTAACCGTCGAAACTCATCGTCGCGGCGGCGAATACAGCAATCGCGGCTGCGATGAAATACGGCAGATGCCGCAACACCGAAGGCATCGAGCGCACACTCGCTGCGGCCTTCATGTTTTCGCTATCTACGCTCATGCTTTTTCCGCCACGCGTTCGCCGAAGATGCCTTGCGGACGGAAGACCAGAAACGCGATCAGCACGAGAAACGCAAATGCATCCTTGTAGGGAACGGATACGTAGGCCGCACCGAAGGTCTCGATGATGCCGAGGGCGATGCCGCCGATGATCGCGCCGGTGACGTCACCGAAGCCGCCGATGATCGTGGCAGCGAACGCCTTCAATGCAATGGTCGCCCCCATCTGGATCGAGACAAAGAGGACGGGTGCCACGAGAATACCGGCCAGTCCGCCGAGCACCGCCGAGTAGATGAACGTCAGCATGATCATGGCGGACACCGAAATGCCGAGCAGCGACGCCATTTCCTTGTCCTGCGATGTCGCCTGCAGCTTCTTGCCGAGCATGGTCTTTTCGAAGAACCAATAGTTGAAAATCACCAGCGCGATGGTGACCGCAATAATCAGCAGATACTGGCTGTCGAGATAGACCGGCCCCAACTGGATGCCCGGCGTCTCGAACCAGCCCTCCAGCACTTGCGGCGCGGGTCCGTAGATCGCCAGCACCGAGTTGGCCAGAAAGATCGATGCGCCGATGGTCGCGATGATGACCGGCAGGAAGGTACGATGACGCAGCGGATAGTACACGCCGAGATTGAAGATCACACCGAACAGCGCCATCCCGGCCAGCGAAATCAGGAACGATAGCCAGTACGGCCATTGCAGATCGACGGCGAACACCACCATGAGGAAGGCCGCCACCATCGAAAACTCGCCTTGCGCGAAATTCACCACGTTGGTCGCGCGGAAGATCAGGACAAAGCCGAGCGCCACCAGCGCGTAGACTGAGCCGATACCGATGCCCGTGAAGAGCAACTGAAGAATCTGATCCATGTAACACTCGGTGCGAGAAATGAAGACGCTGCGGATTGGACGGCATCTCGGCGGCGCGCGAGGGCACGAAGCAATCCGGGAATTATTGCTGTTGTTGCCGGATTGCTTCGCTTCGCCAGCGGGTGCGGCTTCGCATGCCCGCGAAAGCCGCCGCGAGTTACCTCTTCGCCTCGATGTGCTTGTCGAAGACGATGGTCCCCTTTTCGTTCTTCACGATGTTGTAGCCGTGAAGGCCGTCGCCGTTTTCGTCGAAGTTGTATTGGCCTTCGGCACCCTCGAAGCCCTTGATCGCGAGGATCGCCGCGCGAACCTTTTCCGGCTCGGTGGATTTCGCCGTGTTCATGGCCTTGGCAAGAACCGTGACTGCGTCATAGGTCCATGCGCTCTGGTTGTCGGGCGCGAGCTTGTAGGCATCGCGATAGGCTTTGCCGTAAGCCTTTGCCGTGGGGCTGGACTCTTCGGCATAATCAGCCACGCCGTAGGTTCCGTACAACGACGCACCCGCGAGCCGCGTTGACGAGACACCGACGATGGACGGCGAACCGACCCATGGAATGTTGACGCCAAGCTGGCGCAACTGACGTGCGAAGATGCCAAGATCGTTCTCGAACGTAAAATAAGAACCCAGCACGTCGGCACCGGATTGCTTGATCGCCAGCACCACCGGAGTGAAATCCTGACTCTGGTTGGCATAACCCTGATCGAGCACGGGCGTGATGCCGAGCTTGCTCAATCCTTCGGTGAGCGCCTTGCCGCCTGCGGTGCCGAAGGCGTCGGTGGAATGCAGCACCGCCCATTTCTTCTTGCCGAGCGTGTTGGAGCCGTAATCTGCGATCACGCTGCCCGAATAGCTGTCGTTCGGACGGAAGCGAAACAGCCACTTGTTTCCCATGTGGGTCAGGTTCGGATCGGTGCCGCCGATCGCCACCGGTTTGCCCAGCTTCAGCACGTCCGGCGCCATCGCGTGAACCTGGGTCGAGCGGATCGAGCCGAGGAATGCGACGATGTCCGGTTGCGACGCCAGCTTGGAGAACGCGAGCACGACGCCGGGATTGGTGGTCTGATCGTCTTCAGTAATCAGTTCAAGCTGCTTGCCCATCACGCCGCCCGCCTTGTTGACGGCCTCGAGCGCAAGCTTGGCGCCGTTCAATGCGAACTTGCCCTGTTCGGCTGCAGATCCGGTAACTGGCAGGACCTGGCCGATTTTGATGGTTGCGCCTTGCGCGCCGGCACTTTTGATAAGCGCCGGTGCCGCGAGAGTTGCGGCCACCCCGACAGAAAAATCGCGTCGCGTTAGTTTCATTGTCGTCCTCCCAAATGACCGTGCTTTTTCTGCCGGCCTTGAGGGGATTAGACGTTCGAAAAACAAGATTGTCTACCGATCCGCAGCGGAATTATCTCAAACATCCGATCATTGCGCTGCAGCGCGCGAAATTGCGGAAAGATGCCCGAAGGGACCCGATTGGCCTCTCTGTCATGCGACAGACAAGATGCGTCCGGCCGCAATTTTATCATTTTGGTGCAGTGCGCCACATTTTCGGGTGAACCAAAGCGTGCTATGAGCGACCAATGAATATCGCCCGCCAACGATGGTGTTTAGAAATGTCTTTCCCCGCGTCCCGTTTTGATTATCGCCGTTTTTGCAGTGCCGCCCTGGTCGCAGCCGTTCTGGCGGCCCCGGCCCTTGCGCGGGCCGATTCCGCTCCGTTTGCCAACTTTGCGGGCAATTGGTCCGGAAACGGCACGATTACCATCGCCGAAGGCGGTACGGAGCGCATTCGCTGCCGTGGCACCTACACCGTCGATGGCAGCGGCAACAACCTGCATCAGGTCCTGCGCTGCGCCAGCGACAGCTACAAGTTTGAGTTGACCAGCGACATCGCAGCCCGTGGTGGCAGCATCTCCGGTTCCTGGAGTGAAGCCAGCCGAGGCGTCAATGGCACCGTCGAAGGCAGCATCTCCAACGGGCAAGTCAGCGCGCTGGTTCAGACCAACGGTTACGCAGCGACCTTCAACGTCTCGACTCGCGGCAACAGGCAATCGGTCAATATCAGTTCCAAGGGCGAGCTTCGCGGCGTCACGATCAACCTGGCGCGCGGCAACTAGGACATCGCAAATAGTCAGAAAAAAGCCCGCCGATGAGAATTCGGCGGGCTTTTTGCTCTCCGGAATCAGGCCCGCCTACTTGCCGGCCCACGCCGCCTTGATCCTGTGCGACGTGCTGATCAGCCACATCGCTGTCGGCCGCAGGATAAAGAGGTCCGCAATCAGCGCCGCAATCATGGAGAAAGCGCTGAGCCAGCCGAACAGGCGCAGCGAGGGCAGATCCGAGAACACCGTGACAACGAGGCCGCACGCCAGCACCACCGTGGTCAGGATCAGGGCCGGACCGACCAGGACGGTTGCCCGCTCGACGGCCTGTGCCTCGTCCACTCCAGGTTTTTCTTCGAGCCTCAGGCGATTGAGGAAGTGGATCGTCGCGCTCAAGCCCAAACCAAACGACACGGTGAGCGCGACCACGCTGGCAAACTGCAACCCCTCCCCGAGGAACCACAGCACGGTGCCCGAAAGCACCACTGGGAAGATGCCCGGCAGGATGCTCGCGAACATCACCACCACCGAGCGGAAGGCCAGCCCGATGAACACCGCCACCAGAAGAAACTCGATGGTGAGACCGTGGTTGAGCTTGCTGATCATGCTGGCGCTGTTGCGCGCGGCGATGGCGGACAGTCCGGTCACAGCGATATTGTAACCGGGATGCGCGCTGCGAACCGCGCTCATCGCGGCATCAAGTTTGTCCACCGTCGGCAGGATCTGGCTTGAATCGAGATCTGGCACGCGCCCAGAAACCACGACCGCGTCCTGATTCTCCGAAATGAAGCGCCGCGACAGATATTTCGGCAGCACGTCGACATACTCTTTCAGGATCGCCACATCGGAGCGGCCAGCCTTTTCGGCGAGCCAGCGCCGCAGGGTCTCGATCGACCACACATTGCCGACCCCCGCCTGTTTCTCGACGATTGTGTGGACGGCGGCAATGGTGTCGAGCGTTTCCGGATCGTACAGCGACTTGCCCTTCGGGAATTCGATCAGCACGTCGATCGGATTGGCACCGGTCAGCTTGGCATCGAGACGGCTTGAGGCTTCGACCGCCTGCTGCTTGTCCGGCACCTGATCGGCGAGCCGGTAACGCGGCTGAAGGCTCGCATAGATCGTGCCGAGACCAAGCACCACGAGCAGCGCAATCAGGCTGAAAAGACCGGGATGGCCGACCATTCGCTTGGCGATAAACGCGCAGAACGCGCGCAGCGCTTCGACACCGCGGTCCGCGCCCTTCACCTTGGTGGCGAGCAGGTTCTCCTTGCGCACCAGCAGCACGCCGAACACTGGCACCAGCGACAGCACGGCGATCAGCGCGATGATCGTCGCCATCAATCCGGCTTCGCCGAAGGTGCGGATCAGGTCGGAGTCGGAAAACTGCAAGGCAAGAAACGACAGCGCCGCCGTGCCGTGGGTCAGCACGCAGGCCGGTCCCACCACCAGAACGGCATTCCGGAAGGCCGTGTATTTGTCCTCACCGGCAATGAGCCGGTCGCGCGCCGCAAACGTCAGCTGCATCGAGTCGGCGAAACTGATGACCATGATCAGCGGTGTCATCACGTTCAGGAACATGTTGAGGCTGAATCCGAGCCAGCCCAGCGTGCCGATTGACAGCAGAATCGCCAACAGCGGCGGAAACGCCGCAACGATCATGAACGAAATACGCCGGAAAAAGATGATCGCGATAATGCAGCCGGCCAGAATGCCGGCGATGTTGTAGGTCAGGCCGTCGCGCTCGACCGCGTTGCGGATTTCAAGCTGCATTACCGGCACGCCGGACAACTGGCTGTCGAGGCCCGAGCCTTGCAGATCGTCCGTCATCGTCTTGCGGACTTCGCCGATGGTCGCGTTCAATCCCTTGTTGCCGACAATCGCAGGGTCCAGCGCAAGCACGATCAGCGCCAGCGTACCGTCCTCCGACAGCAGCTTACCCTTGATGACCTCGTTGTCTCGGACGCGTTTGATAAATTCGTCATAGGCAGCACCCTCCGGAAGCGTTTCCGGGAACAGCGCTGCGGGCAGTTTGCCGCCCTCGGGCGGCTGACGGGCGGAGAACAGCGAAATGATGCCGCGGGTGCCGTCGATCAATTGCAAGTCCGTCACCAGATCGCGCAACTTCTCGACCGAAGAGCGCTCTAGCAGCGACTTGCCCTCCACCACCACCAGCACGTCGTACTCGCTGGACGGGAAGCGCTTGGTCACTTCTTCATATTGCTTGTATTCGGGCGTGTCGGACCGGAACAGCTGGCTCAGCGAATCGTCGATCTTGATGCGCTGAATGCCGAAGACCGCGACGACGCAGAGCGCCAGCAGGATCGCCGCCGCCGTGCGCGGAGCACGGAGCGCAATCAGCCCGATCCGCTCAAGGCCGAATGCGATGCTGAAATGACGCTTTCCGGAATCGCCTTGAACAGGCTCTTTTGAAATCTGATGCAACGGGACAGTTCCGATTCGAAGGTAAGCCGACGATTTATCTAACAGATTTGTTGGGATAGCGAGGCATGCCCGCTTAATAAAGCAGGATTAAGTGGCGTTTGCGACACATCCCGCCACCTCCACAAACGCAACGCGGCACCACCGAACGGGCCAAATTTGCCCCAAATTGCGGCAAATCCGCTGCCCCCGCTGGCACGGAATACCGCCTTTTTACGCGCCGCCCGGTGCTGATATAACCCCCGCCATGTCGTACAAAGTCGCCGCCTTCTATCAGTTCCTCGCCCTTCCGGATTTTGAAAACCTGCGGGAGCCGCTGCGCAATATGTGCGTGGCGCTCGACGTGAGGGGCATCGTTCTGCTCGCCGCCGAAGGTATCAACGGGACGGTGGCCGGTCGCGACGCCTCTATCGATGCCCTGATGAACCAGTTGCAAAATGGCGCCTTGTTCGATGGCCGCCTGAACAACCTGGAGCTGAAATTCTCGACCGCCGCCGAAATGCCGTTCAACCGGATGAAGGTCCGGCTGAAAAAGGAGATCGTGCGGCTGGGCGATCCGGAGACCGATCCGAACGCCAAGGTCGGCACCTATGTCGACGCAGCGGACTGGAACGCGCTGATCAAGCAGGACGACGTGTTGCTGCTCGACACCCGCAACGCCTTCGAGGTCGAGATGGGCACCTTCGATGGTGCGGTCGATCCGAAGATCACACGGTTCGGCGAATTCTCCGACTACGCGACCCGCGCGCTCGACCCGGCGAAGCACAAGAAAATTGCGATGTTCTGCACCGGCGGAATCCGCTGCGAGAAGGCCAGTTCCTATCTGCTGTCGCAGGGCTTCGAGGAGGTTTATCACCTCAAGGGCGGCATCCTGAAATATCTCGAAGACATCCCCGAGACGCAAAGCCTGTGGCGCGGCGAATGCTTCGTGTTCGACCAGCGCGTCGCGCTCGGCCACGGATTGAGCGAGCGCAAGTTAAGTGGAGACGGCGCCGATCACACCGATGCCACCGAAATCGAGATGAGCGAGCAGGCCCAAACCGAGGAAGCCAATGACTGAGACCCCCTCGCCCGCCGTACGGATCGACGCGCTGGAAGTCCGGATCGCGCATCTGGACGAGACCATCGAGACTTTGAACCAGACCATCACCGCGCAGTGGAAGCAGATCGACGCCCTAAGCCGTCAGATGCTTAATCTGCGTGAGCGGCTCGAAGACGCCGAGATGAAATCTGGCGGCGGCGCTGCCAATGAGGCACCGCCGCATTACTAAGCAGTGTCACAACTGTGACAATCGCCAGCCGCCGGGGCAGCGCTTGACGAATTAATCTTTCGGGCAAGCCTGCATTCGCAAAAAAATTGGTAATTCCGGCGCGGCTATGTATGGTCCCCCCAAAGGAAATGGGGAGGACAAGAATGCGTAAAATTGCAATTCTCGCAGGCGTCGCGGCTGTACTGGCCGCAGCACCGGCGTCAGCCGACGATCTCAAGATCGCGCTGATCTACGGCAAAACAGGCCCGCTGGAAGCCTATGCCAAGCAGACCGAAACCGGCCTGCGCATGGGGCTGGAATACGCCACCAAGAACACCATGATGGTTGACGGCCGCAAGATCGTCCTCATCACAAAGGACGATCAGGGCAAGCCGGACCTCGCCAAGGCAGCCCTCGCCGAAGCCTATCAGGACGACAAGGTCGATCTCGCCATCGGCACCACCGCGTCAGGCGCTGCACTGGCCATGCTGCCGATTGCCGAGGAAAACAAGAAAGTGCTGATCGTCGAGCCTGCGGTCGCCGACGCCATCACCGGCGACAAGTGGAATCGCTACATCTTCCGCACCGGCCGTAACTCGTCGCAGGATGCGATCTCGAACGCGGTCGCCATCGGCAAGCCCGGCGTGACCATCGCGACCCTCGGGCAGGACTTCGCGTTTGGCCGTGACGGCGTCGCAGCCTTCAAGGAAGCACTCGCAAAGACCGGCGCGACACTCGCAGCGGAAGAATACGTCCCGCCCGGAACGACGGACTTCACCGCGGCGGGTCAGCGTCTGTTCGACGCGCTGAAGGACAAGCCCGGCAAGAAGATCATCTGGGTGATCTGGGCCGGTGGCGGCGATCCGCTGACCAAGCTTCAGGACATGGACCCGAAGCGCTACGGCATCGAGCTGTCGAGCGGCGGCAACATCCTGCCCGCGCTCGCCGCCTACAAGCGGCTGCCCGGCATGGAAGGCGCGACCTATTACTATTACGCCATTCCGAAAAACCCGATCAACGACTGGCTCGTCGCCGAGCACCAGAAGCGCTTCAACGCACCGCCGGACTTCTTTACGGCGGGCGGATTCGCTGCGGCCATGGCGGCGGTGACGGCCGTGCAGAAGGCCAAGTCGACCGACACCGAAAAGCTGATCGCGGCGATGGAAGGCATGGAGTTCGATACGCCGAAGGGCAAGATGGTGTTCCGCAAGGAAGATCATCAGGCGCTGCAAAGCATGTACCACTTCAAGGTCAAGGTCGATCCGAACCTTGCCTGGGCAGACAACGAGCTGGTGCGCGAACTCAAGATCGAGGACATGAACATCCCGATCAAGAACAAGCGGTAAGCACACACAACCGCGCAGCCGCTCTTGCTTCACCTCTCCCCGTTCTCACGGGGAGAGGTCGGAGACTGAGCGTAGCGAAGGCTTCGGGTGAGAGGCTGATCGCTGACTTCAAAAGCGCCCCTCACCCGCTCGCCTAAAGGCTCGCGACCTCTCCCCGCAAGCGCGGGGCGAGGTAAGGCAGAACAATTCGCTCGATGATCCAGACAAAACAACCATGTCCCTCACCCTCGAGACCCGCGACCTGACCATTCGATTCGGCGGCCATGTCGCCGTCAACAAGGTGAGTTGCACGTTTCGCCCCGGCGAACTGACCGCCATCGTCGGCCCGAACGGCGCGGGCAAAACCACCTATTTCAACCTGATCTCCGGACAGCTTCGCCCCTCAGCCGGCGAGGTATTCCTCGCGGGCGAAAATATCACCGGCCTCACCGCGCCGCTGCGCACCCGCAAGGGCCTTGGCCGCGCGTTTCAGTTGACCAATCTCTTTCCCAATCTCAGCGTCGAGGAAAACGTCCGCCTCGCTGTGCAGGCCGCGTCGGGCGTGCATTATGAGATGCTGCGCCCGTGGATGAAGCGCCGCGACCTGATCGAGCGCGCCGATGCCATTCTCGACAGCATTGCGCTCGGGAATCGCCGCACGGTACCAGCCGCAGCGCTATCGCATGGCGACCAGCGCAAGCTCGAAGTCGCACTGATGATGGCGCTGGAGCCGAAGGTGTTCATGTTCGACGAACCGACAGCCGGTATGAGCGTCGATGAAGTCCCGGTGGTGCTCGATCTGATCGCGCGTCTGAAGAAAGACCAGAGCAAGATCATCCTGCTGGTCGAACACAAGATGGATGTGGTGCGCTCGCTGGCCGACCGCATCATCGTTCTGCATAACGGACAACTTGTTGCCGACGGCAAGCCTGCTGAAGTTATCGCCTCGCCGATCGTGCAGGAAGCCTATCTCGGCATCGCGCCCGGAAAGACCGCCGCATGAGCGACATGCTGACTCTTACAGGCGTCCACACCCACATCGCGCAGTACCACATCCTGCATGGCGTCGATCTTTCCGTGCCCGAAGGCCAGATCACCATGCTGCTCGGCCGCAACGGCGCGGGCAAGACCACGACACTGCGCACGATCATGGGGCTGTCGCCGCCCTCCTCCGGAACGATTACCTTGGCAGGTCAGCGCACCGAAAAGAAACTGACGCCGGATATCGCCAGCATGGGCGTCGGTTACGTGCCAGAATCCATGTCGGTGTTCTCGGATCTGACCGTCAAGGAAAATCTGATCCTTGCTGCGCGTGAAGGACCGCTGGATGATGCGCAACTGCAATGGATTTTCGGATTCTTCCCGGCGCTAAAACGCTTCTGGCTGTCGCGCGCGGGATCGCTCTCCGGCGGGCAGAAGCAGATGCTGTCCATCGCCCGCGCCATCGTCGAACCGCGCAAGCTCTTGTTGATCGACGAACCGACCAAGGGCCTCGCGCCTGCCATCGTCGTCGGCCTGATCGAATGCCTCGCCGAAGTGAAAAAGCGCGGCGCGACCATCCTGCTGGTCGAGCAGAATTTCCGCGTGGCGCAAGAAGTCGGTGACAACGTGCTGGTGATGGACAACGGCAAGATCGTGCATCGCGGCGCGATGGCCGAACTCGCGAGGGACACGTCATTGCAGGAAAAACTGCTGGGTCTCAGCCTCGAGGCGCACCAATGACCGACTTTACAACCCTGGCGGCCGCCGAGCCTTTACCGCAGACAAAGCGCGATTTCATTCCGCTGCTGCTGCCCGTTGCGCTCGCACTCGCCATGATCCCCTTCATCGGCTCGCCGAGCACATGGGTCACGTTGACGATTGCAAGTCTCGCCATGGGCATGATGATATTCATCATGGCCTCCGGCCTGACGCTGGTGTTCGGCCTGATGGACGTTTTGAATTTCGGCCACGGCGCGTTCATCGCCGTCGGTGCCTATGTCGCAACGCTGGTGCTGGTGCCGATGTCTGGCTACGTGCAGGCCGACTCGCTGTGGCTGAATCTCGCCGCACTCGCGCCCGCCGCGTTGCTGGCGATGGCCGTATCAGGAGCGCTCGGTCTGGTGTTCGAGCGCGTGCTGATCCTCCCTGTGTATGGCAACCACCTCAAGCAAATCCTGATCACCATGGGTGGACTGATCGTGGCCGAACAGGCGCTTTATGCCCTGTGGGGACCGCAGCGCATTCCGCTGCCGCTGCCGACATCGTTGCGCGGCTCTTTCATCTTTGGTGACATTGCCATCGCGAAATATCGCGTGCTGGCGATGATCGTCGGCCTCGTCGTGTTCGGATTTATCCTGCTGGTGCTGAACCGCACGAAAATCGGCCTGCTGATCCGCGCCGGTGTCGAGAACCGCGAAATGGTCGAAGCGCTCGGCTATCGCATCAAGCGGCTGTTCCTCGGCGTGTTCATGGTCGGCTCCGCGCTGGCAGGTCTCGGCGGCATCATGTGGGCACTCTATCGCGAGGAAGTCCACGCCTCTATCGGCGGCGAACTGACGGTGCTGATATTCATCGTGATCATCATCGGCGGCCTCGGCTCCATCGGCGGATGTTTCATCGGCGCGATCCTGGTCGCCATGGTCGCGAATTACGGCGGCTTCCTGATCCCGAAGCTGGCGCTGGTCTCGAACATCCTGCTGATGGTCGCGATCCTGATGTGGCGGCCGCGCGGACTCTACCCGGTGACAAATCGATGATGATCCTTTCCGGCGATCCGCCACGCAGCCGCGTTCTCAGCCTTCTGCTCGTCGTCATCGTGACGCTGCTGGCGCTCGCACCGTTCCTGTTTCCCGGCGCAAAGGCGATGAACGTCGCTACCAAGATCTGCATCTTCGCGCTGCTGGTGGCGTCGTATGATCTGCTGCTCGGCTACACCGGCACCGTGTCCTTCGCGCATACGATGTTCTACGGCATCGGCAGCTACGGCGTTGCGATCGCGCTCTACGCCATGGGGCCGACGTGGACTGCGGTCGCCACCGGCATCGTGATCGGCCTTCCGCTTGCGGCCCTCGTCGCGCTTTGCATCGGCCTGTTCTCGCTGCGCGTGCAGGCGATCTTCTTTGCGATGATTACGCTGGCGGTGGCGTCAGCCTTTCAGGTGCTGGCCTCGCAATTGTCGTGGCTGACCGGCGGCGACGACGGCCGCAGCTTCCGCCTGCCGGAGCTGTTGCGTCCCGGCACGGTAATCATTCCGAAAGAGATGTTCGGCTTCGAGTTCAATGGACGGACGTTGACCTATTACATCGTGTTCGTGGTCGCCGCGGCCCTGATCCTGACGCTGCTGCGCATCGTCAACTCGCCGTTCGGCCGCGTGCTGCAGGCCGTCCGCGAAAATCGCTTCCGCGCCGAGGCGCTCGGCTATCGCACGGTGTTTCACCTGACATGGGCGAACGTGCTCGCTGCCCTCGTCGCGGCCTGCGCCGGTGTCCTGAACGCCCTGTGGCTGCGTTATGCCGGACCGGACACGCTCTCCTTCACCATTATGATCGACATTCTGCTGATGGTGGTGATCGGCGGCATGGGCACAATGTACGGGGCAATCATCGGTGCGGCGATTTTCATCCTCGCCGAGAATTACCTTCAGAGCCTGATGGGCATGGCCTCGAAGGCAACGGCCGGGATTCCCGTGCTGCCGGATCTGCTGCATCCCGACCGCTGGCTGCTGTGGCTCGGGTTACTTTTCATCGCCAGCGTGTACTTCTTCCCGACCGGCGTGGTGGGCAAGCTGCGCGGGAAGACGGGGTAGCAGTAACAGGATCTACCTTTCGTCATGATGGCGCAGACTCGCAGATGAAGCTTGCTCGGTACAAGCTCTACCTATGTCGCCTGCCCCGGTAGCGACTGGATTCGTACCTCCACAATGAATTGCCTGGAAGATGCCATCATCTTTCGAATTCTTCTTCGGCCCCATTTATCGTGATTGTTTTCAATAGGACCGCGTAAATGACAGCGGTCGACCAACCAAACAACAGCACCCCGTTCATCGCTGTCATTGGCCCAAGCAAGCGCCAGCTCTGTAGCGGAGTCACATCGCCATAACCGAGCGTGGTGTAATTTACAAAGGCAAAGTAAATGAGATCAGTGCCAGAAGGAGCAACACCGACGATCGCATAAACAAATGACCAAACCATAACTTCGGCAATATGCGCAGCCATCAAAACCGACACGGTCGCAGTCATGACTGTGATCCGCCGAAGCGACTGATAGGACGTTGCACGCTCACCAGCGGCACGGGCCGCCCACAAGACGACCGTCATTACAATTGCATGGATCGCAATGTTGCAGAGACTGACAGCGATGCTAACAATGATTTGGCGCAGCATGCGGATCGCTCCAGAGGAAATTTTAAGCTGTTTCCAAGCATGATTCTTTTACTGTAGCCGGGGCGGCAACAGGTAAAGCGTCAAGGCGAAAATCAGGTACACCATCAGTACGAGTACTCCGACAAACCACGCCGACCGACCGCTGTTAGTGACCATGAATGCTGCCATAGTGGCAATCAGCATCATTACCACCGCGCCCGGCCAGAATTGCAGGTTCATCGGTACAGGGCCGATGAGATAACTGAGCAGTACCAGCATCGGAGCAACGAAGAGCGCGATTTGAGATGCGCTCCCCAGTGCGATGCCTACGCTCAGGTCCAGTCGATTTTTGCGCGCGCCGGAAAACGCAGAGGCCATCTCCGCGGCACCACCGACCAGTGCCACCACGATGAACCCCACGAACGCAGGAGTCATCCCGAACGTCACCGCTGCCTGCTGTACCGACTCAACGAACACCTCGCTCACGAGCGCGACCAGCACAGTAACGCCAGCCAGCGTTGCCATGGCCAAGCCCAACGGCCACGGCGCTTCGCCAGTCTCCGCGTGTTCCGCACTGCCGAAATACTCGCGATGGGTCTTGAGTGAGAAGAACAGGCCCAGTCCGTAGACGATGATGAGCAGCACGGATAGACTCACGCTCAACGTCGCGATGAAAGCCGTCTCCGTCACAGAATCGACTTCTGCGACCACGGAGGGAATCAAAATCGCGATCGTGGCCAGAAAGAGCAGGCCCGCTTGCAGACGGGCGCCTGCTTTGTTGTATTCCTGCACGTGATGCTTGAGACCGCCGAGGAGAAACGACGCTCCCAACATGAACAACGTGTTGGCGACAATCGCCCCGGCTATCGATGCCTTCACCAGAGTATATTGCCCGGCGCGCAACGCGGCCAGCGCAATGACCATTTCGGTCAGGTTTCCGAGCGTGGCGTTGAGCAGGCCACCAACTGTATCGCCCGTTTTGGCTGCCACGGATTCGGTGGCGTGACTTAGCAGCGCGGCCAGCGGGACGATTGCCAGGACGGACAGCACAAAAAGCAGCGTGTGCGCTTCTGGCTTGAACTTCTGAGCGACAAGCAGCGCGGGCACAAAGGCCAGCAACCAGAGCAAGGGTTTGTGACGGATCTCTTTAAGCAAGGGATTCATGGTGTCCCCCGAAAGAAACAGATCGTTTGCAGTTCCTTTTTCGACCTGCTGCGCTTCGCGCGCGAACGACCCGATCTTGGCCATTCGCGATTGGGGCGAGCCAACAGGCAGTTCAAACCATATCAGCTATACCGCCGAAAGCGGAAGCGATTCCAAGCAACACCGAATCTGCAACGACACGACTGAAGCTCCAAAACCGGAGCCTCGAGTCATGCGCTAAGGTAGATCACCGCGCCGGATCGGGATAAACCATCGCACGCCAACCGCTGCGATCGAACGGCTTCCACTCGCCTTCGGCTTGCGCGAGGCGCTCAGCAACGGCGTAAACAATCGCGGGATGATGGCCCATGCCGCAATGGCTGGCGCCCTGCACCTCGATGTTCTCGGCGAACGTGCCGGGCTGCTCGATACAACTCTGCCACGCGCAGATGCCGTCGGTGCGGCTGAAGATCGCCGTGGTCGGCACCGGCGGCGTCTTCGCCATCTCGCCACCAAACTCTGGGTTGTGGTTCTCGGCACTCTGTCCGCTGACGGCTTCATAGGTGCGCCACGCGTTGGTCGCTCGTGCATGACCCGCGAACGGGCTGCCGAGCGTAATCACCGAACGCACACGATCCGGCATCATCTTCGCAAGCTGACGCGCATAAATTCCGCCGAGGCTCCATCCCACCAGGCTGACCTTGCGTCCGTGCTCTTCGTTGAGATCCTTCACAAGGTTGAGCATGGCGTCCTGAACACCGGCGCGCGGACCGAAGTTGCGGCCAAGGCCCCACCCGCTCACAGCATAGCCGCGGCTTTTGAGAAACGAGCGCAGCGGACGCGTCGCGCTGTCGCTGGTGATGAGACCCGGCAGCACGAGCACAGGATGACCGTCACCTTTCGGCGCAAGACTGAGCAGCGGAAGCGCGCCGAGGAATGCGCCGAATTCGTTGATGGCGCGAGCCTCAAGCAGCATCAGCAATCTGGATGGCGGACGAAGCGTCTGGGCAGCAGCGGACATTCGATTTCCTTTTCGACAGTACGTTTCCGGCTTTCGGCCGGCACGACAAAATCAATTCCGGTATGCGAAACGAATCAAGACAGCACGGCAATCAACGCTCATTCATTCAAGCTATGGGGCAAATTCTGCCATTTCAAGCCGTCTTCGGCGCGTTTGAAACAGGTGTTGCATATCGCTGACAGGCTGGATTTTGGCCTGAATAATCAAAGCGTTTTCAGCGCCACCTCCGCCGTATGCAGCGCCAGTCCTGCAAGTCCCCCGATCATCGCCCCGTTGAAGCGAATGTATTGCAGGTCCTTGCCGATGTTGATTTCGATCAGGTTGATCAACTGCTTCATGTCCCACGACTTGACCTGATCGGCGATAAAACGCGAAACGCCGCTCTTCTGATCCGCGATGAAGCTGCGCAGCACGGCGACAATGCCCTTGTTGATTTCCGCGCGCATTTCGCTGTCGGCGCCAAGCTGCGTACCGGCTTCCACAAACACATTGGTCAGGTGATGATGCAGAACGTTGCTTTCACCGCTGGCGTTTCTATCGATGAACGCCTTGACGTTGGCCCAAATATCGCGCGTCAACGCAGCAAGTTCGGGCCGCGCCAACAGGTCACGCTTCAACCCATCGAGACGGTCCCCATAAGTTTTGTCATTCGCAAGCTTGTCAGGAAGCGTCAGCAAAATGCGATCGACTTCATCGCGAAACGGATGCTTCGGATCGGCCCGTACTTCTTCAAAGAACGATGTCGCCGATGCCGCGACCTTCTTCAGCAGAAATTTATCCGCACGATAGAATTTCAACAGCGTCGGAAGCTCGTTGCGGATTTTTTCGCGAATCAGTTCGAGCGTCTCTGGCTTGTTGAGCGAGTCGTGAATTGCCTGCAGCAGATCGTCGAGCATGCCTTTATGACGCCCTTCGGCGATAAAGCCGCGCAGCGTTCCAGCAGCCAAGGGCGCCAGATCGACGGTTTGCAACTGAGTCACGATACGGCGCGTGAAGTATGACTTCAGCCCGGATGTTTCCGCGGCCGTCAGCGCTTCCGGCAGCAGGCGAAGCACAAAGCGCGCAAGATCCGAGCTCTTCTTGGCGTCGGTCAGCCAGTCGGAAATGAACGATGCGAAATCGACTTCGCGCAGCTTCGCATCGACCGGCGCGGGGCTAAGGAAATGCACTTCGATGAATTCACCGAGTTTTTCGGCAATCCGGTGCTGATTCTGCTGGATGATGGCCGTGTGCGGTATCGGCAGTCCCAGCGGTCGCCGGAACAACGCAACCACGGCATACCAGTCCGCGAGACCGCCGATTGTCGCCGCTTCCGCGAAGGCTGCAAGAAATCCGAATCCCGGATGCGTGCGTTCCATCAGTTTCGCAACGATAAGCACGACAACGCAGCCCACCAGCACAAGCGTTGCCAGCATCTTGACTTGGCGCAGTTCTGCGGCGCGCGCGATATCGCCAGCGTCCCCGATCAGCACGAATTTTTCGCTGTCAGCCATGATTGATCCCGGTCAACCGACATTGCAACGCGAACCCGCTCCCGTCAAAGGAGCTGGTGATCCGGTTGTGACATTCGTATCACTTCTCGGTCGGCACTCTTACGAATGTCACAACCGAAGGATCACCAGAGTCATGGTTTGCTAGTGTCCTTTCGTATCCGACGTTCGCTCGGTAGGCGCTGCGGAGTGAAGCGAACGTCGGATACGGGACACTAGCTTGCGGCAAACAAAGGCCCGCGCGAGGCGGGCCTTTGATCGTCGAATTGTGAGATTAGGTCTTAGGCAGTTTTGACGGAGGCCGCGACCTTCGAGAAGTTGTCCTGGGCGGTCTTCGCACCGTCGGCGATCAGCTTGCCGAAGTATTCGGTGGTTGCTTTGGCGCGTGCCATCACGACTTCGCCCTGGGCACGGAGCAGATCGCCCTGGATCGTCACGGCTTCGTTCAGCGACTTGGCCGAGGCCAGCTTGTCGATGCCTGCGAACAGCGCCTGAGCGTCGTCATAGGCGGCCTGCTGGATGTTGCGGGAGATCTTGGCGGTCTCGCTGACGGAGCCGGCAAATGCGGTCTCGATCGCCGAGGTCACCTTCTCCGAACCGGTGTGGATTTCAGCAGCGCGGT
>Ga0315336_1003544_pt1 | contig 20487 bp, 23 predicted proteins | sample ASW5metaG_FD_204512 | JGI IMG/M metagenome (GOLD analysis project Ga0315336, IMG submission 204512) | Ammonia-oxidizing marine archaeal communities from Monterey Bay, California, United States - ASW #5 | ecosystem: Environmental > Aquatic > Marine > Intertidal zone | place: USA: California... | reverse complement strand
TCCCACAGGGGGAGAAGGGAAGAATCCCAACCCAAGGAGCCCATCTTGCCTACGCTTTCCCTGCCCGCCGAAGGAGGCTGCCGCTGCGGCCGCGTCCGCCTCAAGATCTCGGCAGAACCGCTGCTCACCATGGCCTGCCATTGCACCGGCTGCCAGCGCATGTCGTCCAGCGCCTATTCGCTGAGCGCCGCGATCCCGGCCGAAGGTTTCGAGGTGATCAAAGGCGAGCCGGTGATCGGCGGCCTGCATGGCGCGTCGAGGCATTATTTCTGCGGCTACTGCATGAGCTGGATGTTCACCCGGCCCGAGGGGATGGACTGGTTCGTCAATCTGCGCCCGACCATGCTCGACGATCATGCCTGGTTCACGCCCTTCATCGAAACCTGGACGGCTGAGAAGCTGCCCTGGGCGACGACGCCCGCCGTGCACAGTTACGAAGCGCTGCCGGCCTTCGAGGCGTATGAGGGGCTGGTCGCCGAATATGCCGGCACAAAGGGCTGATCGAGGACAAGCCGAAAAAACGGTGACCTAGGGCAAAGGCTGCCGTCGGCGGGTCATTGGTCGACGCGGCCGTTGGGGGCGCATTGTTGGGGATGTGCTTGGGCGTCCGCGTCGACCACGGCGGCCTCATACCGCAGGCTTCATCATGGCATATTAGCGGTCCGCTGAAACTTACGCGAAAGCGGTATATGGAGAGAGCTCTTTCCTCCTCCTCTTGCGGGAGAAGGTGGCCGAGCGAAGGTCGGTCGGATGAGGGGTGTTCCAGCTTGGCAAGACCGCTTGTCCAGATGTGACCGTACGGATTCACTGGCGCCTCATTCCTTCCAACACCTCTCATCCGTCTCGGCGCTACGCGCCGATCCACCTTCTCCCGCAAGGGGAGAAGGGAAGGGTGAAACACTTTCTATCCCTGGCCGCATTGACCTCGTCCCTTCGACCGGCGACCACTGACGCTTTCCTTTTCAAGGGATTGCATCGTGAACCGGACTCATTTTCTCAACGCCCGGCTTGCCGACGGGACACTTGCCGACCTCACCGTCGCAGGCGGCCGCTTCAGCGCCGTCGCGCCGGCCGCCGGAGCGGCCACGCCGCTGGCCGGCGACATCGATCTCGCCGGCCAGCTCGTGCTGCCGGCTTTCGTCGAGGGCCACATCCATCTCGACACGTCTTTCTATGGCGATGCCTGGCGCCCGCACATTCCCTGCACCGACGGTTTCGACGTGCGCGAGCGCGTCGCCTTCCAGATGCGCAACCTCGAACAGGCGGCACCCATGGAGGAGCGCGCGAAAAACCAGCTCGAGCTGTGCGTCGGCCATGGCAGCCTCGCCATGCGCAGCCATGTCATGGTCGATGCCGATGTCGGGCTGAAGCATGTCGAGACGATCCTTGGCGTGCGGGAAAGATACCGTGACCTGGTCGACATCCAGCTCGTGGCTTTCCCGCAAAGCGGCATCCTGTCCTCGCCAGGCACTGCGGAGCTTCTCGACGAAGCGCTGAAGCTCGGCTGCGACCTCATCGGCGCACTAGACCCGGCGAGCTTCGACCGCGATGTGAAGGGCCATCTCGATGTCGTCTTCGGCCTCGCCGACAAACGCGGCGTCGGCGTCGACATCCATCTGCATGACCGAGGCACGCTCGGCCTGTTCGAGATCGAGGAGATTTGCGCCCGGACCGCGGCATCCGGCATGCACGGAAAAGTGGCCGTCAGCCACGCCTATGCGCTGGGCGACATCTCCGCCGACGCGCTGGCCAATGCTGGCGACAGGATCGCCGCCGCCGGCGTCGCCATCATGACCAATGCGCCCGGCGATCACCCTTTCCCGCCTGTGGCCGCTCTGCGCAAGGCCGGCGTCACGGTCTTTGCCGGCTCGGACAACATCCGCGATTCCTGGTGGCCCTATGGCGATGGCGACATGCTGAACCGCGCCAACATGATCGGCTACCGTTCAGGTTTCTACGAGGACCGGGAACTGGAAGCCGCTTACGACCTGGTGAGCCATGCCGGCGCGTCGGCGCTGGGGCTCGAAGGCTACGGCATCGCCGTTGGCGCCAAGGCCGACTTTGTCGCTCTTCGGGCCGCGCACGTTCCGGAAGCGGTGGTGGCGGTGCCGAAGGATCGCACTATCTATCGGACGGGCAGGGAAGTGGCGAGAGGCGGGAAGGTTGCCGGCTAGCTCCCGGCAGGGGCGATCGAGCGTCGGCTACCGGCAAGGTCCGGCGCTTGACGTTCATGCGCCGATGCAGCACTTTGCGCGAAAGGTCGGGGGATTGCTCCATGAAGAAAGAATACTCAAAGCCAACGCTCGCCCGTAAAGGTCGGCTGTCGGCGCGGACCGCACAGCAGGCCGGTTCGAATTCGCCGCAATAAGGCGCGCTCCCTTCCAGGGGACGTGAATCGACATATAAGGCAACAGGCCCAGGCATCTGAAATTGCAGGGCGCGCGGGCTCACGCTATGCGCATGGATCGTGTGTGCGGTCCCATAAATTAGTTTGCATGCAAATGTTTCGAGCCGCTCCGGCTTCGTGAAGCATTTCACGGTTCGCGCGCAATCCGCCGGTTACACACGCAAGGCAAAAGCAGCGCCGGGTGAAGAGGCGTCACCGGTTTCCGACGCTGATTTATGGGGGTTTCCATGTTCAAAAATCTCAACCGGATCCGCGCCGCCTTCGCTGAGGCCGGCAAGCGCCGCCGTACGACGCGCGAGCTGACCGAACTGCCGCCGGAGATCCGCAAGGACATCGGCTGGCCGGGAGTCCCCAGCCAGCCGGACGAAATCCGCTTGCCGTTCTAATAGGGGATTCACTACTGGGCGCAGTTCGGCGTCGCGGGCGCGCCGTTGAACCTGTCCTGTGTCCACGCGATCAACCCGGCCTCGAGCGGCGAGCCGCCGGCCACCAGCGAAAGATGGTCGCGGCCATCGAACTGCCGATAGTCGATCTCCTGTCCCGCTGAGCATCGCTTCGCGACATAGGCCTGCTGGATGCGCGCGGGGACCAGATCGTCGTCGGCGCCTTGCGCGATCAGGACCGGGGCATTGATCGGGCCGCTGGGCATATTCTCGTCGAGCCTTGCGCCGAACGGGCCCAAGGCCGGATCCCGACGGAAGATGCCGCCCGGCAGCAGCACGCTCTCGGCGATCGAGAGCAGGGTGGCCCTGCCGCCGACGCATCGCCCCGCCATGTCGCGGGCGAGTATCGTCGACACGGCACCGAGATAGTCGCCAGACCGGACATCGGGGTAGGCCTTGGCATAGGCCTCGGCAAGATACGCGGACACGATCTTGCCGAACATGGTGCCCTGCACGGCTCTGAACAGCGCGCGCAGGTCGGTTGCCGGCGCGAGCGCCGCCACCCCGGCCACGTTGACGTCCGGCGCATAGCCCATGGCGCGCATGCCGGCCCACAGCGCGCTATTGCCGCCCTGCGAATGCCCCCAGACCACGGTCTTGCCGTCGGCATTCAGGCCGGGCATCTGGCGCGCGGCGCGCGCCGAGTCGAGCACGGCTCGCGCGGCATCCTCACCGATCAGATAGGCATGGCCGCCGGAGGTGCCGAGGCCGACATAGTCGGTCGCGACATAGACCCAGCCCTGCTCGAGCAGGGCCTCGAGCGCCGGCACGTTGTCGAATGGATGTTTCAACACCGATGGCGCGCAGCCGGGTTCCATGCCGGTCGTGCCATGCGCCCAGAGGACTACCGGCCGCCCGGCGGCGCTCGAACCCATCGAGGCCATGACAATCCCGCTTGCGACCGCAGGCGTCTCGTCGGCGCGCGTCGTCGCATAGAGCACCCGCCAGGCCCGAGCGCCTTGCGGAACGTCGCGGGTGAACGGCTCGCTGGCTATCAGAGTGCCAGGCGGCGGAATGGGGTCGCGGCGGCTGGTGTAAAAGCCATCCGGCATCGCCGGCCTGGCAAGGTACCAAAGCCCGGCAACCAGCACCGAGCCTGCCAGGACGATTGCCGCGATAGAACGCGCAAGCGGCGCCAGCAGCCCACGTTTCTTCTTCGAACGCACGCTCTTGCTCATTGCCGGTGACCAGCCCCCCTTGGTCGATTGTGACATGGGGAGGCCAGCTTGCACCAGCGAAAGAGCGTGAGCCGGACGGCCAGCAGGCGTTTGCAGCCAGCTGACGGGTCGACATCTTCGGCGCGATTGGCCGGCCGCATCTCGCTGCCCGGCCATCGTCCAGTGACGGCTCAGTCAACCTATTTCGGCGACGACTGTCCCCGATACCGGGTCGGTGACGCCGAGATCTCCGCCGAGGTCCTCGAGCATGTCGCGGAACGTGTCGAGGATGCCGATCATCATCGGGCGCGCCGCGGCCAGGCTGTCCATGTCTCTCCATTCGCCCACCATGCAGAAGGTGCGCTCGCCGGTCTTGATCAGGACGCCCTTGCGAAAGCCCTTGGCGTTCAAGTGGACCTTCTCATGCGCGTCGACGAAGGCCTTTTCCTTGCCAGGCTTGGTGCGAAAGCGGACTACGTTGTAGGCGGTCATGGCGTCCTCCCATCGGTTTGAGGTCAGCCGGCCGGCTTGTAGGCGCCGGCGGCTTTCTTGGCGGCCGCGATCACCGCCTTCATGTCGAGTTCTTCCAGGACGACGAGATCGCGTACCGAGCCGCTCGCCCGCACGGCGAGCGCCAGGCCCATCCCCGCGGCCTGATCGGGCAGCTCGCCATTGACGATCACGTCGTATTTTCCGCGCGTGAACATGAGCCCGGTCATCTTGCCGCCGACACTTTCATAAAGCGCCCTGAGGGCGGCTTCCCGGTCCGAGCCTTGCATCAATCCCTTGGCGGCGTGGGGTTCGTAAGTCGCCAACACAGTGACTTTCATGGGAATCTCCTCCAGATCTCATGCCGCGGTCCGCCCACTCCCGTGGCCGGCACGAACTTTCCAATTCTGACATTTGACGTGGTCTGCGGACTGCCTGGGCAATGCTGGAAAGCAGGCGATCCAACCGGAGCATTGCTCCGGCTTTGCTTAATATGCGCCTATTCTAATATAACAGCAATCCCGCGATGTTCCGGGACCTTGAGGCCCGCCGGCCTACCTGTCACCCAAGCAACCACCATAGCGTGCCGAGCGCCAGCGCGATGAGAACCGCGACGCCGGCAAGCATCAGGTAGGACCCCACGATCATCTCCTTGATGATCTTCTTGATGCTGGCGCGGTCGTTGAGGTTGGGGAACGGCTCGTTCGGGAGCGCGACCCCGAGGAAATCGCACAGCGGCGCCCAGCCGTCGCTCACCTTGAACACCAGCAGCTTCTCCGGCGGCACCGCCGCCTTCACCTCTTCGATATAGGAATTGTAGCGCGCCACGGCCTTTTCGCGGTCGTTCATCACGCCCTTCAGCGTGCGGCCCCAGACCAGCTTGCGCGACATGTCGCCGAACTTGCGGCCGAAGGGCGTCAGCCATTCCAGCACTCTGAACTGCCAGACATTCTCGGTGAAGTAGATCGTGTCGATCGTGCTGTCGTACCAGGCCTCGGCGCCGCGCGGGTGCAGCGTCAGAAGCACCTTGGCGTCGGGGTAGGCCGCCATCAGTTCGCGCCAGACGCAGCAGCCCGGATTGTCGACGGTCGCCCGGTACTTGGCGAAGACCTGGTTCCAGTCGTGCTGGCTACCCGGCGGGCTGTTTGCCACTTTGCGCCAGAAATCGAGATGGCCCTTGTTGGCCTTGTTGATGATGACTTCCTGCATGTGGTAGCTCGGAAAACCGAGCCGGTTCAGCGCGGCGAAAGTCGACCACGTACCGGTGCGGCCGAAGCCGGCCCCGATGACCTCGAGCGTCATGCCCCCTCCCGTCCGGACCGATATTCTTTTTTTCGGCCCGCCGGAATGAGGTTGCATCCGCCGGCGCTTTTGCGCAACGAATTTCTATTCGCAATTGCTAAAATGGACTGGAGTGGAGGATGGCGATCCTATGATGGCCCGCCATCCTGCCCCCCCCGGGGGGGGGGCCCGATCAGGCGTGGCCGGCCAGCGCGTTCAGCTTCGCGCAGAACTCGGCATGAGGCTTGCTCATCGCCGCGTCCTGGCATTCCTTCATCATCGCCGCCTGGTGCTTCTTGGACATCTTGGCCCAGACCTTCTTCATGTCGGCGTCCGACTTCATCGTCTTCATGGTCTTGTCGGTGAAGAAAGGCGCCATCATCTTCGGTTCGTCGAGAATGCCCGCAAACGCCGTGCCGGCGAGGACACACGCGGCTAGTAGGCTCAGAAATGCCGTCTTCGTTTTCATGGCCTTGTTCTCCCATCATTATAGCCCCGCAATTGGGGCGCCTCATCATTAGCACCGACGGCGATGGAGTTAGAGGACAGTGATATTGAACCGGCGGTCACGTTTCGGTGAGCGCGGCGACCGATGGCGTCGTGCGAGATGGACCGGATTGGCCTGTGCGCGGTTTCGCGGCTGGACTATTCAACTCGGCGAAAATCTGATAATAGGTCAGTAAAGTTGACCTAAATAAGTGCTGATTTGCCGCTCGGGAGGCGCGCCTTGACCCTGTTGAACCTTCTGGCCTCGCGCTCCTCGCGCATGAAGGCCTCCGAAATCCGCGAACTGCTCAAACTGCTCGACCAGCCCGACATCATCTCCTTCGCCGGCGGCATCCCCGACCCGTCGCTGTTTCCCGCGCAGGCCATCGGCGATGCCTACCAGGCGGTGCTGGGCGGCAAGGAGGCCGGCGCCGCGCTGCAGTATCAGGTCAGCGAGGGGTATCTGCCGCTGCGCAAATGGCTGGCGGCCTATATGGGCAAGCTCGGCGTGGAGTGCGACGAGGGCAACATCTTCATCACCTCCGGCTCGCAGCAGGCGCTCGACTATCTCGGCAAGCTGTTCCTGTCGCCCGGCGACACGGCACTGGTCACCTGGCCGACCTATCTCGGCGCGCTGCAGGCCTTCAACGCCTATGAGCCGCGCTATGACCGGCTGAACACCGCCGGCGGCAACATGACGCCGGAGGCGTACCGCGCCGCGGCCGCCATCAATGGCGGCAAGGTGAAGTTCGCCTATCTGGTGCCGGATTTCGCCAACCCGACGGGCAACACGCTGGATGTCAGGCAGCGCGAGGCGGTGCTAGACCTCGCGGGCGAGCTCGACATCGCCGTCATCGAGGACGCCGCCTATCGTGCGCTGCGCTATGACGGCGTGGGCGTGCCCCCCATCCTGGCGCTCGACTGCGCCCGCTCCGGCGGCATCGACAACGCCCGCACGCTCTTTTGCGGATCCTTTTCGAAGATCCTGTCGCCCGGCATGCGCGTCGGCTGGGTCTGCGCGCCGCATCATGTCGTGGAGAAGCTGGTGCTGATGAAGCAGGCCTCCGACCTGCACAGCCCCTCGATCAACCAGATGGTCATGCACCGCGTCGCCGAAACCATTTTCGACGCGCAGGTGCAAAAGCTGATCGGCGCCTACCGCAAGCGGCGCGACGCGCTGCTTGGCGCGCTCGAAGCCAACATGCCGGAAGGCATTTCCTGGAGCCGCCCTGAAGGCGGCATGTTCGTCTGGCTGACGCTGCCGGAAGGCACGGATGCCACGGAACTCCTGGCGCGCTCGGTCAAGGAGGCGCGTGTCGCCTTCGTGCCGGGCAACGCCTTCTATGCCGACGGCAGCGGTCGCAACACGCTGCGCATGTCCTTCACGCTCGCCGACGACCGCGCGGTAAACGAAGGCGTTCCGCGGCTGGCAAAGCTGCTGCGGGGTTAAGCCTTCACCGCCGCCTCGCGCAGGCGTGATTGGTAGTGTGCAGGCGTGATTGTCCGCGCGGCCTGTCTCTCGGCTAATGTCCCGGCCGATCCAACACCCCCTGGATCGACCGGCCGTGGGGTCCCACCTTCATGGTCCGAACGAAAGAGCCCCGACGGCCTCCACCGGCGGGGCTTTTTCATTATCCTGGCACCTCGGCGCGCCGGCCTGCCCTTTTTCGGGCCGCTTTTGCGCTACGCTTGCATTGTTCAGGGAGGATCAGATGACGACCTTGCGTCTCGGCTTCACCATGCTTGCCCTTGTCGCCTTCGCCGGCCCGGCGGCGGCGTTCGATCTATCGAGCCCGTCTGTTTCGAACGGCAAGTGGGATGCGAAATATCTCGGAGACAAGCCCGGCTGCGGCGGTAAGAACGTGTCGATCGCGCTTGCCTGGAAGGATCCGCCGGCCGGCACCAAGAGCTACGCGCTGACCATGTTCGACACCGACGCCAATGGCGGCAAGGGTTTCTGGCACTGGCTTGCATGGGACATCCCGGCCAGCGCCAAGGGTCTTGGCGAGGGCGCCGGCGCGCAGGGCGCCAAGCACATGCCCAAGGGCTCGGTTCTGGGCAAGGGCGACAGCGGCCGCACCGGCTATTTCGGCCCATGCCCGCCGCCGGGCAGCGGCCAGCATCACTATGTCTTCACGCTCTACGCGCTGGGCGAGAAGACCTTGCGCGCGCCGGCCGATCCGCTGCCCGACATGGTCTCGGTCGCGGCCAAGAGCTCCGAGCTCGGCGAGGCGGCCGTGACCTATACTTACGGCAGATAGCGCAGGCTGGAGCTGCAATCTTCCCGCGCGGGGGAGATCGGCGGCTCCGACGCTTCACTCCGCCGCTTCGAGCTTGTCCTGCGTCTTCGTCTCGAAGTCGCTGGCGTCGTGGCGCTCGCGCAACTGGAAGGCCGGATCGCCTGACATGCGGTTGACCATGCGGCCGCGGCTCACCGCCGGTCTCGCGTCGATCGCGTCGGCCCAGCGCTGCACGTTCTTGTATTCATGCACCGACAGGAACTCGGCGGCGTCGGTATAGCTGCGGCCCTTGGCGAGCCCGCCGTACCACGGCCACACCGCCATATCGGCGATCGTATAGTCGGGGCCAGCGAGATATTCGCTCTCCGCCAGCCTGCGGTCGAGAACGTCCATCTGCCGCTTGGTCTCCATGGCGAAGCGGTCGATGGCGTATTCGATCTTGTGCGGCGCATAGGCGAAGAAATGGCCGAAGCCGCCGCCGAGATAGGGCGCGGAACCCATCTGCCAGAAAAGCCATGAGAAGGTTTCGGCGCGGGCCGCGCGCTCGGTCGGCAGGAAGGCGCCGAACTTCTCGGCGAGATAGGTCAGGATCGAGCCGGATTCGAACACGCGTACCGGCTTCGGCTCGCTATGGTCCATGAGCGCCGGAATCTTCGAGTTCGGGTTGACCTGGACGAAGCCGCTGCCGAACTGGTCGCCGTCGCCGATCTTGATCAGCCAGGCGTCGTATTCGGCGCCCGTGTGGCCGAGCGCAAGAAGCTCTTCCAGCATGATCGTCACTTTCTGGCCGTTGGGCGTGGCCAGCGAATAGAGCTGCAGCGGATGCTTGCCGACCGGCAGCTCTTTTTCGTGGGTGGGGCCGGCGATCGGCCGGTTGATCGAAGCGAACTGGCCGCCATTGGCCTTGTTCCATGTCCAGACTTTCGGCGGGGTGTATTGGTCCATCTTGCAGGCCTTGTGCATTGTGAAGGGGCGGCAATCCGCCACCGAATGCCGTTAGACTTAGGTGCCGTTTCGTGCTCGTCAAAGAAAAAAGTTCAATCTTCGTTGAACTAGCGCTTGTGCCAGTCCCGCAAGGGGAAAGATCCACCCTTGCGCGGCGCTCCTTCGGCCATACTTATAGACAAAACCCGCAACGCAGGATGGATCGATGACCGTCGAGAAAATTTCGCGCTCCGTCGTTGCCGTGCGCGCCACGGTTCCGGACGACGCCTTCACCGCCAATGCGCTGGGCACACGTCGCGAGGGCAGCGGCGTGGTGATCCGCGACAATGGCCTTGTGCTCACCATAGGCTACCTCATCACCGAGGCCGAGGAAGTGTGGCTGACCGACCAGGACGGTCGCGTCGTGGCCGCACACGCGCTGGCCTACGACCAGGAAACCGGCTTCGGACTGGTGCAGGCGCTGTCGCCCCTCAACCTTCCGGCTGTCCAGTTCGGCGATGCCAGGAAGGCCAATATCGGCGACGCGGTGACGCTTGCCGACGGCATCGGCCAGCAGGTAGACGCCCATATCGTCACCAAGCAGGAATTTGCCGGTTACTGGGAATATCTGATCGACGAGGCGATCTTCATCGCGCCCGCGCACCCGTCCTGGGGCGGGGCGGCGCTGTTCGACCGCGACGGCAAGCTGCTGGGCATCGGCTCGCTGCGGCTGCAGATGAGCCGCGCCGGCGAGGTCGCCGACATCAACATGGTCGTGCCCATCGATCTGCTGACGCCGATCCTCGACGATCTGATCAAGCGCGGTCAGGTGGCGAAGGCTCCGCGTCCGTGGCTCGGGGCCTTCTCGGCCGAGTCGAACGGCATGGTCGTGGTGATGAGCGTCGCCGAAGGCGGCCCCGCCGCCAAGGCAGGCTGCGCCAGGGCGACATCATCTCCGACGTGCGGGACGGGGAGGTGGACGGGCTTGCCGATTTCTACCGGAAACTCTGGCAGAACCCGGCCGGCTCGGAAATTCCGCTGCGCGTCGTGCGCGACGGTCGCGAGACCTGGCTGCGCGTCAAATCCGCCGACCGCAATTCCTTCCTGAAGAAGCCGCAGCTCCAGTAGCCTCGAAGCGCGAATGCATCCCAGGCTGCTGAGGACGTTTCTTGCGGTCGCGCGGACGGGCAACGTCACGCGCGCGGCGCGGGAGGTCAATCTCGCCCAGTCGAGCGTCAGCGACCAGATCCAGGTCCTGGAGACCGAGCTTGGCGCCGGCCTCTTCACCCGCTCCCGGCAGGGGCTCGCCCTGACGCCGGCGGGCGTGGCGCTGAAACCCTATGCCGAGGACTTGCTGGCGCTTGCCGATGATGCGCGAGTCGCTGTCGACGCCACCAAGTCCGGCATGGCCGGCACCCTCGCGATCGGCGCGCTGGAAACAATCGCTTCCGCCAGGCTTGCCGGCTGGCTCGCCGGCTTTCGCGCCGCTCATCCCGGGATCGACATCAAGCTCCGGATCGCCGGAAGCGGCGATTTGCTGCGCCGGCTGGGCGAAGGCGAGATCGACGTCGCCTTCTGCTTCGAGCGGCCCGCCCAGCTTGAAGATGGCGGCGCGCCGGACCAGCGCCTTGCCAGGCGCGTGCTGGCGGTCGAGCCGTTGGCGCTGATCGCCCCGCCCGGCGACAACCGGGCGGATGTCGACCTGGCGGCGCTGGCCGAAAAGCTTTTCGTCGCCACCGAGACCGGCTGCGTCTACCGTGCCATGGTCGACAAGGCCTTCGGCGAGGCGGGTCTCGGCAAGCCAAGGCTGGCCGCCGAGGCCGGCAGCATCGACGCGATCGCCGGGCTGGTGGCGGCCGGCGCCGGCCTCGGCCTGGTGCCGCGGCTCGCGGTCGCCGCCGCGATCGATCGCGGCGAGGTCGCCGAGCTTGCCTGGCCCGGCCCGGTCCGCTCGGCCGACGTCGTGATGACCTGGCGCCGTCGCCGCGTCCAGCCGCCGGCGCTGAAGCAGTTGCTCGCGGATATCGGCGGGAGCTTCGCGCCGGTCAGACCAGCCGGTGCCCGCCCTCGACATGCAGCGTCTCTCCGGTCGTAAAGCCGTTGCCGAACAGGAAGCGGATTGCGTCGGCAATGTCCTCGGGTCTTCCGACCCGTCCCACCGGCAGGCGTTTCGCCATCGCGCCAAGCGTCTCTTCCTTTTTCTCGCCCGCGACGAACTCCCAGATCGGCGTGTCGACCCAGCCCGGCGAGACGGCGTTGACGCGGATCGGCGCGAGCTCCACGGCCAGCGCCCGCACCAGCCCTTCCAATGCAGCGTTGACGGCCGCGACCACCGAGCCGCGAGCCGCCGGCCGGTAGGCCGCTATGCCCGACACGAAAGTCAGCGAGCCGCCGGGCGGCAGCTTCGGCGCGCCATGCTTGGCGAGCAGCAGTGGCCCGTAGAATTTGCTTTCCACCACACGCTGCGCGGCTTGCAGTTCGATCTCGGGCAGCAGCCGGTAGGCGCCTTCGATCGCGGCGGCGGTGCTGACGATATGGTCGAGCCGGCCGATACGCTGGAACAGCGCCGCGACTTCATCCTCGCGGCTGATGTCGGCCACCGCCGTTTCGAGACTTGCGGCGTTGCCGAGCTCCGCGCGCGCCACGCTCAGCTTCGCCTCGCGGCGCCCGGCGATGATGACGTTCGCGCCTTCCTCGAGACATCGTCTGGCGAGCGCCAGCCCCATGCCCGAGCTGCCGCCGACGATCAGGATTCTCTGCTTGTCCATGTCCATGCCTTTCCCTTGCATGGACGCTGATGTGGCAGCTCGGCGCTCGATGTGGAAACGGAAGAAACCGATAGCGGTATCGGAGGCGCCGATGGCATTGGCGCCGACTGCTGGCAGGAACTGGCGGCAGCCATTGCTGCGACCGACGTGGAATCGTCAATACTGGCCTGCGATGAAATGACGAGGTGACAATGGCCCCGATCAAGGTCGATCCGGACAAGGTGCGCGAATTCCCAGATGCCGAAAGCTTCCATGCCTGGCTCGGCGAAAACCACGACCGCGAAAGCGAGGTCTGGATCAAGGTCCACAAGGTCGGCTCGGGGCTTGCCTCGATCACGCCCAAGGAGGCGATCGACGTCGTGCTCTGCTTCGGCTGGATTGACGGTGTGCGCAAGTCGCTTGATCAGAACAGCTTCCTGCAGCGATACACGCCGCGCGGCAGCAAGAGCATCTGGAGCAAGATCAACATCGACAATGTGGCGCGCCTGGTCGAGGCCGGCCGCATGACCGAGCACGGCCTGCGCCAGGTCGACGCGGCCAAGGCCGACGGCCGCTGGGAGCGCGCCTATGGCGGCTCGAAGGAGATGACCATTCCGTCCGACCTGCAGGCCGCGATCGATGCCGAACCGAAGGCGAAGGCAATGCTGGAAAAGCTCTCGGCGCAGAACCGCTTCGCGCTCGCCTTCCGCACACACAACATGAAGACCGAGGCGGGGCGCAAGAAGAAGATCGCCGATCTGGTGGCGATGCTGAAGCGCGGCGAGACGATCCACCCGCAGAAGCAGTAGGGCACGGCCCGGAACCGGGAACCGCGTCTTTGGACGCGATCCTGGAAAACCAAAAACGCCGTCCTTGAAGGACGGCGTTTCCGGAAGCGATGATCCCGAACCCTGTCGAAGCGGTCCGGGATCATCCGGTCATGAAGTCTTTGGCCAATCGCTGAAAGCAAAAAGCGGTGGCGCGCCTTATGCGGCGTGCTTCTTGCCGTGCTTCTTGTGGGTGTGCTTCTTCACGTGATGCTTCTTGGCGTGGTGCTTGTGGTGCTTCGCCACGTGATGCTTCTTGGTGTGATGACGGTGATGCTTCTTGTGCTTCTTGTGCGGGCCATTGGCGGCCGGCTTCGCCGTCGCAGCGGCCGGAGCCGTGGTCGTGGTCGTCGCAGCCGTCGTGGTCGCGGCATTGGCTTGGGTGGTGCCGAGCGCCGGCACTGCGAAAGCGAGCGCGACGGCCAGGCCAAGTGCGGAAAGAATGGTCTTTTTCATAATCGGCAATCCTTGGTTTGAGATCGATGTCTGTTGTCGCGCGCCGCAATCGTCCGGCCGCTCCGGTGGCGTTTATGACAGCCGGTCTTTTCGCGAGTTTTTCCGGACTGTTGAATCTTGTTTCTGGATTCTGTCTGGCGCGGCCATCGCTCCAATGGGGCGATGGAGATGGCCGCATGGCGGCCGGGCGATGGCAGCGCCTGGCCCCGGTTGAGGTTGCCGGAAGATCACGCTGACGTGACCCTGCGCCATGCTACGAAAATAGCATTCCAGGCCCGCAAAAGGTGATGCTAGGCTCGCGTCCGTGCGCCCAAGGCACGCGACGCGATCCCGCAAGAGGAGGAATTGCAGGCACCATCGAGGCCCGATCCAAATCCGGACGGAACTGTTGAACCATTGCGAGGCCGCCGCGTTTCCCGTGGCTGGCCAAAGGGAGGAACCACCAGTGAAAGCATTCTGTCTCGTCTCGGCCGCGCTCCTTGCGGCATCCGCAATGCCGGCGGCGGCCGGCGAAATCTCCGACGGCAAGGTCAAGATCGGCATCTTGAACGACCAGTCGGGCGTCTATGCCGATTTTGGCGGCAAGTGGTCGGTCGAGGCCGCCAAGATGGCGGTCGAGGATTTCGGCGGCAAGGTGCAGGGCGCGCCGATCGAGATCGTCAGCGCCGACCACCAGAACAAGCCCGACATCGCCTCCAACATCGCCCGCCAGTGGTACGACACCGAGCAGGTCGACGCGATCATGGAACTCACCACCTCGTCGGTGGCGCTCGCCGTCCAGGGGCTTTCCAAGGAAAAGAAGAAGATCGACATCGTCACCGGCGCCGCTTCCACCGACCTCACCGGCAAGCAGTGCTCTCCCTACGGCTTCCACTGGGCTTATGACACGCATTCGCAAGCCGTCGGCACCGGCGGCGAGCTGGTGAAGCAAGGCGGCAACAGCTGGTATTTCATCACCGTCGACTACGCCTTCGGCTATTCGCTGAAGGACCAGACCGCCAAGCTCGTCGAGGCGAGCGGCGGCAAGGTGCTGGGGGAGGTGCGCTATCCGCTGGGCTCTACCGACTATTCCTCCTTCCTTTTGCAGGCGCAGTCCTCCGGCGCCAAGATCGTCGGGCTCGCCAATGCCGGCCTCGACACGTCGAACTCGATCAAGCAGGCGGCCGAGTTCGGCATCGTCGCCGGCGGCCAGCGGCTGGCGGCACTTCTCTTCACGCTCGCCGAAGTGCACGGCCTGGGCCTGCAGGCGGCGCAGGGCGTGGTGCTGACCGAAGGCTTCTATTGGGATCGCGACGACAAGAGCCGCGAATTCGCGCAGCGCTTCTTCAAGCGCACCGGCCGCATGCCGAACATGATCCAGGCCGGCACCTATTCGGCGGTGACGCAGTATCTGAAAGCCATCGACAAGACCGGCACCGACGAGACCGAAGCCGTGGCCAAGCAACTGCACGAGATGCCGGTCAACGACGTCTTCACCGCCAACGGCAAGGTTCAGGCCGACGGCTCGATGGTGCACGATATGTATCTCTACCAGGTCAAGAAGCCGGAAGAGTCGAAGAAGGACTGGGACTACTACACCTATCTGGCGACCATTCCGGGCGACAAGGCCTTCATGAAGGCCGAGGACAGCGGCTGCCCGCTCGTCACCAAGTGACGCTCGACACCGCCACCGCTGTCCGTCCCGACAGCGCCGAGGCAACGCCGCGGGTGGTGCTTTCCGCCCGCGGCCTCAGGCGCGACTTCGCCGGTTTCGTTGCGGTCAGGGATGTCGATCTCGACGTCCATCACGCCAAGATACATGCCCTCATCGGCCCGAACGGCGCCGGCAAGACCACGATCTTCAACCTGCTGACCAAGTTCCTGCAGCCGACCAGCGGCAGGATCGAACTGCTCGGCGCCGACATCACCCGCACGCCGCCGGCGAGGGTGGCGCGCATGGGGCTGGTGCGTTCCTTCCAGATCTCGGCGATCTTTCCGCATCTCACAGTGCTCGACAATGTGCGCGTGGCGCTGCAGCGTCCCGGCGGGCTGGGCTACCAGTTCTGGCGCCCCGTCTCGGCGCTTGACGCTCTGACGCCCCGGGCGCGCGAGCTGCTCGCCATCGTCGGGTTGGAGGATGCCGCGCATCGTCTGGCCGGCGATCTCTCCTATGGCCGCAAGCGCGTGCTGGAGATCGCCACCACGCTGGCGCTCGACCCCAAGGTGCTGCTGCTCGACGAGCCGATGGCCGGCATGGGGCATGAGGATGTCGGCATGATCTCCGGCATCATCCGCGCGCTGGCCAGGGACCGCGCGGTGCTGATGGTCGAGCACAACCTTACCGTCGTCGCCGATCTCTGCGACTGGATCACCGTCATGCAGCGTGGCCAGGTGCTGGCCGCCGGCGACTACGCCACAGTCAGCCAGGACGAGCGCGTGCGCGTCGCCTATATGGGGACCGAGCATGAAGAGGGCAGGGCATGAGTGAGCCGCTGCTTGCCGTGCGCGCCCTCCACGCCTGGTATGGCGAGGGCCATGCGCTGCACGGCGTCGACCTCGATGTCATGCGCGGCGAGACGGTGACGCTGCTTGGTCGCAATGGCGTCGGCAAGACCACGACATTGCGCGCCATCATGGGCCTGATCCGCAAGCGCACCGGTTCCGTCACCTTCAACGGCAAGGACCTGATCGGCCTGCCGCTGCACCGCGTCGCGCATCAGGGCCTTGGCTTCGTGCCGGAAGAGCGCGGCATCTTCGCCACGCTCACCGTCGACGAGAACCTGATCCTGCCGCCGGTCGTGGCCAAGGGCGGCATGAGCGTCGAAGAAATCTTCGAGCTCTTCCCCAACCTCAAGGAACGCCGCAACAGCCAGGGCACGAAGCTTTCGGGCGGCGAACAGCAGATGTTGGCCATCGCCCGCATCTTGCGCACCGGCGTCGAGATGCTCCTGCTCGACGAGCCGACGGAAGGGCTGGCGCCGGTCATCGTCCAGCGGATCGGCGAGTTGCTGGCGACGCTGAAGCAGCGCGGCATGACCATCCTCCTGGTCGAGCAGAATTTCCGCTTTGCCGCCCGCATCGCCGACCGCTTCTACCTGATGGACCACGGCAAGGTGGTGGAGGGTTTTGCCGTGGGCGAGCTTTCCGCGCACACCGGAAAGCTGCACGAGGTGCTGGGGGTATGATGTCGCCATGACCATGATCTTCGGCATCCCCGTCCAGGCACTGCTCGGCCAACTCCTGGTCGGCCTGATCAACGGCTCCTTCTACGCCATGCTCAGCCTGGGCCTTGCCGTCATCTTCGGCCTGCTGCGCATCATCAATTTCGCCCATGGCGCGCTCTATATGCTGGGCGCCTTCATCGGCTATCTGCTGCTCGTCCATCTCGGCATCGGCTACTGGCCGGCGCTGGTGCTGGTGCCGCTCAGCGTCGGCCTGTTCGGCATGGTGGTCGAGCGCGTGGCGCTATCGCGGCTCTATCGCCTCGACCCGCTCTACGGCCTGCTTTTCACTTTCGGCCTCGCCTTGGTCATCGAGGGCGTGTTCCGCTATTACTACGGTGTCTCGGGCAATCCCTATGCCGTGCCGGCGCTGCTTGCCGGCGGCACCAATCTCGGCTTCATGTTCCTGCCCAACTATCGCGGCTGGGTGGTTGTCGCCTCGCTCATCGTCTGTATCGGCACATGGCTCCTGATCGAGAAGACAAGGCTCGGCTCATACCTGCGCGCCGCGACCGAGAATGCCGAGCTGGTGCAGGCCTTCGGCGTCAACGTGCCGCTGCTGCTCACGCTCACCTACGGTCTGGGCGCCGCCCTTGCTGGCCTCGCCGGCATCCTCGCGGCACCCGTCTACCAAGTCAGCCCGCTGATGGGCTCGGACCTGATCATCGTCGTCTTCGCCGTCGTCGTGATCGGCGGCATGGGCTCGATCCTGGGAGCGATCGTCACCGGCTACATGCTCGGCCTCGCCGAGGGCCTGACCAAGGTTTTCTACCCCGAGGCGTCGAACCTGGTTGTCTTCGTCATCATGGCGATCGTGCTTTTGCTCAGGCCAGCCGGCCTGTTCGGAAGGGACGCCTGAGATGAGCGAGGCAGCCCTTCATCAGGAACGCGCCGCTGCATCGCTCAGGCTGGAACGGGCGCTGATAGCACTGGCCATCGTGGCGCTGATCGCCGCGCCCTTCGTCGTCTACCCGATCTTCGTCATGAAGATGCTTTGCTTCGCGCTCTTCGCCTGCGCCTTCAACCTTCTGCTCGGCTACACCGGGCTGCTGTCCTTCGGCCACGCCGCTTTCTTCGGCGGCGCGGCCTATTTCTGCGCCTATGCGGTGAAAGCCTGGGGCTGGCCGCCCGAGGCCGCCATCCTGCTCGGCACCGCGGGCGCCGCGGGTCTGGGCCTCGTCATGGGCTTCCTGGCCATCCGCCGCCAGGGCATCTATTTCTCGATGATCACGCTGGCGCTGGCGCAGATGTTTTACTTCTTCTGCGTCCAGGCGCCCTTCACCGAGGGCGAGGACGGCATCCAGGGCGTTGCGCGCGGAACGCTCTTCGGAGTGGTCGACCTCTCCGTCACCATGAACATGTATTTCTTCGTGCTTGCCGTGTTCCTCATCGGCGTCTTCGCCATCTGGCGCATCGTCAACTCGCCATTCGGCATGATCCTGCGCTCGATAAGGGAGAACGAGAACCGCGCCATTTCGCTGGGCTATTCCGTCGGCCGCTACAAGCTTGCCGCCTTTGTCATGTCGGCGGCGCTCGCCGGCCTTGCCGGGGCCACGAAGGCGATCGTCTTCCAGTTCGCCACGCTCACCGACGTGACCTGGCAGATGTCGGGCGAGGTGATCCTGATGACGCTGCTCGGCGGCATCGGCACCATGGCCGGTCCGGCGGTCGGCGCGGGCCTCGTCGTCGGCTTGGAAAACACGCTTGCCACGTCCGGCTTCCCGGTGACGATCGCCACCGGCCTGATCTTCATGATCTGCGTGCTGATCTTCCGGCGCGGGATTGTAGGGGAAGTCTACGCGCGGTGGCTGGGGCGCAACGCGAGGGACGAGGGTGGCAAGGGCTGACGCCGCAAGCGTTTCACCGTTTCCATGAAACGGTGAAACGCTCTAGGCCGCGCGCTTCGGTTCCACCGCGAACGGGCTGAGGCCCAGCCAGGACTGCATCTTCATCCCGATGCCCTTGTCACCGGTCAGAGCGACCTTCGCGCCGGCCTTCTCGACGGTGAGCAGTCCCATCCATATCGCCGTCATCGTGTGCAGGTCGGTCGAGACGTAGAGGTCGACCTCGAAGCCCGGATCATACCAGCACAGATCGACCTCGCCATGCTTCTCGACGATCAGCCACCACGAGCGTTTCGAAGCCGGCAGGTCCTGATACAGGAATTGTATCACTGTCCGCCCTTCGGGCAGCGGCGTTGGGTTCAGGTTGCGCCGCATATCCCACATCAGCAGCGACGGATCGAGGTTCTTGAGCGACAGCCGCGACTCGACCCATTTCTGCCCCCAGAAGCCCATGGCCTCGACGACCGGGCGCAGGTCCCGCCCGGCCTCCGTGAGCTGGTATTCGAAGATTCCCTTCTCGCCCGGCACTTCCTTGCGCTCGACGATGCCCGCTATCTCGAGCTCCTTCAGCCGTTGCGACAGAAGGGTCGGCGACATCTTCGGCACGCCGCGGCGCAGGTCGTTGAAGCGGGTCGAGCCTGCCACCAGTTCGCGCATCAGCACCATCGTCCAGCGGGTGCACAGCACCTCGGCGGCCATCGATAGCGGGCAGAACTGCTTGTATCCGTGCTGGGCCATGATCGGTGTCCTCCCTCGATGCTGGGGCGAACATTAGACGTTCATGAAAGAAGCCGCGAGTACAGAAACTGTACCGGCCCGGTACAGATCGCGGACTGGTTGGCGGCCGCCCTGACATGCGAGCCCTTGGCCGGGTGCATGGGATAGGCCCGTGCGCCGCAACCAGGAGACTATTCATGACCACTTACATCATCGCGGACATCAAGGTGACGGATCCGAAATGGATACCGGACTACGCCGCCTCGGTGCACGACCTCGTCCACAAGCACGGCGGCAGATACCTGGCGCGAAGCGGCAATGTGAAGACGCTCGAAGGCAAGCCGCTCGACACCACGCTGATCGCCCTGATGGCCTTCCCGTCCGAGGCCGCGGCGCGCGCCTTCACCGACGATCCGGCCTACGCGCCCTTCGTGTCGGCCCGCCAGCGCGGCAGCGACAGCCGCTTCCAGCTGATCGACGGCACCGATCTCGCCGGGACGATTTCGTATCTGCCGAAGGGCTGACCGGCGTCCGCCGCATCGAATTCCCGGATCAATCACCAACAGCCACGGCGCTTGCCCGTTGCGCCGCCATATTTCCGGCGGCCGGCTCGCTGTGCTTTTCAAGAAGAATGGAATGAACATGACAATCAAACTTGGCACCAGGCTGCTCATGGCTGCAGCCGTGCTCGGCGCTTGCACCACCTTCGCGCAGGCGCATCAGGAAGCGGCTGCGCCCGAGGCCGGCGTCAGTCCGCTGGCCGAGAAGGTACGCGCAGCCAACAGCCGGTTTCTCGACGTCAAGGCCGCAATCGCCGAGGGCTATGCACCCATTCCTTGCGCCAGCGGCATCACCGGCGGCGCCATGGGTATCCACTACGTCAATGGCCAGTATCTGAAGGACGACAAGATCGACATCGCTCGTCCCGAAGCGGTCATGTACGAGCCGATGGCGGACGGCACGCTGAAGCTCGTGGCGGTCGAATACATCACGTCGAAGGGTCCGGCATCGCTGGACGGCCAGCTGTTCAACTTCAACAGCGCGCCCAACCGCTACGGCCTGGGCGAATTCTACGAGCTGCATGTCTGGGCCTGGAAGGGCAACCCGACCGGTACCTTCGCCGACATGAACCCTAAAGTGTCGTGCGAAAACGCGACGGCGTCGAGCCAGTAAGGCAGGCCGCCAGGCGGCGCCATGCCGCCTGGCTCCTCATCCCACCGGCACCTCCAGCCCCACCTTGACCCGGTCCATCGCCACGAACGTGCGAAA
>Ga0315336_1003542_pt1 | contig 20489 bp, 16 predicted proteins | sample ASW5metaG_FD_204512 | JGI IMG/M metagenome (GOLD analysis project Ga0315336, IMG submission 204512) | Ammonia-oxidizing marine archaeal communities from Monterey Bay, California, United States - ASW #5 | ecosystem: Environmental > Aquatic > Marine > Intertidal zone | place: USA: California... | reverse complement strand
CGCGATCCCGGGACGGCAAGAAACGCCCATGCATCGATGCCTGGTAGGTAGCAGGCAGACTAACATCCTAGCTCTCCTGCCAGATAACCCCGGCTTCCTCCAACTGGCCGATCTGGTCTGCGCTATAGCCCAGCGCGTCGAGTAACTCTGTATTGTGCTCTCCGGCCAATGGCGCGGGCCCCAACGCCTGGGACTGACCGTCGAAGATCACCATGGGGCCGTGGCGTCGATAATCCCCAAGCGCTGCATGGTGGGCTTCGGCAGTAAGTTGCATCGCTTTGCTCTGTTCGTCGACCAGCCAGAATTCGCTGGGTGCAGGCCCGTCTGCGCGCACGCACCCTACGCCCGCGTTTGCCAGTAGTGTTTGCCAATAGTCGGCAGGCTCGGATTGAAACAATTCCCCAAACGCGTGTGCAAGAGCGTCTCCGCCTTCGTCGAATAGGGCTTGTGAAGGGGTTTGCAGGCCTGCTGCCTGCAGCGCTTCGCGACATTTCGAGCGCTCCCGGTTCGTGGGTATCGCCAGAAACAGCCATTGCCCTTCAGCGCAGGCATACAGGCGATAGGCTGCCGACAGACCATGCAGCCCGGCATCGGGTAGCGCGCGGGTAGCTTTTTCCGGATAGCTCAAGAAGTCGTCGCTGTTAGCGTAGGCGTTGGCGCCGAACATATCGACGAGGATCTGCTGGCCTGTGCCGGTGCGCTGTCGCGCCGATAAGCCCAACATGATGGAAGTCGCGACCACCAGCGCGGTATTCGGATCGGGATTGAGCTCGTTGGCCCGCATCAGGCGCCGGGTCCAAAGTTTAAGGCCGTCAATGCCCTGTAACTCATCGGGCAGATGTCCGCCCATCTGGTAGACCACACCGCCCATGGCCGCACCAGGTATCGGATGGGTGCTGGGGCGGTGGGCGCCGGGACCGTCGGGACCGTAGCCGTTTGCTTGCAGATAGACCACATTGGGATTGATTGCCGCAACGTGCTCGTAGCCGATGCCCAGGCGCTCGGGAACGCCCGGGCGGAAATTGTGCACCACTACGTCCGCATCGCGCATGAGATCCAGCACGATCTCGATGCCCTCCGCGGTCTTCATGTTTACGCTCAGGCTGCGTTTGCCTGCGTTCACTCGCGCCGCGCCCAGGCCGGCCAACATGCCGCGAAACGGGTCGCCGCCGATCTGCTCGACCTTGGTCACTTCCGCGCCCATATCGGCGAGAAAAGCGGTTCCCAACGGTGTGGCGATGATGGTCGCCAGCTCCACGACTTTTATGCCTGCGAGCGGGAGCGTGCCTGGAGGGCGCTCGCCGGTTGCGGATCGTGGGTTTGCGCGCCAGCTCGCTGCGCGTTCGTCCCCTGGCGTAGTCCCGTCGCCGGGTTGCGCTGGGGTTTTTGTCAGACGCGCAAGCGGGCCGAGCTGCACGCCACCGCTGCGAGGGATCACATGGCCGTTGGCGACGACGTCAGGGTCCGTGAGGGCTTGCTGGGTGGTCTGATAGGTGGTTGCAACTATCCCGCCGTTGGCGATGAAGTCTTCGGTCCACTGGTCTGCAGACCGGTCCTGTATACGCTTGAGCATACGTGCGCGAAAAGCCTCGTGCTTTTCGGGGGTGCGCAGCAACAGTTGCTTATGGTCGAAGTCCGGGTCGGAAACAATATCGATGAGATCTGTCGCTATGAGCAAATTGTCGAACAGGTGGGGCAACAAGTTACCAAACTGCATCCAACGGCCGTCTCCGGCCTGAGCCGGGTGGTAAAAAAGGCTCGGCATTGGCGGCTCCGGGGATTGCGCGCGCATGGCGGTGAGCAACTCGCCGTATCGATCTGGAAATTGGACGCCGAGCATCGAGCCCATTTCGTAAGGCAACATGCCTTGCAGCAGGCTTGTCTCAACCAATCTTCCAGGCCCGCTCTCACCTCGATCCAGTAGTGCTGCCAATATGCCGGTAACGGCGGACTGGGCGCAGGCGTGTATGCCGACCTGCACAGCGGAGAATACAGGCCCGGGTCGATCCACGATGCCGGTAAACAGATGCATGCGTCCGCTGTACGCCGCGACCAGATGCTCGTATCCCGGATAATCGGCCATCGGTCCACGGCTGCCGAAACCGGTCATGTGGCAAAACACCAGGTGTGGATGCCGTCTGTGCAAGGCTTCAAACTCCAGCTGCTTGCGCGCCAGGGCGGTTGCACGCCAACTGCAGACCAAGACGTCCGCGCCCGCGGCGATAGCGTGGAAATCGGCGAAGTCGTCGTCGTCATCAAGATCGAGCGCCAGCACATGCTTGCCGCGACGCCACATAGGTGCGGCGGGTAGGGTGTCTAGCGGTCGGGTTTCGTGCGGATGTTCAATGCTCAGCACGTCGGCGCCGAAATCCGCCAGTATCATGGTCGCCATGCCGCCAGCGGGGCCGCTGGTCAGATCCAATATGCGTATGCCTTCAAGAGCTTGTGACATGGTCCCCCTCCACCAACAAAGGGCGCTAGCGCCCAAACCTGTAACGTAGTTTTATCACAAACAGGTCCACCACGGGCTCGGTCAAGGCGTCGACAAACAGGTCTTCGAACTCATCCTGGCCGCGATCTGGCAGGTTGCTGCCGCGTGTGTAGACGACAAACAAATCCGACAACGGCGCGATTTCCCAACGATAGCGCAGTTGCGCCGTCAAGCGGGAGATAGTGAAGTCGTCATCGCCTGCCCCAGGCTGCTTCACTCTCGGATCCAGATGGCCATCGTCAAGCGGTACTTGCCATAGCCTTTGTTCAGAAGCGCGTATGCCAGCCCATTGCATGGTCAGGCGAAGCTGTTGGCGTGCGCTGATGAATAAATCCATGGCGATCTTGGGCTGCCACTCTGACGATGCAAACGTCGTGAAGTTGCGGTCTTCCTGATGTACCAGCCATCCGTCGCGGCGAAAGTAGCTCACGTCGAAGTCGAAGGAAAAGCGGTCATTGGGCTTCAAGGTCGCGCCAAATGATGCCCGGGTTGTCCAATCGCCCAGCTCTTCCTGACGCATGCCCACCAGTGCGCTGAAGCTCAGCGGCCTCGCGGTATCTGTGCCATAGCTGACCTCAGCGACCCAGCGCGGTTCGCTGATATATGCACCATTACCACGACTGTTGCGGTCATCATAGCGACGTGGAAAAAAGTCGAGCTCGGCGCCTATTTCCGAGAGGTTGTTAAGTTGCCATTTATTGCGCAGGAACAGGCCGCCACGCACTGGCTGGCCGTCGAGGTTTTGTTCGTAACTGAACACGATGGAGGTGCGACGCGAACGTAGCCTCTGCAAACCCTGGGTCTTGTTGATGTTGATGCCATAGACGCCGCCCACGGCGTCGTTGCGACGAATGAAGCCCAGGTCCGAGATATCCAGGCGGCGGGTTATATAATCCAGATTCAAAAAATGGTGAACCTGGCGGTTGGGCTTGTATTGGAAATCCAGCAACACCCCGTAGCCGTTCTCGTCATCGACGTCGGAAGCCATCAGCTGGGAATCTACCGCCAAGGTGCCATCATTAGACAGGTAATGGGCGTCTATACCGTGAACGATGGCATCATCTTCGGCGTATCTAACCATGGTCCCGATGTAGCCGATGGAACGACGGCCACCACTCTGGCTGGTTTCGTACAGCAGACGAGCGATGCCGAAATCGCGGCCGTCCTGCTCCAAACGGATGTTGTCACCGTCCTGGGTGGCCTTGCGCCGGACATCGTCTTCGAAGGCGGACAACACGCCATAACGCAAGCCACCTGCCTGACCGGTCACCTTGACTGCGCCCACCAGTTCGCTCGGCTTGCCGAGTTCAGCGTCATCGATTTCCACATCATCGGGCACATCGATACGAGGCACCCCGCCAATACGCCGGGTGTTTACTAAGGTGGTGGGTGTCGGAGTAAACGTTGACCGGGTCGGGCGAGCGCCCGATGACGGTGGCCCGCTGGAGCGCGGGCGAGCACGTGGCGTGGTGCGGAACACTTCCTCGCCTTCCAAGAAGAACAGACGCTTTTCCGGAAAAAACGTCTCGAACGCGGTTAGGTTGACGACTACGTCGTCGGACTCTACCGCTCCGAAATCTGGATTTGCCGTCGCCGTGACCTGGAAGTTGGTGGATGGGCGCCAGAAAATGTCGGCGCCGGCCCGGTATTCATCTTCTTCAGCAATGTCATCGTAGGTATAGCTGGTGTAGGGAAACAACGCGAATTGTGGCCCGGGCCGCACATCTTCCATTTCCAGCACGCCTAGCGCTGACATGAATCGGCTGCCGGTAAACGGCAGCGCGGGCGTGCTCCAGCGTTCGTCCACGAAGGCCAGCTTGCGTGTCACCCAGAAACCCATCTTGCGGGTACCGCTGATGTCCGGCATCGCCATCATCGACCAGGGCAGGAAAAATTCCGCACTCCAGCCGTTGGCGGTGCTCGCGGTAGCGCGTCGCCACGGTCCATCCCACTCGCTGGAGAATTGTCTCTCGGGTGCGACCTTGCCGTCTTTGACTGACCCGCCCAGGGCGGTAGAAAACCAATAGCCGTACAAGCCCTCGCCCGAGGTGTCCAGGGTGATGCCGACCTCGTCGCGATTGATGAAACTGTCCCGGCTCGATAGACGGGCGATCATCGTGTCCGCGGGTTGTTCCAGGTCGACGCCCATGTAGAGACCGCGTTCCGTGTACAGGTAGTAAGCTGTGGTCCGATAGCGGGGCTCGACCAGCGAATCGGGCTCGATCACCAGCATCCCGTCGTACCCCGGGACCTGCCTCCATACTTCCTCGTCCAGCCGGCCGTCGATGTTGATTTCCGGGGTGTCGATTAACGGCACAACGACGTGAACCTGTTGTGTGGGGATCGATGGCGGGCTTTGCGCCCAGGCGTTTGCGACACTCAACCATAGCGTAGAAGCCCACAACAATGGTGCGCAAACAATTGTTGCGACCGCAGGGTGGCGCGCCAGGTTGGTAGCAGCGGGATGACCAAGCATCGATAGGGTAATTCAGCTCAAAGTGTAAAGCACAACCGGACAACTATACGGTATATGCCGGCGCCTCGCGCCGCCCACGCGATTGCGCGGACTCAACCAGCGCTGACTGCTCGGTCCTCCTGGCGCAGTGCAGGGGTACGGGTATCCTGTCCCGAGCGTATCACCTTGCCTGGCAGGCTATTGGTGTGCTCGCCGTTGCGGATGGTCTGTACTCCGTTCACGAATACGTGATGAACGCCGAATGCATCCGCGTATACGCGGGGCTCATTGCACGGCAGATCCGATTTCATATAGACCGGCCCGGAACCCACGGTTTCGGCGTTAAAGATTACGATGTCGGCGTTCCAGCCCACGCGCAATACACCCCGGTCGATGAGGCCAAACGCTTCTGCGGGGATCTGGGTCATCTGGTGGATGGCTTGTTCCAGGCTGATGACTCCAAATTTACGCACTCCGTTGCCCAACACCTGGGTGGAGAAGGCAAAGGTGTCGATCATGTCCAGATGAGCGCCAGCATCAGAAGCGCCAATCAAGGTACGATCATCTGCCCACAACTTACCGCGCGTATGCCATAGCGCTTCGTCGCCGCCGATGGGGGACGGCATGAAAGAGGTGCGCAGGCCCTCTGAAATGGCCAGGTCGAGCATTGCGTCAAATGGGGATTTGCCCTGTTCCACGGCGATCTCACCGAGGGTCTCGCCTTCCAGGTGCTTGTTTTCCTGATTGAAGACCGCGTGCACGGTCATGTCTTCCCACACTGCGAGGTTGCGCATTGGGCCCGAACTCCGGGCGCTGCGATCCAGTTCGGCCCGCGTAGCAGGGTCGCTCAATACTTGAATGCGCTCGTCTACAGGAAGTTGAAACAATTCGGCCCAGCCCTCCATTGCGTCAAACACAAAGCCGCTATACAGGTTGATACGCACGGTGATCGGTTGGGGAACCGTGAGCGCCAATACCTCGCCGCCGTTGGCTCGGGCCAGGTTCGAGGCGGACAGTTGATTTTCCATAACGCGATCGTCGCCTGCAGCCAGCACATTCCAATTCAGCGGCCGCTGTGCCGCGGTTGAAAGATCGGACATCAATTGTTTAGTGTCATCGTCGAAGGAGCCTACGCCGGGCAGAAATTCCAGGCAGGTGCCTGCGTGGTCCTTGCACACCCCGGCCAGAGTGATGAGTTCTTCGCGACTGGCGTGGCGTGACGGCACGGGCTGGCCATCGGCGTCATTGTGCGTGGGTGAGATCGTGGAAGAGAAACCGATCGCGCCTTCGGCCAGGCACTTGCCCAGCAGATCCGCCATCGCCTGCAGTTCCTCGGCTGTGGCTTTTTCTCCTACCGCGCGCGGGCCCATGACCACTCTGCGTATCGCGCTATGGCCAGCCATGAAACCGGCGTTGACGCCTAGGCCGCCATCTAATTTGGCCAGATATTCGGCAAAGCTCTGCCAATCCCATGGCACGCCTTGCCTGAGGCTCGAGATCGGCATGCCTTCTACCCGCGCGAGCATGTTCAACAGATAAGGGGCAGCTTCGCCGGATAGCGGTGCTATGGAGAAACCGCAGAAACCGCCAAATACGGTGGTAACGCCGTGGTAGCAGGATGGGCTCAATGTGCCGTCCCAGAATACTTGCGCGTCATAGTGAGTGTGGACGTCGACAAAGCCGGGGCAGACCGTTTGTCCCGCAGCATTCAGCGTCGTGGTCGCTGCTTCGGCGACGTCGCCGACGGCGGCGATCTTGCCATCCTTGATGCCGATGGATCCGCTGAAGGCCGGCGTGCCGGTGCCATCAATAATCTGCGCGTTGGTAATGATCAGATCCAGCATGATGCTCTCCGGCTTGTGAACTTCGAGGTTAGCGCATATTCAGGGTTCTACGCCAATTCCTTAAAAGCGTTCTCGTTGCCTGTCAGCCTGTACATCATGCGAGGCGCCGATTGCGTGAATGTTATACTTTGAGGCTTGTCAGTACACCCGCTGCCGTGGACGGTGCAAGCCGATGAACGACTATATTCACCGTATCAGCGACTCCGAGTCCCGCCGTATTCAGCGCTTTCTGTATTTGCTTGCTGCCGGAGTCGTGGGCTTTGCGATCCTCAGCATAGTGGCGATAGCGACCGCGGATACCTGGCTGAGGCTGCTTAGCGTCGAGCGCGAACATCGTTTTGTCCAACCTTACATCGATCTTGTCAACGATAGATTTCTCGATCCCGCAGATCCCGATATCCAGGCTTATGTTGAAGAGCTGGCGCTGGAAATTCGCTCGCACATGACGGATGTACCTGCTCTGACAATCAGCATTCGCGTCATTGAGGACGATACGGTGAACGCGTTCACGACGTTGGGCGGGCACATTTATGTTGCAGATGGTCTGCTCGAAGCTCTGCATAGTGAGAACAGCTTGAGTATGGTGCTCGCCCATGAGATTGCACATGCGATCAACCGTGATCCGCTGCTGAGTACCGGCCGCGGCTTGTTACTGGCGATGGCTCTCGCATCGTTGTCTGGCGGAACCGTGGACGCTAGCGCGGCTGGCGATGTAGCCTCGCAACTGATGTTGAATTCGTTTGACCGTGAGCAGGAGCAACGCGCTGACCTGATGGCCCTTGCTGCATTGCACAGCCGCTACGGCCACGTTGGAGGGGCGACGGATCTATTCAGGGTACTGAGCGACATGCAGGACAGCGAACCTGCAGCGCTCGAAGACCTCGAGATGCTCTCGACCCATCCGGAACTGGCCCGCAGGATCGAATATTTACATGCGGACGCGGCAGCTCGCGGCTGGACGGAACAGTCGGTGACGCCCTATCCAGATCGCATAGCCGAAAAAATCAGGACGCCTTGATAGGCAGACCTTCGCTGTCCTGGAAAGAACCCGTCACAATGATGATAAAATCGATGAGTACCCAGATGCCGAGGCCACCAAGAGTAATCAATTGCAGGATACCTGTGCCGACTTTACCAACATAGAAGCGATGCACGCCAAGGGCGCCGAGAAAGAAACACAACAGAATAGTGGGTACGAATCCTTTTTCACTCAACTGAGTTTCACTCATTTCTACTTCACTCATGCCAAATCTCCTTGTTTGAGCTTTTGTCCCGGGTAACAGATTAGATTGCCATAACCGTCCCGAAACGAACCAGTTAGCAACATGATAGTGACAACGAAGGTGTGCACGCCGTCGATGGCCAGAACCACCAAGGCGTAGCCGATTTGTCCGGTGAAGAAGAAATACAGCGACAGTATGAACATGCCCAGATCGAGGCTCGCTTCGAGATAGCGGCCCATGTAGAAGTGCTGGATGCCGACAACTCCGAAAATCGCGGACAAACACACCGCGATGACGTAGCTTTTGTCGGATGGTTGTTGCGACTGGGCCAATCCCTGGATCCTTTTCATCGAACGTGGGTGCACGGCTGCACCAAAGACGGGGTAGCTTAACCCACGCTGGACCGCGAACGTGGGGACAGGTCACGTTTCAGATGAATTGTTAGTCGCCGTAATGTTAAAAAAGTTCACCAATTTCATGACAGCCCTACTTTTAACATGTATCGCCACGGACTATGCGTTGGCCGGTGTAAGTTTCTCGTTGGATGAGGGCGGGTCGCCGTTGATCGGCGAAATACGTCAGCGCACGTTGGTTTATGAGGACACTTTTGCACGCGTAGCGCGCGCTGAAGGCGTGGGCTATGAAGCGCTGGCGCGAGCCAATCCCGGCGTGGATCCGTGGCTGCCGGGTGAAGGCACGGCGATTGTACTGCCGACGCAGATGCTGGCGCCGAATACATCTCGCGAAGGCATCGTCGTAAATCTCAGCGAACTTCGCTTGTATCTCTACGGCCCTGATAGCGCAACGGTATCGGTCTATCCAATTGGCATCGGCAGCGAAGGCAGGGCGACGCCGTTGATGGTGACAGCGGTTAAGGCAAAAATCGAAGATCCCACGTGGTATCCGCCGGACTCGGTGCGTGCGCGCCACGCGCGTAGGGGAAGCATACTGCCGCGGCAGGTTCCGCCAGGGGTGGACAACCCACTTGGTAGCTTTGCAGTACAGCTGGCGCGCAAAAGCTACTTTATACACGGCACCAATCAGCCCATCGGCGTCGGCCGGCGGGTCTCATCGGGTTGTATCAGGCTGTACAACAATCATATAGAAATGCTGGTGGGGCAGGTGGTGCGCGGAACGCCGGTTACGGTGGTTCGCCAGCCATACAAGGTAGGATGGCACCGTGGTGCGCTATACCTTGAGGCACATCCAGCACTGGATGTGCGTAATCGCTCGCGTTCCGAATTTGTGCGTCAGATTATCCGCGCGACGCGCGACCGGCGCACGGATGTCGATTGGGAGTTGGCCTATGCCACAGCCCACAACGCCGCCGGTATACCGGTACGGATATCGCGCTGACCCCTCAGGCGGGGCGGGCTATTTTCCGCCGCAGCACTCGTTTTCCATGCGATTCAGGCGCTCCGCAGTCTCGTTGGCGGCATTCAATGCCTGGCTTGCCATGCGCTGCGCGTCGGCAGCGGCGGAAGACGTTGAAGTCTGGCCCTGTGTCGCCGAGTGTGCCAGGTCCAGCGCTTGCTTCGCGGTGCTCTGCACGTTGCCAATTTGACGTTCCAGGGCGTCCAGGCGTTCACTGGTCGCGCTGGAGGCACAGCCACTCAGCGTGACGATCGCGATCAGTAGAGAGATTTTTTTCATCGTTGGGTTATCCAAAGCTCAAACGGAGGTTTCATGATACGTCATTGGCGCATGCTTGAGAGCTACGCGTTTCTGCTTATGGACACTTCTGCGCACGCCCCGTAATTTCGATCGCATATCTCTCGGGAAATGAACTCATGAATGTAGCCACGGGAAAAGTCTCACAAGACCAGGCAGTCGAGCATTTCGATGTGTTAGTTGTAGGTGCAGGCATTTCCGGTATCGATGCGGCCCACTATCTGCAGAGCGAGCTGCCGGACAAAAGCTTTGTGTTGCTGGAGACCCAGGAAAGCTTTGGCGGCACCTGGCTGACGCACAAGTATCCGGGCATACGCTCAGACAGTGACCTGTTCACATTCGGCTATAAGTGGAAGCCGTGGATGGGCGCACCGATTGCCACCGCAGAAGAGATTCTCAAATACCTCGACGAAGTGCTCGATGAGCAGGATCTGCGAAAACACATTCGCTATCGCGTGAAAGTAACCGACGCGAGCTGGTCCAGCGAAAGTAAGCTGTGGACCGTACAAGCGGAAAACCTGGACAGTGGCGACGCGCTTACTTTCACCACCAACTTCATGTGGATGTGCCAGGGCTACTACCATCACGACGAAGGCTATACACCGCAGTGGGAGGGCATGGAGGATTACAAGGGGATCATTGTGCATCCTCAGACTTGGCCTGAAGATCTCGACTATGAGGACAAGAACGTACTAGTTATCGGCTCCGGCGCAACCGCTGCGACTGTGGTGCCGGCCATGGCGAATCGCTGTGGTCACATTACGATGTTGCAGCGCTCTCCCACCTATTTTGCGCCGGCGCCGAACCGAAATGACGTAGCCGATATGCTGCGTGAACTCGACATCCCGGACGAGTGGACCCATGAGATCGTGCGCCGCAAGATCCTGCATGATCAACAGGAAGTGACGCGGCGTTCTTTCGAAGAACCCGACGGCTTGAAACAGGAGCTGATTGGGGCCGCCCGGGAATACCTTGGGGAAGATTTCGACATCGAAACGCACTTCACGCCCAAATACCGCCCCTGGCAACAGCGCCTGGCGTTCATACCTGACGGAGATCTATTCCAGGGGCTCGCCGCGGGCAAGGCGAGTGTGGTGACGGACCAGATCGATCGATTTACCGAAAAAGGCGTTCTGACGCAATCAGGCGAAGAGCTGGAAGCGGATATCATCATCACGGCCACAGGTTTTAACCTGTGCGTTCTCGGGGGTATCCGGTTCAGCGTGGATGGTGCCGATGTCGATTTTGCCGATACCGTGACCTATCGCGGCATGATGTTTTCCGACGTGCCCAATCTAGTGTGGGTATTCGGTTATTTCCGTGCCAGCTGGACTCTGCGTGCTGACATGATTGCGGAGTTCGTGTGCCGGATGTTCAAACATATGCAAAGCCTCGACGCCACAGTCGTGACGCCCCAGCTGCGCGAGGCGGATCACAACATGCCGATTCTTCCCTGGATTGATGCGGACAACTTTAACCCGGGTTATCTCACCCGGAGCATGCATCTGATGCCCAAGCAAGGCGATCGCGAGCCATGGATCTTTACCCAGGACTACTGGAAAGAGAAAGAGGAGTTCCCGGCTGCAAATCTGGCCGATGACTCGTTGGTCTATTCCTGACTCTTCTCATCCGGCACGGGCGGAATGTCTTGATCTGGAGCTGGTTCCTCGTCTGGCTCTGGTGCGGGGGCTTGTTCCTCGGCTGCTACGTCATCGCTTGTGGACCAGGCGGTGTCTCCTGGTTCTTCTTCCGGCCAATCAGAGAACGGAAAAGGCCGCGTCTCGCTATTAAAGGTCTGAAACTGCAGGATCTGATATACGTACATAGACAGGTTAGTGCCGAATCGTTGCAGTGGTTCATTGACCCGCCGGGTCACCAGGGCCGCCACAAACTGGAACACCACCAACACCGTCAGAATGATTTCGGCGATACTATATGCGAGTACGAACAACAGCATATACAGGCCGCGTGACCAGATGTTGCGGTCTGCTAAGTTCTCTTTTGTCGATGGGTCCATGAGCGGCTCCTTCCAGCGGGGTGGTGGTTAAAGTGACTTTCTTACCTTAAGCTATGCAAAAGCCATACCAAGCGTAAAATACATCAAAATCAATAGCTTAAGCGCATTCTTGCAGGTAATTATGTGGCGAATATCGCCATTTTTCGGTGAGCGTGTGGAGTTGCGTGATATGGTTACAGCTAATTCAGGAGCAATCTATGGACGTCGTACGCATCATTCTGGCCATCCTCCTCCCGCCCCTTGGAGTGTTTCTGCAGGTGGGGCTCGGCTTGCATTTCTGGATCAATATTCTGTTAACGCTGCTTGGGTACATACCCGGCATCGTCCACGCCATCTGGATCATCGCTAAGAAGTAGAGCGTGACGCCAGCGCGAGAAGACCTCTGGTTTTTGCCCCTCGGCGGGTGCGGCGAGATTGGCATGAACTTGAATCTGTATGGCCACGACCACTGTTGGTTGATGGTGGACTGCGGCATCACGTTTGCCAGCCCCGGAGAGCCGGGACCGCATGTGCAGATGGCGGATCCGCGCTTCATCGCTGAGCGCCGCTCCAGCCTGACTGCGTTGTTGATCACCCACGCGCATGAAGATCATGTAGGAGCGGTCGCCCATCTGTGGCCGCAGTTGCGCTGCCCGGTCTATTGCACGCCCTTTACCGCTGCGATCCTGCGCCGCAAGTTGGCGGAAGTCGGTTTGCTGGGGGACGTGCCGCTACATGTGGTGCCCAGTGGCTTGCGTCATCAGCTTGGCGTGTTCGATGTACAATGGCTCGAATTGAACCATTCCACCCCGGAATCCCAGGCATTGGTGCTGCGGACTGCTGCGGGAAATGTCTTCCACACCGGCGATTGGAAGTTAGATCCGGATCCGGTTGTGGGTCGTGCCTACGACCCGCGTGAGCTCTCAGCGCTAGCCGATGAAAATATCCTCGCCATGGTGTGCGACTCTACCAACGCTATGGAACCGGGCCGGGCGCGCAGCGAGGGCGAGTTAATTAGCGGCCTGAAAGACCTGACAGCGTCGGCGCCAGCCCGCGTCGTCGTCGGCTGTTTTGGCAGCAACGTTGCCCGCCTGCACACCTTGGCCGGGGTTGCCGAGGCCACGGGTCGCTACGCGGGCTTATTGGGCCGCTCATTGCATAACTACTTCAATGCTGCACGAGAAGCGGGTATCTGGGATGAGAGCCTGTCTTTCGTTGAGCCTGCCCATCTTGGATATCTGCCCCGCCATGAGGTATTCGCCATTGCAACCGGGAGCCAGGGCGAGCCCAGAACAGCATTGCGGCGTCTTGCGGCAGGCAATCACCCGGATCTGAACCTGGAGACCGGGGATACCCTGTTGTTGAGCTCCAGGGTCATTCCAGGCAATGAGGTTGCCGTCAAAACTCTCACGGACCGGCTGCAGGAGATGGGTGTTCGGGTTGTTCACGATGAACAGTTGAACCTGCCGATACACGCATCAGGCCACCCGGCCCAGGACGATTTGCGCGATATGTACGCCTGGATTCAACCCAGGATCGCGATACCGGTGCACGGCGAGCCCGCTCACATGGACGCCAATGCACGCGTTGCCCGATCATCGGGCGTGCCGAGACAGATGAGGGGTGTTAACGGTGATCTGTTTATGCTGGCGCCAAACACAGGCATTCGGCGCCAGATCGCGAAGGTGGGGCGATTAGGGTTGGATCGAAACCAGCTTGTGGCGGTGTCGTCTCAAGCGGACAGACCGCCGTCGATGACCAGTTCGGTCCCGGTAATATAGGAAGAGTCGTCACTGGCCAGGAACAGGACACCGTTAGCGATGTCCCGCGGATAGCCAACCTTGCCGGTCGGCACGCCAAGTTCCGCCATCGCCTCCACGTCGATGGCATTGTCGCCGTCCAGCATTTCCGGATTGACCTTAGTCCAGATCGGTGTGTCGATCACTCCGGGGTGGACCGAGTTCACGCGGATGGGCCAGCGCGATTGTGCACATTCCAACGCCACCCCCTTGGTAAACAGGCGCACGCCACCCTTGGTGGCATTGTAAGCAGATAGATTCGCAGCGCCTTTGAGTCCTGCCACGGATGACATGTTGATGATGGACCCACTGCCACTATCGCGCATGGCTGGGATAGTGTGCTTGACGCCCAGGAATACGCCGTCGAGATTGATTGCCTGTTGGCGCTGCCAGTCGTCCAGCGTCATATCCAGAATACTCCCGCCGATGCCTATGCCGGCATTGTTTACGAGGATGTGTAATCCGCCGTGGCGTTCCACCACCTGGCTCACCACATTCTGCCAGGCCGCTTCGTCGGTTACGTCGTGGGGTATGAATTCTGCTTTGCCGGCCTGGGCAACGATGGCGTCAACGGTGGCTTTGCCCAGGGACTCATCGATATCCGTCACCACAACGGTTGCGCCCTCTGCGGCCAACAGTTCTGCACAGCCTTTACCGATACCTGAAGCGCCACCGGTGACGATAGCGACCTTGCCTTCGACTCGTTTCAATTTTTTCTCCTATGTGTGCTGCTAGGGCACGGTCATGACATCACATGTCAGCGCATGCAGGAGTTTCTCGGCGGTATTGCCAAGCAGCACACCCGCCACTCCGGAGCGCGCCTTGGTGCCAAGGACCACGAGATCTGCATGCACAAGCGCGGTCAGGTTGCGCATGGCGTCGACGGGCTCACCTTCTACCGCGTGGGGGCGGTACTTGGCCACGCCCTCGCGCTTGGCGAATTGAGTCAGCTCCTCGAATATTTCATTCTCGACATCGCCGCGCAGCTTCACATAGCTTTGCACTGATGTCACCTCATCGAGCCATTTGCTCAGGACGGGAAAGATACTCACGAGATGGAGCTCGCCGTCGAGCTGATGACACAGATGTTGTGCGGCGGACAGGATACGCGCGTTGAGCGCCTCGTGATCCGGGTCGTATACATCAACCGCGGCCACGATAGTGGGTTTGGGCAACCAAGCGCTCGGTTGCGTTAGAAGTACGGGCACGCTCGCCTGGCGCAGTAGATTCCAGTCGTCCGGAGTGCGTAACGGTGCAGGAAAGCTTGTGTCGCGGTCAGCAGTTTTCATGATGAGATGAGCGTCCGTGGATTTCGCCGCGTGGACTATGCCTTCCCAGGTGTTCCGGTTCCACATGGCGGCACTGGTCAGACCCGGGATGGTTACGCCGGTATCCTCTATGGTATCCCGCAGTTCCTTTTGTGCCGTTGTGAGGACCAGTTCCTTCAGTTGTTGAGACACGTCGACGTGCTTGCTGCGCAGATCTGCCAGGCCTTCGTACACCACGCGTATGATGGATACGGCGCTTTCCTGCGCAGCGGTAAGACGGTGGAGCTTGTTGAGCAGGCGCGGCGCTTCTGCATTGTTCTGCATAACCGCGAGGATGTTTTGAAAATCTGACATATCTAATGGCTCCTAAACTATGCGTACGGTGAGCACGTCGCCGCGCAACCGGCTCAAGGCGTCTTCGGCGGTATTGCCGAGAAGCAGCTTGCCCAGACCTTTGCGCGCGGCGGTTCCCATGACCGTTAAAGTAGGGGTCAGTTCCTGTTCCAGAGCAGCGATCACCTGCGCCGGCTTGCCTTCCAGCACATGCATTTGCACGTTTTCGAGACCCAGCCGCGCAAGCGCGTCGCTCAGGCGTTGCTCGCGGGTGGCGCGCATGTCCTGTTTAATACCTTCGTAGTCCATGGCGACCTGCAGCGCGCTTACGCTTTGCCCGAGATCGGAGTACACACATGCAACGTGTAGGTCAGCATTGAGCAGTTGTGCCATGAGCCCTGCGGCGCGCAACACCTCGTTAGACAGCTCGGTATGCGAAGCGTCGGCGATATCTACTGCGGCCAACACCGCACCTCCAGTCTGCCAGCTGCTTGCCTTGGAAATCAGTACCGGACAGGTGGCTTCGCGAATCAGGCGCCAGTCCAGCGGGGCGTACAGATAGTCGCTCAAACTGTGGCTGCCACTGGGCTTGATAACCAGATCGATGCGCTGGCGATTGATCTCCTGCAATATTTCTTCATCCGCTCGCTTGTTCCACAGCACCCGCGCTTCGCTCCACGCGATGCGATCCTCATAGGGCTTAAGGAGCGCTTTCAGGCTGTGGCGGTCGGCGGCGACGAACGCTTCGATCAGGTTTGCTTTCTGCACGTCCGGTATCGGCTCATCTTCTATGAAGTCCCAGATGACCTCTGCCACTTCGACCTCGCAGCCAGTGTAGTGCTCGATGAGCGCCGCTTTGCCGAGAGCTGCTTCGATGCCGACCAGCTTGTCGTTTATGACCAGTGTTCTCTTGGGAGAATCCATAGTCCGCTCCTACGATTACGATCCGTATGCTCCTATCATAGGTGCACACGGGTGGGTCCGAATACATAGTAAAACCACGTACGCAGGTCCGCATGGATATTGATGTTTGGAAATTTGCCGCCGGCCTCATGTTGTTCCTGCTGGCCATGTCGCTGGTGGACCAGGCGGTGCATGCGCTAGCCGGTCGCAGGTTCAAAGCGTTGCTCGCAGCGAATACGCAATCCTCAGTCCGCGGAATCTTAAGCGGTACGATCGCGACTGCGGTGCTGCAGTCCAGTTCGATGGTCAGCCTGATGATGCTGGCGTTTGTGGGCGCCCGCCTTGTCAAACTCAGGAACGCGTTGCTCGTCGTCTTCGGCGCCAATCTCGGCACGACCGCGACGGGTTGGATCGTTGCCACCATCGGATTCAAATTTGATCTGGAGGCGCTGGCTCTGCCCCTGATTGCGTTGGGCGGTATGTGCGCGATGGTGCTAAAGAAACATACGATTGCAGACGTCGGGCGTCTGCTGCTTGGGATTGGAGTATTGCTGCTTGCGTTGCAGTTCATGAAGGGCGCAGTGGCTGGCGTTGGTGGCTTGGTCGATCCGCAAACGCTCGCCGATATGACGCGCATCGAATACGTGCTGTTCGGGGCGATATTCTCAGCGGTGGCGCAATCGAGTTCTGCAACCATGGTCATCACCTTGAGCCTGCTGAACGGGGGCGTGATCGATTTAGGCGCGGCAGCGGCATTGATGATTGGGGCCAACCTGGGCACAACCAGCACCGTGATGCTGGGGGCGATTGGCGGTACGTCAAACAAGAAACGTCTTGCGCTGGGTCATTTTCTGTTCAATCTGATCACTGACCTTGTCGCGTTTGCACTGTTGCCGCTGTTGTTGGCGGCCTTGGCGTTCATTGCGGATCCGCTACTGACGTTGGTGGCGTTTCATTCGCTGTTCAATCTTCTGGGGGTGTTGTGCTGGACGCCGGTGACGACCCAATTCGCCAATTTTCTGGAAAAAAGGTTCGCGGCCGATGACGGTAAGGTCAGTTGGTATCTGGAAGAGACGGCACAAGAACTCCCGGAAACTTCGGTAGGTGCGCTGCGCAGCGAGATCACCCATCTCGTTGAGCGCGTGATCGCGCAAAACGCCGCTGCCTTCAGCGTGGCGACGGCCGACGACGAACTCAACCTGGAAACCGATTTTGAGCGAGCCTATACCACCACTAAACAGTTGGAGGGAGAAATATTGAGCTATGCTTTGGATCTGGACCGAACCCAGCTTTCGGTTCACGAGAATGATACCGTCAGTGCCCTGCTGCATGTCACCAGAGACGCACTGATTGCATCAAAACAGCTCAAGGATGTATTGCCGGGGCTCAACGATGTGGCAAGCGATTCAGCCGATTTATACGACCTGCTGCGCGAGACCCAGGCAGATTTTTATCGGCGTCTACTTGAGATAAGCGACGAGCCTGCCGCGCTGCACTTAAACCAGGTCGAGGAATTGGCCATTGAAGTCGAAGAGGGGCATCAGCGTTGCCATGAGAAAATCTACGCTGATATACGCCGTGACGTTCTGCCTGAGTCCAGAATGTCGTCGGTGTTGAACTTGAATCGCAGTTTTTTTAATTCCAATCGGGCCATGCTTTCATGCATTGGTGCACTTGCGGAACAGCACGCTCTCAGCGAGCAAGCTCAGCTAGCGCTCGCTTGAAAGTGCCGCTTTGCGATCCAGCGATGTGAGCAGGCCTTCCAGTTTGCGAAGCTGCTGAGCAGCCTCTTCGAAGCGACCCTCGCCTTGCAGCTTCAGGTAGGTTTCGAACGCCAGATTGGCGAGGTTTGCCAGCTCGGCCAGGGAGCTATCCGGCGTGGCGAGGGGTCTGGCCTGTTTGTCGAATAGACCTTCCAGCGCATCGGAAAATGTTTCGGCATAGCTCAAGGTGTCACCGTGCATGACTGCGACGAGGCGCAATTCAGGATAAGCGGCGGTCTCCGCGCGCAAATAGATCGGTTCGACGTAGATCAGGGTGTCGTCTAGCGGGATGGCCAACACGTTGCCGCGGATGACTTCCGAGCCCTGCTGATCCCACAGGGTCAGCTGCCCGGATAGAAATGAGTCCTGATCGATCTTTGTTTCTACCTGCTGCGGACCGAGCACACGCCTCTCCTTGGGAAACTTGTACGCAATGAAACGCCCGTAGTTGTCGCCGTCGGATAGAGCGGCAATCCAGCCTATGAGTACTTGCCGGTTTTTGGGCGTGAACGGCAGGATGAGGACGAATTCCGCCCTGTCGGATCCCGGCAGTTCCCACATGACGTAGTAGGGTTCAACGGGCTTGACCTGGTGATAGTGCTTTTCCGTGGCCCGCACCCACAGATCTTCCTGGTTGTAGAAAACTTCCGGGTCGGCCATGTGGTAACGCGCAAAAATAAGACCTTGCGCCAACAGGAAGTCTTGCGGGTAACGAACGTGCGCGGTGAGCGAGGCAGGCATGGCTTCGCGCGGTTGGAATGAAGTTGGCAAAATGTTCTGCCAGGCTCTGATGATGGGATCATTCGGTTCAAACACGTAGAACGTTACGTCGCCGTTATATGCATCCACCACAGCTTTCACAGAATTGCGTACGTAGTTCTTGCCGTTCAACGCGTGCACAGTCCTGGTGCCTGGGCGATATGCGCTGGCGTCGCTGGGTAGCGCAAGGCTTTCCCGAGAGTCGAACGGCTGGCTGTATGGGTAGTAACTGGAGCTTGTGTAGCCGTCGACGATCCACTTCAGACGGCCGTCAACGGCGACCATGTACGGGTCTTCATCAAACTTCAGGAACGGCGCCAGGCGCGCGACTCGATCTTGAATGCGCCGAAAGTACATTATGCGGCTTTGCTCGGTTGGGTAACTGGACAGGAAGAACACGGTACCGTCGAAACGCCACCCGAAAATGAAACGCCGCCACCAGTTTGCCAGCACCACGCCGCCGCTTCCCTGGTAGCGCGTATAAACGTTGGATTCGCCGCTGGGGTAGTCGAACTCGGGCTCCAGGGTGTTTACCACCACAGGTTCGCGTCCGACCTCACCATAGTAGATTTCAGGACGATCCAGTTTGAGCTCGGCGACATCAATCTTGGGGGGGATGTCTTTTACCAGCAGGTTAGGTAAGCCCTCGGTCGTGAAGTCGCTAACCGGCGCCATGGTGTAGCCATGACCGTGGGTGTATTTGAAGCGCTTGTTGACGAACGTCTGACTCTGGGCAGGCAGGTTGTCTTGTGCCAGCTCCCGGGCAGCCACCATCACCTGACGATAGCGTCCGCCCAACTCGTAGCGATCAATGTCGACATCCACGAATTCGTAATACAGGCGGATCTCCTGGAACTGCTTGTACACAGCATCCAGTGCCTGCAGATCCCATAAGCGGACTTCCGACAGCAGATGCTGATTGGTGTTCAAGGCGCGGCGCTCGAGCTTCGGCGAGGTCGCGAATTGCCGCTCTTCGATCTGATCCAGCTTGAACGCGGCTCGGGTGAATTCTATGTTGTGCGTTATATAGGGCATCTCATAAGTGATCTCGTTGGGTCGTACAACCAACCACTGCACCAAGGCGGGAAGGAGCAGCACGAGTACCATCCAGGAGGTGCCGATCACGCACCATGCACCGACCGTGGCGACCAGGTTGTCGGGCAGAGCAAGACGCAGGCGAGCTGCGCGCCCGCGCATATATGACCTGAAACCTTCGGCCAGAGGGAGGATGCCGGCGATCACGAATACGCACGCCATGCCCACCATCGCAGGTAGCCTGACGTGCACGTCGGTCCAACCCGGACCCAGCACTACGCCCAGGTCTGAGTACAGCAGGTGAAAAATGCCCAAAACCTGACCGTAGGCCAGCACCAGCGCGAGCATCAGGCTTGCACCGGGAATCAGCAGTCGCGGATGCGGCACAACGTAGTGACTTCCGGCATCGAACAGCCCGCCTTGTTCGCGCAGCAATAGGACGGCCAGCAGGCACAACGTGGCGATGAAGAGTAGTGGCCAGAAAATGCTTGCAAGCAGTGGCAGAGCGAACAGATAGAAACCTACATCGAGGCCCAGTAGAGGCTCCGTTGTCCCGGTATCGACCCGGCCCATGAACAAAAGCACCCGGTCCCAGGCAAGCAACCCCCACGCGCCGCCGGCCGCCGCGGTGAACAATGCGAGGTATCTCTTGAGGTGTTTACCTGTGCCACTGGCGAGGAGTAGGCCGAGCAAGCCTGCAACGGCGAACCCGCCCGCAGCGATGAGCAACCGCGCCCAGAAGAAGGTCCAGAATCGCTCACCGTATGCAATAGCGTCGAACCAAAGCCATTCGAACATGAACGCCATGAGGGTGACGAGAAGGACGCCAAGTACCAGCAGGCTGGCCCCGTACCACATCAACCGCGGCTTTCCCCTGGCCATGGCACGCCTCACCAGTAGGGCGCCGCCACCGAATAACAGACTGAATATCAATACGTACATAACGTCG
>Ga0315336_1003540_pt1 | contig 20500 bp, 16 predicted proteins | sample ASW5metaG_FD_204512 | JGI IMG/M metagenome (GOLD analysis project Ga0315336, IMG submission 204512) | Ammonia-oxidizing marine archaeal communities from Monterey Bay, California, United States - ASW #5 | ecosystem: Environmental > Aquatic > Marine > Intertidal zone | place: USA: California... | reverse complement strand
ACTCCTGCCCGTTGACACGATTCCCGTCCGGTGCCTCATTTTCCTTTCTGAATGACATTTTGACGGTTGCAGTGATGCCCTCGATCACCGAAGTCACTTCAAAGGAATAGAGACCGCTTCCATGCGGCGTGATCATGGTCACCGGCTCCCAGGACTGTCCCGCCGGCGCCGCAATACTCACGGGAATTCTCTCAATCCAACCATCCGGCCCCAGCACCAATTTGACCGTTTCCCCGGTCTCCTCCAGGGGAACTTCACCTTCAATGAATCGCGCGAGGACATAATTCGCACCCTCCTCGGCATTCTGGTGAGCATGGAGGCTCTTTTTCAGTTCAAGTTTAGCCGTGCGTTGATCTGACTGAAACTGTTGAAATGCCAGCGCCCCCGCCAGCACTGAAAGCCCCAGCACAACGGCATAAAAAGGCCTGATCGATCCCGATTTCGGGGACATTTGCTCTGTCTCCACGCTTGAGCCGGCCGTACGATCTGAAATTCCACTCTGCATCAGTTTCTCCTGTTTAGATCCCTCAATCTCTCTTACGTCGGAGGATGTTATATCAGTAACAAAAGAACATTGCAACACAATATGACGTATAATGACGCGTAATGGCGGCTTGTATGAATTTTCTTTGTAATAGTGCCAATAACGAAGACAACCACGAATAGGATCAAGCCAGAGTGCGGTCAAGTGAACGTGGCACGGTGCCTCCGGCCCGTGTCTGAGCAAGCGGAGAGCGGAAACAGACCAGGTTTCGAGCGAGTGCTCTTCTAAGGTCCATGCATCATCCTCTCCTGGTCTGACACGGGGCGGAGCCGCCGTGCCACGTTCCGCTCGACACTCGCCCCTTCACTTCCGAGACTGCATCGCTATGGACAAAGTCTTGATCTTAACGGTCCTGATGATCTTCGTGGGGGCGCTGGTGGGGACGGTTCTCCAATACAGGACACGGGATGCCTGTTTAAAGGCGCTGGAGGGATTCTTTGTCACTCTGGAATGGCCCGGCGGCCGGCAGGCATGGGGAGAGTTGGGCGTATTTCATAATGCGGTGGAACTGGTCTATCCGACGCCGCATTCCTCCGGCTCGCACACGGAGACCAGTTTCATCCTCTACAAGCCACAATTCGTGGAATTGTATGCCCTGAAGCGGTTTCACGACGAATTGGGTGAGAAGAATCAGGCCCGCCGGGAAAAGGATATCCTCAGATCGTACAATCCAAACCTGTTTCGACGTACCCGTCGCCGCATCCGGAATTTCTTCAATCTCACCCGGGATGCGTTTGGCCAGGCGCTGGGGTTGTTCATCGGGCAGGCAAAGAAAACCACCTCATCCGCCCTGCTGCGGACCCAGGACACGCGAATTGCATCGACGGCGCAGCAGATTCTGGGTTCGGGAGCGGCTGCCTACGAACCCATTCTAGAAAAATATATCGGCCACCGGGTTGTTCTGGAAGTTGCGCATGACGGTGTCAGCCAGGAATATTGCGGGATCCTCAAGGAGTACACCGGCGAATTCCTGTTCATTCTCGACATGATGTGGGAGCAGGAGTTTGCCTTTGACCTCGCCGAGCCGGAGCAATTGAGAATCAACCACAATCTGGACTTCGAGGTAACCGAATCGGTCGATGGAGCATTCGGTTCCATTGACATCACCGTTCGCAACCAGGGAGCTCATGAAGTGGAATTGAGCCGGGTGGAGGGGAACGGTTTCCAGAAGGATTGGAATTGTGAATTGCAACCGGGCGAGGATGCATCGCTGGAGATTTCCCGGATCCAGGTGTCTGCCCACGAGAAGGAGGAGGAAGGCGCGGAACCTCCCTCGGCGCTCATCGGGACCCGGCTCCACATCCGGGCACGACGGAGCATGGACATGGTCGTTCCGCGCTCCCGGGGTGTGATTCGCCATGCCGCGGAGGAAGTAAAAGGCGGACCCATCCGCTTACTTTGACCGCGGTTTGAGCTATCGGGCCCTCATCGATCGTACTACTACTTGACGAAGAGGGGAGGGTTTTGCGATAACAATGCCAAATGGGTCAACAACTGAGAGCACGGGTGAAGCGCAGGTCTCGTTTGAGGCGTGCAAAGCGCAAGAAGCTGGAGAAAAAGCAGGCAAAAGCCGGAAAGCCTGCTTCCGCCTGAACTGAGGTCTTTTCACCATGATTCTGGTTGTAGACGACGACAAAGTCCTGACGAAGCTGATCCGCAGACTGCTCGAAGAGGCCGGATACACCGTCAATGTCGCCAACAACGGCGAAGAGGCTTATCTTCTTATCAAGGATCCTCAATGCGAGGGAATCCTGCTCGATATGCGGATGCCGGGCATCAACGGTGCGGAATTGCTCATGCTGATGACGGCGGAGAATATCGATTTGCCGGTGATCGTGATGGCGGCGTTCCCGGATTTCGAAGAAGAAGAGCTGAAGCAGTTTCCCAACGTTAAAAAGCTTTTCCATAAGCCCTTTATTCCAGAAGAGCTCCTGGCCGCGGTACGAGAAGTGACCGGCGAAAAAGTGTAAGCGGGGAGACCTCTCCGGCGACAGCCCACCAATGTTCATTGGGTTCTCACTATTTATGCATAACCATGTCAGAAATTATTTCCGGATCACCCTCGCGGCGGTTCTTGCATTTGCTGTCTCAGCCGCATGCACCGCCCGGACAGATTCGTCCGGCGGTGATTCCGGCTCAAAGAATTCAAAAACCGTCCAGACAGATTCGTCTGGTGGTGATGTCGGCTCAAAGAATTCAAAAACCGTCCAGGTTACGGATAGTACGTTCTCGGCCGAGGTCGAAGGGGCATCGGAGCCGCTGGTGCTGGTTGATTTCTGGGCCGCCTGGTGCGGCCCCTGCAAAATGATTGCTCCGTCGCTCGATAACATTGCCGCCCAATACGCCGGCAGGGTGAAAGTCTGCAAAGTCGATGTCGACAGCAATGAAGGCCTCGCGAGACGTTTCTCCGCCTCCAGTATCCCGCTGGTGATTCTCTTCAAGAACGGAGTTCAACTGGACCAGAAAGTCGGCGCCTTTCCCGAGGCAACGTATCGGGAATGGGTCGAATCGAATTTGTAGGTTTCCCGCGGCCGTCGATAGCCGCAATCAACTACGCTTCTTCGTTCTCCTTGCACCCTTCTGTTCGAAATCCGTTTCCCGTGACTCCATCCTCGGCCCGCCGTTGCGTGGATCACGCCTTCCTGCTACCCTCCCGAAATCATGATTGCGTACCTGCGCGGGAGTATTGCGGAAAAACAGCCTACCCGGGTTATCGTTGAGGCCGGGGGCGTGGGCTACGAGGTCCTGATCCCAATTTCCACCTACGAACGACTTCCGTCCCTCGGGAGCGAAGTTACATTGCTGATCTATGATCTGATTCGTGAGGGCGACCGGCAACTCTTCGGGTTTGCGCGGGACACAGAACGCGAGATGTTCGGCTGGCTTCTCGGGATTAACGGAGTCGGGCCGAAAATTGCGCTCAGCGCCCTGAGTGGATTAACGGCACTGGAGATCAAACGCGCGGTTGCCGAAGAAGACTCAAAGCGCCTCAGTTCGATTTCCGGTGTGGGCAAGAAGATGGCCGAGCGGATGGCCATTGAATTGAAGCACAAACTTTCGGCCACGGATCTACTCGAGGCGGGTTCCGGAGCAGGCGAGGCTTTGGATCCTCTCGATACCCGAACCCGCGATGTTGCCCTGGCCCTGATCGCCCTGGGATACAAACAGATCGACGCCGAGAAGCTTGCCCGAACCGCCGCGTCAAAAGCCGGGGCCGATGAGTCCGTTGAGGACCTGGTGCGGGCCGCACTGGTGAGATGAACATGAATCCCGCCGGCCAGACCCCAGATTCCCTCAACCAGCCGGATCCCGAGCTCGACATATCGCTCCGGCCGGGCAGATTTACCGATTTCATCGGCCAGGAGAAAATCAGGGAACGGCTGGAGCTCTTTGTGCGGGCGGCCCGGGACCGGGGGGACGTGCTGGACCATGTCCTTCTTTCGGGTCCGCCGGGATTGGGGAAGACGACGCTGGCCTACATTCTTGCCGATGGAATGGAGGGGAATATCAAGTCGACATCGGGCCCGGTCATTGACAAGCCGGCCGATCTTGCCGGGCTGCTCACGAATCTGGAACGCGGCGACGTCCTGTTCATCGACGAGATTCATCGCATGCAGAAGGCGGTGGAAGAATATCTCTATTCGGCCATGGAAGATTTTGTGATCGATATTGTCATTGACCAGGGAGCCAATGCCCGGTCCATCCGTTTGGACATACCGCGATTCACCCTGGTGGGAGCCACGACCCGGAGCGGCCTGCTTTCGGCGCCATTCCGCTCTCGATTCGGCATGACGGCACGGCTCGATTATTATACCCCGGAAGTCCTTCATGAAATCGTAACCCGGTCCTGCCGGATCTTGAACGTCGATATTGATCCGGGCGGGGCTGAGGAGATTGGCCGGCGCGCGCGGGGCACACCCCGTATCGCCAACAACCTGCTTCGGTGGGTACGCGATTACGCGCAGGTCAAGGCGGACAACAAGATAACCGCTGAGATCGCCGACAAGGCGCTGACCATGCTTGATATCGATCAAAACGGTCTCGACGAAATGGACAAGCGAATTCTCGAAACTATTCTGTTCAAGTTCTCGGGCGGTCCGGTGGGCGTGAATTCGCTGGCCGTCGCGGTGGGTGAGGAGACGGGGACAATCGAGGAAGTCTATGAGCCGTTCCTGATCCAGGAGGGGTACTTGAAGCGCACGCCACAAGGCCGCGCGGCGACCGAGCGATGTTTTGAGTTGTTCGGCGTACCGCCCGGCGCCGGGCAAGGCCAGCTGCTGTAGCCAGGTCCAAAGTAGCCGTCCACCTCCGGGGGACGAGAGGCTGGAGAGAGCGTAAAGGGAGGAAGAAGAGGAGCACGGCTCAACCCTTCCGCCGTCCGGGCCCCGTTCAGCCACCGCATCCCCCGGAGGTGGATGCCTACTTTACCTTTGCCGGTTCATCTTTCACCTCCGCTCCGAAAATATTCACCCGAACCGGAGGTGTGACATCTGTGTCCCACTGTGACGCAGCGCCTCGGGAATTGGGACATTATGGCGCTTAATTTGCCTGGCTGAGTCCGGCCGGAATTTTGATGGAGATAATTCGTAACTGGCTTTGGATAAGCTATTTACAGATCGTATCGAAGTCCGAAAAAATGAAGTTGGCACATGCGTTGCTAATAGTATTGAACGATTTTTAGTGATTGGTATCTGATCATTTGTGGCGATTCATTTTCCCGACAAAGGGAGGAAACAAATGTCCAAAGTATTAGGCATAGATTTAGGAACGACGAACTCTTGCATGGCGGTCATGGAAGGGGGCGAACCGGTGGTGATTCCGAACGCGGAAGGCGGTCGGACTACGCCCTCTGTGGTTGCATTCACGAAGACCGATGAGCGACTGGTTGGTCAGGCGGCGAAGCGCCAGGCGGTAACCAATCCCGCGAACACGGTCTTTTCAATCAAGCGTTTCATGGGGCGTCGGTTTGAAGAGGTGGACCGCGAAATTGGCCTGGTTCCCTATGAGGTGGTCAAAGCCGCCAACGGCGATGCCCACGTGAAGATCGGGGACAAGGTCTACAGCCCGCCCGAAATCTCCGCGATGATCCTGCAGAAGCTGAAAGCCGATGCAGAGGCATATCTCGGGGAAACGATTACGCAGGCGGTGATCACGGTGCCCGCCTATTTCAATGACAGTCAGCGCCAGGCCACAAAAGACGCGGGCAAGATCGCGGGCCTGGATGTCCTTCGAATTGTGAACGAGCCCACGGCGGCATCGCTTGCCTACGGGTTGGATAAGAAGAGCGACGAAAAAATTTCAGTGTACGATCTCGGTGGCGGGACGTTCGACATTTCCGTCCTGGAGATTGGTGACGGTGTTTTCGAGGTCAAGGCGACCAACGGTGATACACACCTGGGCGGGGATGATTTCGACCAGGAGATAATCAACTGGCTGGTGGCCGAGTTCAAAAAGGAGCAGGGCATTGATCTTTCGCAGGATCCGATGGCACTGCAGCGCCTCAAGGAGTCGGCGGAGAAAGCGAAGTGTGAACTTTCCTCCTCGCAATCCACCGATATCAACCTTCCGTTCATCACCGCCGATGCCGGCGGGCCGAAGCATTTGAACATTACCCTTTCCCGGGCCAAGCTCGAGCAGTTGGTAGATGGGTTGGTGGAGCGTTCGATGGGCCCGGTTCATTCGGCCCTGAAAGACGCCGGAATTTCCAACGCCGAGATGGACGAAGTCATCCTGGTCGGCGGATCCACCCGGATGCCGAAGGTGCAGGACGCGGTGCAGAAGGCGTTGGGCAAGGATCCCCACAAGGGGGTGAACCCCGACGAGGTCGTAGCCATCGGCGCGGCGATCCAGGGCGGCGTGCTGAAGGGCGACGTAAAGGACGTCCTGCTGCTGGACGTGACCCCGCTTACCCTTGGAATCGAAACGCTCGGCGGAATTTCCACCCCGTTGATCGAGCGGAACACCACGATTCCCACGCGAAAGAGCGAAATTTTCAGCACCGCGGCGGACAACCAGCCCCAGGTGGACATTCATGTTCTCCAGGGCGAGCGGAAGATGTCGGGGGACAACAAGACCATCGGGCGCTTTGCGCTGGATGGAATTCCGCCCGCGCAGCGCGGCACCCCGCAGATCGAGGTGACGTTCGATATTGACGCGAATGGAATCCTCAACGTCAGCGCCAAGGACCTTGGCACCGGCAAGGAGCAGAAGATCACGATCACCGCTTCGAGCGGGTTGTCCGATGGCGACATCGAGCAGATGGTGCAGGACGCGGATCGCCATGCCGAGGACGACGAAAAGATGAGAGATGCCGCGGAAACGCGGAACCAGGCGGACTCCCTGGCCTACGGCGCGGAGAAAATGCTGTCCGAAAACGCGGACAAAATTTCCGACGACAAGAAGAAGCCGGTGGAATCCGCGATTGAAACTTTGAAGTCAGCGATCAAGGACGACGATATCGATCGGATGAAGTCCGGCATGGAAGCGCTGAATGCGGTGCTCCAGGAGGTATCGGCGGAACTGTATGCGCAGGCGCAGGCGGAAGCCGGCGCCGAGAGTCAGCAGGCGGGCGGACAGCCCGGTGGAGACGCTCCGGGCGGCGGCGAAGGCGCGGCTCCCGCGGATGATGCTCCCAAGGGCGAGGACGTGATTGATGCCGACTTCGAGATGGTGGACGAGGAAAAGAAATAGGTATCGGAGATGTGTGATTTGAGGGGCAGCGGCCCGGGCGTGTGGACGCCCGACGACTGCCGTGTGTCCGGGTAAATAACCCACAATCGGAAAATAGAAGGAGAAGAGAAGCAATGAAAATTCAACCACTCGCTGACCGTGTTCTTGTTGAGCCGTTGGACGAGGATGAACAGGTCAAAGGCGGAATCATCATTCCGGACAGCGCGAAGGAAAAACCGCAGCAAGGCAAAGTGGTCGCGCTGGGAACCGGAAAGCTCGATGAAGAGGGAAAGAAGATTCCTTTCAACGTCAAGAAGGGCGATACCGTTCTCATGCCCAAGTACGGAGGCACCGAAATTAAACTCAACGGGAAAGAGTACCAGATCACGCGAGAGGAAGACATCCTGGGCATCGTCAACTGACCCGTCCGGGACGATCTGAACATCTTTTAAATAATAGGTAAGGATAAAGAACAATGGCAGCAAAGCAGTTAAAATTTGATGCGGAAGCCCGGCAGGCGGTTCTGTTCGGGGTCGAGAAACTCAGCAGCGCGGTGAAGGTCACCCTTGGACCGCGCGGCAGAAACGTGGTGTTGGACAAAAAATTCGGATCCCCCACCGTCACCAAGGACGGCGTGACGGTTGCCAAGGAAATCGAATTGGAGAACCCGTTCGAAAACATGGGCGCCCAGATGGTCCGCGAAGTCGCAAGCAAGACCAGCGATGTGGCCGGAGACGGAACCACCACCGCGACCGTACTGGCGGAGGCAATCTATCGACAGGGCCTCCGGAACGTAACCGCCGGCGCAAATCCGATGGATCTGAAACGCGGAATCGACGCCGCCGTGAGTGCATCCCTGGTGGCGCTCGCCAAGTCGAGCAAGGGAATCAAGAACCGGGATGAGATTTCCCAGGTCGCTTCGATCTCCGCCAACGGCGATGAAGACATCGGGGATACCATCGCGAACGCAATGGAAAAAGTCGGCAAAGACGGCACCATTACCGTGGAAGAAGCCAAGGGCATCGAAACCACGCTGGATGTCGTGGAAGGTATGCAGTTCGACAAGGGCTACCTGTCCCCGTACTTCGTGACGAATGCGGACAGCATGGAATGCATCATGGAGAATCCCTACATTCTCCTGTTCGAAAAGAAGATTTCGAACCTGCAGGATCTGCTGGGGATGCTTCAGAATGTCGCGAAGTCCAGCCGGCCCCTCCTGATCATCGCGGAAGATGTGGAAGGGGAAGCATTGGCGACCCTGGTGGTAAACCGCTTGCGCGGGACGCTTTCGGCCTGTGCCGTGAAGGCCCCGGGATTTGGTGACCGCCGCAAAGCCATGCTGGAAGACATCGGCGTATTGACGGCCGCGAAATTCATTACCGAAGATCTCGGCATCAAGCTCGAGAACGTCCAGGTCAGCGACCTCGGATCCGCAAAGCGCGTCGTGATCACCAAGGACGAGACCACGATCGTCGAAGGTGCCGGCAAGACCAGCGATATCCGCGGACGGATCGATTTGATCCGGCGCCAGATCGAAGAAACGACCTCCGACTACGATCGCGAAAAACTGCAGGAGCGACTGGCGAAGCTTGCCGGTGGTGTTGCGGTAATCAATGTCGGCGCGGCGACCGAAACCGAGATGAAAGAAAAGAAGGCCCGCGTTGAGGACGCGCTGCACGCAACCCGCGCCGCAGTGGAAGAGGGGATCGTCGCCGGTGGCGGAGTGGCCCTGATTCGATGCCAGACCGCGATCGGCAAGCTGGAACTCTCCGGCGATGCCGCCATCGGAGCCCAGATCGTGAACAAGTCCTGCGAGGCGCCGCTGCGCCAGCTCGTCGCCAATGGCGGGGGCGAGGGATCCATCGTGGTCCAGGAAGTAAAGAAGCAGCGCGGTACCAACGGCTACAACGTCGCGAACGGCGAATACGTGGACATGGTCAAGGCCGGAATCATCGACCCCACGAAAGTGACCCGAACCGCACTGCAAAACGCGGCAAGTATCGCTTCCCTGCTCCTCACCACCGAGTGCATGGTGACGGAACTTCCGGAAGAGGAAAAGCCGATGCCAGGACCTGGCGGCCCCGGAGGCCCGGATATGGGCGGAATGGGGTACTAATTGCCCGGTAAGAAACACGTTTGACACGAATGAACGGGGTACCTATAGTGCCCCGTTCATTTTTTAACCATCGCCCCTTGGAGGCCTTGACCTTGAATACGACTTTATTGCAACAGGCCCGAGAACGAATTAACAACATTCCGCTGCTGATTAACGTGATCAGCCGCCGTGTCCGCCAGCTCAACGGCGGCCAGCGGCCCCTTCTGAAGCCGGATCGGGACATGTCCAATATGGACGTGGCTCTCGCCGAAGTTGCCGAAGGCAAGCTCACGGCCGAAATTGCTTTCGCGCCCAGTCTACAGCCGGAGACCGATAACCTCATTCAATTGTGAGGTTTGGACGGCCCCCATGGCGGCCGCCGCGTCAAACAGCTCATCCGGCTCTCGCATTCTGGTAACCAACAGAAAGGCGAGACGGGATTTCCACATCCTCAGGGACATGGAGTGTGGTATCGAGCTTTGCGGCACCGAAGTGAAATCGGTGCGTGCCGCGAAAGCGAGTCTCGCGGAAAGTTTCGCGGAAATCCGGGACGGCGAAATCCTCGTGCAAAGTTTGCGGATCGAGCCATACTCCCACGGAAACAAATTCAATCACGACCCGGTTCGTCCCCGGCGCCTGCTCCTTCACCGCCGGGAAATCAACCAGCTGACCGGGATGGTCTCGGAGAAAGGCATGACCCTGATTCCTCTTGAACTGTATCTTCGTCGTGGACGGGTCAAGGTGAAGCTCGGACTCTGCAAAGGGAAAACCGGACTGGACAAGAGAGAAACGCTCAAACGCCGCACCGCCGACCGGGAAGCACAGCGCGCGATATCGGACCATACCGGAAGGTAAATGGATCGAATCTGGTTACAGGAATACGACGAGGGCGTTCCCGCCGACATTGATCCGTCGAAGCACCCTTCTCTCAAGGACATCATCGAGGAGAGTTGCGCCCGTTTCAGCGATCGTACCGCCTATTCGAACATGGGCGCCTGCATGACCTTCGGGGAGCTGGATCGGATGAGCCGGGATTTCGGGGCCTACCTCCGCGGTGTGGCCGGATTGTCCCGCGGTGACAGGGTTGCGATCATGCTGCCGAACCTGTTGCAGTATCCGATCGCAGTCCTGGGCGTGCTCCGCGCCGGACTCGTTGCGGTGAACGTGAACCCCATGTACACGCCGCGTGAGCTCAAACACCAGTTGGAGGACTCCGGGGCGCGGGCGATCCTGGTATTGGAAAACTTCGCTGCCACCCTGCAGGAAGTCGTCGATGCAACCGAGGTCGAGCACATCATTACGACCCAACTTGCCGACATGCTACCGCCGCTCAAGGCGTCTACGATTAATTTCGTAGTAAAACGAATCAAGAAAATGGTTCCGAAGTTCGAGCTGTTTGATGCGGTCAGGTTTCGAAATGCGTTGAAACTGGGCGCCGGAACCGAACTCCCTGATGAAGCGCTGACGCACGAGGATATTGCGTTCCTGCAGTACACCGGCGGAACAACCGGAGTGGCGAAGGGCGCCGTGCTGACGCACGGGAACATGGTGGCGAATGTTTTGCAGGCGTCGGAATGGCTCCGGCCGGTCACCACGGAAGGCGACGAGGTGATCGTCTGCGCACTGCCCCTGTATCACATTTTCGCGCTGCTCGCCAATTGCCTCACGTATATGTACCTGGGAGGCGAAAATCTGCTGATCACCAACCCCCGGGATTTCAAGGGATTCACCAAGACCCTTCAGACATCCCGCTTCACCGGAATCCTCGGAGTCAATACCTTGTTCAACTCGCTGCTGAACACGCCCGGGTTCTCCGAATGCGATTTCAGTTCCCTTCACGTAAGTCTCGGCGGTGGCATGGCCGTGCAGAGTGCCGTGGCGGGGAAGTGGAAGGAGGTCACCGGACATCCCCTGATCGAAGCGTACGGCCTGACGGAAACTTCGCCCGCAGCCTGCATGAACCCGATGACAAACGACCGCTATAATGGTTCGATCGGTCTGCCGATTTCATCCACGAAGGTAACCATTCGGGATGACGACGGAGTTGTTCTTCCCCTGGGTGAGGCAGGGGAAATCTGTATTCATGGTCCCCAGGTCATGCGGGAATACTGGAACCGGCCGCACGAAACCGAAAATGTTCTGCTCGATGGCCATTGGTTGCGAACGGGGGACATTGGGCGAATGGATGAACGGGGCTACGTCTTCATCGAAGACCGGAAAAAAGACATGATCCTGGTTTCCGGTTTCAATGTATATCCCAACGAGGTCGAAGCGGTTGCCGCGTTGCATGCGGGTGTCCTGGAAGCGGCGGCAGTGGCCATGCCCGACCCCAGATCCGGTGAAGTGGTGAAGCTCTATGTGGTCCGCCACGATGAGGGCCTGACCGAGGATCACGTTATTGCACACTGCCGGGAACAGCTTTCCGCTTACAAGGTTCCCAAGCAGGTCGAGTTTCGTGATTCGTTGCCGAAGACCAATGTCGGCAAGATTCTTCGGCGCGCGCTGCGGGAGTAGGCTGCCCCGTCCGGGCATTGCTGCCAGAAACTGAGCCCCTGCATTCTCACCGATGAGCACCCCTGGCTCGTCCGGCTTTCGCACTGAGCCCCTTCATTCCGCACGAGAGCTCATTTCGTAATTCGCTTATTGTCAGCGGATTGCATCTCTAATTTCCCTTTTCCAGACGTCGCCCATCCCGGTGGCGCACGATCTGCTCAACGGGTCCCGTAGAAAACCCGCAGGTACGGAGGATGCAATGCGGGCTGAGAACTCACATGAGAAAGGGGATTTCGAACACCATGGAACTTTGGGCCATCGCCGGCATTCTGATTGTGGTCATTGTGTACCACTTCAGCATTCAGTTGTCGGATGACATCCAGGTCTTCATGGATCCGGCCATCTCCGAGCAAATCTCGAATGGTTTATTCGTCTGGGTCATTGGGCTTCTCTGGATCGCCTATCAACGGTACCGGAAAATCTCGAAGCGCGGACGAATTCTGGAAGACGCCTTTGCCAGCACGGGTCAGGAGGTCATGCTGGTCGTCGGTTCCGACGGGCGTATTGTCCTGTGTAACGACGTGGTCCAATCGTTGTTCGGTGTCACCTCAGAGGAAGTCGTAGGTCGGAAATCAGATCGCCTGATCGGCGATCGCCGCAACGATGAGGGAAATCCGAATGAGATAGAGGAGGCCCTGGGGCAATTCGGTTTCCACCGGGGGGAAACGATTGGCCGCAAACGCGATGGTGAGGAAATTGCGATTGAGGTCCATACCGGCCGGCGAAAAAAGGGGGATGGTCATGTGCTGCTAATCCATGACATCACCGAACGGAAACAGGCGGATGAAAAAGTCCGTATCGCCAAAAAACAGGCGGAGCAGGCTTACCGGGAAAAAGAAGAAGCACTGGTCAAACTGGAATCCAGTTATCGGCGTCTTCGTGAGTTGGAGAACCATCGTGACAATTTGATTCACATGGTATGTCACGACATGAAGGCGCCATTGCAGGTGTTGATTCTGCAACTCGATCTGTTGAAGGAAATGGTGATCGAGAAGCTCGATAATGATGAGTTGGAGTCCGTGGATACGCTGCTGGCGTACTCCCGGCAACTTGAAGTCATGGTGTATTCAATGCTCGACCTGAGCCGGATGGAAGACGGAAAACTTCCATTGCGAATGAAGAAAATGCACATGCGGGAAACGCTCACCGAGGGAATCCGCTTAATGAAGACGATGCGGCCCGACGTCGAGTTCTCGTTGCACATTGACGAAAACCTGCCCGATTGCACCTTCGATCCTGACGTCATGCAACGCGTGGTCGCAAATATCCTTCTCAATGCCGCCAAGTACAGCCCTCCCGACGAAATGGTGATGGTCTCCGCGGACCTGGGCGAGAAGGATTTTGTGCGAATCAGCGTTACCGACAAGGGGCCCGGGGTTCCCAAGGATTTTCACGAGAAAATTTTCGAGAAATTTGGGCAAGTTCATCTCAAGGGTCACCAGAGAAAAGGATCGACGGGGCTGGGACTCGCATTTTGCCGAATGGCGGTTGAGGCCCACGGGGGAAGAATTGGTCTTATCAGCACCGAAGGCGCGGGCAGCACTTTCTGGTTCGTGGTGCCCCTCGCCGCAAACGAAGAATCTCAATCATCCGTCGTCACCGGTGCCGAAGCCATCGAAGAATAGTCTGTAATCAATAAATCCGCGGACCGGGCCGGCTGGTTCCAGCCCCGATCCGCGGTGGGGAGAAGAGTATAGGTTGTGCCCGGATCTGTGAGATCAGGCCGCGGCCTCAGATATCGTCCCCGTCCGAATCAGGCCCTTCGCCGTGTCCTCGCCCGGGGCGATCGCCGCCGCGATTACGCCTTCGCTTTCCCATTTCGTCTTTGGTAAGAAAGCCGTCACCATTTTCATCCATTTTTTCGAAGCGGGTTTCTGCGCGCTCCGCGTGGTGCGCAACCAACTCATCTTCGGAGAGTTCTGAATTTCCGTCGTCGTCGAGCTCATCAAATGACGGTGGCTTTCCGCCGTTCGGTCTTTTTCCTTCACCGCCCTTGCCGCCGCGACCCTTTTTGCCTTCACCGCGGTTCGCATGCGCAGCTTCGAATTCCTGCTGCGTAACTACACCGTTTCCATCTGAATCCAATCGATCCATCATCCGGGTCACTCGATGCTCCGCGGCCGCCACAAACTCGTCCGCCGAGATTTTGCTGTCGCCGTCCGCATCTGCCTTTTCAAACATCTGTTTGCCTCGACGCCCTTCACGCCCTCCTTCGTCGGGACCCGCCAATGCAGTGCCTGCACCCAGGGTGATGCCGATGGTGGCCGTCAGTAGAATGTTTCTCATTCGATTCATTTGATTCTCCAATCTGTAGAGGTTTTGCCCCGGGTCTTCTTACCGGTGGGGCGTGTCTGTTGGCATAACGATTCGGGCCGGCGATTATTGTAAATCAGATTTTCTTTGGATTTCTGTCATGCATGGCTTTCTAAGACTTGACGGCTGACTTATTTATAAGTAAGTTCATGAAAACTGTAGAACGCATCGAAATTTGGCATGACTACCCCGCGTGACACTCGAAACCTGATTCTGGACCGTGCGGACAGGCTTCTGCTCGAAAGAGGTTTTAACGGGTTCAGTTACAAGGATATCTCCAATCCGATGGGGATTAAAAATGCTGCCGTACATTACCATTTCTCTACCAAAGAAGACCTCGGGGTTGCCCTTTTCGACCGTTACCGAGAGATTCTGAGGGATAAGACCACTGATTTCATGACCCGCGGGGGACATCCTCTCAACCAGCTTGAAAGCTACTTTCAATTCACCCTGGAGTCATTCAAGGAGCGAGGCGAGATCTGCCCGATGGGAATCATGGCATCGGATTTCAACACCATGCCCCCCCGAATGAAGAGACAGGCCCAACTGCTCGTCGAAGAAATGATAGCCTGGCTGACCCGGGTTCTGGAACTGGGCCGTGACCAGGGATTCTACCGGTTTCCAGGTCCGCCTCGCGATAAGGCGATCGCGGTAAAGAGCTGTCTGCAGGGCGCGGCGCAACTCGCGAGGATATCGGGTGTAGAAGTGTTTGAAGATGCGATTCAACAAATCCGTAGAGACCTGTTTATTTGAGATTGTGAACTACGAAGTGAGTGCGAAGGGGCCTGGTTTGCCGCTGTCTGAGTCAAGAATCGCATTGATTTCGATGAGGTAAATAGGCCAGGAAATCAATACCTATGAAAAAACTGATCCGAATTGTTCTGGTGCTTCTCATCCTGCTGGTGATTCTCGTGATATGTCTGCCCTGGCTGTGTTCGACAGGTCTGGTAAAGAACAAGATCCTGGGCATTGCCAACAAGAAGATCGACGGATCCGTCTCCGTGGAATCATGGTCCCTGCGCTGGACGCGTGAAATTTCGCTCCGGGGAATCGAATTTGAAGACCCCGAATCCGCCACCCGGGTTTCCGTCGAAGAAGTGCGGACAGACCGAGGGCTGCTTGGGTTTGTGGCAAACCGGAAGGACCTCGGGACCGTCTACGTGGATGCTCCATCTGTTGTCGTCTCCATTCCTGAAGACGAACCGGGCACTACCCCGGCGGAATCTCCGCAGGACGATACGCCGGGTGAAGGGAAGAGTCCCAAATCGCCTGAACCTCCGCCCCCGGCATCCCCGAGGGAGCCGGTTTCCATTCCTGACCTTGCGGTACGCCTGGTGGTCACCAATGGAACTTTCGCCCTGGCCAAATCCGGACACTCCCCTGAGACCGTGGCCACCAGAGTGCACCTGGCCGCGGCCCTCGAAGGCGCCGAGGTGCCCGTGGAAGTGGTTGCGGGGTTTTCTTCGCCGGACGATAAGGGGCAGCTGCATCTCGACGCGTCATTTCAGCCGGATCCGTCCGGAGACGCTTCCCGGCCCCGCTTGCGCGCAAACATCAAGGCCGCGGATCTCGATCTTGCTCCGTTGACGACGTTTGCGATGCAATTTGCCGACGTGCCCGTCGTCGAAGGAATCCTGAATGCGAACTTGAGCGTCGATGGTGCCGCGACGGAGGACTTCCGGCTGTCGGGTGCGGTCAGCGTTCCTGATCTCCGCATGTCCGGAGGACCGCTCACTTCCGATACGCCGTCTCTCGGCGATGTGGTCCTTTCGGTGAACGGAGTTGTCGGGGCCAACTCGATTCAAATCGAGCGCCTGAAACTCGACACGGCGGTGGCGCGCATCTCCTCCGCCGGGGAGCTGCGCAGCGACGAGGACAGCAAGCTTTCGCTCGAAGGCACGGTGGATCTGACAAAACTGCTTGCGCAATTTCCCGCCACCCTGGGCATTCGCGAAGGACTGCAGATCGATGAAGGAAGACTTCAACTCAGCGCCGAAGCCGGCACCCGCGGGGATGAATTTTCATTGAACGCAACCGCGCTGCTGCCTGTTCTTCGCGGCGCAGTGGCTACGGATACCGTGAAGGCGGATATTGACTGGAGCCAACCCACTGAATTGAAGTTCCAGGGGCAAAAACATGCCGAAGGATTCACGATTCAAGCGCTGCACCTCGACGCCCCATTTGCTTCGGTCACCGGAAAGGGGGATTTGAACCACCTGGAGGTTTCGATTTCTGCGGAACTGGGTGAGCTGCGGGAAGAAGTTGGAAAATTCGTGGCACTGGACCCGTGGCAGCTTGCGGGGAAACTCCAGGTCTCGGCCACCCTGGATCGCCCGGCGAACCAGGGCGCGCAAAAAATTCTGTGCGACGTGACGCTCGACGATGCGGAGATTTCCCATGGATCCGAGGCCTTGATGCCTCGTGGTACATGGGAAGTTCGCGTCGCATCCGGGATCTCCACCAATACGGGCGGAATCAAAATCGCATTGCTCGATCCTTCGCTGTCCTGGAAACTTCCGATCGGACAGGGGAAGGTTGCGGCGAAGTCGATACGTGTTCCGGAAAGCGGCGCGAACGGAGAGGGCACCGGGCCTGAGGTTATCGGCGGATCGCTCGAGGCCGGCGTCGATCTTGAACGTGCTCTTGCCGTCATGACCGCGATCGAATCTGCCCCCGAAGGACTTTCCCTGCGAGGCAACGCGCGACTGAACCTCGCATACAGCCTGAAGAACCGGGAGGTGGACCTTGGACAATCCTCCATCTCAATTCAGCGTCTGTACCTGCAACAGGATGACAGGATTCTCGAGCAGGAATTCGCGAATCTATCCTTGAGTGCGGTCGCGGATCTGGAACATCAGGTCGTCCGGGTTCCGGCCGGCAAGCTAGCGATTCCAGGCGCCACATTGAACGTTTCCAGCGTGGTGCTGGACAAGGATCAGGCGGATGCTCTATCCGCGGTGATCGCCGCAGACATTGATCTGGAAAAGCTGACATCCGGCATCGCCTCGTTCGCGGGCCTTCCCGAGGATACATCGGTTGCCGGAAAGGCCGCGGTTGAATTCAAGATAAACGGTCGCGCGTCGGATGAGGGTGCCACGGAATTGATTGCGGGAGCGGAAATCAATCTTGCCGACCTCATTTTCCGGCAAGGGGAGAAGACATTTCGCGATGATCGGATTTCACTCGTGGTAGAGGAGGTACGGGCGGCGCCGGGCGAACGACTGGCGGTAAACGGAGCTAGATTGAATACATCGATAGGGGAGGTCGTCATCCGCGCGATCGAGATTCCGACCCTTCAGCCTGCTGCCGCCACTGCATCCATGGAAGCCTCCTTTGCACTGAAGTCCGTGCAGGACGCGCTGGGAGATTTTCTTGAATTGCCGGATCAAACATCGATCGACGGCCGTGCGTCCGTACATCTTGACATCACGGATGCTCCCGGCGGCGGACGGATGATTGCCATGGACGCGGAACTCGCGGAGTTCAACCTGATGTCGGGTGATCAAGCGATCCTGGAGAACGACAGCGCCTCCGTGAAGTCACGCATTGTCGCCGGTGAACCGCTGGGGCAGTCCCTGGTGATCGAAGAATTCGTGCTGCAGTCGATGCCCCTGCAACTGTCGGCAACCGGCGAAGTGCAGGCCGGTGAGACAGATCGATCGGTGGACGTGAAAGGGAATCTGGGCCTGGATCTGGAATCGGCGGAATCCTATATTCGAAACCTGGCCGGATTGGATATTGTCTTGCGCGGAAAAGGAAGCAAGCCCTTCGCGTTTCAATCGACCTGGTCACCCCTTACCGGGGAGAGTGTGCTGACTCGCGCAAATCTTCAGGCCGCATTTCAAGCTGATCGGATACAAGCGTTCGGTTTCGACTTACAAGCAGTTCATCTACCCGTATCAATCGACAATGGACTGTTCCAGGGTGAGTTGCGGGCAGATATTAACCAGGGGAGGATCGAGGTTCTTCCGGAACTGGATTTTTCAAGTGAACAGCAGACCCTGGTGCTGCGGAATCCAACCAACCTGATCTCCAACGTTGAACTCACACAGGAAATCGCGGACGGATTGTTGGGAAGGATTCATCCCCTCTTCAAAGGCGCTTCGGTCATCGGCGGGCGTTTCGATATGAGCATGGACCATTTCAGCTGGCCGCTGGATGCGGATCGGAGGAACGACGCTGTTTTCCAAGGGGTCATGAAGTTTCATGATCTTCGTCTTGGCGCATCCGGTCTCCTGGAGAAACTTCTCACGGCGATGAAAGTGAAGGAGCGATCCGTCGAGATCGGGGAACGACACGTAGAATTCCAGTGTGAGAATGGACGGATCTCCACGTCTCCAACCCACTTCAAGGTGGATGGCAACGAAGTAACTCTTTCGGGTACGGTCGGACTTGACGAGTCGTTGGATTATGTTGCGCAGGTGCCGGTAACGGAGGAACTTGTCGGCTCGAAGGCGTTTGAATACCTGGAAGATACAACGATCAACGTGCCGATCCGGGGAACGATCAGCCGTCCCGATCTCAATGCCAGCGTTTTGACCGAGGCTGTGGCGGACCTTGCGAAACAGGCGGCGCAGAATGCGATCAAGAAAGAAACGGGAAAATTTCTTGAGCGCGAGGGCGGAAAACTGTTCGACCGTCTCCTGAAGTAGTCATCCGTCGAACGCACCCGGGAGGGCGCATTCAGTCGGCATTCGGATCCAGCGCCTGGAAATCGCATCCGGGGATTGGAATGCATTACCTGCGATTACGCATCATTCTCAGGTGCCGGAGCATGCGATCTTTCATTTGATCATTTGCTGTTTCGTGCGTTCCGGGGCAGGACGCTTCCGCCGCGGGCGGCTGGGGGCGAATGCCGGGCGCAGGCGTTTCCATCCGGCCGAGCTGTGACCACACTTCTTCCGCGGGGGGACACTCCACGTGTACGTCATTGAGGGAGAGCAGTTTCGCAGACAGGAGTTTCAGGGACACCGAATCGGCCGAGCAGTAGCGCAGAAGACGATCGCGCGCATTTTCCATTCCCTGGTCTTCCCACAATTGCCACAACCAGACGGCTTCCTCGCCGTCCACGCCCATCAGATCGTGAGGCCGATTGATCCCCATACGCTTCTCGATCGATTTGAGCCCGCCGGGCATGGAGGCGTGATAGCTGAGCCATCGAAGATCTATGTGGGCGCAGGGAAGATCGGGAATGTGGTACAAGCGAAGAATCTGCGGAACGTCGAACGACGCACCATTAAATGACACCAGGAGTTCCACCTCCTCGAGCAGGTCCAGGAATCCGTCCATGTTTTCGCCGTGTACGAAGTTGTAAATCCGGTCGCGATGATAACAGGAAATCACGGTGACATGGCTGTCAATGTCGAGTCCGGAGGTTTCGATATCGAAATAGGATGCGGCGGGAAAGAAGTGACCGAGGATTCGCCATTGGTCGCTGCCGACAAATGCGCCAACCAGGTAACGCAGATTTCTTTCGGCGATCGCCCGGTCGCATTGTTCAATCTCTTCCCGGAGCCGGGCCCGTCCTCCATCCCCGAGGGGCAGCTTGTGGGCGACGGCGGCAAGTTCATCCCAGTCGCGAATTCCCGATTCTTGCAGCTGCCGGAGTCTTCCCGTTCCGATCCCGCGGAAATGTTGAAACGCCTGCCGGATCAATGCTGTCGTTCCCGCTTGCGAGAAAGAATTTTCGAAGCTTTTTCCAACCGGTTCTGTAACTTGATTGCATTCTCGTCCTCGGGCGGCGCGGTAATTGCGGAGCGCCTGGATTCCCGGATTATGGTGATTTTCGGGGCGACGATGTTCCCTTCGAGAAGCATGACCAGCAAACTGTACGTGCATTGTACGGCCGCATTTGATTCGACAAGAAAGTCTTCCAGTTCCTCGTCGTTGACTCCGGGGGGGAGGGGAGGGACACAGGACGGGCATCCCGCGGGGCATTCGCACTCGTCCAGAATCTGGCGGCAGAGGGAGAGCGCTTCGGTAATCAATTCAAAGATTTTTTCAGCGTATCCGACGCCTCCCTCATGTGCGTCATACAGGTAGAGAGAGCTCTTCCATTGCTGCGCCGCTTCTTCATGCAGCGAGACATCCGTTTCGATATCCTTGATGTCGGCCATGCAGAGACCGGGCGCCACGTGTTTGAGAATGTAACTCAGTCCATAAAGCGCCGCGTCGCGATACCGCTTGTCCTGCCGGGCCATGTCATCCCGCCAGGCCGCGGGCGGGAGAAGGGAGAATCCGGTCGTGTCGTATTCGAAGGCTGAGAGAGTGATGGGTCCGTACCCGATATTCTCGTAGGATCTTTCACGAATCTTCTTGTAAAGCTT